>Ga0307408_100000768_pt1 | contig 25780 bp, 28 predicted proteins | sample 322Cmetagenome_FD_202116 | JGI IMG/M metagenome (GOLD analysis project Ga0307408, IMG submission 202116) | Maize rhizosphere microbial communities from greenhouse at UC Davis, California, United States - 322HYB-C-3 | ecosystem: Host-associated > Plants > Roots > Rhizosphere > Soil | place...
TGGTCTCTACGGTTTGCTGGTGGTTCCATTCACTGCAGACGGTACTACCTTCTTCGGTCAATTGATCGGTGCTGCGACAATCTTCGGATGGGTCTTTGGTGTGAGTCTGGTTGTCTGGTTTGTGATCAAACTGGTAATTGGAATCCGTGTTACTGAAGAGGAAGAGTTCGAGGGTGTCGATCTGTCTGAGTGTGGGATGGAAGCTTATCCTGAATTCACTGGCTCCAAGTAATGAAAACGGCTCGCTGCTGTGTATGCGGCAGCGAGTAAACACCTTACCTGCTATAAAGTTGTTGTTGATGTGCGAAGCTTGGGTGTATCTTTACCGCAAGTTTCCGGGTCCAGGGGCATCGCAAGATAACTTGGATTTTCCGGCACCAGCATTCACAAGACTCCAGCAAAGGAATTAATAATGAAACTGATTACCGCTGTTGTAAAACCGTTCAAACTCGACGACGTGCGCACTGCATTGTCAGACGTAGGCGTACAAGGTATGACCGTGACTGAAGTGAAAGGCTTTGGTCGCCAGAAAGGTCACACCGAACTTTATCGTGGTGCTGAATATGTCGTAGATTTTCTGCCGAAAGTAAAAATTGAATTAGCGGTTGACGATTCAATGGTTGAACAGGCAGTAGAAGCTATTACCAAAGCAGCGCAAACCGGGAAAATTGGCGATGGTAAAATTTTCATCGCCCCGCTCGATGAAATTATCCGTATCCGCACCGGCGAAACCGGTTCTGATGCGGTTTAATTGAGCAGCGCAACACAGCATTTTTGCATTGCCGTAACCCATAAAAACGCCACATTGCAGTGGCGTTTTTTTATGGCAAAAGTTTGTGCAAGCTGCGGCGCAATTGGTTAATAAAGCGGCGTTGCTGGATAAAAAAATACACCGGAAATGCAATCAGCATTAATACAATCGCACTGGTCTGCTGTGACATTCCCAGTGCCGGACGGAGCACCAGCACAAATAAAAAACACAGGCCAGCCATGAGCAGTGCGCTCAACAGGTTGCTGCGCCAGATTTTCATTTTGTGTTCAGGCGCAAATGCGTGTTTATAAGCTTGGGTGAGCAGCGCTTGTTGTTCAGCCGGTGTCATTGCGGCCAGCTCGGGAAAGTATTTTGCGAGGCGTTTGAAATTCATAAGGATTGATAAATAATCTCTTGGTGCGCATTAGGTGTACAAAGAATCCGGCAAGGGATGAAGCTTTGCTGTAACTTTTTTTCACGCTGGCGGCAAGCGCTAGACTTGCTCAGGGTTAATAACTAAAATCCGCCGCAAAGGCTCTCGGTAAGATAAAAAAAGCCTAAAAATTCATCACCAATTATCATGACGTTTAAATGAGTCTGCGCTATAAATTAGCCGGAGCCTTCGGCGAAATAAGCTAGGCTTTGGTTGGGATGAAAATACTAAGAACTCACATTGTACAAGTTTTCAGGTGACATTATGACTGATGAAGACCCCATTAACGACGAAGAATTAGAAGATACTGGCGTAGAGGGGGAAGAAGACGCCGATGAGGTGGACGAGGCGCTTGATAGCGACGAAGTGAGTTATGCCAGTCCCGCCGCAAAGGTGGTTGAGTCTGAAGCACTGGAAGATTTCAGCATTGCCTCGCGTCAGAAGGCGCGCGACGAGCTGGAAGCGCAAATTGCGGCTTTCCTTGCGCGTGGAGGAAAGATCAATGAAGTGCCGGCCAATGTCACCGCTGATCCACCAAAAAAGCCGACCCCTGATTACGGTGGTCGCCCTATCTAAGCATTTATTTCCGCTATCGGCCCCGCACTGGGGCCGATTTGTTTTGGGCGGTTTGCTTGTCTTAATATTTTTTGCTTTAAATCCATAGGCTTAGCTGGCTTATTCAGGCTGTTTTTTGCGCCGCCGAATGCTGGATTTTTAGCTACTCATTTGAGTAGAATGGCCTCTCTTTTGCGTAGGTTCGCATCTTAATATTTTTCTGTTTTGCTAACCTGAACCGTCCCGAGCGCGCCAGCACGTGACTACTGACCCCCTTGCTAAATAACCAGAGGAGCTCTGTCGAGGTGAATGAACCGCGCGCCCTGCTAAATCTCAATAATCTGTCCAAGACCTATGGCAGTAACCGAGTTCTCGATAACTTTGATCTCACCATCTTTGACGGTGAATTTTTCACCTTGCTAGGCCCATCTGGCTGCGGCAAAACCACTGTGCTCAGAATGATCGCCGGGTTGGAAGATACCGACACTGGCAGTATCCAACTGGACGGCCAGGATATTGGCCAGGTGCCCGCCGAAAAACGTCCAATCAATACCGTTTTCCAAAGTTACGCCCTGTTTCCGCATATGACGGTGTTCGATAACGTCGCCTTCGGTTTGCGTATGAGCGGTGTAGCGAAAGAAGAAATTGCACCGCGCGTTGCTGAAGCGCTGGAAATGGTGCGCTTGGGGGATTTTGCCCAGCGCAAACCGGCACAGCTCTCCGGCGGCCAGCAGCAGCGTGTGGCAATCGCGCGCGCGGTAGTCAATCGCCCCAAGCTGTTGTTGCTCGATGAATCCCTCTCCGCGCTCGATTACAAATTGCGCCAGCAAATGCAGATTGAACTCAAGCGCCTGCAGCGCAAACTCGGCATCACCTTTGTGTACGTGACCCACGATCAGGAAGAAGCGCTGTCCATGTCGGATCGCGTAGTGGTGATGAACAAGGGCAAGGTGCAGCAGCTGGGTACTCCGCGTGAAATTTACGAACAGCCCGCCAATTTATTCGTCGCCAAGTTTATCGGTGAGATCAATCAGCTGGATGGCGAAATAGTCGCCGTTGATGGCAATCACGAATACGAAGTTAAAGTAGAAGGCCTGCAATGGCGTTTGCACGCAGAACATAATTTCAAAGCGGGTGATAAGGTCAATGTATTGCTGCGTCCGGAAGATGTGCGCGTGGAATATATCGATGATCCGCATCCCGATCAGTATCTGGTTGGCACTGTGGTCGAGCGCAATTACAAAGGTAAAACCCTCGACTCCTTGATTCGTTTACCTTCCGGTATGGAAGTCATCGCCAGCGAATTTTTTGATGAAGATGATCCCTCGTTCGATTACAGCCTGAACCAGAAAGTGGCGATCAAGTGGGTGCCGGGTTGGGAAGTGGTGTTGCCTCATGAAGTCTAGCGTTGGTCAATTCCGTTTCTGGGCAATCGGGCTCGCCAGCGTCTGGTTGACGCTGTTTGTCTTTTTCCCAAATTTGCTGGTGATCCTCACCAGTTTCCTGACGCGCGATCCTCAGGCCACTGTCAGCTTGCCGATCAATGCGGACAGCTACGTGCGCACGCTCGACTTGCTGTATTTGCAGGTATTGTGGGATTCGCTGCGCATGTCGCTGCTGGCGATGGTGTTTTGTCTGGTCGTTGGCTACCCCTTTGCAATGGCGATTGTGAGCCTGCCCAAGCGCTGGCAGCCGGTGATTTTGTTTCTGGTGATTTTGCCATTTTGGACCAACTCGCTGGTGCGCACCTATGCGATCCAATTTATTTTGGGCAACCAGGGCATTATCAATAAATCGCTGCTTGGCTTGGGCGTGATCGATAAACCCTTGCAACTGCTCTACACCCAGTTCGCTGTGATCCTCGGCCTCTGTTACATCTTGCTACCGTTTATGGTGCTGCCCTTGTATTCGGCGTTGGAAAAACTCGATGTACGCCTGCATCACGCTGCCAAAGACTTGGGCGCAGGTCCATTAAAACGCTTCTGGCATATTACTGTGCCGCTTACTTCGCCCGGTATTGTTGCAGGTTGCTTGATGGTGTTATTGCCGGCGATGGGCATGTTCTACATTTCCGATCTACTTGGCGGCGCAAAAAACCTGCTGCTGGGTAACGTCATCAAAACCCAATTCCTGCACACGCGCGATTGGCCGTTTGGCTCGGCGTTCAGTGTGATCCTGATTGTGTTACTGGGTTTTATGCTGTGGCTCTATTTCCGCGCTGCCCGTTTTGTCAGCAAGCAAGGAGGACTCAATGGCTCCGATTTTTAGATGGGGGTTTATGGGCCTGGTGCTCACACTGATCTATATCCCCATTTTGGTGCTGGTGGTGAACTCCTTTAATGCATCCAAATACGGCATCAAGTGGGGCGGCTTTACCTTCAAGTGGTATGAAAAATTCTGGAATAACGACGGTTTAATGGGCGCTGCGCTCAATTCACTCACGGTATCCATAGTTGCTGCCAGCGTCGCCACGGTGATTGGCACGCTTGCTGCTGTGGCATTGCATCGTTATCAGTTCAAGGGCAAGGCACTGCTGTCATCCATGGTGTTCGTGAGTATGCTCACCCCCGAAATCGTGATGGCGATTTCACTGCTGATCGTGTTTATGGCGCTGGGCATCAAGTTGGGATTTGTCTCATTGGTGATCGGCCATATCACTTTTTGTTTACCTTTTGTGATAGTCGCGGTCTACTCGCGCCTCAAAGGGTTTGATATGAAAATGCTGGAGGCCGCACGGGATTTAGGTGCGTCCGAGAGTAGTATTTTCTGGAAAATTATCCTGCCGCTGGCCTTGCCTGCTGTTGCGTCAGGGTGGTTGTTGAGTTTTACCCTGTCATTGGATGACGTTATTGTAAGTGCGTTTGTCACTGGTCCTGGATATGAAATCCTGCCGCTCAAGGTTTACTCCATGGTGCGCGTGGGTGTTTCGCCAGAGGTAAATGCAATTTCGACGATTTTGTTGGTCGTCTCTTTGGTACTGGTTGTTATTTCCCAACTTCTCTTACGTGAGGATAAATAAGATGAAAAAATGGTTGGCCTTGGCCGCAGCCTTATTAATCAGTGGATGTTCCGACAAATCCGAAACCCAAGCACCTGCAGAAACTACCGCAGCAACACCTGTGGCGACCGAAGCGCCCGCACCGGCTACCGGCCCACAAAAAGTTGTGATCTACAACTGGACTGAGTACATCCCTGCAGCGGTATTGGAACAATTCACCAAAGAAACCGGCATTGAAGTGGAGTACGCCACTTACGAAAGTAACGAGGCGATGTATGCCAAAATCAAACTGATGGAAGGCAAGGGTTACGATATCGCCGTGCCATCAACCTTCTACGTTGAAAAAATGCGCAAAGAAGGTTTGATCCAGCCGATCAAAAAAGACTTGTTGGCGAATTACGGCAACCTCGACGCCAATATGATGAACAAGCCTTACGATCCCAATAATGATTTCAGTGTTCCCTACCTGTGGGGCGCGACTTCTATTGCGATCAACAACAAAGATGTTGATGCCAGCAAAATCACCAAGTGGGCTGATTTGTGGAAGCCTGAATACGCTGGCAAGTTGATGATCATGGACGACGTCCGCGACAACTTCTACGTTGGCCTGCGTGTTGCCGGTTTCCAAAACAACAGCACTAACGAAGAAGAAATCAAAGCGGCTTACGAGAAGTTAAAAACCCTGTGGCCAAGCATCAAGGTAATCAATTCTGACTCGCCCAAAACCCCATTGATCCAGGGCAACGTCAGCATTGGTGCCATCTGGAACGGCGAAGCTTATATGGCGCAACAAGAGATGGAAGACCTGCAGTACATTTATCCGGAAGAGGGTGCCGTACTTTGGGTTGACAGCTTTGTAATTCCAAAAGGCGCTGCCAACGTGGAAAACGCACACAAGTTCATCGACTTTATGCTGCGTGCTGAAAGCGCCAAGGCTGCGATCGAAGAATTGGGCTATGCCGCACCTAATACTGCCGGTATCGCCTTGTTGGATGAAGCCCTGCGCAACAACAAAACCGTATTCCCTGCTGCTGAAGATATTGCCAAGGGCAGCTTCCACCAGGATCTGGGCGAGACTGTTCTGGTTTACGAAAAATACTGGGAATTGCTGAAAGCGGGTCAATAAACCGCTGAGCACTTCACCCCAAACGCCAGCCCATAAAGCTGGCGTTTTTTTTGGTACTGAATCCACCTCCGCAAACATCTGCCAATCCCTATCGCAAGTCAGAGTGTTATCATGGCCGCTATTATTCGAATAGTGTGATCCCTACCATGACCTACTCCGCCACGCGCCCGCTGCGTATCGCTACCCGCAAAAGTTTGCTTGCCCTCTGGCAGGCAGAATATGTCAAAGCCGAATTGGAAAAACACCATCCCGGTCTGATGGTTGAACTGGTTCCGCTCACCAGCCGCGGTGACAAAATTCTTGACGTCCCCCTCGCCAAAGTCGGTGGTAAAGGTTTATTTGTCAAAGAACTGGAAACGGCACTGCTCGAAGGTGATGCGGATATCGCCGTGCATTCCATGAAAGATGTGCCCATGGATTTCCCTGCAGGTTTGGGGCTGTCGGTTATCTGCCCGCGCGAAGATGCGCGCGACGCATTTGTCTCCAACCGTTTTAATTCACTCGATGAATTGCCGCAGGGCGCGGTGGTGGGTACATCCAGCCTGCGCCGCCAATGCCAGCTGCTGGCGAGCCGCCCCGACTTGCAGATTAAATTTTTGCGCGGCAACGTACAGACACGCCTGCAGAAATTAGACGATGGTGAGTACGACGCAATTATCCTCGCCGCTGCCGGTTTGATCCGTTTGGAATTGAAAGAACGTATCCGCGATTACATCACACCCGAGCAAAGTTTACCGGCGGGTGGGCAGGGTGCGGTGGGAATCGAATGTCGGGTCGATGACCATGCAACCATTGAATTGCTCAAGCCATTGCATCATCAAACGACCGCTGAACAAGTCCTCGCCGAGCGCGCGATGAATCGCCATTTGCAGGGTGGCTGTCAGGTGCCTATCGCCTGCTATGCTATTCATCGCGCTGACAGTCTATGGTTGCGCGGACTGGTGGGCGCGCCTGATGGAAGCCAAATGTTGTTTGATGAAATTTCCGGCCCGGTGGCGGACGCGGAAAAAATCGGCGTTGAATTAGCTGAACGTTTGCTAGCGGCGGGAGCCGATAAAATTCTCGCCGAGGTTTACGCAGGCGCGGAATAGACCATGGCCGATTCACCGCAGAACTTTTGTGTTGTTATCACCCGGCCTGAAGCGCAGGCGGCCGTCTGGCACGAGCAGCTACAGATGTTGGGTTTTCATTGCGCCAGATTAAATTTATTGGAAATTGCACCGGTTGTAGCAGAAGATAAAATTCGCGCGATTAAAAATAAAATCCTGGATTTTGACCTCTACCAGAAAGTGATTTTTGTCAGCCAAAATGCCGTTGAGTACGGCATGGAGTGGTTGGAAAATTACTGGCCGCAATTGCCCATGGGGATCGATTTTTTTGCGGTAGGCGCAACCACCGCAAAAAAATTGGCCAGTTACGGGGTTGCGGTGCAAGATCTGGCGGTAAGCGCCAGCGGTGGAATGACCAGTGAAGATTTATTAAGTGCAGAGCACTTGCAAAATGTTGATGGCGAAAAAATCCTGATTTTTCGCGGCGTCGGTGGGCGCGGCCACCTCGCTGAAGAATTGCGCAAGCGCGGTGCCTGGGTTGATTATTGTGAATTGTATGAGCGCGGTTTACCTGTTGCTGCACGCGAACAATTATTGCAATTGCTTGCAGTAACAGAATCATCCAGTGCACAGGTGATACTGGGTTTACACAGCGGTGAAAGCTTACAGAATCTTTTAGAGGTGTTGGCACAGTTACCATCTGCACAACAAGAACGCGCGCGCGCATGGATGCACAGTAAACTTCTGCTGGTGCCGAGCCAGCGAATTGTGGAAGCGGCACAAGCGGCAGGATTCAAACGGATTATCTGCGCCGAAAATGCCACCGATAACGCCATGACGGCAGCCTTGTTAGATTATTGTCGCACGCAAGAGTGCATTTTATTACAGGATTAACACAGTGACTGATTCCGATACGATTGTTCAACAGCCAATTAATAGTGCGTCTGCGCCAATAAAAACGCACACGGGCAGTTTTGCATTGTTATGGTTATTTGTGGTGCTGATTGTGGCGGCGATTTGTTTCGGCGGGCTTTTTGTATTTCAGCAATCCAACAGCCAGCAACAAATTATCGCCAGCCTGCGCACGCAAGTTGAACAGCAAGCGCAGGCAATGGAAACCCGCCAGCAGCTGTTGGAAGATAATCTGGATAAAGAATTTGTTGAGCAGCAAGCGGCAATCCAAGCCAACCTGAATGATTTGGCCGAGCAAGTGGACAGCAACAATGCGCGCCTGCTGTCGCTGTCGAGTGTCAACCGCGATGAATGGAAATTGCAGGAAGCGCAATATTTATTACGTCTTGCTGACCAGCGCATCCTGTTGGAAAAAGACAGCCAAAATGCACTCGCACTGGCGCTCTCGGCGGACGATGTGTTGCGCGATATAGATCAGGCCGATTTGGTCGGTGTACGTAAATTATTGGCCGAAGAAATTGCGGTATTAAAACTGGCGGGGGTGATTGATCGCGAGGGTATTTATTTACGCTTGTCGGCGCTATCCAACCAAATTGATGCCATTCCCTTTATCGAGCCTTTGGGCGCACAAGAAGAAGTGCTGGAAGAAGATGTTATTCCAGCAGACGAAACCGTCAAACAAAAACTCACGCGCAACTTTTATGCACTGATGCATAAGCTGGGTTCCTACGTGCGTGTGCGCGACCACGGCAAAACCATCAATGCAGTATTGCCGCCCTCGGAACAAAAATACTTGCAACAAAATTTACGTTTGATGCTGGAACAGGCGCAGGTTGCGCTCTTGCGTAATGAAGAAAGTATTTATCAGGAAAGTTTGGTCAAAGCGCAGAATTGGATTAACCAGTATTACAGCTTGAATGAAAAAGCGGCGGCAGTGTTGGAAGAGTTGCAATCCTTGCAGCAGGAAGAAATAGCCCCTGACTTAAGCAACTTTAGTAACTCCTCCTCGGCGTTGGCTGAGTATATTGCCAAGCGTGAAAAAATGGCCGCTGCACGGCGCGGGGTGCGCCAATGAGACGTCGCCTGTTAAAAGCAATTTTCTTTTTATTGCTCGCCTGTGGTTTGGTGTTTTTACTCTGGCGCGGCGACGGCTATTTATTGATTGCCTACGGCACCAAAACGATTGAAATGACCTTGTGGGTTGCGGCCCTCGCGGCGGTGCTGTTGTACACCGCTATATGGTTTGCGCGCAAGTTAATGCTCAGCAGTGTGGAGATGGTGCGCCGGTTCCGCGAAATATTTTTATTTGGCAGTGTTGAGCGAGCGCAAAAACGTGCAGCCACTGGTATGGTGGATTATCTCACTGGCGATTGGCTGGAAGCGCGCAAAAAATTGGTGCGCACGCTCGACAAAGTGGAATACCCGCTCGCCAATTATATCGCCGCTGCGCGTAGCAGTTTTGAAATGGGCGACGAAGCCGAGGCTGATAATATTCTCGATAAAGCCCTCACGCTCGCGCACAGTGAATTACCTGTTGCTTTGACCCGTGCGCGTTTGCATGTGCAGTCCGGCCGCCATGAAAAAGCGATTGAAATATTAAAACCGATTGATATCAAAATGCCGCGTCAGGCCGCCGTGCTGGATTTGATGCACCATATCTATATCGCCCAAAAAAATTGGCGCGCATTGGAAGACATGTTCCCGGTCATGCGCAAAGCCAAGGTGCTGTCCAATGTAGAATTTGAAGCGTTAGAAGTATTGCTGGCCTGTGAAAAAATGAAAGCACAGAGCGAACAGAGTAAATCCTTGCTGATCGCAGAGCGTTTGCCCGCATTGCAAAGCTTGTGGAAATCCTTCCCTCGCAGTGTGCAAAAGTTGCCAGCGGTTATTACTGCTTACGCGCAGGCGCTGACGGAAAATTATCAGGACCAGGAAGCAGAAGTGATTGTGCGCAAGGCGCTGTCCAATAATTGGTACGAGCCTTTGGTCAGTCTCTACGGCCGTTTGCAGGTGAAAGAAATTCACGGCCAAATCCGCACAGTGGAAGGCTGGTTGAAAAGCAAACCCCAAGATCCGGCGCTATTGCTCAGCATGGGGCGTTTGATGTTGCGCAACCAACAATGGGAATTGGCGCGCGAGTATTTTCAGCGCAGTTTGAATCAACAGCAAAGTTTGGAGACGATGGTAGAGCTGGCGCGGCTGATGGAAAAGTTGGGCGACCACAAAAAAAGCGCCGATTATTATCAGCAAAGTTTGCTCCTCGCCGGTCACAACAAATAACCGCTGCTCGCGCAAGGGACTTCCGTGCACAGTTTTTTTCGATGGATCTTATCGCTGCGCAACCCGCATCTGGTTCCCGGGTTGCGCAGTAAATTTAGTGTTAGGTTTTATAAAATATTCTGCACATTTTTTTTCATCACCTGTTTAGTGTTGCTAGCATTACAATTTTCTCCCCTCCCATCTTCGTTAACGCAAACCCCTTACGCTAATCTCCTGCTCGCACGCGATGGCAGTCTTTTAGGAGCAGGAATAGCTGCCGATCAACAATGGCGATTTGCGCCGGTAGAATCATTGCCGGATAAATATAAAAAATCATTGTTGTTATTTGAAGATCAACACTTCTATCGCCACCCTGGCATAAACCCTTTCGCGATTGCGCGTGCACTGCAAGGTAACCTGCAAGCGGGAAAAGTCACCAGTGGCGGCAGCACCATCAGTATGCAACTCGCGCGTTTGCTGCGTCAGGCTGAGTACCAACAGCAAGATAAAAAATTACCTACGCGTAGCATCACCAGCAAATTGTTGGAGGCGGGCAGGGCGTTCCAACTGGAATGGCGTTTTAGTAAAGAAGAATTATTAATTCATTATGCAAGCCATGCGCCTTTTGGTGGCAATATTGTGGGTTTACGCGCGGCGGCATGGCGTTATTTCGGGCGTGCACCGGAACATTTATCCTGGGCTGAATCTGCTTTACTTGCAGTGTTGCCTAACAGCCCTGCGCTTATTCATCCAGGGCGTCAGCGCGATTTACTCAAACAAAAACGCGATCGTTTATTAACGCGCATGCATCAGAAAAGTTATTTTTCCGATTTGGATTTGCAGCTGGCATTAATTGAACCTCTGCCTGAGCGGCCACAACCGCTGCCGCAACTCGCACCACATCTATTGTCAACCTTAAAAAAACAACATAGCGAACAATATTTATTTCACACTAGTATTGATCCGTTTATCCAGCGTATTGCCGCACAAGTTGCCGAGCGCCACAGTCTGCGCTTGGCCAATGAGGGGGTGAATAATATTGCGCTCATACTGATTGACCATGAGCGCATGGAGACGCTGGCTTATATCGGCAACCAAGCCTGGCAAAAACAACAGCGTTATGCGCCGGATTTGGATTTAATACAGCGCCCACGCTCCACCGGCAGTATTTTAAAACCGCTGCTCTATGGTTTGATGTTGCAAGAAGGCGAGCTGGCTCCTACCAGTTTAATTCCCGATATCCCCACCCAATTTGGCGGCTACAGCCCCAAAAATTATGACCGCAGTTTTCGCGGTGCGGTGCCCGCACAATTTGCGTTGGCTCACTCATTAAATATTCCTTCAGTGCGCATGTTGCGTGATTATGGCATTGGAAAATTTCAGGAAAAATTACAGTCCCTGGGGATGACCACTTTATTTCGCCCCGCTGATGATTACGGTCTCACATTAATTTTGGGTGGAGCGGAAGGAACCCTGTGGGATCTCACCGGTATTTATGCGCGCCTCGCCGCCAGCGCGCGCGATGGCAACATCAACCAACCTATTCCTACCCTGTTGCTACACAATAAAAAAGCGCTAGAAAATAAAATGGTGCTGCAAGAAAAAACGCCGTTGATTAAACCGGTAATACAACAAGGCGCCGCCTGGTTGACCTTGCAAGCTTTGATCGATGTCGCACGTCCCGGCAATGATAATTATTGGCGCGATTTTTCCGGCAGCCAAACTATCGCGTGGAAAACGGGAACGAGTTATGGTTTGCGCGACGCCTGGGCGATTGGCAGTAATGGTCGCTATACACTCGGTGTATGGGTGGGCAATGCCGGTGGTGAACCCGCCAGTTTTATCAGTGGCCAAAGTAGCGCAGCGCCGATTTTATTTGATGTGTTTGATGCATTGCCGAGTGTTAATTGGTTTGCCAAACCTGTGCACGCGCTCAAAACTATTTCAGTGTGTAAAGATGATGGCTATCTCACCGGCGGGCAATGTGAAGCCGTGGATATGGAGATTCCCAACACCAGCCATTTTGATAAGGTCACTAAAAATCATCGCCGTATCCACCTCGATAGCAATGAACAATTTCGCGTGCATAGCCGTTGTGAAACTGTCAGCAATATGCAAGCGCGCGATTGGTTTGTGCTGCCGCCGACGCAAGAATTTTACTGGCGACAACATCACAGTGAATACAAAGCCCTGCCGCCCTGGCGCAGTGATTGTTTGGGTGATCTTTTGCAAGTCGATGAAGACCAGCCGATTGAATTGGTTTACCCCAATGAAGAGAGCCGTATTTATATTCCAATGGATCTGGATGGCAAACGCAGCCGCGTAGTATTAAAAGCGGTACACCGAAATCCCGCTGCGCAGTTGTACTGGCATCTGGATGATGAATTCCTGGGTGAAACCAAAATTTTCCACGAGCGCGAAGCAGCGCTTCAACCGGGCGTGCATAAATTATTGGTGGTCGATAAACAAGGCTATAGATTAGAGCGACGCTTTCGCGTTATCGGCAAAGAATAAGGATCCAAAACCTTGATGATTTCGTATCAGTCTGATTATCTGGCTGATAACGGGAAACATCATGAAACACTATTTAATTGTTGGTGGCACACGCGGAATTGGCGCAGCACTTGCTGCCCAGCTTATTGGTGAGGGGCACAGTGTCACCATTTGGGCGCGCAATCCGGTTGATGTTGCCGGTGCGCAATTTTTTATCAATAACCCCGCAGAACGCGCACCCGATCTCACCGGTTTACCCGAAGTGTTGGATGGGTTGGTCTATTGCCCCGGCAGTATCAACCTCAAACCTTTTGCGCGTTTGTCGGTAGATGATTTCCTGCAAGATTTCCAAATTAATTTGCTCGGTGCAGTGCGCAGCTTGCAGTCAGTTGCACCTCTGTTAAAAAAATCAGAGCATGCCAGTGTGGTGTTGTTTAGTAGTGTGGCCGCTACTCTTGGTATGCCGTTTCACGCGAGTGTGGCCAGTAGCAAAGCGGCAATTGAGGGCTTGGTAAAAAGTGTGGCCGCCGAATGGGCTCCGGCAATTCGCGTGAACGGAATTGCACCTTCATTGACGGATACGTCCCTTGCCGAAAAATTATTAAACACCGCCGATAAAATGGATGCCGCTGCCAGGCGGCATCCGTTGCAAAAAGTAGGTGAGCCCAAAGAAGTGGCCGCTATGGCAGCGTTTTTGTTATCACCGCAAGCGGGCTGGATCTCCGGCCAAATACTGCATGTCGATGGCGGTATGTCCACACTTAAAAATTAATGTATCAGTTATTGGTTGTTGGTTCAGTTGGCCGCCTGAACGGAATTTTCATCGTCATATAAGTCGCGCTGCGCCACAGCCATTCCACCGGGCCGTAATGGAAACGCTTTACCCACCAGTGTGCCAACAGGATCAGCAGCGCGTAAAAGACGATACCCACCAGCAAGCTGTTGGTTTGGCCGATAGTTTTATACCAGCCCAAACCATAGGGATAAAATAGCGGCACACCCACCAGCGATTGGATTAAATAAATACTTAAACTAATGCGCCCGCAGGGTGCGAGCAGGGTTAATAATTTTCTGCTGCGCTGCCACAGATAAAATTGCACAAACAACAGCAGCAGGCTGGCCATTACCGCAGTGCTTAAATAAGATCCAATGGCTTGCTGTAAATACCATTTGGCCATACCTTTTTCCTGAAAAATAGTGTCAGGCAGTTGTGTGAGGTAGTTGTCCAACGCATAGAGCACAATGACGGCTAGCAGTGCGGTGCCCAAGGCTTTAATACGGCGGCGATCAAATTTATCCACTTGGGTAAAAAAGCCAATCCGCCCCAGCACCAAACCCAGTAAAAATAATCCAATCAATTGCAAGCCGCGCCCAGATTCCACAAAAAACATCCATTTTGCGTAGAGGCCAGCACTGCCATTCAGTAACATCAATTCAGTGAAGCTGGCTTTTTCAATCGCGGCATAGACATCACCGAAGAGTGAAAAAAATGCGGGGTTGTCGTTGGCGCCGGGCAGATTATTGAGTGCGGCAAAAAAATGATAGTAAAACGGCAGCTGCAACAAACAGAGCAGGGCGATGGCGATTAACCAGCGATTAGAAAGGCTCTGTACAAACAGCAAACTCAAACCGATCACACCCAGTACCGACAAAATATCGCCCAGATAATAGAGGGTGTGTATATAACCAATGGCGAGCAAAATCAGTAAGCGCCACGCAAAACGGTAACTAAAATTCACGCCTTTTTTTGCCTGATTATCCATAATGATAAAAAAACTCAGGCCAAACATGAGTGCAAAAATCGCGTAGGCTTTTCCGGCAAATAAAAAGAAAACCAGGTTGTGCAAAAAAGTCGGGTCCTGGTTGACCCAGTAGAGTTCAAAATATTCCATGAAGTGGACGAGACAAATTCCCATCAAGGCAAAGCCGCGCAGTGAGTCAATCAACTCGCTGCGCTGGGGGAGGTAGGGGTTGGATAGAGGTTCATTCATCGTGTAGTACCCTAAGCGTGTTATGGTTGTTGGTGGGTGAGCAAAAGTGTAATACCCAATGCTATTTTGGCTAATAAAGAATAGTTAATTCGCCTGAACTTCTGCGCGAATGCGTGGCACTTTTTACCTATGACTGCTCACTTTTGTATAAGGCAGTTTCGCTTTGCGCAATGTCTAAAGTGAACCCTGCGCGAGCGCATTGCCTTACCACTTATTAACAATCGCCCGGCACAATTCCCTCTATAATGTGGCTTTGCTTGTCCCGCACCGGAGCGTTACGTGGTTTCTTCCCCCCAACTGGTTTCCCTCGATGATAGACGCGCATTCTGGCGCAGCGTAATTTTATTGTCGCTGCCGGTAGCGGCGCAGATGCTCATGCAATCGCTCTTGGGCATGGCCGATGTGATTATGGTGGGCGATCTGGGTTCCAGCGCGATTGCCGCCGTGGGCTTGGCTGCAAAAATCCATTTCTTATTATTGGTGTTGATGAGCGGCCTCGCGACTGGCTGCAGTATTTTGGTTGCACAATATATAGGTGCAAAAGATTTTGTCAGTTGCCAGCGTTCGCTCGCGGTCACCTTGCTGGTGGGCACCTCGGTGATGATCCCGTTTGTGCTGGTGTTTGGTTTTGCATCCAACACCTGGGTCGGGTGGATTAATCCGGATGAAAAAGTCGTCGCACTCGCGGCGCAATATCTCATCATCACCGCACCGGCATTATTGTTTACCCAATGGATTGTGATTTACGAAGCCTCGCTACGCGCACTGGGCAGTACCACTATGCCCTTGGTTGCCGGTGTGTTTGCGGCGGTACTCAATATTGTCGGCAACTATGCATTGATTGGCGGCAATTGGGGCTTTCCTGCATTAGGTGTCGCTGGTGCCGCTTGGGCAACTTTGGGTTCGCGCTTTTTACAATTGCTGATTGTAGTGGGTTGGATCTACGCCAAAAAACACGGCTTTGCCTTGAGCTTTGCACAATTGCGCATGGGCTTGGATAAAGTTCAAATTAGCCGCTATCTCGCCTTTTCTTTACCTCTGGTTGCCAACTACGCAATTTGGGCGGTCGGCAATTCCACTTATCATTTGGTTACCGGTTATGCGGGCACCGAAGCACTCGCCGTAATGGGTGTCATAGTGCCGATTGAAAGTGCGTTTTTTGCGTTGTTTGTCGGCCTTGCCAATGCGTCGGCAGTATTGATCGGGCGCGAGTTGGGCGCAGGCAATAATGATACTGCGTGGCAGCTGCACAAATTTTTTGATCGCATTACCTTTGTGCTGTTAATTGTTTTTTGTTCCGCACTCTGGTTTGCGCGCCCCTGGATGCTTTTGATATTTGATCAGCTCGATGAAAAATCTACTGATTTGCTGTTGAGCACCCTCGGTGTATTTTGTCTGCTGGTCTGGGTGAAAATCATTAATATGATGCGCATTATCGGCGTGCTCCGCGCAGGTGGCGATAACCGCTTTACCTTGATCACTGATACTATTGTGATGTGGGTGTTTGGTTTACCGATTTATATCGCCGTGGTATTTTTGACCAAGCTATCGTTTGTTTATCTCTATGCGCTAATGTTTTTGGAAGATGGATTGAAATTTATTCCGGTGATCAGGCGCGTTATCAGCCGCAAATGGATGAATAATCTTACACAGCAATAATGGCTTGATTGCTGAACATTCCGGGGAATCCCAATGCATAGATTAAATAGAATGGATGCCTGGATTCTTCTGGCGATTTATCGCGCGGGTAACCAGAATAAAACGGACTATGCTGGAATCGTTTCCTGCCTGCCCGATATCTCTCTCGCTGTTCCTGCACATCAAGAATTTAAAGCGGCGTACAATAAATTTTTGTACATAAAATTTATTGTCGCTGAGGGTGCCAATACCTGGCTTGCACCTGCCGCACAACAATTAGTTGAAGCTACACAACCTGAGCCTGCCGTCGGTGGTAGTGCGCAAGAATGGGTGGACGCTATATTTAACAGCTTGGCAATGTATAAATGTAAAAGCATGTGCAATCGCCACGAGTGGCAAGAGGCACAGTATCTACTTGGGGTTGAATTATTCAGTGAATTAAAAGGAGCTAATAATGTTAATTAAAATCGACGACCTGCGCGGCCCCGAAGTTGCGCAAATACTAACGGAGCATTTGACGGATATGTACGCCGTATCGCCCCCCGAAAGTGTACATGCGTTGGATTTGGATAAGTTGCGCAAACCGGAAATTACGTTTTGGTCAGTGTGGGACGGCAACCAGTTAGCCGGTTGCGGCGCACTAAAAGAATTGGATGCAACACATGCGGAAATTAAATCCATGCGCACCGCCAATGCCTATCGCGGCAAAGGTGTTGCGGTAAAAATCATGGAGCATATATTAGGTGTGGCGGCGGAGCGCAATTATCAGCGTCTGAGTTTGGAAACCGGGCCGCAAGAATTTTTTCTACCGGCAAGAAAACTTTACGAACGTTTTGGCTTTGAATACTGTGGGCCCTTCGGTGATTATGCGGAAGATCCTTATAGTACGTTTATGACTAAATCGCTTTAAATAATCTATCCCACTACAGGCTGAGATCTCCATGAAAAAAATACTCTGTGCGTTAATTGCCTTGTTCAGTATTGTTGCGATTACTCCCGTTATCGCCGCCGATGATACGCCCGTTTTTGAGTTGCGTATTTACACCACGCATCCAGGCAAAATGCCGGATTTGCTCGCGCGTTTTAAAAATCACACCACCAAAATTTTTGAACGTCACGGCATGGAAAATGTTGGCTATTGGTTGCCCGTCGAACAAAAAAATGGCGATAAACTGCATTACATTTTGAAATACAAAAACCGCGCAGCAGCAGACGCCGCATGGAAAGCATTTGCTGCTGATCCGGAGTGGATAAAGGTTCGCGCAGAAAGTGAAGCCAATGGGCCTATAGTGGCGGGCGTTGAGTCAACATTTTTAGTGGCTACTGATTTTTCCGCAATCAAGTAATGTAAATGCAGTGGGCGCGACTGTATGGATGTAGTAGTCCGGCATTCCAGCGGGAGAGTGACGCAGGAGTCAAAGCCGAAGCCGTTGAGCTTCGTAAATTGGCGAAGGGTAGGCGGCCTTTCAATTAGACTAATGCAGAACGGCAAGCCTTGGGGCTTGCCGTCACTCAGCTGGTTGGTTCATGGCTACAGAGTGGGAACGGTGCCGCCGTCGATCCGATATTCAGACCCTGCGATCGAAGCGGATCGCGGAGATGCCAGGAAGGCAATCAAATCGGCAACCTCCTGTGGTTTGGCGGGTCGACCTACTGGAATTCCGCCCAGCCAATCCATGACGATTTTCTTGCCGCCTTCATAGTCCGTTCCAGCCTCCGCAGCCATCCGCTCTGCGAATGCTACGGAAGCCTCGGTTTCGATCCATCCCGGCGCAACGCTTAACACACGAACTCCTTTTGGTGTCACCTCTCTTGAAAGCGACTTGCTGTAGGTAGTGAGGGCGCCTTTGGCTGCGGCGTAGGCGGTAGTGGACTCGGGCAGAGGCAGTACACGCTGGATGGAGCTGACGTGGATGATGACGCCCGAGCCTTGAGCAAGCATCGTTGGGAGTAGTGCACGATCCAAACGTACGGCAGGCATCAGGTTCAAGTTCAGCTCGGCGAACCAGTGCTCATCAGTGATCGCAGCGAAACCACCACCGGGAGTCTTTGAGCCGCCGAGCACGTTGATCAAGAGGTCGACCCCACCCCAATCCCGCAGGATGGTCCGGGCAAAGTGATTCGTTCCTTCTGCCGTCGATAGGTCGGCAGCCACATAGGTGACACCTTCTATCGGTTGCGCTGGCAGTGTGCGCGCAGAGGTCGCCACCCGAACGCCTGCTTCCACCAACGTTTTCACGACTGCAGCACCAAGACCAAGCGTACCGCCGGTCACTACTGCCCGCAGGCCATTCAGATAAAGGTCGAAGTTCATAGCGTAATCTCCAGGCTTGCGATTAGGCCGCGTTCAAGGCGGAAGCGTAACTTCAGGTCAATCGGGCTACCGGGAAAGGTACCCACCGTGTGGCTGCAAACCACATGGACCCCGTCAATCAGTTCCAGCGAAAAAGGATCGTTGGTGTAGGTGTACAGGGTTGATGACTCGGCTTTCCACGCCTTGATCGCGTCACGGCCGGTATGTGTCTCGCCTTTATCTTTGACAATACCCTGCAATGTGAAGCATTGAGCGACCTCGTTGGGGCCGCGTGTATCCGCAATGAAATAGGCGGCGATAGGATCGGGGAAAGTTAGAAGGGACATAATGAACTCCTTGGTTATGTGGGTGAGTTCGTAGAATGCCCCTTGGTATTAATTTAGTGAATGCCATAGAATCAATATGGAGTATGTAGAGGGGAATACATAATGCGTGGATCCGAATTTGCTGAGCTAAAGGCCTTCGTGGCAGTCGTGGAGCGCCAGAGCTTTGCCCGGGCAGCAGAGTATTTAGGTTTATCGCCTTCAGCGCTCAGCCAGACCATCCGGCAGTTAGAAGGCCGCGTTGGTGCGCGTCTTCTGAATCGCACCACGCGAAGCGTTGCGCCGTCGGCAAGCGGCGAGTTGCTCTACAACCGCATAGCGCCCTTGTTTCGTGAGATGGCAGCCGCAGTCTCTGAAGCTAGTGAAGCGGCACAAAAGATGAGCGGCACCCTGCGGATCAACACGCTGGGGATCGCCGCAAGAACGGTTATCGCGCCCCGGCTTGCACGCTTCCATGAAGCACACCCTGACGTAGTTCTCGACATAGTGGTCGACGACGCGCTGGCGGATATTGTTATTGGCCGATTTGACGCGGGCATCCGCGTGGGCGGACAGCTTGAGAAAGACATGATTGCCGTTCGCCTTACGCCGGACCTGGACATGGTCGCCGTAGCTTCTCCAGACTACCTCGCGCGGCGAGGAACACCCAAGTCCCCTGAAGATTTGCATCACCATGCATGCATCAACTGGCGGCTAAAAATGGACGGCAGGCATTATCGTTGGGAGTTCGAGAAACAAGGGCAAAAAATCGAAGTGGCGGTGGAGGGGCCCGTTGTCACCAATCATGCTGACATTGGCATTGCTGCTGCGCTAAACGGGCTTGGTATCGCCTATCACTTTGAGCGTGACAGTGTGGGCGAGCTTTTAGCTCAGGGACGGCTGGTTCAAGTCCTCGCGGAATGGTCAATTTCGCGCCCAGGACTCTATCTCTATTATCCGAGCAGGCGACATCGACCAGCTCTCCTTGGGGCGTTCATCGATTGTCTATTGGATAGAAAATAGTTTGATCGACCCTCCCAATTTTCTCTCGTTATTACACTTTTTCGCTAGGGCTGTTAAGTAGCTGTAGGTACACCCGCAGTGCGGCATAGGCGTCGTTAGCTGCATAAAGTAATTGGTTGGATGTAAGTATTGGGCTACCCCAATTCGACATAGTGACATGCTTTGCTTTATGGAATTGCTGGTTAAACACAATAGCGACCGCCGCTCTAATGCCAACCGTATTGCGATAACCTTGCTTCTTAAATACAGGGCGAAGGTCTACGAGCCCGCGCGGCAATATGCCAAACTTTTTGAGCAACAACTTACGGTCTGAACCTAAATCAAAGCCAATTTTTTTAATATTTTCAGCTGCTAACAAATACAGTAATGGATTGTGGCTTTCCGGATTGCACAATTGAAAAATATAAGCCTGACTCTCGCTTGCGAATTGCACCACATGCGGCCCGTCACTCACTTGGCCTTTCTCAAATGTTGGCCGGGATTCAGTATCAAAGCCGACGAGTTTAACTGACTCTATATGCGCTACTGCCGCTGCAAATTCACCCGCCGTGGCCGGGACGATAATCTTATCAAGTCCAAGATGGCTGAAATCGGGTAACTGTTTGGTTTCTAAAATAGTAGGAACTGATTTTCGCATAACACTCCAAACTATTAATTAACCAAGTTAAGTTCGATAAAGCTAGAAATGTATAAAAAACTGTGGTTCGAACTGAAAACTTTTCTGTGGGGCTCAAGTTGGTCAAGAGTTGAAATTAATCACCCTCGCACACCATCACAAATTTTTGCGCAACATGAGCATCGCATCCGGATTTGCAATGGTAGGTTTGCTCATCAATATTTTCTGCATCCAGTTCATAAATCAATGCACCCTTATTTTCCTTTGCTTCCGCACACTGTAAAACACTGTACCCGCTATCCATTTCACAATAACCATAGTTATTGGAACCGCTAAGACCATAAGTGGGAGGAGTTACCTCGATATTCTTGAGTATTATTTCCCGGTTATCAACAACAGCTCGGAGGAAACACTCGTCAGCCCCGATAGCAAAAACCTGTGATGCATTAAAAATTAGAATTAATAAAATTGCACGCATGCTTAAAAAACTCCTTCACTTAACTATTTTTAAATTTGCTTAAGTCGGTTATCTGCCAAAGGGGTATGACAGTTGGCAAACCTTGACAGACAGGCTATCGAACTTCGCATAACGGTCAATTGCGGAAGTTGGCTTACGCAAAAATGGCGCATAAATTCGCAGGCAAACACACACTTTCCTTCTGAAAGCTATTCAAATCTATGAAGCTATAAAGCAGCTTTTCAAAACAAGCGCGTTCAGTAAGATCATCCCCTCAGGTTAACTAGCCAATTCACATAAACGACTCGCTGCCCACAGAACACTGCTTAAAATTCAACACATTCATGTGTTAGCATAATTGTTGCTTGGGCGACCCTGACCTGAGCAATCAGTTTAGGTTTTACTTTAATTCATTATCTTGGGATGGTTAACATGGCACTTTCTATAGGTGAGTTCTCCAAGGCGACAGGATGCGCCATCGAGACGATTAGATACTATGAGCGGGAAGGGATAATTTCCAAACCATCGCGCACTCTGGGTGGGCACAGGTTGTACAGTAAGGCAAATTTGCAGCAAATGCGGTTTGTGTTAAAAGCGCGACAGATGGGGTTTAGCCTCGTCGAGGTTAAAGAGTTGCTGAATTTGTCGCAAGATAGCGAGCAACCCTGTCAGGAAGTATTGGATATGGCAGATCGTAATTTGGACGCTATTCAAAAGAAAATAGATCAGCTCGCAAGTTTTAAAGAGGAGCTGAAAGGCCTGACTAGTACCTGTAAAAATTGTTGTGCTGGTAAATCGAGTGCTTCCGAGTGCAATATTATTGAAGCTATGCACTCGCTCGCTTACAGTGCGTAAAAAAAATGGGGCAACGTAAGTTGCCCCATTTTTTTAATCCGCAAGTGATAAACCACTTGGCACAGATTTGGGAACCGTATGCCGCAAGTCTAAATGCTCTGGATCAGTGAGTGCAAACATGAATGCCATCAAGTCCTTGAACTCATTCTCCTGCAAGCGAATCTTAGGAATTTCAATTCGCTGCTCAATTTCATAACGGGTGTTTGGATTATTGGTTGCGATAAAGTCCAGTTCATCCAGATCCAATCTTGACGGCAAAACGCACTGAGAAATATCGTAATTGTTCAATGATTTTTTCGCGTCTAAATGGTGCCTAACTATGTCTTCCAACATATTAAATGCACCATCATGCCCCCATGGGCCAGTGAGCGCTACGTTTCTTAAAGGAGGTGTACGGAATTTATAGCGGTCATTAATATCTTTAGTAACACCTTCCCTTCCGAAGTCTTCGCGACCATCAAACCCAACGCCACCGAAACCTGGACCAATTTGTGGAACGCCAATGGCATGAAATTTTTGATCCGTCAGGAATGGACCATTGTGACAAGACGCGCATTGGGCTTTACCAGTGAACAATTTAAAACCCCTTGCTGCCTCCTTACTAATCGCACCTTCATCACCATTCAAATAGCGGTCAAATGGAGTGTTCAATGAAGTTCGGAACGAGCTGTTTTGAAAGTGCGCGATAGCTCGACCAACATGCACAATGTTAAATCCGTTGATATCTCCTTTTAGCTCAGGATAGGCTGCAAGAATCATCGGGTGATAATTAGGTTGTGCTTTGATACGCTCAACCAATTTTGTCCACACTGGAGTAAACAGGGAACCTTGCGCAGCAGCAGCGGCAGAAATCTCGTTCTCGTTAGGTTGGCCAAGCATTTCTTGGATTTCAGTAAAGGCGAAGATAGAGATTACTTCCAATAGGTTATTAAATCCTGGCGGAAGCTCATCACCGGCAGGCGTTAAAAATCCATCCGGACTATTATCTAACTCAATACGGCCGTCATGCATCATGGAGCCAAATTCTTTGGCGCCCCGATCAAATAACGATGGCGCATTGCGTTGTCCCCGCTCCAGCGGATCAGTTGCCAACGGCGGATAAGTGCCGGGGTTACGGCCCACACTAAAGCCGTGAGCGCCCTCACCGAGATTGATCGACAGTCCATCGGAGGTCGCCGATAATGGTGAATGACAAGTCGAACAAGAAATATTGCGGTTACCACTTAATTCTTTGTCAAAGAAAAAAGCTTGCCCCAATACAGCTTTCTTTGCACCAACTGGTGCATAGTCTGAAGCTTTAATTGAACGAATTTGATGTTTATTGTGACGATTATGTCCATTCTCGTCATCCTTATCTTTTTCACCTGCCCAAACCTGCGATGTCGTACATGCTGCAACAAATACGACTGGTGAGAGTAAAATTTTGAATGATGTCGATAAAAACGAAAGGTAATAATGGCTACGCGGTTTTTTGCAATTGTTCACTTTCTTCATCTCCTTGATGTTGGTTTAGTGAAGAGTGGTTTTTCCCCATCAATAGTTGCATCTTTTGTTTTAAGTCATGGCTAGTGATGGTATTTATGCCTAGATCGACAATTAAAGTTTCTTGAGATCCACCTCCTGGGATGTACCCACAGAAATCGCGCAAATAGCGCTCGTAATGTTTTGCTCGCAAATAACCGTCGCCCCCAAGCAACCTTTGTGCGATGTGAATCAGCTCAATGCCATTGTCGATCACCGTGAGTTTTGCAATTGAACCTATCGGATCCCAATAGGCGTCGAATTGGGGAGAAGATTGTCGTTCTAACGCGCGGTATAAAATCGCGCGGGAAACTTCAACCAGAACCGACATTTTTCCAATTTGAGCCTGTACATGTTGCATTGCAGTCAGTGAATTACCGTAGCGCTGTTTTGAGTCGAGTTCGGCAATACAATCTTCCAGAATGGCTTGCATGCGACCTAACAATGGACAAACCAGAAATACACGGCGCTCGTTTAAGAAGCGCTGTACATGACTGAGACCATCCTGGGGAACTAAAACCCGTTCGTCCGGGACGTAAACATTTTCCAACCGCAAACTGGAAATGCCTGCTGAGCGTAAACCGGCTAAATCTGACGCAATGACTGCGAAGCCTGGGTCACTGCGCTCCGCAATAAATACTTTCAGATCGTCGAAACCATTTTGCTCGGTACGCGCATAGAGCATGAAAGTATCAGCGGTAGCACCGCCAGTTACGTAAAGCTTTTCGCCATTTAATAGGTAACCACCTTCAACCTTTTGGGCGAAAGTCTTGAATGAAAAAGGATCGGTGCCGTCGGTATAAGCAAATGCGGGAGCGCGCTCACCAAATACCATGGGCTTGACGTAGCGTTTAATAATGTCTTCACGGCCTGAGCGATACATTGTATTGATCAAGCCTGCTCGCAAAGACACTACCAGCGGAAAGCCAGAGTCGCTGCTCAAATACCCAATCTGCTCCAGCATTTGCCCCCAAAGCGACGGAGTATTTCCGGCACCACCAATTTCCTTTGGTAAACCAAAAGAGGTCATTCCGTTTACACATGCTCTATGAAAAACTTCGGCGGAAATTGATTCACCCGATTGATCACGTGTTAAAGCAAGCGGATTCACAGACGTGCGAATAAAGTCGCCAAATCGCTCTTCTGCCAGGCTGGCAATGTCTAGTACTGATCGCATAAATTTCTCGCTTGAAATAGTGATTCCATTTACAGAGTGGGTACTTAGTAGGTAGGCATCGCCTCATCGACTTCAGTTGCCCAAGCCTTAATACCTCCCGCCAGATTTTTCACTTGAGAAAAGCCTTCGTCGTTAAGTAAGCTGACGGCTTTGCTTCCACGGATTCCGGACTTGCAGTAAATAATTACTTCAGAATTACGATTAATTTCATGCAGTCGAAACGGCAATTCGGCAAGTGGTATAAGTAGGGAGTCGGGAATAGCGCAAATGGCGTATTCCTCTGCTGAACGCACATCGATTATTTGAACGGTGGAGGCTGCTAATTTTTCTGAGAGTTCAGTAGCCGTAATTAATTGATCTGCCGAAATAGTATCCGTAGCAGGTTTAGGACTGATGCCACAGAAATGCTGATAATCAATCAATTGAGTAATAGTTGGGTTGGTCCCGCAAATCTGGCAATCTGGATTTTTACTTATGCTCAGCTCGCGGAAACGCATGTCCAGAGCATCTAAGACCAGCAATCGATTATAAAGAGGGGTACCTTCACCTAATATAATTTTGATCGCTTCGTTAGCTTGTATAGTTCCTATCATGCCAGGCAGTACACCAATGACCCCACCCTCGGCACAATTGGGAACCAAGCCTTCTGGCGGAGGCTCTGGGTAGAGGCAGCGATAGCAAGGGCCATGTTTGGCAGAAAAAACACTGGCCTGGCCTTCAAAGCGAAAAATGCTACCGTAAACCGTAGGCTTTCCTAACAATACGCAAACATCATTAACCAAATAACGAGTAGGGAAATTATCGGTGCCATCGATGATGATGTCGTAGTCACGCGCAATTTCCATCGCATTGTCAGCTGTAAATTTTTCTTGATAAGTTTTTACATTCACAAATGGGTTGATGCGCGCGATACTGCGTTTGGCACTTTCAATTTTTAGTTCGCCAACATTCTCTGTTCCATGAATAATTTGTCGCTGTAAATTTGAGACCTCTACAATATCCATATCGACCAAGCCAATACAACCGATTCCGGCGGCAGCTAGATACATGGAAATTGGTGAACCCAACCCGCCAGCACCAATAATCAGGACGCTTGCAGCTTTAAGTTTTTTTTGTCCTTCTAGCCCGACTTCGGGCAGTAGTAAGTGTCGGCTGTAGCGTTGAATCTCTTCATGCGAAAGATCAACATTGGATGAATTGCTCATTGCTGTGCTCCTAACAAAATGGTTGCTTGCCCAATTTTTAATTACTGCATTTCTTCAATGACTACTGCGTGAATTTGATGATCGCCACGTTGCTGACTAAGTAGA
>Ga0307408_100000769_pt1 | contig 25779 bp, 20 predicted proteins | sample 322Cmetagenome_FD_202116 | JGI IMG/M metagenome (GOLD analysis project Ga0307408, IMG submission 202116) | Maize rhizosphere microbial communities from greenhouse at UC Davis, California, United States - 322HYB-C-3 | ecosystem: Host-associated > Plants > Roots > Rhizosphere > Soil | place...
GCTGCTGCGGCAACGGCTGACGCAGCAGCACCAGCGTGCCTAGGCCCGGACAGCGCGGATGGCAGGGCGCCGGCGCGGACTTTCGCAGCGCGCTGTACCTGGGACTGCGCCATGGCGCGCCCGCCGGCCGGACCTGTTGGCCGGCGCTCACGCTGGGGATGCCGGCGGCATTGCAGGAACCACCCGGCGCGCTGGCGCTGGCGCGGGAACTGGCACGCTGGCAGGGCTGTGAGGCGGCGACATTGCTGCCATCGACCCTGCACCTGTACCGCGACGTGTTTGCCTTGCTGGCGCAAGGAGGGATTGTCGCCAGGCCGGCGTTGCTGATCGATGCCGCCGCGTATCCGATTGCCCGCTGGGGCGCGGAGTGGGCGGCGTTGCGCGGCGTACCGGTGCGCCGGTTTCGCCATGGCGACGTGCGGCAACTGGAGCGGCTGACGCACCAGGCGCGGCATGACGGATGCGCCCCGGTGGTGCTGGCCGATGGCTATACGCCGGGCGACGCGTGGCCGCCGCCGTTGCGGGCGTACCTCGACATCGTCGCGCCGCTGGACGGCTGGCTGGTGTTGGACGACACGCAGGCGCTCGGTGTGCTGGGGCCGGACGGGGGCGGTTCGGTACGGCTGCATGGGTTGCAGGGAATGCCGTTGCTGGCGGGCGCTTCGCTGGCAAAAGGGCTGGGGGCGCCGCTGGCCGTGCTGGCGGGACCGGCGCCGGCCATCGCGGCGTTCGAGCGGCACAGTGAAAGCCGGGTGCACGCCAGCCCGCCATCGATCGCGGTGATAGCGGCGGCGCGCGCGGCATTGCGCATCAATGCGCGCGATGGGCCCCGCCTGCGGCGCACCTTGCTGGCGCGGATCAGGCAGTTGCGGCAGGCGCTGGCGGCAGCGGGGCTGGCATGCCATGGCGGCGGCTTTCCGGTGCAGCTGGTGCCGTTGCCGGACATGGCGCACGACGCGGCGGCGGCACTGGCGGAGCATGCGTGCGCCGTGTTGTTGCGGGTGAAGAATGGACTGGCGCTGGGGCTGCTGCTGCGTGCCGACCACAGCGAACGGGATGTGGCGCGGGTGGCGGCCATGCTGGCGCAGCGGCTGGGCAACTTGGGAGACGGACATGACGACGGAATTCGAGATATTGCCGTTTTCGGCTGAATGGCAAGAAATGGAATATCCCTATGCGGCCGAGGGATGGTTCGGCGAAGACGAAGACGAAGAGGGCGAACGGGGCATGCGCGCGCCACGGGGCGGGGGCGGGCGGGCGCGCGGGCCCGCGGCGGGTGGTGCGGGACGCCAGCCGGGACGCGGCGCCAGGGGCGCAGCTGGCGCCGGCGGCAAAGCCGGGGGCAAGGCGGCGAAGGGGATGGCGGGTAAAGGGATGCCAGGCAGGGGGATGGCAGGCAGGGGGATGGGCGGCAAGGGGATGGCGCGCGCCGGTGGCATGCCAGGCAAGGCGGTGGCGGCGCGCGGCGGAGTGCGCGGCAAGCCTGGCGGGATGGGCGCGGCGGGCCCCGGGAGCGGCAAAGGCGGGCAGGGCGGGCCGGGTGGCCGGGGCGGAGTCCGTGGCGCGGGCGGCGGACGGTTGCAGCCGGGCCCCGGCATTGGCCGGCCCCGCAGGTGGCCCTATCCCTACGGTTGGGCCGGGCCTGTCGGAGGTTACTGGCCTGCCGGCGTCGTGATCCAGGAACCTGACTGGCTGGCGGTGGCCAATGCGCCCGTGGCCGATGGCGATGCGGGATTCGACGCCGGTGACGGGAACGATGGCGCTGACGGCGGTGACGGCGGCGATGGTGCTATGGATGCCGGCGACGGCCGCGATGACGATGACGGCGATGGCGCCGGCGAATGGTAACGGAGGATGGTCATGTACAGCAAAGAATGCCAATGCGCGTCCTGCCGCCACACGGCGGCGGGCGGATTTGAAGTCATGGAATTCGGGCACGAATTTGCCCACGAACTTGCCCAGGAGGCGGAAGCGCCGTTCAGCGAACAGGAGGAAACGGAACTGGCGATGGAATTGTTGTCGGTCAGCAGCGAAGCGGAGCTGGAACAGTTCCTCGGCAAGGTCTTCAAGAAGGCGTGGAAGGGGATCAAGAAAGTGGCCAAGCCGCTGGGCGGTGCCTTGAAGGGGATTGCCAAGGCGGCGTTGCCGATGGTCGGCGGGGCGCTGGGCTCCTTCATTCCGATTCCCGGCGTCGGCACCGCGCTCGGTTCCGCGCTGGGCAGCGCGGTCAGCAAGGCGCTGGAAGTGGAAATGGGTGAAATGGGTGAACTGGCGCGGGAAGACCGGGAATTTGAAACGGCGCGGCGGGTGGTGCGCATTGCCGGCACGGCCGCCAACCTGGCGGGCGACAGCGATGGCAGTGCGCAAGCGGTGCGCAGCGCACTGCTGCGGGCGGTGCGCGCCCATGCCCCGCATTTGTCCGCCATGGCCGGACGCCACGGCGGCCGTGGCACACCGGCGCCGACGCATGAGGTGATGGAAGGCGAAGCGTATTGCGGCCCCTGGCGCAAACGCCGCGCCGAGCGTTACCCGCTGTTGGAATTGCCTTGAGCGGCGCACGCGGCCATGATCGTTGATTGCCACTGCCACGCGGGCCCCGGCGATGGCCTGTCCGGGCCGTGGGACAGCGACGCCACGCTGGCGCGCTATCTGCGCCGCGCCAGCGTGGCCGGGATCGCCCGGACCGCGCTGCTGCCCGCGTTCCACAGCGATTACGCGCTGGCCAACCGCGCCGTGGCGCGGCTGGTGGCGGCCAGTCCCGGGCGCTTCTATGGCTACGCCTTTGTCCACGCGCGGCGCGACCGGGGCCGCATCGGCGCCATGGTACGCACCGCGGTCGAACAATACGGCTTTATCGGCATCAAGGTCCACAGGCACGATGCCCGCATCAGCGGCGAAGTGTGCGAGGCGGCGCGCCGCTACCGGCTGCCGGTGCTGTACGACCCGGCCGGCGAAACCGCGGTGGCGGAATTGCTGGCCACGCAGTATCCGGACGTGAATTTCATTTTGCCGCACCTGGGCAGCTTCGCCGATGACTGGGCGGCGCAACTGGCGCTGATCGACCACCTGGTGCGGCATCCGAATATCCATGCCGACACGTCCGGCGTGCGCCGTTTTGATTTGCTGGAACAGGCGGTGCGGCGCGCCGGGCCGCATAAGCTGTTGTTCGGCAGTGACGGGCCGTGGCTGCATCCGGGGCTGGAACTGGCAAAGATCAGGTTACTGGGACTGGCGGCGGCCGATGAGGCGCTGATCACGGGGGGCAATTTTCTGCGGTTGATTGATCAATAGACGCGGACGGCCGCCGCGTCGCCCGCTGCCAGCCGCCTGGCCCATGCGCGGCGGCTGCCCCCTGCGCGGCGTGATGCTCCAGGGGGGGGCGAGCCCGGCCGGCTTGCGGCATTGCAGGGCCGTGCCTCAATGATATGCCGGCCCGTCCGGCTTGCCTTTGCGCCGCATTTGCAGGGCGCGGTCGCTGATGCCCAGCAGTGCGGCGGCGCGCTGGTTGTTGCCGTGTTCGGCGGCCAGTGCCAGGCGCATCGCGGTGTCGGCGGCGGCCTGGCTGATGGCGGGCAGGGACAAGCCGAGATCGAGCGCGTGGCGTACCGCGTCGGTAAAACCCTGGTCGGGCCAGGTGGCGCCGCCATGCAGGCGCTCATCGGGCGGGATGTCGCCGATGGTCAACGGGCCAAGGCCGCAATGGCGGTGCCAGATCCGGGCCACGGTCTGGCGCAAGTCGCGCACGTTGCCAGGATAGCTGCGTGTCAGCAGGTATTCGCGCACGGCGGGATCGAGTTCGTGCGGGTGCCCGGGGTCGAGCTGGTGCAGGAAGTGGGACACCAGCGGCAGGATGTCGCCGGTGCGTTCGCGCAGCGGCGGCGGGCGGCAGCGCCAGCCCGCGATGCGGTAAAACAGGTCGGCGCGGAAGGTGCCGGCCGCCACGCAGGCATCGAGGTCGCGGTTGGTGGCGCAGACCAGGCGGAAGCGGGTCGGTTGCCAGTGATTGCCGCCCAGCCGCTTGTATTGCTGTTCCTGGATCACGCGCAGCAATTGCGCCTGCAATGCCAGCGGCAACTCGCCCACCTCATCGAGGAACAGGATGCCGCCATCGGCCTGGGCAAAGGCGCCGTCGCGGGCGCTGGCGGCGCCGGTGAACGCACCTTTTTCATGGCCGAAGAATTCACTGCCCGCCAGTTCCGGCGACAGCGTGCTGCAATCGAGCAGCACCAGCGGCGCGCCGCTATCGCGCGGCTGGCGAGGCAATGCGCAACCGTTGAGGTGATGGATCAGTTTGGCGATTTGTTCCTTGCCGGTGCCGGTTTCGCCGGTAATCAGGACCGGCGATTGCGTCCATGCCGCCACTTCCACCACGCTGCGCACCAGTGCGCGCCAGGCGGGGCTGTCACCCACCAGGCAGGTGCGCACCATGTCGGAGCGCATCAACCGCCGCACCGCGCCCCACCGTTGCAGGCGGGCGGCGGCCTGCGCCGCAATGCCGGCGGCGCCTTGCGGCGCACCGGGCCACAGCAGCACGTCGGCCGCGCCGGACTCCAGCAGCGACCAGCCGTCATGGGTCGGCAAGGCGGAACAGCAGACCGCCAGCACGGGCTGGCTGCCGTACTGATCCGAAGTCAGCCTGGCGACCGGATTGACCGTGCTGAAGGTGACCAGGGCGGCCAGCGCGGCGGCGGCCTGGCTGTCCCACTGGCTGAACAAGAAGACCGGTGTCGCGCCGGGATCGCTGTTTGCCTGCCGCACACCGACCCCGGCCAGGCCCAGCCCGGCGGCGAGCGCGTCGGCGGCACCTTCCGGCAGGGGCGCCATCGGATGCAGGGACGCGGTCAAGGTGTCTTCGCCCTCCATACCTTCAAATTAGGCAGGGTGGCGGCCGGGCGGTTGAGGAGACGCAAACATGTCGGCCCCTTTGGCGGCAGTGGAAAGATTGTCGAAACATTACGATTCTACGCCGCGCAGCCGCCCATGGCGACTGCCAGGCCATAAAAGCAACTCTGCCGCAACAGCATCGCTGTCGCAGTGATGCGAACGCGTGCGCTTTTGCGGCCAGGCCCGAGGTCGAGCAGGTCGTTGCCAAAAGAAAAGGGCCGGCGATGGCCGGCCCTGTACGTCACACTGGAACAGCGCGGCGGGTTACTGCTTCACGCAATCGACGAAGTAATCGCGCTTGCCGTTGACTTCGCGTTTGACCAGGCCGTGCACGTCGGTTTCGAAGCCCGGGAAGCGTTCGTTGAAATCGCGGGCAAAGCGCAGGTAATCGACAATGGTCTTGTTGAAGCGTTCGCCCGGGATCAGCAGCGGGATGCCCGGAGGATAGGGCGTCAGCAGGATCGACGTGATGCGGCCTTCCAGTTCATCGATCGCCACGCGCTCGATTTCGCGGTGCGCCATCTTGGCGAACGCTTCCGACGGTTTCATCGCAGGAATCATGTCCGACAGGTACATCTCGGTGGTCAGGCGGGCGACATCGTAGGCTTTATAGAAATCGTGGATCTGCTGGCACAGGTCGCGCAAGCCCATCGATTCATAGCGCGGATTGGCGGCCGCGAATTCCGGCAGGATGCGCCACATCGGCATGTTCTTGTCGTAGTCGTCCTTGAACTGTTGCAGCGCGGTCAGCAGCGTGTTCCAGCGGCCTTTGGTAATGCCGATGGTAAACATGATGAAGAACGAGTACAGGCCGCATTTTTCAACGATGACGCCGTGTTCCGCCAGGTATTTGGTGACGATCGATGCCGGGATGCCGGTGTCGCCAAACTGGCCGTCCAGCGACAGGCCCGGGTTGACGATGGTGGCCTTGATCGGATCGAGCATGTTGAAGCCCGGCGCCAGGTCGCCGAAGCCGTGCCAGTTCTTGCTTTCCTCGGTGAAGATCCAGTCCGCCTGGGTGCCGATGCCTTCCTCGGCGAAGGTGTCCGGACCCCAGACCTTGAACCACCAGTCCTTGCCCCATTCCTCGTCGATCTTGCGCATCGCGCGGCGGAAGTCCAGCGCTTCCAGAATGGATTCCTCCACCAGGGCGGTGCCGCCCGGCGCTTCCATCATGGCGGCCGCCACGTCGCACGAGGCGATGATCGAATACTGCGGCGAGGTCGAGGTGTGCATCAGGTACGCTTCGTTGAAGGCGTCCTTGTCCAGTTGCACCGATTCCGAATCGCGCACCAGCACTTGCGACGCCTGCGACAGGCCGGCCAGCAGTTTATGGGTCGACTGGGTCGAGAAAATCAGCGATTCCTTGGCGCGCGGACGGTCCTTGCCGATCGCGTGCATGTTCTTGTAGAAATCGTGGAAGGTGGCGTGCGGCAGCCACGCTTCATCGAAGTGCAGCGTGTCGATTTCACCGTCCAGCATTTCGCGCAGGGTTTCCACGTTGTAGACCACGCCATCATAGGTCGATTGCGTGATGGTCAAAATGCGCGGTTTCTTGTTGGCCGCGTCGCGCGCGAACGGGTTGTTTTCGATCTTGCGCCGGATCGATTCCATGCTGAATTCTTCCAGTGGAATCGGACCGATGATGCCCAGGTGATTACGGGTCGGCATCAGGAACACGGGAATCGCGCCGCACATGATGATCGAGTGCAGGATCGACTTGTGGCAGTTGCGGTCCACCACCACGATGTCGCCCGGCGCCACGGTCGAGTGCCATACCATCTTGTTGGACGTCGAGGTGCCGTTGGTCACGAAGTACGCGTGGTCGGCGTTGTAGATGCGCGCGGCATTGCGCTCGGACGCCGCCACCGGGCCGGTGTGGTCCAGCAACTGGCCCAGTTCCTCCACCGCGTTGCAGACGTCGGCGCGCAGCATGTTTTCACCGAAGAACTGGTGGAACATCTGGCCGATCGGCGATTTCAGGAACGCCACGCCGCCCGAGTGGCCCGGGCAGTGCCACGAATACGAACCGTCGTTGGCGTAGTGCACCAGCGCGCGGAAGAACGGCGGCGCCAGCGAATCGAGATAGGACTTGGCTTCGCGGATGATGTGGCGCGCCACGAATTCCGGCGTGTCTTCGAACATGTGGATGAAGCCGTGCAGTTCGCGCAGGATGTCGTTCGGGATATGGCGCGAGGTGCGGGTTTCGCCGTACAGGTAAATCGGGATGTCGGCGTTCTTGTAGCGGATTTCCTCGACGAAGGCGCGCAGCGACTTCAGCGCGTCATCGGTTTCCTCCTTGGATCCGCCGCCGAATTCCTCGTCGTCGATGGACAGCACGAAGGCCGAGGCGCGCGACTGCTGCTGGGCGAACTGGGACAGGTCGCCGTAGCTGGTGACGCCCAGCACTTCCATGCCTTCTTTTTCCATCGCGGCGGCCAGGGCGCGGATACCCAGTCCGGACGTGTTCTCGGAACGGAAATCTTCATCAATGATGACGATTGGGAAACGAAATTTCATGGATGTCTTCTCCAAAAAGAACAACCGCCCCGGGATCGTTCAACTCCGGAGCGGGCTGGGCGCAGGGCGCAAAAAATAAGATCGCGATTCTCGCAGAAAATCCTTAGCTTTTGGGAAAAAAGTTGCCGGATTTTGTGTCGAAACCGCGTTCATCTTAGCGGATCCGTGTGAAACCGCCGTGACAACTGGATTTAATGGCCGCCGCCGCCACCCAGCAGGGCCAGCGGATCGACATGCGCCGCGGCGCAAATGCCCAGCACCACGCCGGCCGCCGCCACGCCATACGAGGTATACAACAGCCACTTGCGGTGCGTCAGCAGGGTGATTGCCGCCAGCGAGATGGCGATCTGCACCGCCGTCGTGGCCAGCGCCCACTGGTGGTGCGTGTGCATCATGGCGTCGGATTTCTTGTTCCACTCGGCCGACGAGGCCTCCCACTTTTCCGCGTCTTTCTTGATGTCTTCCTTTTCCGTCTTGTAGCGGGCCACTTCGGCCTTGTACTTTTCAGGATCGACCCCCGGCAGGATCATGGCCAGCTCGGCCAGGTTTTGCTTCGACGACTTGGACTGGTAATACGACCAGCTGTTGGCGGCCTGGGTCTTGTCGATGGCGGCATTGTTCTTGTACATGGCCGCTTCGTTTTGCGTCGCGCCGCCCTGGTAGCCGAACAGCGCGCCGACCGTGGCCAAAATGGCCGTGGTGACGGCGATATTGCCGGCGAATTTGTCATTGCTGTGGCCAGCGTGTTCGACCGCATGGTCGTGCGGGCCGTGGACGTGGAAACCGTGTCCGGACATGGTGGTACCTCGTAATAAAATGAAAACTGACTACTTGCGCAGTGTGACGAACGCGTAATGCAGGCCGGTGGCCGAGACATGCGGTTCGCGCGCGGTTTCGCGCCATTCCGGGCCGAGAGCCGGGAAGTGGGCGTCGCATTGGTAGACTGCCTGGATTTCCGTGATGATCACTTCATCGGCCAGCGCCAGCGACTGTTCATAGACTTGTGCACCGCCGATGATATAGGCCTGCGCATCGGCGCCCACCAGGGCGCGTGCCGCTTCGATGGAATGCACGGTTTCCACGCCGTCCGCGCGCCAACCGGCGTTGCGCGTGATGACGATATTGCGGCGGTTCGGCAGTGGCCGGCCGATCGATTCAAACGTTTTGCGGCCCATGATGATGGCGTGGCCGGTGGTCAGGCGCTTGAAATGCGCCAGGTCTTCCGGCAGCTTCCATGGCAGGGTGTTGTTGATGCCGATGCCGCGCTCCTGGTCGGCGGCAACGATGATGGCCAGCTGGGTCATTGTTCAGTTACCTGGTTGATACGTGAGCCCGGCATTATATATGGTCTGCCGGTCAACACTATGGCCGGTCTGTCCATGTCACTTTGTCCACAAGGATTGGTGCTTTCGCCATTTCCCGTTGTGCGCCCGCCTCATTGATGAAAACTGCACAAGACGAATCGCGCGATTGTGATAATTCGTGAGAATTGAACGGACTTTTTTCAGTATCGTGCCTGTAGCGCCAGAGAAATAAATTAGTTCCAAGAAACAACCAGTACTTAGTTCTCACTCTGGAGGGAGTCAATGAAGCATCCACTCAGGCACGGTCTTGGAGACGTGCAACATGCAATTTTGGCGTTGGCGGATGGCAGCCTGTTCCATGGCGTGGCCATCGGCGCGGCTGGCTCCACCAGTGGCGAGGTCGTATTCAATACCGCCATGACCGGTTACCAGGAAATCCTCAGCGACCCCAGTTACAGCCGCCAGATCGTCACACTGACCTATCCCCATATCGGTAACACCGGCGTCAATGCGGAAGACGGCGAATCGCCGCGCATCCACGCGGCGGGCCTGGTCATCAAGGATTTGCCGCTGCTGATGTCGAATTTCCGTTCCACGCAATCGCTGCCGGAATGGCTGCGCGGGCAGGACATCGTCGCCATTGCCGGCATCGATACCCGCAAGCTGACCCGCATCCTGCGTGAGAAAGGGGCGCAAAACGGCGCCATCGTCACCGGCGGCGACGCGGTCAAGACCGCCGAAGTCGCGCTGGAGCGGGCGCGCGCATTCCCTGGCCTGAACGGCATGGACCTGGCCCGCACCGTCACCACCAGGGAAGCGTTTGAATGGCGCGAAACCGAATGGATGCTGGGCCGCGGCTTCGGCCAGCAGCATGCGCCGCGCTACCATGTGGTGGCGTATGACTTCGGCGTGAAAGCCAATATCTTGCGCATGCTGGCCGAACGTGGCTGCAAGGTCACGGTGCTGCCTGCCGAAGCGGGCGCCGAGGCGGCGCTGGCGTTGCAGCCGGACGGCATTTTCCTGTCCAACGGCCCGGGCGATCCCGGTCCCTGCGACTATGCGATCGACGCCGCGCGCGAACTGATGGACAAGGGGATCCCGACCTTCGGCATTTGCCTGGGGCACCAGATCATGGCGCTGGCCTGTGGCGCCAGCACCGTGAAGATGAAGTTCGGCCACCATGGCGCCAACCATCCGGTGCAGGATGTCATGACCGGGGAAGTCATGATCACGTCGCAAAACCATGGCTTCGCGGTCGATGCCTCGACCTTGCCGGCGAACTGCAAGATCACCCATGTGTCGCTGTTCGACGGCTCCTTGCAAGGTTTCATGCGCCTCGACAAACCCGCTTTCTGCTTCCAGGGCCACCCGGAAGCGTCGCCCGGTCCGCATGACTTGGCGCCCCTGTTCGATAAATTCATTGCAATGATGGGAGTCAACCAGCATGCCTAAACGCACCGATATCAACAGCATCCTGATCATCGGCGCCGGCCCCATCGTCATCGGCCAGGCGTGTGAATTCGATTATTCGGGCGCGCAGGCATGCAAGGCGCTGCGCGAGGAAGGGTACAAGGTGGTGCTGGTCAATTCGAATCCCGCCACCATCATGACCGACCCCGACATGGCCGATGTCACGTATATCGAGCCCATCACCTGGCAAGTGGTGGCCGCCATCATCGAGAAAGAGCGGCCACAGGCCGTGCTGCCCACCATGGGCGGCCAGACCGCGCTCAATTGCGCGCTGGATCTGCACCACCACGGGGTGCTGGAAAAATTCAATGTGGAGCTGATTGGCGCCACGCCGGAAGCCATCGACAAGGCGGAAGACCGCGCCAAATTCAAGGCCGCCATGACACACATCGGCCTGGGCTCGGCCCGTTCCGGGGTTGCCCATACGATGGCCGAAGCCTGGGCCGAGCAGGAAAAGCTGGGCTTCCCCGTCATCATCCGGCCATCGTTTACGATGGGTGGCAGCGGTGGCGGCATCGCCCGCAACGCCGAGGAATTCCTTGCCATTTGCGCGCGCGGGCTGGAACTGTCGCCCACGTCCGAGCTGCTGATCGAAGAATCGCTGCTGGGCTGGAAAGAATTCGAAATGGAAGTGGTGCGCGACCGCAAGGATAACTGCATCATTGTCTGTTCGATCGAAAACCTGGATCCGATGGGCGTGCACACCGGCGACTCGATCACGGTGGCGCCGGCGCAAACGCTGACGGACAAGGAATACCAGATCATGCGCAACGCGTCGCTCGACGTGTTGCGGGAAATCGGCGTCGACACCGGCGGCTCCAACGTGCAGTTCGCGCTGAACCCGCAAGACGGCCGCATGATCGTGATTGAAATGAACCCGCGCGTGTCGCGTTCGTCGGCGCTGGCGTCGAAGGCCACCGGCTTCCCGATTGCCCGCGTGGCGGCCAAGCTGGCGGTCGGCTATACGCTCGATGAGCTGCGCAACGACATCACGGGCGGCGCCACCCCGGCTTCGTTTGAACCGGCCATCGATTATGTCGTGACCAAGGTACCGCGCTTCGCGTTCGAAAAATTCCCCGGCGCCGACCAGCGCCTGACCACGCAAATGAAATCAGTGGGCGAAGTCATGGCGATGGGCCGCACTTTCCAGGAGTCGTTCCAGAAAGCGCTGCGCGGGCTCGATATCGGCCTCGACGGCCTGCGCCGCGCCAACACCGGCGCCGCCGTGATCGCGCAGGAACTGGCGCAGCCGGGACCGCAGCGCATCTGGTATGTGGGGGAAGCGTTCGCCCAGGGCATGACACAGGGCGAAGTGCATGACCTGTCGAAGATCGATCCCTGGTTCCTGGCGCAAATCCACGACCTGGTGGAAGTGGAACAGTGGATCCAGACCCAGACCCTGGAAGGGCTGGACAAGCCGGTGCTGTACCGCCTGAAGCAGCAGGGCTTTGGCGACCGCCGCCTGGCGACGCTGCTGAACACCTCGGAAACCGCGGTGCGCATCCACCGCCATCTGCTCGGTGTGCGTCCCGTCTATAAACGGGTCGATACCTGCGCCGGCGAATTCGCCACCCGCACCGCGTACATGTATTCCACCTATGACGACGAGTGCGAGGCGCAGCCGACCAATAAAACCAAGATCATGGTGCTGGGCGGTGGCCCGAACCGTATCGGCCAGGGCATCGAATTCGATTACTGCTGCGTGCACGCGGCGCTGGCGATGCGCGAGGACGGCTATGAAACCATCATGGTCAACTGCAATCCCGAAACGGTGTCCACCGATTACGACACCTCGGACCGGCTGTATTTCGAATCGCTGACGCTGGAAGATGTGCTGGAAATCGTGGCGCTGGAACGGCCCGCCGGCGTGATCGTGCAATATGGCGGCCAGACCCCGTTGAAGCTCGCGCTGGACCTGGAAGCCAATGGCGTGCCCATTATCGGCACCTCGCCCGACATGATCGACGCAGCGGAAGATCGCGAACGCTTCCAGCAACTTTTGCACGAACTGGACTTGCGCCAGCCGCCCAACCGCACCGCCCGCACCGAGGAGGACGCGGTGCGGCTGGCCGAAGAAATCGGCTATCCGCTGGTGGTGCGGCCGTCGTATGTGCTGGGCGGCCGCGCCATGGAAATCGTCCATGAGCGGGCCGACCTGGAACGCTATATGCGCGAAGCGGTGCAAGTCTCGCACGATTCCCCGGTGCTGCTGGACCGCTTCCTCAACGATGCGATTGAGATCGACGTCGATTGCGTGTCGGACGGCATCGAGGTGGTGATCGGCGGCGTGATGGAGCACGTGGAGCAGGCCGGCATCCACTCCGGCGATTCGGCCTGCGCGCTGCCGCCCTATTCGCTGGCGCCGGACACGGTCGAGGAGATCAAGCGCCAGACGGCGCGCCTGGCGCGCGGACTGGACGTGGTGGGCCTGATGAATGTGCAATTCGCCGTGCAGCGGCTGAAAGTCGATGGCCGCACGCACGACCAGGTGTTCGTGCTGGAAGTGAACCCGCGCGCCTCGCGCACGGTGCCGTTCGTCTCCAAGGCCACCGGCCGGCCGCTGGCGAAAATCGCCGCGCGCTGCATGGCCGGCGAAACCCTGGCGGAACAGGGTGTGTCCGGCGAAGTGACGCTGCCGTTCTACAGCGTCAAGGAAGCCGTGCTGCCGTTCGGGAAGTTCCCCGGCGTCGATACCATCCTGGGGCCGGAAATGAAGTCCACCGGCGAAGTGATGGGCGTGGCGCCGACCTTCGGTGAAGCGTATTACAAGGCCCAGTTGGCTGCCGGCGTGCGCCTGCCGCCTGGCGGCATCGTGTATTTGCGCGTGCGCCAGGGCGACCAGGCGCGCACGGTGGCGCTGGCGCGCGACCTGGCCGCCGCCGGTTTCGACCTGGCCGCCAGCCACGTGACGGCGCAAGTCGTTGCGGCCGGTGGTGTGGCGGTGCGCGAAGAGCAGGATGACGTGGTGCTGGCGCTGTTGAGGGAAAAAGCCATCGCCATGGTGGTGGTGACGGTCGATGAAAAGCGCTCGGCGATCGGTTCGTCGCGCGCCCTGCGCGTGGCCGCGCTGGCTTCCGGCGCGGTCTATTACACCACCATCGCGGCCGCCGAAGCATGCGTGGAAGCGCTGAAATATGCGCAACAGCCGCCCAGCCTGTACTCGGTGCAGGCCTTGCACGCGCTGGCGGCCGAGGCGAAGGAAACGGCGGTTGCCGCGCCGCGGCAGGCGCGCCGCCTGCCCGGCGCGGACGACCTGGCCGCCGCCGCGTTCAAGCTGCCGGAGCGGCGCCGCGGCCTGCGCGAGCGCAGTGTCGGCGTGCCGCCATTAAAACTGTTCATCCGCCAGCCCTTCACGGAATCGGATGCGCGCCAGCAGCGCATGATCGCCGACATCCTGACCCTGATCGACACCGCCAACGGGATTCCCTATCCGTTCAAGTACCTGACCGGCACGGAAGCGGAAAGTGCGGACACGTTCCGCGCCGCGTTCGAGCGCAACCAGCAAACACCCTTCACGCCGAAGAACTTCCGGCGCCACCGCCTGGGGCTGCTGGAGCAGGCCGACGTGATGATCAACATCCGGGTCGGCATGAGCGAGTCGAGCGCGTTTGAACTGGCGTACCACCTGTTCAAAGGCCGCGCCACGCCGGTGCTGTTCCTGGTGTGGAAGGGCGCGCCCATCAAGACCACGCTGCTGCGCGAACTGGATGACCTGGTGGACGTCACCTATATCGAATTTGATGAAGTAGAAGAGCTGAGGGGGGCGATTCATCGCTTCTTCAGTGGCAAATCCCTGCAAGTCCAAGAAGCTTGCGGTTAAAACAAGGAGTGCGACATGCTGGCTAATTTTAAGATCAAGAACCTGGTAATCGGAGCGCTGGGATTCCTTAGCATCCTGATGCTGGTGATGGGCATCATGGGTATCTATGGCGCCAATAAATCCGTGGCGATGCTCAGCGAGGTGACCCTCAGCGATGAAAAAAACGCCACCGAACGCACGGCCATCCGGCTCGACATGGAAACCAACCGCAGCCAGATCCTGCAGGCGTTGCAGCACAACCCGGGATTCGACTGGTCCAAGCTGCACGACCATCCGCTGACGAACCACTGGACCATCATCGACACCACGTCGGCGCGGCTGGCCAAGAACTGGGACAAATACCTGGGCAGCATCAAATCCGACGAGGAGCGCAAGCTGGCGCAAGAATGGTATGCGAAAAGCGGCGGGCTGGGGCTGGACCACATCAAGGCCGCCGCCACCGCCATCAAGGCCGACCAGTGGGATGACGGGGAGATGGTCTTGATCAAGAAGATCAATCCCACTTACCGCATCGGCGATGAGGCATTGAAAGCCTTCACCGCGTTTGCCGAGAAGCGCGCCACGGAAAATGAGGAAGCCGTGCAAGCGAGCCTGGCCTCGACCCGCAACACCATGATCGCCGTGGTGATCATAGGCGCATTGTTGGGCCTGTGCGCCGGTGTGATCGTGGTGGGCGCGATTTCCGCACCGCTGCGCGAAGCGATGGAGGTCGCGCACCGCGTCGCCGCGGGCGACTTGACGGGGAAATCCGAACCGCACAGCAACAATGAAATCGGTTCGCTGCTGAAAGCGCTCGACAAGATGAAATCCAACCTGTCCGAGATCGTGGGCGAAGTACGCGGCAGTACCGACGTGATTTCCAGCGCATCGGGCCAAATCGCCGCCGGCAACATGGATTTGTCGAACCGCACCGCGCAGCAGGCGGCTTCGCTGGAGGAAACCGCGTCGTCGATGGAGCAACTGACCGGCACCGTCAAGCAAAATGCCGATCACGCGCGCCAGGCCAACCAGTTGGCGCAATCGGCATCGCAGGTGGCCAGCCGTGGCGGCCAGGTGGTGTCGCAAGTGGTGGAAACCATGGGTTCCATTAACAATTCGTCGAAGAAGATCGTCGACATCATTGGCGTGATTGACGGCATTGCGTTCCAGACCAATATCCTGGCGCTGAACGCGGCGGTGGAAGCCGCCCGCGCGGGTGAACAGGGGCGCGGCTTTGCCGTGGTGGCGTCGGAAGTGCGTTCGCTGGCGCAGCGTTCCGCCGCGGCGGCCAAGGAAATCAAGGCGCTGATCGACGATTCCGTGGACAAGGTGGACTCCGGCGCCAAGCTGGTGGACCAGGCCGGTGCCACGATGGAGGAAATCGTCACCAGCATCGGCCGCGTGGCCAGCATCATGGGTGAAATCACGCAGGCCAGCCAGGACCAGACGGCGGGCCTGGACCAGATCCATGCCGCCATCAGCCAGATGGATGGCTTGACGCAGCAAAACGTGGCGCTGGTGGAAGAAGCGTCGGCCGCCGCCGATTCCCTGTATGAGCGCGCCGCGGGCCTGCAGCAAGTGGTCAGCGTGTTCAAGGTGGACATTGCATCCCAGCCCCAGCTGACCGCGCCCCGCGCGCCGGCGAAGCCCGCCGCCAAGCCTGTCCCCAAGCCTGCCGCCAAGACGGCGTCGGTGCGCCAGATCGCCAACCGCGCGGGCAAGCCCGCGGTGGCGCCAAGGAAAGCCAGTGCCGTGGCCAATGGCGCCAACGACGACTGGGTGGAATTCTGACCGTGTCTCCTCCGGCTGCTACCCCTTAGGTGGCCGGTTTCACGGCTGCGCGCTCCCCGCGCAGCCGTTTATTTTTTCAAGGCGCCAACTGTTCCCATGCCACTTGCCAGTAACCGTTGCGGGTCGCGGTTTTGGCTTCCAGCACAGCGGCCGGCAGTTTGACATCCAGTGCGGCGATGCGGTCCGGGTCCAGCAGGATGGTGGGCCGTTCCTGGCGCAGGATCGGCAGCACGTCCGGCTTGGTGTGGAACTTCAGGATCTTGGCCGCATGCTGGCCCGCCAGCGCGCCGACCTTGCCAAACTCCGCTCCCATATACAGCGCCGCGCCGGGCACGCGCACCATGGCCAGGGTCACCACCGGCACCTTGTTTTCCTTGCCATATTCACCGAGATCAATCGCGGCCTCGTAGCGGTGCAGGCCGTAGTAGGTGTCGAGCGGCACGGCAAACAGGTTGACGCCGCTGCCGCCATCATGCAGCGCCTTGACGGAGGGGATGATGCTGTCGGTCTTGGCCACCTGCCTGGCCGTCACAGCCATGCCGAGCGGTTTGGCGCCGATGGAAGCGGCGGCCACGTTGGCCACGCCGTTTTCATCGTCGGTATGGATCATGCCGATCTTGCTGGTATTGGGGAAGATCCGCTGCACCATCTTCAGTGAATCCTGCATGCTGGTGTACAGGGTCGATCCCGTCACCCCGGGGCCGCCGTCGACCAGCGACACGCAGCCGGCATCCTGTGGGTGGGCCACGGCGGTAAACACCACCGGAACCTTGGCGTCTTCCAGGATGCCGCGCGCGTATTTGGTGGCCGGGGTGCCGATGGTCAGCACCAGGTCGGGCTTGGCGGCCGCCATGCGCACCGCTTCCTGCCGCACTTTCATCAGTGCGCCGAGACGGTTCCAGAACCCGCCGCGCTCGATGTCGAAATCGACCTTCACGCGGTTGACCCGGAGGTTCTTGCCGGTGGCGATTCCTTGCTCCTTCAGGGTCTCCAGGAAGCCGTTGTACGCTTCCTGGTATGGTTCGATGTCCGTCACCTGCAGCACTTCCACCCGGTATTCATGGGGTGTTTCCATGGTTTCCAGCGGCAGGGGTTCGATGGCGAGGACCGGCAGCGCGGCGAAGGCGGTGGCCAGCAATAAGGGGAGGGTGAGCTTTTTCATGGTCTGCGGAGTCAGTGTCGATGGCCTATTTAATCAAGAAATAGTAATAATTCGGCAAGTATCGACAGACTTCACGAGCCAATCTGCATTCCATGACGGCCAGTACAACAGTCTCCGGGAATGTAACGATTGGCAAATCTTGCAACATCGGGGGGCGCGCTCTGTTAACATGCGCACTTTACGCGAGATGCAACAGGAGCCTTTATGCACATGATGACTTCCCTGGCGGCCGCCGGCCTGATTTCCCTGGCAGCACTGGTTGCCGCCACGCCCGCCACCGCGGCGACCCCGGCTCCGGCCGCTGCGCCGGCCCCCGATGCCGCTGCCATTAAAGCCACCCAGGACATGCTGGCCGCCATGCAGGCGGAAAAGCTGGTGCGCATGGTGGCCGGCGGCAGCCGCTTCCCGAACGAACAGGCCCGCGCCGCCGCCCTGGCCAAGGTGGAAAAGCTGACGCAGACGCCGGCCGAAGTGTACAAACGCCTGGCGGGACCGGTCGCCAAAGTGGTGTCGGCGGAAACCGCCGCCGAGATGGCGCGGTTTTACCAGACCCCGTATGGCCAGAAAGTGGTCTACCAGAAGTACAACAGCCGTGCCAGTTTTGGCGGCGCGGCCGCGCCGCAGGTCAGCAAGGAAGAAAAGGCGGCATTGAAGAATCCGGCCTATGTCAAAGCCAGCAGGGAGCTGGAAGCGGCCGAACCGGCCATCCGCCACGAAGTATTCGTGCTGATCAAGAGCGTGCTGAAGTCCGCATGATGGTCCTGCCCACCACGGAAGCGCACTGGCAGGCGTTGAAGGCCGTGCGGCTGGCCGCGCTGCTCGACGCGCCGACCGCCTTTGGCATCACGCATGCGCAATCGTCCGCCAATACCGAAGACGACTGGCGCGCGCATGCGGCGGGACGCAGGGGCGTTGCCTTTTTCCTGGCGTTCGACGGCGATGACGCGGTTGGTCTTGCCGGGGGCATGACGGGCGGCGACGGCGCGCGCCAGTTGATCGCCATGTGGGTGCGGCCGGAATACCGGGGTTCCGGCATTGCCGCGCAACTGGTTGACGCGGTCAAAGCCGACGCGGTGGCGGCGGGGCATGCGCGCCTGGTGCTCGATGTATCGCCGGAAAACGCGCCGGCGGCGCGCTTTTACCAGAAGCAGGGCTTTGTGTTCCTGCCCCATTGGGAACCGCTGGCCAGCCATCCGCACATCCAGGTGCAACAAATGGCGTGGCTGGCGGTTAATACGACGGCAACGCCTTAGAAAGGGAAATTGTTTCCACCAAAGGATCCGATTCCAGATCGCTCAAGTCCCGGACCTTGAACTCTGCCGTAAAAAGGCAATTGTCGATCTGGCTCCGCACCGCAAGTGCGCGTGGATGGTAGTTGGCTTTTCTGACTTTGACAATGGCGGTTACCACCCGGTCGGCATCTGCATCGCGCGGCCGCCCCCCCATTGTTTCCAGTTTTTTAAATTTTGAAAAGTCCATGTCAACAGTGTAACCCAAATGCGGTATCGGGCAAGGAAACTCAATCCGGCCGGGACGCCGCACCTGGTGCCGGCGTTGCCGGTGGCGGGGCAATGGCAGGCTGGGTAGCCCCCTGCAGGGTCAGCGCTCCGGGCGGTTGCGCTGCCGGTTGTAGCAGCGACAACGATGCCGAGGATGCGCACCCATTACCGTAGCCAGGTTGCCACGCGTTGGGACCCGATGGCGCTTGAGCAACACCTTTGACGAGCAAGTCGCGTAGTCCTGCCGAGGTCAGCGCGATATTTTGCCGCTTTGCATCGGCCAGTATCAGTGCCACCAATCCAGTCACCGCGGGCGCGGCCATGCTGGTGCCCCACATTTGCACCACGCCCGTTGTGGTTCCGGAACGGGCTGCCAATACGGCATGGCCCGGCGCCGACACTTCCGGCTTTTCCCTGCCATCGCGCGTGGGGCCATGGCTGGAAAAATAGGACAGTGGGCGGGTATTCTTGTGGGCGTCATATGAGCCAACGCATATGGTTTCATGTCCACAAGAAATCGAGCCAAGCGTGTGCGTATCAACGGGACTGGCAAACGACGATTGGTAATCATCCATTCGTTCAATCCAGCCATGGAAGGGCGTTTGCGTCGCCGCCAAATTGTGCAAACGGATCGTCCATTGCGCACCACCCATGGCGCCGGCAATGAATATGCCAACCATGTTGTCCCCATTATTGGGTTCGTCCAGCCGGTTGCTAACGTACACCACGATATTGTCATCCGTGCCTATCGGCATATTCGTTCCGGGTTGCGCCACGCCCAGCACCGTGCCGTCAGGCGCAATGACTTCGACCGCAACCCGGGAACCACGGGGCATCCAGAGTTCCATCTCTTGGCCAAATGGACTGTATCGCGTGTTCCAGCCGAGGTCGATTACATCGTGGGCGCCGAGGCTGCCCATGGTGTGAATGTGATCAGCCTGGGAATTCGATGCGGCGATCACAACGGCCCGGTTCGGTTTGGCTTTCACGAGCAGGTCCAATCCCTGTTCCAGCAGTGTGGTGCCATCGTGTGGACCACCGTTGGTACCCAAACTGAGGTTCACCACGCACGGGCGGTTTCCGGCTTGCTCGAAAATAAAATTAACAGCTTCCAGCATTTGTACGGAATCCCCGAAGGATTGCGCGACCGCTTCCATTCCCGACCAATGAATGTCATTCGCGGATGCCTCCACAAAGATTAGCGTCGCTTCCGGTGCACAACCCGGCACGCCCGATCCTCGCCCGTTACCGGCTGCAATATCCATCACGTGCGTGCCGTGTGCGCCATCGATGAAATCCTGGCTGAGTTCCGGATAGCCGAGATGCCGGTATGGCGCGGGTTTTTTTAGCGCCTTGTCGATATCCGCCTGTTTATACAACCGCCCATACGGCACTTCGCTATTCCCGTTTAATTGTCCGGCCTGGTTCCAAATGGATTCAATGCGGGTCTTGCCATCCGGCTTGCGGAAATTCTTGTGCGCAAAGTCGCAGCCGAAATCAACGATACCAATTACCACGCCCTTGCCGCCTCCGGGAGAGACCTGTGCGGGAAGCAGACTGGGCGTCAATTTCATGCTTTTTGTTGTGGCGGATAATGCGGGTTTGATGGGCTGCGACGATTTAAGGCTCTTGACGCAAGGCTGACTGCGTACAAATTCAATACGCTGGATGGGAATCCGGGCGGTAACGATATGCTGCCCATCGGCTGATCCAAGCGTGATGCCGGCCCTGACTTCGCTCAGCTTTTCCCATTCGCCGATGTCGTCGACTTTTGCAATCACGGCGATCTCGTCTGCGCCCGCGGACGCCCGTGCGATGCCGGGTGCGCCCATTTTTCTTTTTGCGATAGCGACTTGTAACCTGGGATCCATGTCAGGATTGATATGGAGATCCTTCCGCGATAAGGCGCTCCACGCGTATCTGGGGCTGATCGGCAGCGCCGAATTGACGGCGGACGTCAGGATTTCCCCGCTGGAGAAGGGCAGGGTGATGCGGCTCGAAGGTAACCGTGCAAGGTGGGCCGCCAGCGCGGCGGATCTCAAGCCGGAGTCGGCAATGGCCGATCCGGTTTCTGACAGGACTGGCGGGGTGTTGTCAGCGCCAATTCCAATTGCATCCTGTGTATTGTCGCGGCCTGGTTTTTTGCTCGAAGCCATTTTCATTCCTCCGTCGTAACATATCTGGTTTGGGCAGATGCATTGTTTTTAAATACGGTATCACTGGAACGGACTTTCACAACATCCGCCGATTCATTCTATTTCGCTTGTGAACCGGGATTCTATTCAATTGTCACCACGGAAGAGTTCGCTATTATTCGCCTATCCGCTGAAGCGGGAATGAAAACAGCGTCTGATGGCCGTTTGCGATTGGCCTGGCATTGTCGCGTGTTGTACCTGTTCTTTATTCATAAAGGGATGGTGTAGGAAGTCGCTCTATATAGGAATAAATTAGCCCACAGTGTCGTGAAGGCGGCAAGCTTCAATCATTTTCCGCGTGCTGCCGATCAGGGAAGGTGCCTGCTTGCATATACATATCATCCGATCTATAGCTGGCTGGAAAATGTCGAGCTTGAAGTAATCGAGGCGCGGGCCGCCGCGCTCAGGAATAAGTTCTTTCAACTGGATAATTTGAAACGCGCCATTACCAGTTCAGTCTTTGCGTTATTGCTGAGCAAGGCCGATGACAGGGGAATTTGGAGGTGTGCCGGAATGCCAGTGTGGGCTGTTCCTTATATTCTGTTGTCATACATGGTTTTTCTGGAATTGACGGCCGACATAAAGTGGGTATCGGACAAACTCAATAGCCTGCTGGCCCCAGCATTCCGCACTTCATCGCCGGCACAGCCTGAGCGAATCGGCGTGGTGCCCGCGCCAGCCCACCACCGGGAAAGTGCCAGGCCGCCCTTGTCGGCCTGGCAAAGGGCGGCGCGGATTGTGCGCCGCTTGCTGCGAATGTAAGTTTGTTTAAACCGCCATCGGCGCCGTGATCGGCGCATGGTGCCGGTAGCCTTCCAGCGAGAAATCGGAAGGCTCGACTTTTTCCAGCCATTCCGGCTCGTATTTCCCGGTCTTGGCAAAGTCCGGCACGCGCCCGGAAATCACCAGTGCCGGCGCCGGGAATGGTTCGCGCTGCAACTGCTCGCGCACCATGTCCAGGTGGTTTTCATAGATGTGGGCATCACCGATAAAGTAACTGAACCAGCGTGGCGTATAGCCCGTCAGGCGGCCGACCAGGGCCAGCAGCGCCGCCCCTTCCGCCAGGTTGAAGGGCGTCCCCAGGCCGATATCGTTGCTGCGCACGTACAGGCACAGGGAAAGCTCTTTCGTCGTGGCGTTCGGGATGAACTGGTACAGCAAGTGGCAGGCCGGCAGTGCGACCTGGTCCAGCACGGCCGGGTTCCAGCCGTGGAACAGGATGCGGCGGCTGCCGGGATTGTTGACGATGGTGTCCAGGCATTCGCGCAACTGGTCAATGGCCTTGTACATCAGCACCTTATTCACGCTATCTTCCACCAGCGGCGCGACCACGCGGAAACCGTTCCGTTGCGCGTCGGCGATCTGTGCATCCGCGGCGGCGTCGAGCAGTTTGTAGCCGGGCCACTGGCGCCATTGCACGCCGTACACCGGGCCCAGATCGTCCGTGCCGGCGCGGTGCGGGTTGTCCAGCCACTGCTGGTTTTCATTGGCGTTCTGGTCCCACACTTTGCAGCCCAGCGCGCGGAAGTCCGCCGCGCTGCTGGAGGCGCGCAGGAAGGCGCACAATTCACCGACCACGGATTTGAACGCCAGCTTCTTGGTGGTCACCGCCGGGAAACCGTCCTTTTGCAGGTCGAAACGCATCATGGCGCCCGGCACGCTGAGGGTGCGGATGCCGGTGCGATTGTCTTGCCAGCTGCCGGTGTCGAGGACAGTGCGGATCAGGTCCAGGTATTGCTGCATTCAAATCTCCAACGGGGACGGTAATTTACAAAGAGCCGGTGATTGTAACAGGCGGCTGCACGGGACTATGCGCCGCCACGAGTGCGGCGTCAGCGTTTGCCGCGCTTGCCGGTGTCGCGCGCCGTGGCTTTGGCGGCGGCCCTGGCGACGGATTTCGCGCCACGGCCGCCGGTCACGACCACCGCGCCTTTCGGGGCGGCGCCAGCACCGCCGGCGCCGCGTGCGCGGCCCTGCGGCGGCGATGTGAAGCTTTTCCCCCGTGCCGTGCCGGCCGCCGCGGGTTTGCCAACCGGCGCGGGCTTGCCTGCCGCCGCTTTGGCGGCGCGCGGTTTCGGCGCCGGTTGCGCACCGGGATAACTGCCGTCGCGGTCGGTGCGGAAGCGCGGATCGGCGCTGAGCGGCTGGTCCGGGTCGGCATTGAGCTTGTCCGTCGCGCCGCGTTTGCCGCCGGCATCGTTCTTCGCAGGCCTGGCGCCTGTTTTCCCGCCAGCCTTGGAAGCGGATTTCGCCGCCGGGGCGGTGTCCGGCACGCGGTGTTCCGCTTCGAAACCGGCCACCTCGGTACGCGGCAATACTTGCCGGGTGAGTTTTTCAATCGCGCGCAAGGGCTCGGCCTCGTCCGCGCACACCAGCGACAGCGCTTCGCCTTCCATGCCGGCACGGCCCGTGCGGCCAATCCGGTGCACGTAGTCTTCCGCCACGGTCGGCAAATCGAAATTCACCACCAGCGGCAGCGCTTCGATATCGAGGCCGCGCGCCGCGACGTCGGTCGCCACCAGCAACTGCACCTGTCCCGCCTTGAATCGTTCCAGCGCGCGCAGGCGTATATGCTGGGCGCGGTCGCCGTGGATCGCATCGGCCCTGAAGCCCTGTTCCTGCAATTGCTCGACCAGCACGTCCGCGCCCTTGCGGGTTTTCACGAACACCAGCACTTGCGGCCAGTCGTTCTTGCGCAGCAGGTGCAGCAGCAGGGGCGCCTTGCGGCGCTTGTCGGTGGTGATGGCCCACTGGCGCACCGTCGCGGCGGCCTGGTTGCGGGGGCTGGCCTGGATCGTGACGGGGTCTTCCAGCAGGATGGTCGCCAGCTCGCGGATCGCTTCCGGGAACGTGGCGGAAAACAGCAAGGTCTGTTTCTCGTCCGGCAGCGCCAGCAAAATCTGTTCGAGGTCATTGGCAAAGCCCAGGTCCAGCATGCGGTCCGCTTCGTCCAGCACCACCGCCTGCAACTGGTCGAACCGGACCTCGCCCTGGCCCATCAAGTCCAGCAGGCGGCCCGGCGTGGCCACCAGCACATCGAGGCCCTTGCGCAGCTTGGCGATTTGCGGCTCGATCGGCACGCCGCCATAGGCGACGAAGGCGCGCATCGGTATATTGCGGCCATAGCTGCGGAAGCTCTCGAACACCTGTTCGGCCAGTTCGCGCGTAGGCGTGAGCACCAGGCAGCGCACCATGCCGGGCGCGGCGCGCTCGCCGACCGTGGCCAGGCGCTGCAGCAGGGGGATCGCAAAGCCGGCGGTCTTGCCGGTGCCGGTCTGCGCGGCGGCCAGCAAATCGCGGCCTTCCAGGATGGCAGGAATCGCCTGTTGCTGGACCGGTGTCGGTTCGGTATAGCCGACCGTGGCGAGCATGCGGATCAGCGGGTCGATCAGGCCCAGGGAATCAAAAGTCATGTGTTCTTTCAAAGTTCGTTACACCACAGCGCCAGGGCGCCGCGCAGGCGCGCATCGTCGAGCGCCATCAGGTTGTCGCCGACATACCATTCCGTGTAGCAGTGGCCCGGCAGTTGCGCAGGGCTGGCGCGGTTGAACAGCCACACGCCATGCTGCTGGGCCACCTTGATGCGCAGCTCGATGGCGCGTTCGCGGCTGACCGGCATGTGCACGTGCAGCATGTTGGCGTGCGGCCGCGCCGGGTTCGGCGTCAGTTTGGGGTAGGCGCGCAGGGTTTCATACAATTCCAGCGTGCGGCGGAAGCAGGCCGGCATGGCGGCCAGCCGCGCATCGAACTGCATGGCCGCCGCCACGATATACGGCGAGCGGTGGATCACATTGCCGCCGGAGCGGCGGAACCATTCGGCCGCCACGCTGGTAAACGGCCGCTTGCCCAGCAACACCGCGCCACCCAGGCCGCCGATGCCCTTGTACAGTGAGACATACACGCTGTCAAAGCCGGCGCAAATCTCATGCAGTGGCTTGCCATAGGCGGCCGCCGCTTCCCACAGCCGCGCGCCGTCCATGTGCAGGTGGATGCCCTGTGCGCGGCAATACGCCTTGATGGCGTCCAGTTCATCCCATGACGGGCACTGGCCGCCGATTTCGCGCGCCGGCAATTCCAGCACCACGGCGCCCAGCCGGTCAGGAATGGCTTTTAAATCGTCCAGGGTCCACGGGCGGTGCGGATCGCCGATTTGCAGCGCATCGAAGTGGCCGAGCAACTGGTGGTTGCCCCGTTCATGCTTGAAAATGTGCGCAGTCGGGTGCAGCGCCACCAGCCGGCTGCCCCGTTCCGTGCACGCCACGCGCAGCGCGGTTACTTGCGTCATGGTACCGGTGATGCAGAACACGCCGGCCTCAACACCCAGCAGCGCGGCGATTTTTGCCTCAAAGGCCTGGATCAGGTCGCCGTCACCATAGACGTCATGCGCCACATTGTGCTGCTCGCACCATTCGGCCATGGCATAAAACAGGTCGGCGGGTGTTTGCTGGCGGTGACCCGGCAAGACGGTATGGCAGCTCTGGCGCAGTTCGGCGTCGGTCACGGGACTCTCCTGGAAAGGATGGCATTGTAACCGACGCTGCCGCTACGGCGTCAGGCCGGCGCCGGCGACGTCCGCTGTGACAGCGCCAGCAAGCCCGCGGCGCCGGCGGCCACCATGGCCAGTGCAATGGCTTCGGCCTGCGTCGCGTGGAACGCGCCGAAGTCGAGGACGGGGTTGACCCGGATTTGTTCGATGGCCAGGCGCTCCAGTCCCGCCAGCACCAGGTACAGGGCAAACAGCCAACCCTGGCGGAACGGATGACTGCGCAGACACTGGGCGCCTTGTTATATCGGAGATCGGGCAGACCGGATCGCTTTCACCAGCGCCGCAATGGCCACCGCATAAAGGCAGCCTTTGACGGCGATCACCAGCACATTCGAGTAGCCGGAAATGTCGGGCGTAGTCGCGAAACGGATTTGACCGAAGAAACTGCTGTAAAAGCCGCCGCACAGGATGGCCCACGCGGCCACCAGCAGGACAGGGCCGTTTGGCTGCCGCTTGGTGGCGGCGCGGGCGGCAAACAGCAGGAAGGCGCCGATCAGGTAATCATCGACATAACCCGGGATGTCGTCGACATTGGCGCCGCGCCGGACGGTTTCCAGCACGGGCAGTGCTATGCCCATGGTCCATGCCGCCCCTACCTCGAAGCGCATG
>Ga0307408_100000770_pt1 | contig 25772 bp, 24 predicted proteins | sample 322Cmetagenome_FD_202116 | JGI IMG/M metagenome (GOLD analysis project Ga0307408, IMG submission 202116) | Maize rhizosphere microbial communities from greenhouse at UC Davis, California, United States - 322HYB-C-3 | ecosystem: Host-associated > Plants > Roots > Rhizosphere > Soil | place...
ACCTGAAATCCCGGCTGGCCGCGGCGATCGCCAACATGCTGCGCTTGATCAAGTGGAACCGGAATCTCGCGTTCTTCACTACCGGCTACAACTACCTGGCCTTGATCGTTCCTACCGTCATCGTGGCTCCGCTTTTCCTGCAGAACAAAGTCGAGTTCGGCGACATCACCCGCGCGGTCGGTGCCTTCGCCGTGGTGCTGGCAGCCTTTTCACTCATCATTACGCAATTCGAGCGCTTGAGCGCCTTCGCTGCCGCGGTCACCCGTCTCGGCGCGTTGTGGGATTATCTCGATGAAAAAGACGCCGAAGGCGATATCGACAACCCCGACGAGCAAATCGAAATCCAGGAAGAGCAGCGGAAAATCGTCCTCGAAAACCTCACCGTCCGCGTGCCGAGCGGCGATCGTGAACTGATCCGTAATCTGACGCTGACCGTCCCGCCGCATGGCAGTCTCCTGGTGATGGGTGAAAGCGGTGCGGGCAAAAGTTCCCTGCTTCGGACGATCGCGGGCCTTTGGGCCTGCGGCGATGGCACGATCGGCCGCCCGCCGTATCGCGGGATGATGTTTTTGCCGCAGCGGCCTTACATGATTCTCGGCAGTTTGCGGGCGCAACTTGAATACCCGGGTGCGGGAAAAGCACCCACCGACGAAGAGCTGCGTGAAATCTTAACCCGGGTGAACCTCACCACCCTGCCCGATCGAGTCGATGGCGATCTCGACCGGCTTGCCGACTGGGCGAACATGCTTTCCTTGGGCGAACAACAGCGCCTTTCCTTCGCCCGCTTGCTATTGCGGAACCCGGCGGTCGCCTTCCTCGACGAATCGACAAGCGCGCTGGATGAACCGAACGAAGAGCGCCTCTACGGCTACCTCCGTGAGCAACGTTACACCTACATCAGCGTGGGTCATCGCTCGACTCTCCTTAAGCATCATCGCTGGGTATTGACGCTGACCAAAGACGGCAAATGGGAACTGAAGGAGACCGAGGAATACGAGGAGAACCCTAAAAAAGAACCCGCCTGAATCGGGATCAAACCCGCACCAGACGCGCCCCGAACAAGCCGTCATGACCGGTCGCGGCGGGCGAAAAGGTTTCCTGACGCTCCAATTTCCACCTCGGATCGCGTTCCAACAACGCCGCGACCTGCCCTTCATTTTCCGACGGCAAAACCGAGCAGGTCGCATACACGAATCGCCCGCCTGCTTTGAGCACTTCCGGGTAATGATCGAGCAAGCGGCGTTGCAAACGACGCGTTTTTTCCAGCGACGGCTCGGTGAGTCGCCATTTCAAATCCGGCTGACGTTTCAATGTGCCGAGCCCCGAGCAAGGCGCGTCGATCAGCACCGCATCCGCCCAACCGGCGAGCTGCCTGAGCGACGAATCATTCCAGACTTCCGTGCGGACGATCGAAACGCCGGCTCGCTCGGCCCGGTTTTGAAGCTGGGACAGTTTCCGCTCGGCGACATCGAGCGCGATGATTTCGCCGCGGTTCTCCATCAGGGCCGCAAGCTGGAGTGTCTTGCCCCCCGCCCCGGCGCACGCGTCGATCACCCGCATGCCCGGCTCCACGCCGAGCAAAGGCGCGACCCGTTGCGACGACGCGTCTTGGATTTCGAAGCGACCGCTCGCCAGCAACGGCTTGCCGATTCGCCCGCGGACGACTTCCAACGCATCCGGCACACCATCGACCGGCCGGGTTTCGATCCCCTGTTCCGTCAGCCAGTCGGCGGTTTCTTCCGGCGTACCCATCAAACGATTCGCCCGCAAAAAGACGCCCGCCTTCCGATTGAGCGCCGTGAGTTCAGAGTCCCAGCGTTCGCCCAATTCCGCTTCGCCCCGCGCATCCAGCCAGTCCGGCACCGATTCGCGGATCGCCCGGGGCTGGCTCGACAATTCGCCTTCACGGCCTGTCATTTCCTCGACGTCGCAACCGTCCCACGTCCACCAGGCGGGAATTTCCAATCCCATCCGTCGCCACTGCGCCGCGCACAGAGCGCCGGTCGAATCGTGATCGACAACGAAGGCCAGCGCCTGCCGCCAGCGGACAACCTCGAAGACGGTTTCCGCCACGAAAGCCCGGTCGCGCTTGCCCCAGCGGGGATTGGCGGAAAACGCCGCGTCGAGCGCGCGGTCGAGCACCTTTCCCTCCGCGAACACGGCCTGCAACACCGCTCCGCAGCCTTCCGCCAGCACCCGATGGATCTTCACGCGGCGAGCTTTTGCCGCGAGGTAGGTTTGTTCAATCGCGGAAGTGGTGATTGATCCGCGCGGCCCGAACGATCGCTCCCGGCTGTTCAGGGTTCTCCGGCCGCACGTTCCACCTCCGCGATGTCGATCTTGATCATCGTCATCATGGCCTCCATCGCTCGACGAGCGCGATCTGGATTGGGGTCCTTGATCAGTTCCATCAATCGGGTTGGCGTGATTTGCCAGGAGACTCCCCAACGGTCCTTGAGCCAGCCACAGGCGACTTCCTCGCCGCCGTCGGCCGTCAGCGCCTCCCAGAGTCGGTCGATTTCGGCCTGATTTCGCGATCAAAATGCCAGCCTTCTCCCGAAGCATAAGCGAGAATCGTTCCGACTACTCCTAGCAGAGAGTCATGACGGCTGGAACTGGAGGCGGGTCAGGCGTTAGGAGGGTCGTCTTGTTCGGTGTTGGTTTGCTGCGGGAAAAAGAGTTCCCGTGTCTTGAGAAGTTCATCGCTGTGTGTCCAGCCTGTCGATGGATCTGCAGTGGGAAACGGGCTCTTCGCATACCCGCAGCGCTCATCGAAGTTGAAGACCGCGTGAGGCACAAGGTTGATCAACAATGCTGCAGCCGTGAAATCGCGTGTCCAAATGATCTTCACTCTACAGGGCTTGTCGCGGTCGGTGACACCTTGGGAATTGTAAATATGCAACGCATCAACGAAAAAGCGCTCTGGCTCCGAATAGTCTCGGGCGTAGAAGTAGCCAGTCTCGCCATCGTCCTCGAATACGACCCCGCGTGTCTCGTCGGGCGAATCAGACTCGATCACGGCTTCCGTGCCGACATTCAGCTCTTGCTCTGCACCTAGGAATGGAGGTTCCATATTCTTCACCGAACGTTCGAGATCAGCAGCAGGCATGAGCCGAGGGAGATGATCCATGGGAGCCAGACTTCGAGGCTCATGACTGTCTGTTGCATCGTTGGCTCGGCCTCTTCATTTCAAGATTCCCCTTATGTTATCTCGAAATATCGGTGGAAGATCATCGTAAGACTCAAATCCTTGCGTAGAGCCTCTGATCCCACCACCCTTGCTTGAAATCTGGGTTGAAGTCCATCCAGAGACATTCATCGAAGAAATAGCGCGAACCGTGGCAAACCAAAATATCTTCTTCTCCTGATCAAAATAATAAGCGTATTTCTCGCCTGGCAAGGCTACCTCCCCAGCCATCGCAGAACCAGAGCCTTTGGTGAGTTTCCAATGAAGGGTATTTGAAGGAGACTTGGAAATAACTGAAAAAAATAGCCCGTCGGTGAGTTCTTGGGGCTGCATTTCGGATGATCCCACTCCACTAATTTCTTGGGCGATGCGCTCTTTGGCAACAACGGGTGCAGGACGTTTAGAACATCCAACAATGCCAATTCCAAGAAAAGCAAGTGACGCCAACAGGGGTGTTTTCATAGTCGCTGAACGTCTTAGGCCATCCGGCGGCGCGCGGTAGCCCGAATTCAATTTGATGGCTTATCGCCGTCGGTCTGTGCCGGCTTGTTCGGCTCTTCTGATTTGGATGATGGCTGCTTATCTGCCTGCTTCTCCCACTCGTAAACCTTGAGGTCGAGGCGTCGCTTCGATGGCCAGTCATAGAGATAGAAGAGGATCTCGTCATGGACAACTTCCTTGCCTTCGCGGGTACCCGAGGAGACGGAAAGGGTGTATCGCTCGTCGAGCTTATACTCAATGTAACCGCTCTGACCTGACCAATCGCCCATCTGGCCTTTGACATTGGGGTAAGCAGGCGCAAGCACCGCCTCGACCTCACGAATAGTCATGCGGGCATGAATCTTTTGGAGAACGGCGTTGAGTGCGACGGGAATAAGGGGGGCGTCCGCTGCATGCAGATGGATCGATCCGACGCAATAGAATAGAGCTAAAATTACCGTCTTCATAATCTTGGTTTCTGCCGAACGTTTTAGAGCTGGCAACCGGCGGGCTGGGATTGAGCCCGAGTCCACCACAGAACATGGCCAGCCCGCAGGGTTGCCAGTCTCGGCTTGTTCGCTTTGCCGTTTTCGATCATGCGGGATTAAGGCAGGTCTTCACGATGAAATCTCTGAAATCGTCCATCTCTGAGCTTGTGACTTGATAGCCCTGCTCGTGATCGGCCCAAACGACACGATCTTCACAGACTCCATCGACAATCGGAAAACAAAGGTAGTCGCCACAACCGTTGTCGGAGAATGGAAGGATGTCAGTCCGTCGATGCGGCATGAACTCATACTCCTTCCAAAGACTCCAGCCGCTCGTAGGATCGGGCGAATACACGGTTCCGAAGGCAAAGTCTCCGGCTCCTTCAGTTGTCAGGTGCTTCCGAAAGGCGTCGGGGAACCGAACTCCGTGCTGCTCCTCGAATTGGTTGATGACAATCTCGCTCAAAGGGCCATCCCGCTCTCCTTCGAAGTGAAACGGCTTCGTCACCTTCATCTCGGCGATCATCATAGTGAGGTCGGAATCGGTGATCATTTCTGTAGCGAACGTTGGAGCGCATCCGCAGCTGGGTGGAAGCTCGAATTCAATTTGACGGCTTGTCGCCGTAGGATGGCGCGGCTTGTTCGCCTTGTTGTTCCATTGCTGCATTCGCCTGATGGACAGGATTCGTAGCCAACACATTCGCCAAGAAGCCAGGACGGAAAATCTCGTTCGAGGCATGGAGGACAAAACTCGATCCTTTGGCAGCATATTCCCACCCATTATTGATCGCCTCCCTGATGCACCACTCAACTTCGTGTCGGGTGACCGTCGGATAAAACTGAACCTCCTGAAAGCTCGTCAGAGGCCATACCGAAATGTCCTTCTGGATCAAGCCCTCCACAACCAGCTTGCTGGCATTGTGTGCCACACTCTGGACTGTGATGTTAAGGCGGTAAATCCCTCTGCTTTGAGGTGTCGTCGAAACCTTGTGACGGAATGCAGTGCCGCCGACAGTCACTCTCCGTGATTTTTGCTTCGAGATCATTGTTTTTGGCGAACGTTTTAGTCCTCCGAGCCGCGAACGGTGGGTAATGAATTCAAAGAAGGCGGCAATGAGCGGTTCGGAGCGACGCCTTGTTCGCCGGTTGGTGACCGCTGGATGGCGCGAGTAAATTCGTCAGTCTTTCGAAGGCACAAGGAAACCTTCGCTGGTAAACCAGAGGGGTTAAGAAACTGGACTTCGACAATCCGTCCACGCTCTTGAACTTTGAGGATCTTGCCCAAGGGGACGATATGCTCCAGGTCATACATTCCTGCGAACGCGGTGAATGGGAAGAATGTCGTAATGCAAAGATCAGTCTTGGTGACAATAATCGTAAGGCAATTCCTAGCGCCTCCCATCCGGGTAATGAAGGACTTGTGGGATGATCCCGAAGCGAAGCGTTCCGAAAATACAACGTCCGCATCTCGCGGGTTTGGCATCCTAATCCCCTTCTTGTGGCGCTTCCACAGCAGCCACCCCATCCCAATGACATTCCAGAGAACTGCGACGGCGACGATCTGAAAGAAGTGCTCTCCGACAAACTTTAGGATGGTCTCCATTTGAAAAAATCTCTTCAGCGAACGTTTAGCCCTCCGAACCGCGAACGGGAATCTCCGATTTCTGAACAGGCACTGATGAGCGGTTCGGAGCGGCGGCCTGTTCGGCGTCCGAAGTTAGAGTGGTCATGGTGGGGGCATGGCACACCTTGAAATCGCGTCCTCCGACAACCGCGGCATTCACGAATCTCGTCCCGTCCTCCAGGTGTGTTCCATGGCTCGCGTGGACGTGTCCGAAAACATGCAGCTTGGGCCTGATTCGCCTCAGTTCAGCGCGAAGGTGAGGACACCCCAAGTGAACACCTCCGGACGAAGGAACGTCGAGAATCCCGAACGGAGGAGTATGCGTGATCAATAAATCAATCCCGCTAGGAATCTTCTTCCACTTCTCGATCAGCTGATCATTCGAAGCGTAGTAAGCAAAACCCGACAAATCGGGACACCAGGGCGAGCCATGGATCAGAAGTCCTCCGATCTCGACTGTGCGGTCTTCGAGAAAGGTCGCATGTGCAAAGCGGAATTCTCTGCTCTGAAGGAGAAAATCGTGATTCCCTCCGATGCAGACGACATGCTTGGCGGGAGCCTCGGCAAACCAGATGTCGGCGTCATCGAGGATTCTCTCGTCCTCACGCTGAAAGCTACAAAAGTCTCCGCAGTGGATGAGAAAATCGCACTCTGGAATCATCAACTCCCGATGCCTGCGATGGGTATCCGCGACTATGCAGAGCGATGCCATTTCTTTGCCGAACGTTAAAGATGAGCCACGAGTGTGCTTGGCACGTCGGCTGCGGAGCAGCCTTTGGTGCCAAGCACACTCGTGGGCTCTAGCGACTGGTTCGGCTCGTTATTCATGCGGTTGGAGCCGAGACTTATAGATGCAGAGGCAGTCTTCAACCTCTCGGGGGCGAAGATCGCGAAGGCCTTCAGGAATCTCCGACATCGGAATGCTCTCGCGGCGCACAGACAACCCAAGTCGCTTCGCTCCTTCTGTCGTCCCGGCGTGGAGATAAACTTCGTCCGGCTCTTTCCTCAAGTGCGCCGCAATCCTCAGCGCTGCGTCGAAGACAGTGAGCGGTCCAACTCCGGCAACTCGTGCCAAGCTAACTTGCCGATGAATCTCACGGAAATCGGATGCCATCCGGAGCGCTTCTTCACGCCTCGCAACTTCAGCATGAAACGTGGCGAGCGTAGATGCTGATAGTCTCCGCTGGTGCTTAAACCGTCCGCCGTTCGGCATGCGAGCTAACGTCGCCTTCTCGATGGCATCTGACAGCGAGCGCTGAATCTCAAAATAGCGCTGCTCCTTCGCCGCACGCTCTTGATGGCGCGCGCGATAATCTGCGGCTACTTCAGCGGGAGTCATTTTTTCTGCCGCCCCTTGTTGGCGGCTTCCGGTTTATGTTCAAGCAATCGGACGTCGCTGCACGACAGATGCCGGGTGCCCGCATTGGTATCAATCTGGAGCTGATAACGGTCGGCGATGCGCCCGATAAGCTTCACATCAAGAATGGTTGGAAATCCCTGAAACGGCCCTTCCGACACTGAATAATCGAGCACGTCCTCGAATACGATCCAGCGTCGCTCGAAAATATTTGCGTCCCAATCCGTCGGGTAGTCGACCTCGAAGGTCAATGTGTCCTCATCGGTGTCCTCAACCACCCTGAGAATTCCGGCGTCATGGAAATGAATGTTGGAAATGTCCATTCTGGTTCTCTTTCCGCCAACGTTTGAGGCTATCCGCGGCGGGTCTAAAGCCGGAAATCAATTTGACGGCTTGTCGCCGTCGGATACGCCGTCTTTCGGCTTGGCGAATCCACCTACCGCCGTTCTCGTCGATCGACTCTGCTGAGATCCTGAGAACAGCATCTCGGAATGAGATCAGATCCGCGCGGGTCGAATCGATGTTACGGAACTCGAAAGCATACGGAGGACCGAGGCGGTCGATGCCCCCTGTGACCCAAGAGTCCCCCAAGGCATCGAGATTTCGGCTATGCCATGAGGGCGAGCCACACTGCGACAGGACACAATCGTAGAAGTCTTCCTCCGAGGTTATTCGGCTCCAGTCCACGATGACGTGCGCTGCATCCTCGTATTGAAGCTTCCGAGTCCACGGCGAGCCTATGGATTCCCGTTCTGCCATCCAGCCCGGCGGAAGGTCCGCAATCTCAATAATCGTCTGATCCAGCCGCACAATCTCTTCAAGAGCGACAATCATCGCATCCGCCATTGTGGAGCCCGCTGCCGAGTAGAATTGCCATCCGTGATCCGATTCGTCGTGATAGGCATGAATGATCGGCTCACCTTCGCGCACTACCTTCCGCGAGGTCATCGTCGCGCAATTTGGAGGCTGATCAAATGGCCACATGGTTTGGAGTTCCCGCCGAACAGTTAGTCGACGACTGGTCGTGATGTTTCGCGACGAGTCGTCTTCCATCGCGACCGAAAGAGGTTCATTGGGTAAATGGATACGATGACTCTCGCCTTGGCAATTTGGAAAAAAGCGAAGGCGGAGCGGTCCTCCGGGATTCTTTGCGTCGCGCGGGAGGTGGCCTTGTTGGGCTGGTTCGTCATCGCGTGCTGTAACTCAAAACCCAGAAATAATCGGTGAGGGTGATCTCCACAGATAAAGCTACGGCAGAGACTGCCCTCAATAATTCTTCTTCCGATGGAAAATTCTTCAGCACTTCGTGAATACTGCCGTCCTGCAAACGTCGCTGCTGAAACGAATCTCCCTCTTCATCAACGCGCGAAATGGCGGTGCTGCTACCCTCAACATAACGATTGTCGACGAATACGACCTTTGCCCCGTGCTCAAGTCGCGAATGAAGGTCCGCCAAAAATACCTGTATTCTCCGCTTCGGAATATGCGACCACCAAAAACCTGAAAACGCGGCGGAAAATCGGCGTTCGAAATCCGGCAGCGTATACGAGTCAGCTTGGAGAAACTCTATCTCCGCCGAGTCCCAACTTTTACCGCGCGCAATCTGCAGCACCTCGGGACTGATGTCACAGGCGAGGACCGACTCAGCTACTGGCGCGATAGCTTCTGTCCAATAACCAGTGCCACACGAGAGTTCGAGAACGTGGCGACCGGCAAGTGCCGCACCTATAATGGCTCGCAGGCGGGCGAGATCACCCTGACGCTCAGGTTTTGCGTAAACGCGTTCATACTCGTTGGCGCGCTGTCGATAGTATGTGACCATGTCGGTTCGCACAGATTTGCCCAACAGTTATTTGACGACTGGTCGTGATGTTTTCCAGCGAATCGTCTTCCATCGCGACGGAAAGAGGTTCATTGGGGCAAATGGACAGGATGACTCTCGCCTTGGCAATTTGGAAAAAGCTAAGACGGAGCGGTCGTCCGGGACTGTGGGGTAACGGGCGGGTTTAGCCGGCGCATTGGTTGGCAGGGCGCGATTCCGGGTTTGCCCCGCGTTCCTAGGCGTGCATCCTCCGCCCGTGCCCAGCGTCACCCTCAAATACCTCAATTTCCACCCGTCGATCTGGCCCCGCATGATCGGCGACGCCTCCCGTGACGCCACTCCCGGCGCGCTGGTGGAGGTTTTCGGCACCCAGGGCACGACCTTCGGCTGGGGCTTGTGGAATCCGAGGGCGCGGATGCCGCTGCGCATGATCAGCCATCGCCCGGAACCGATCGACGAATCGTTTTTCACCGATGCCATTCGTCGCGCGGGCGAACTTCGCCGTGAGATCTCCAAGCTCGATGCGGAAACGGATTCCTATCGCTGCATCCACGCCGACGCCGACTTCCTGCCTGGTCTGGTCGCCGATAAGTTCGCCGACGTCCTTTCGCTCGAAATCACCGCCCTCGCCGCTTGGCAGCGCGTCGACGCCTGGCTTCCCCTCCTCCACGAAACCTTCGGCACGAAGCGCACCGTCATCCGCATCGACCCGGAACTCGCGAAAATCGAAGGCATCCCCTCTCTCGATCATCCGGCCTCGGAAAACATCCGCTCGGTGAAGATCCGCGAGCACGGCGTGACCTTCGAGATCAATTTTGCCGAAGGCCACAAGACCGGCTTCTTCTGCGACCAACGCGACAACCGCAAACGTTTCGGCGCGCTCGCCGCCGGTCGCTCGGTGCTCGATCTCTGCTGTTACACCGGCGGATTCTCAGTCAACGCCGCGCTGGGCGGTGCCACCGATGTGACCGCCGTGGACCTCGACGAAAAGGCGATCGAGATGGCGAAACGAAACGCCAACCTCAACAACGCCCGAGTCAAGTTCACCCATGCCGACGCCTTCACCTGGGCGCGCACGATGATCGAGAACGGCCGTCAGTGGGATCTCGTCATTGCGGATCCGCCGAAGTTTCTTTTCAACCGCGAGGACCAGACGGGCTTCGCGAAATACAACGACCTCAACAAGCTTGCTCTTCAACTCGTGAAACCGGGGGGCCTGTTCGTGACCTGCTCGTGCTCCGGTCTATTGGGTGCGGACGAGTTCGAAAAAATCGTCGTGGGCGCGGCGCACCGCCAGAGCTTACGCCTGCAATTCCTCGATCGCACCGGTGCAGGCCCGGATCATCCGGGACTCTCGAATTACCCCGAGTCGCGTTACCTCAAGCTCCTCTGGATGAGGGTGCTTTGAGGAAAGTTGATGGATGAGAGTTGATGGTTGATAGCCAGAAAAGAAGGAGCGCTCCAGAGTGACTTCTTCCTCTTTCCATCAACTATCAACCACCCACCATCAACTCCCCAACGCCACCGCGTTCGCCGCGGCGTAGTCGCGGGCGTGCGTGAGGCTGATCTTGATCATGTCGATCCCGGAGCTTTCGGCGAACGCTTTGCCGGTGCCGTTTAATTCGACCGCCGGTTCGCCCGACGGACGGCGGATGATTTCCATATCGAGCCAGCCGAGGTCCTTGCCGATGCCGGTGCCGAAGGCCTTGGCGATGGCTTCCTTCGCCGCGAAACGCGCCGCGAAATGCAGCGCCGGACGTTTCTGCGACGAGCAATAGGCGCGTTCGCCGTCCGTGAAAATCCGCGCGAGAAATCCTTCGCCGTGACGTTCGATGGCGTCGGCGATTCGATCGACTTCCACCACGTCGATGCCGATGCCGATCAATCGCATGGGCCTTGCGGGTAAGTCGTCATGAGCTGCTTCATCTCGCGCACGGCTTCTTTCAAGCCGACGCGGATCGCCCGAGAAACGATGCTGTGACCGATGTTCAGCTCGGCGAGATGTGGCACGGCGAAGAGCCGGAAAAGATTGCCGTAGTTGATGCCGTGCCCGGCGTTAACCTGCAGACCGGAGGCATGACCCAGTTCCGCGGCGGCGATCAAACGTCGGATTTCTCCATCCAGGTCTGAGCCTTCCGCGTTGGCGAAACAACCGGTGTGCAGTTCGACCATGTCCGCACCGAGTTCGGCGGCGGTTTCGACCTGAGCGAGATCCGGGTCGATGAAAAGACTCACGCGAATCCCCGCGTCCTGAAGCGCGCGAATGCAGTCGCCCGTTTCCTGTCGTCGACCCGCGACGTCCAAGCCCCCTTCGGTCGTCACTTCCTCCCGCGTTTCCGGCACGAGGCAGGCGAACTGCGGTTTCAGTTCCAACGCCAAGGCGAGCATTTCCTGGGTCACGCCCATTTCCAGATTCAGAGGCGCTTTCACTTCCGCGCGAATGCGTCGCGCGTCCCGATCCTGCATGTGGCGACGGTCGCCGCGCACGTGGATCGTGATGGAATCCGCGCCGCCCGCGATCGAGTCCAGCGCGGCGTCCAGCGGCGACGGTTCCGCATTGGGCGAATCGGGCAGGAGGGCGTATCGCGCCTGCCGGAGAGTCGCCACATGGTCGATGTTGACGCCGAGGAGAAGAGGCATGGCCACGATGTATACCCTGCGGGCAAACCGGGCAAGTCATCGTCCGGCTCAGGGCCAATCATCCGTGCGGAAGGGCGACGCGGGCAATCCTTCACGATTGAAAAGATTCACCTCCGGAACAGTCGCCCAGCCGTAGCGGACGGCGACCGGCTCGCGCACGGATTCGCTGGAAACCACCACCGTGTCGCTTTGAATCTCTGCCTGAGCGGGGACGAATTGTTTGTCCGCACCCGCGATCATGAATCCCTTGAGCGAGCCATCTTTCGCGACCAACCCACCGCCGAGATGATCGAACCGAATCGTCGCACGCCCTCCGGAAAACGTCGCCGATCGAAACGCTGGCCCCGAAAACTCCAGCTTCTCTCCGTAAACGATCGCACGAGCCGCCAACGCGAGACGCTCGCCGACGGGAGCCTTACGCGTGGGATGGATGTCCTCGGCATCGCCGACATCGGTGGTCACCACCATCGCCGTGTTCGGCACGCTGCGGCTGGCCATGAACTGGGCTTCCCGTAGTTCGGGCGTGTTGGTTTTAAAAGGCGCGAGCTGCACGAATAGAAACGGAAAATCTCCCTGACCCCAGGCTTTGCGCCAGTCGGCGATGGTGACGGGAAACAAGGTCCGGTACCGCAGGCTATCACGACAATTCGACTCGCCCTGATACCAGATCACTCCCCGGATGCCATAGGGTTGGAGCGGGGCCAGCATCGCGTCACGTAGCACGGTGGGGGAAAACTGACTGCCGGCCGGATCTTTCGGCGGCGAAGGACGATTCGGCGGACGCGTTCCTTCCTGCTTGGCCTTCGTCACCGCCGCCTCGTATTGCTCGCGCAACGCCGCCTCGTTCTGGCGATACGCGGCGAGCTTCGAAGAATACTCGTCGCGGGCTTTGTCGAAATTTTCGACCATTCCTCTCAGTTCGGGGATCGCCTCAAGCGCTTCCCTGCTGGTCCAGGCTTCCGCCGGAGTTCCGCCCCAATTGCAGGCGATCAATCCGATTGGGATGTTCAGTTTTCGATGCAAATCCCGCCCGAAGAAATAGCCGACCGCCGAGAACTCCGCAGCGGTTTGAGGCGAACACATCACCCATTTGCCCTGAATCCGGGGAGAAGCCCCCGACGTCGGAATGCTTTGAGGAACGGTGAACTGCCGCATCCGGGGATAGTCGGCCTTCTTCACCTCCTCTTCCCAACCATCGATCGGCTTTTGAGGAGGACGCGGTCCAAGCTGTCGCTCCATGTTCGATTGCCCCGCGCAGATCCAGACCTCGCCCACCCACACGTCGTTCAATACGACCGTGTTCTCTCCGGCCATGGTCATTTTGAACGGTCCGCCCGCTTTCACCGGTTTCAGCCGGACGCTCCATTTCCCGTCTTTGGCGGTCGTCGTAACGGACTGCCCGGCGAACTCGACACGGATCGATTCGCCATCCTTCGCGGTGCCCCATACGGGAATTTCCCTTCCCTGCTGCAACACCGCGCCCTCGGAAAACAGCGCGTGTGGAGTGACGGCGGCACGCAGCGGGTGGCCGACGGCCAAAGCGAGGATCAACGCGACGGTGTGGGATTTCATGAACGATCGAATGGGTGATTCAGCAAAGTCTCCCCTTACTTGAGTCGCCGCCGCTTTCTCACAAAAAAAGCGCTCCGAGTTTCCCCGGAGCGCTTTGCGAAGGAAGAATCTCAAACAACTCTCATCGGCCCATCCAACCGCCATCGACGACGAGCACTTCGCCCGTGACGTAATCCGAGGCGGAGCTGGCGAGGAATACGACCGGCCCCTTGAAGTCGTCAGGGTCGCCCCAACGTCCCGCGGGAATGCGCGAAAGGATCGCCTGCTGACGGACCGGATCGTTGCGCAACGCTTCCGTGTTGTCGGTCGCGATGTAGCCCGGAGCGATCGCATTGACCTGCACGCCTTTGGACGACCATTCGTTGGCGAGCGCCTTGGTGAGCTGACCAATACCGCCTTTCGAGGCCGCATAGCCGGGCACCGTGATGCCGCCTTGGAAAGTCAGCAACGAGGCGGTGAAGATGATCTTGCCGGAACCGCGCTCGATCATCTTCGCGCCGAGGTCGCGGCTGAGAAGGAATTGAGCGTTGAGGTTCACGTTGATCACCTCGAACCACATCTCGTCCGGATGTTCGGCGGCGGGCGCGCGTTTGATCGTGCCCGCGTTGTTCACCAGAATGTCCGGCGCGCCGTGTTCGGCGAGCACCTTGGCCGCGAACGCCTTCACCGCTTCGGTGTCGGAGAAATCGCAGCTATAACCGGTGAACTTCCGGCCGAGACCGGTGACGGCTTTTTCAATCGCGCTGCCGCTGGCTTCGAGCGACGCGCTGACGCCGATGATGTCCGCGCCCGCTTCCGCGAGCGCTTCCGCCATGGCGAAGCCGATGCCGCGCTTGCAGCCGGTGACGAGGGCGGTTTTGCCGGCGAGGGAGAATTTGGAAAGAACGCTCATACCAAGGAAGAGAGAGGCACCGCGAATCTCACGAATCGGACGAATCAGAATTTCATTCGCTCGATTCGCGGTGCCTCATTGGAATTATCGCAGATCCGAGATGTTGATTTTGTCCATGTCGGTGAACGCCTGGTTTTCACCGCCCATCGCCCACACGAAGCGGTAGGCGGAGGTACCGACGCCGCTGTGAATCGACCAAGCGGGCGAAAGGATCGCCTGCTTGTCGTGCACCCAGAGCGGACGGGTTTCCTGGGGTTCGCCCATCATGTGAAGCACGGCGTGACCGGCCGGGACGTCGAAATAGCAATACACCTCGCTGCGGCGGAGGTGGGTGTGGGACGGCATCGTGTTCCAGATGCTGCCCGGCTTGAACTCGGTGTAACCCATCACGAGCTGGCAGCTCTTGATGCCGTTCTCGTGGATGTATTGGCAGATCGCGCGCTCGTTGCACTCTTCCTTGGTGCCGAGTTCGACGCGGGTGGCGTCGGCCGGAGTCGCCTTGGTCGTCGGGTAGCTGGCGTGCGCCGGGTAGCTGATGAGGTAGAACTCCGCGCCTTCGCCGGAGAACGAGATCTCTTTGCTGCCGCGGCCGACGTAGAGGCAATCGCACTTCTCGAGCGAGTATTCGGTGCCGTCAACGGTGACGGAACCTTTGCCGCCGAAGTTGATGATGCCGAGTTCGCGGCGCTCGCAGAAATACTGGGCGCGCAGTTCGTCGCCGGCGTTCAACACGAGCGTCGAAGCGCCCGGCACGGCGGAGCCCACGATGGCGCGGTCGAGATCGGTGTAGACCAGGACGATTTCGCCGGGTTGGAACAGCTCCTCAAGAAGGAAAGCGTCGCGCAATCCGGCGGTGTCCAGCATCGGAGTTTCGTTGGGCGAAGGGGCGTGAATGACTCGCATGGTGTAGGATGGTTGGGAAAAGGGGTGTCGATCGACGGGCTTTTTAGAAGATTTTTTTCGAGGCGAGGCGCGAAACGTGGAAAACAGGGATCAGAAGCGGGCTCGCAGCGCCTCCCCGGCTAGCAGCAGGGCGCCGCGAATTCCGGCCTCCTGTTCGCATTGGGGTGGCACGATCAACTGGCTGAAATCCTGGTCGCCGAAATACCCGGCGGCGGCCTCTTTCAAACAGGCGGCGATTTTGGCGTGCAATCCCTCGGCTTGAGAAACTCCCCCGCCGACAATGACTTTCGAGGGTGAAACGATGGCGAGCAGGGCAAGAATGCCGTGCGCGAGGTACCACGCCTCCATGTCCCAGGCGGGATGGTCGGCAGGAAGTTCGGCCGCGGGTTTTCCCCAGCGTTTGGCGATCGCGGGACCGCTGGCGAGACCTTCCAGGCAATCGCCGTGGAAGCCGCAAACGCCTTCGAACGAATCGCCCGGCGCACGACCGACTTTGAAATGACCGAATTCCGGGTGAAGCGCGCCATGAACGAGTCGCCCACCCACCAAAATGCCCGCGCCGATGCCGGTGCCGATCGTGATGTAGGCGGCGTCACTCGCGCCCTGGGCCGCACCGAGCGCGACTTCGCCCCAAAGCGCGGCGTTCACATCGGTATCGAGCACCACCGGCACCTCGCCGAGCCCTTCCTTCAAGGCACCCGTCAGCGAAAATCCCTGCCAGCCGGGCTTCGGCGTAGCGAGGAGCGAACCGAAATCGGCGGCCGCCGGGTTCACCCGGACCGGACCGAACGCCCCCACCCCAAGGCCCGCCGGATTGCCGCGCAGGCGGATCCATTCGATCGCCTGATCGAGCGTTTCCTGCGGCCGGGTCGTCGGAAACCGAAACTCTTCGAGAATCGTTCCGTCGGGAAGCCCCCAGGCGACCACCGTCTTGGTGCCGCCCAGCTCGATTCCCGCCACCGGCGCTGTGTTCGATTCGCTCATCGGATTGAAACGATCCTGACGGGTCAAACCGCAGCCGCGGCGGCGAGCGCCTCTTTGGTCAAACGGGTAATCTCCGACCACTTGCCTTCGGTGACGAGCGATTTCTCCACCATCCAGGAGCCACCGATCGCGGCGACGACGGGCAGCTTCAAATAGCTGGCAAGGCTGGCGGAAGTGATGCCGCCGGTCGGGATGAACTTCACGCCGGTATGGCCGTAAGGGCCGGCCAGGGCCTTGAGCATCGGCACGCCGCCAGCAGTTTCAGCGGGGAAAAACTTAAGCAGTTTGCAGCCCAGCGAAAGCGCTTGTTCGACGTCGCTCGGAGTCATGACACCGGGCGAAAACTGGAGGCCGACCTCGCGGGCGACCTCGACCGTTTTCGGATTCAGGCCGGGCGCGAGACCGAACACGGCCCCGGCATCTTTCGCGCGTTTGACTTGGTCGGCTTCCAATAGGGTGCCCGCGCCGATCAGGATTTCGGGGAAATTTTTCGCGATCCGGCGAATCGATTCCTCCGCGGCGGCGGTGCGAAAAGTCACTTCCATGATGTCCAAACCGCCGGCGAGCAGGGCTTCGGCAAGGGGTTCCGCGGAAGCGGCGTCATCCAGAACGATGACCGGGACGATGCGTTTGGCGAGAATGCGATCAAGCATGGCGGCGGAAACGTGAAAGGTGGATGTTCGGCTGTCGAGAATTGTGCGAAATTTCGAGCTTTTCCGGATAAGCGGTGCTTTTCCGGCTATTTTTCTTCGGTCAGCTCGAAGTAATCGAAGTCCGCGACAGCGAACGTGCCGCCGAGATCCTGCGCGCAAACCCCGATCATCGTGCCGGTGAAATGGAGATAGTGGCCGTAGTCGTCCGAGAGCTTCGACGCGTCGAGCACCGGACCGATCGCGCGCCACGAAACGCCGTCCGGAGAAGCGGAAAACTGGAGCCGCTCGTGGTCGATCTCGGCTTTGAGCCAGACGCGTTTCCAATCGTTAAGCTCGATCGTGCTCTCGAGGATTTCGTCGTATGCGCCGTCGTCGCACAGCACGATTCCCAGGACTTTCCCGCGCGGTTCGTCATGCGTGACGCGCAGGTAGTAGTGCGTACGCGTGTCGTAGTAGCAGATGAGTCCGGCCATCTGCGTGTAATGGGTCGGCTCGAACTCCAGGCAGGTTTCCGCCTTGCTGCGAAACGCGGTCAGACGTTTGGCGATGAGACTTTGGTCGAACAACGAGATCGGCGAATGCCTGCCCCGAAGACGCAACCAGCCGGGACGTTCGCGGAGCGAAAGCCACGATTCGTCGAAAGGCACGCGCAAGGAACTCCAATGCGGACTGAGAACCGGCGAATCGAAATCGTCCCGGACCGGCTCCCCTGGCCAAGGCACGGGAGCGAGTTCGGCGGGGCTTTCGACTTCGGCCAAGGGAGCATGCCCGCCGTGCGCCAACCGCAGCCAGCCATCGTCCGACCACGTGACGCGCTGCAAGGCGGTTTCACGGCCCAGCATGCAGCGGAAACCCGCGCGAAGGCGGGCGGCTTCCGTTTGATCGGGCGAACCGGTATTCGCTCCTCCGGTTTTCACCGGACGGCTGCACAAGTGCGCCAGCCACCATTCGCCCGAAGGCGTCTCGATTAATTCGCCATGTCCCGCCTTCTGCAGCGGCAGTTCCGCGTCGTCGCGCGACGAAAGCACCGATGCCTGTGGGTCGAGTTCATACGGTCCGGTCACGGATCGCGAGCGGGCCACCGAAATCCCGTGGTTCCAACCGGTGCCGCCTTCGGCCAGCATCAGGTAATACCAGCCGTCCTTTTTATAAAGATTCGGGCCTTCCGTGAGGATGTTGTTTTTCTCGAGAATCTTGTGCGTAGGGCCGACCAGCTTTTGCGCAACCGGATCGTATTCCTGCAGGACGATCCCCGCGAAGCCGAAGTGGTCCTTGCGATGATCCCACAGCATGTTGACCAGCCATTTCCGGCCATCGTCGTCATGAAAAAGCGAGGGATCGAAGCCGATCGAATTCAGAAAAACAGGCTCGGACCAAGGGCCTTCGATCGTCTCGGCGGTCGTCAGATAGATTCCGATGTCCTTGTAGCGTTTGCCCATGCCGGACGTCCGGAGGTTCGTGTAGATGAGCCAAAATTGGCCGTCAGCGTGACTGAGCGAAGGCGCCCAAACGCCACCCGAGTCGGCCACACCGCGCAAATCGAGCTGCGATTGCCGCGTCAACGCGTGCCCCACGAGCCGCCAATTCACCAAATCCCGCGAATGATGGATCGGCACGCCGGGGAACCATTCGAAGGTGCTGTTGGCGAGGTAATAGTCATCCCCCACCCGCACGAACGAGGGATCGGGATGAAAGCCGGGAAGGACGGGATTGTGGATCGTCGCCATGGGGACCCGCGCTGCTATCAGGAAACCGGGAGGTTTGTCCACGGAGACCTCCGGTTTCAGCTTTAACCGGCTCTTCCGGAGCGCAGGGGTTTCGGGTTGAAGAGCGCAAGGCCGCGAAGGAGCGCTCCTTTCCAAACGAGCTTACGATCCGAACAAAGCGCCGATTTCCAGCGCTCCAATCCAGAGAAACAACAGCAGGATCACCACCAGCACGGTGTTAGTAAGATTCCGGTTGCGACGAACGCCCGATCGAACAATCGCGAAATTGTTGAGATACAACAACGTCGCGGACAGGAACGGGATGAAGAAGCTGCCCAGAATCGTGAACGCGATGACGATCGAAACCGGGCGGCCTAGAAAAGCGAAAGGAATCGAAGACAATGCCATTCCAAACAATGCCTTCCGATAAGTCGGTGACGTCCTGTGCGTGGCCTCTTGACGTTGGGAATCGGGGAGCCGTCGAAGAAGCGCGTAAGCATCCGCAAAGACGCTGGGAATGGTCTGCCAAACGCCGAGCATCGAGGCGACGACAGCCGCCCAAAAGCCGGCGGAGTAAATGAAGAACCCAACCGGACCAACGATCACTCCGAGATGCGCGGCCATCTCTGAGACCGCTCCTCGGTCGGAAACGGTGAGTCCGGTGAAATGAAATACGCGCTCGGCGATCAACATCACCGAAAGTCCGAAGATCGTCGTAAAAGCGTACGAGATCACAAGATCCCACCTCGCCCACGTTAGATTGCGAAGCCCCACCCGACCTTCATCCCGTAGAAGGTAGTGGTAACTCAGTAACGTGACCGATCCTCCGATGCCACCGATGATCGAGAGAATGTATGGGCCGGCCGTTTCCGGAATCGCGGGGATGAGCAACCCCCGGATCGCGCTGGAAGGCTCGCGAAACGTCATTCCCGCACAGGCCACAATCGTGAAGAACATCACGGCGATCAAAGGCCTCATCCAACGGCTCGCTCGATTCCCCTCTTTGCCCGAGCGAATGATCCAAAAGCCCGCGATCGCGTGTCCCGCGGCGCCCCATGTGCGCGGAACGATTCCATTGCTGATCGTCTCCACCGCCAATCCGCAGGCGTTCACAAGGGCGGCGCTCACCGCGATCGCCCAGATGAAGAGATAGCCGACGAAAATCCCAAGCACCCATCTGGGAAGATGCTTGGCCCAGCCTTCAATCACCGTCTGTCCGGTGGCGAGCTGCCATCGCGCGAGATTCTCGGAGAGAACGAATTTCAGAAACGTCGCAATGAAGAGCGACCATAGTAACTCCCTGCCAAATTTCGCTCCGGTGACGGTCGCGGTGATGATGTCGCTCGCTCCGATGCCACTGGCCGCCATGATCAAACCCGGCCCCAGAGGAAACCGGGAGGCGCAAGCGGAAATTGCAATGGGTCGGTCTGCGGACGTTTCCACCGGCACTACCTCTCACGCCGAACGAACTATTCGTCCATCACGATTCCTTCCCCGCAGCGCGGATCGGTCGACGATTTCGGGTGATTCTCCGACTCTTAATTCGATGCCGATTCCTCCATTGACGTGGCCGTTTGGAGGGAAAGTTTGGCGGTTTTCCTCCTATTTGGAACGCGCAAGGGAGCAAGCAATCAGCATGGGACACGGGATTGATACGCATCGGCGATAGACCGGTTGCCAGAGATTCGAGATTCCGAATAGTTTTCGAATTCAACTGGTAAACACCCCCAAAGCCCCCAAGCGAAAAACCCCTGAATTTTTCGCCAATGAAGGTTGGAGGGAGTCCCAGAAAACGTCTCGACGACAGCACCCAAAACCCACCCGGTGAGCACCCCGCCCCCTGCTCATCTCAAAAAAACCCTGAACTGATGAAATCCATCCACTTCCCAAGGATGCGCTCGAACCTGATCGATCGACTCCAGTCGAAACGCGCGTGTTTCATCTCCGGCTTGGCGCTTCTGGCGACCCTGCCGCTGCACGCGCACCCGATGAGCTTTAATTCGACGCTGTCGTATTCCTCCTCACAGCCCTCGGGCGGAGCGGGCAGCGTCGCCAACTGGACCGGCGCGACCTTCGATGCCGCCAACATCGGCGGTTCGGGTGTCAACGCCGACGGCGGGGCCGACAACGGCACCGCCAACGATGCGAGCACCTACGTGGTGGACAATGGAACCGCCCAGGGCCAGACCTTTACCACCGGGTCCAACGCCAATGGCTATGAGTTCACCAGTGTGGCCGTCCGCATGGCCGGTTACACCAACAACACCGCGACCGGTTCCAACGTAACCTCGTGGAATCTCTCCCCCACCAACGGCCCCATCATCATCACCGTCGGCAAGATTTCCGGCACGACTCATTTGCCGATTTCGAAGCAGAATTTCATGGCGGGAGGCACCGGCCACCCAGGTTCCGGCAGCAGCGCGAACGGTTCGGGCGCCTACCTCACCTTCGACCTGCCGTTCCCGGTTCATCTCGATCCGAACACGACCTACAGCTTCGATCTCGCGATTGTCCGCAGCGCGAATACTTTCGAATTGCTCGGAACCAGCGCCGATCCCTATGCGGGCGGCACGGCCTACACGCGCAGCGGTGCCACGATCACACCGCATTCCGGCGATCGCGTGTTCCTAGCGAACCTGACCGCCTCGACCGCGCCCTACGCGCCGTTCACCCACCCCGGCACGCTGCACACCCAGGTGGACTTCGACCGGATGGCAGAGAAAGTCGGGGCAAACGCGCAGCCATGGAAAGGCAGCTACGACCTGCTCCTCACCAGCGCATACGCGCAGACCGGCTGGCCGGCCTATGACATCGACTACATCAACCGCGGTGGCGCGAACCCGAACAACTACACCCGCTCGCAACAGGACGCGCAGGCGATCTACCAGCTCGCTCTGCGCTGGAAGCTCACCGGCGACACCACCTACGCGGACAAGGCGGTCCAGATCGCCAACGTCTGGTCAAACCTGCTGGGCGTGACCGGCGACACCAATCAGGCGCTCGCGTCCGGCATCTGCGGCTATCTTTTCGCCACCGGCGGCGAAATTCTTAGCACCTACTCCGGTTGGCCCGAGACCGAAAAGCAGGCCTACAAGGACATGATGATGCGGGTGTTCTACACCGCCAACGTGGGTTTTCTTTGGGAACATTTCGGCACGCCCGACTCGAAGGGCGGCAACACCCACTACCGCCTCAACTGGGACGTCGACGCCATGGCTTCGATGGCGGCGATCGGCATTCTCTGCGACAACGAGGCGGTCTACCAGCAAGCGCTGGACTATTTCAAAAACGGCACCGGCAACGGCCGCGTGGAGCGCGCGGCGTGGTATATCCATCCCGACGGCACCGCGCAGACCGAGGAAAGCGGACGCGACCAACCGCACAATTTCGGCGGCTGGTATGCGATGGGATTGCTCTGCCAGATGGCTTGGAACCAGGGCGACGACCTCTTCAGCTACGACAACAACCGGGTGCTGCGCGCCTACGAATACAACGCCAAATACAACTACGGCGTCGACGTGCCGTGGGTTTATCATCGCAACGCCTCGCTCACCTATACCGAAACGCTCTCCGACTCCGGTCGTGGACTCGGAGGCTATCCGACCTACGAGCTGGTCTACAACCACTACGCCAATGTGAAAGGCATCGCCGCGCCGTGGAGCAAACTGGCGATGGAAGTCATCCGGCCCGAATATGTTCCCGGCCCGGGCGGCCATCCCTCCGGGCAGGACTGCCTCGGCCTCGGCAGCCTCACCTACGCGCGGGACAACACGACCACCGGCACCGCACCAAGTGGCCTGATGGCGCAGTGGGGCAAAAACCAAGTCACCCTGAGCTGGTGGGGCAGCAACACGGCCACCAGCTATCAGATTCAGCGGGCGACGAGCGAGAGCGGCCCCTACACGACCCTCGGAACCGCCGTTGAACCGAACCTCAACTTCATCGACGCCAACGTCGCCAACGGTACGAGCTATTACTACAAGGTGGTGGCGGTCATTCCGTCGGGCAATCTTGAGAGCGCGCCACTGCTGGTGAACCAAGTCCAGGTCACGCGCTACGACTTCGAAGGCACCCCGAACGACGCCATCGGCACGCGCCATGGCGTGGTGAAAGGCGCGACGCTGCCCGGCTACGCGGCCGGCTTCGGTGGCGGTCAGGCGATCTCGCTCAACGGCAGCGGCAACCAATACGTCCAGCTTCCGGTCGGCTCAGGCAACTACCGCGACATCACCCTTTCGTCTTGGGTCTATTGGAACGGCGGCAACGCCTGGCAGCGCGTCTTCGATTTCGGCAGCGAGATCGACAAATTCATGATGCTCACGGTCAAGAACGGCGCGGGCAAGCTGTCCTTCCAGATGACGACCTCGCGGGCCACCGATGGCACGATCACGATCGAGGGACCAGTGATGCCCACGGCGACCTGGACCCATGTCGCGGTTACTTTCAACGGCGAAACCGCCACCCTTTATGTCAACGGCGTGCCCGTGGCCGCCGGTTCATCGTCCAAAGTAGCTCCCGTTTTCAGCCAGCCGTTCTGCTACCTCGGGCGTAGTATGTGGAACGCCGACGCCTACTTCAACGGCCGCATCGATGACTTCCGCATCTACAATTACAGCCTCACCGGCAAAGACATCTACACCCTCTGGGGACAAGGCGGCAGCAATGTGCCTCCGGCCTTCGCGGCAAATCCCATGACGTTCTCCAGTGCCACGGAGGATTCGAATTACAGCGCTGCCGGGCAGACGCTGGCCGGGAGCGCCACCGATGCCAATGGCGGCACGCTGACCTACACGAAGGTTAGCGGCCCCACGTGGCTCACGGTGGCCAGCGACGGTGCGCTCTCCGGCACGCCCGCCAACAGCGACGTCGGCGACAATCTCTTCGTCGTGCGCGTCACCGATGCTTCCGGCGCGACTGACGACGCCAACTTGCGCATCACCGTGGCCAACCTCAACGACGTCCCCGTCTGGAGCGAGACGTCGATCAGCAAGCCCGGCGTCACCCGCGACCAGCCCTACACCGGCTCGACGCTCGCCGGACTCGCTTCCGACGTCGATCCGTCCGCGACCCTCGCTTACAGCAAAGTCTCCGGCCCGGCTTGGCTCGTGGTCGCCACGGACGGCACGCTCTCCGGCACGCCGGGGGCAGCCGATGCGGGAGAAAACTCCTTCACCGTGCGCGTCACCGACAACGCCGGCGCCACCGCCGACGCCACCTTGGCCATCGCCGTGCTGCCGTTCGAACTACGCGCGTCGTACGCGTTGGAAGGCGACACCAACGACAGCCTCGGCAACCACCACGGTACGCCCACCGGTTCGCCCGTCTATCAGACCGGTCGCCTCGGCCAAGGCATCGTGCTCGATGGCGCGGACGACTACGTGACGCTGCCGGCCGAAGTCGCGGACCACCACGACCTCACCGTTTCGACCTTCGTTTACTGGAACGGCGGCGCCAACTGGCAGCGCGTCTTCGATTTCGGCGACAGCACTTCCAGCTACCTGATGCTCACGCCCAATCACGGCGGCGGCATGCGTTTCACCCTCAGCCATGGCGGCGTCGAGCAACAGATCAACACCACCGCGCTGGCCACCGGCAAGTGGGTCCATCTGGCCGTCACGCTGAGCGGCGACACCGGGACGCTCTACGTCGACGGCGCGGTCGCCGCGACCAACACGGCCATGACCCTCAATCCGGACGACTTCAAACCGGCGGTCAATTACCTCGGCAAGAGTCAGTTCGTCGACGCGCTCCTCAACGGCAAAATCGACGACTTCCGCGTCTACAACTACGCGCTCGATGCGGCGATTATCGCCGACATGGCCAACCCGATTCCGGAAATCCCCAACGGCCTGATGGCCGCTCCGCGCAACCACCGCATCGATCTGACCTGGAAGGCCGCCCATGCCGCGGACACCTACACGGTCAAGCGCGCCACCACCGCGGGCGGGCCTTACACCGTCGTCGCCAGCGGCCTCACCGGCACGTCGTTCTCCGACACCGGCCTCGTCAACGGCACGCCGTATTACTACGTCGTCAGTGCCACCAACGAGAAAGGCGAGAGCGCCGCGTCGACCGAAATCTCGGGCACCCCGTCCGATCTGCTGGTGCGCTTGAAGTTCGACGAAACCAGCGGCAGCACCGCGGCTGACGCCAGCGGCAACGGCTACCCCGGCACCACGGTCAACAGCCCGACCTGGGTCAGCGGCCAGTTCGACAACGCGATCAACCTCACCAGCGCCTCGTCGCAATACGTGACGATGCCCACCGGAGTGGTGACCGGCGTCACCGACTTCACCGTTTCCACCTGGGTGAAAATGACCAGCCTCGCCACCTGGGCCCGCGTGTTCGACCTCGGCAGCGGCACGAACAACTACCTGTTCCTCGCGCCGCAGGGTGCGACCGCCAACCGCATGCGCTTCGCGATCCGCACGCCTTCAGTGGGCGAACAAATCATCAACAGCTCGGTCAACACGCCCGTGGGCAGCTGGTTCCACGTCGCCGTTACGCTGACCGGCACCACCGGCCGCCTCTACCTCAACGGCGTCGAAGTGGGCAGCAACAGCGGGATGAATCTCAATCCATCCAGCCTCGGCACCACGAACCAGAACTATCTCGGCAAATCCCAATGGCCCGATCCCTATCTCAACGGCGCGCTGGATGACTTCCGTATCTATGGCCGGGCGATGAGCCCCGCGGAAATCACCGAGCTCTCAACCGTCCTGCCCGCGCCATCCGGTCTGGCGGCCACGGCTGGCAGTGGTCAAGTCGCGCTGAGCTGGGACGCCGTTTCCGGTGCCAGCGGCTACAGCGTGAAACGCGCCACTGTCGCCGGCGGACCCTACACCACGGTGCAAACGGATCTCGCCGTCACCAGCTTCACCGACACCGGTCTGACCAATGGCACGACTTACTACTACGTGGTCAGTGCCAGCAGCCTCGGCGGCGAAAGCGTGAACTCTGCGGAAACCTCGGCCACCCCACTCGCTCCGCCCGCCGTGCCGGATGGTCTCGCCGCCACTGCCGGCGACGCGACCGTGTCCTTGGACTGGACCGCCTCGGCGGGTGCCGCGAGCTACACGGTGAAACGCGCGACCACCCCCGGCGGCCCCTACGCCACGCTGGCCTCCGGCGTGACGGCCCTCACTTACACCGACAGCGATCTGACCAACGGCACGACCTACTACTACGTGATTAGTGCGGTCAACGCGGTGGCCGAAAGCGCCAACTCGGCGGAAGTCGCCGCCACGCCGTTGCCGCCGGTACCCGCCGCTCCCGAAATGCTGACCGCCACTCCTGGCAATGCGACGGTCGCGCTCGCCTGGAGCGCCGCCGAAGGGGCCGACAGCTACAACGTCAAGCGCGCCACCAACAGCGGCGGGCCCTACGCCACGCTCGTCTCTGGCCTGACGGCCACCAGCTACAGCGACAGCAGCGCGCTCAACGACACGACCTACTACTACGTCG
>Ga0307408_100000771_pt1 | contig 25765 bp, 12 predicted proteins | sample 322Cmetagenome_FD_202116 | JGI IMG/M metagenome (GOLD analysis project Ga0307408, IMG submission 202116) | Maize rhizosphere microbial communities from greenhouse at UC Davis, California, United States - 322HYB-C-3 | ecosystem: Host-associated > Plants > Roots > Rhizosphere > Soil | place...
AGTTCATAAAACAAGGGGTCGTTGGGATAATGACTGGTTCGTATCATATTGATATTAGCCTGCTTCATCAGCTCCAGGTCGCGAATTATGGAATTCAGGCTCACATGCTTTCCTGTACGTGGGTGTTGCTCATGCCGGTTCACTCCTTTGAGTTTCACCGCTTTGCCGTTGATGTAAAAAATGTCTCCGCGTATTTCGATTTTACGAACACCGAAATAGCATTCTGCCTTGTCCACTAGCTCATTCTTATTGTTTTTGAGTTTTAAGATAAGATGATATAAATCCGGCGTTTCTGCTGACCACAGCTTTGGTTGTTTGATCAAAGAGTTCAATTCAATTGATACTTGTTTTGACTGTTGAACTACCGGAGCCTTCTTGGTAAAAGAAAGGTCAATCCATTCTCCTTGTGCAGAAAAGCCGGAAACTTCAGCATCTACATACAGCCCCCCAATATTTTGAAGAGAGCGGTTATCGATATTGAGGTCGATGGAGATGTTAGCGTTGCCAAAGGAATTGTCGGGCACAGCTTTGACAAAAAAATCGCTGATAAAGGTTTTAGGCCGGGCAATCAGGTCAACATCCCTGAAAATACCGCTTAAACGCCACATATCCTGGTCTTCCAGGTAGCTTCCATCGCACCATTTATAAACTTCAACCGCCAGCCTATTTTCACCTTTACGGATATACTTTGTAATATCAAATTCGGCGGGACACATGGAATTTTCGCTGTAACCAACCTTTTGTCCGTTTACCCACACGTACATAGCCGAAAGTACGCCACCAAAATTGATGAATACCTGTTTATTATTCCAACCATCAGGAACGGTAAAAGTAGTACTATAACTGCCCACCGGATTTCGTTCAAGATAGCTAGTGAAATGTTTTTCAGGCTCGCTTGTAACTTTTGGCGGATCTTTTTTGAACGGATAAGTGACATTGGTATAAATTGGCGTACCAAAGCCCTGAAGTTCCCAGTTTCCGGGCACCAGGATATTATCCCATTTTTCAGTTGAGTAATTCTCTGTGTAAAAGTTTACCGGACGTGAAGCCGGATTGGCTGACCACTTAAATTTCCAGATACCGTTAAGCGACCGAACCATCGGATTATTCGCTTTCTCTTCGGACAAGAAGCCATAAGCATGGGGCTTTTCCTTGTTTATTCCATTAATATCTGGATTTTCCCAATCGTTTAGCTCCTGGGCATTAACCAAAGAGTTTGTTAACAGAACACTTATTACAAGTGTGTAAAAAATAGAGTATCTTCTAACGTTCAACATTTTTGGCTTTATTATAGTCGAATTCTTGCTTGTTTTTACATCTTTTTTAGTAAAACTGTTTTCCATAAAATACTTCATATTAAGCTGAGTTCGATTGGTATTTTCTTGTGAGGTGATTAGTATAGTCTTTTACCCTCTCTGCCTTCGGCATCTCTCCCAGAGGGAGAGAAAATCCGCCGCAGCGTTTCAAACCCGTTTCATGCTTCTTTGAATTTATGAGCTTTTAAATGTCCTTTTAAGAAAAGAAAGGGCAACGGCATTACACCGTTACCCGACCAATCAATGTAAGTAACCACTTTACAATTGAAGTTTCTTTTTAAGCTTGATGTTATCTGAGGCAGCGCCTACTAACACTTCAAACTGCCCGGGTTCTAACACCCAGTTCATTGATTTTTCATCAAAATATTTGAAGGCATCTTCAGAAAGCTGAAAGGATACCTGCTTTGATTCACCAGGCTTAAGAAATACCTTTTCGAATGCTTTTAACTCTTTTTCAGGGCGTTTAACTGCGGCTTTTAAATCCTTAACATAGCCTTGAACAACTTCTGCGCCCGCAGCCTTACCAGAGTTCTTTACATTAAAACTTACTTTTACTTCTTTACCCACAGTGCTTACTTGAATATCGCTATACTCGAATTTGGTATAAGATAATCCGTGTCCGAAGGCAAACTGTGGCTTCACTTTATAGGTATCAAAATAGCGGTATCCTACAAAAATATCCTCCTTATAATGCACATTGATGCTATCACCCGGATACTCGCCCAGTTTATGAGCAGGAGAATCTTCCAGCTTTTTAGGCCAGCTAAAGGTTAATTTACCCGATGGGTTGATATCTCCAAAAAGAACCTCTGCAATTGCATTTCCGCCTTCAAGGCCCGGATAACCTACCTGCAGGATGGCTTTTGCTTTACCCTCCCATTTGGTGATATTCATGGCGCCACCGCCGAACAGCACAACAATGGTATTCGGATTTGCCTTGATCACCTGGGAAATAAGCTCGTCTTGCCCAAAAGGCATATTCATATCTGGCTTGTCTCCTCCTTCGGCATCGTAGGCGTTATCCGCCCATACGCTATAATCAAAACCGTGGGTCCAGCCGCCAACTACAATGGCAACTTCTGCATTTTTAGCAGTTTCAACAGCATCGGCAATTAATTTAGCATCCGCTTTGGCATCGCGGGCAATAGTATATCCCTGCGAAAAACGAATGCTGGTATTATTACCCACGCAGGCCTGAAGTCCTTCCAAAGGAGTAATTTCATATTTAGGACGAACCTGCGAACTTCCTCCACCCATGGCATTGTCCCGAGTGGCATTGGCACCAATAACCGCTATGGATTTAACGCTTGATTTTTGAAGCGGAAGGATATTGCCCTTGTTTTTTAACAGAATGATGCCTTCTTCGGCAACCTTTTTTGCCACTTTTGCATGTTCGGCTGTGGCATAGGCTCCCGGCGAACGTTTAGCACCGATCATATTGGTTTTAACCATCACCCGCAGAATGCGACGTACTTTATCATCGATAACAGATTCGGCAACTTCTCCAGATTTAACCATCTTTAAAGCCGGCGTTGACATGTAAAATTCATCAAAAGGCTTTGGAGGAACGCCTATATCGGTGCCCATTTCCAGGTCAGCTCCGCCTAATAAGGCTTCCTTGGTAGAATGAATAGCACCCCAATCGCTCATGATCAAGCCTTTAAAGCCCCACTCGCCTTTCAGGATTTTGTTTACCAGATAATCGTTGTAAGTACAATATTCGCCTCTAAATTTATTGTAGGCCCCCATCACAGTATTAGCGCCGCCATCCACTATAGCGGCTTTAAATCCCGGCAGGTAAATTTCTCTCAAGGCCCTTTCGCTCATTTCTACATTTATCCCATCACGTCTTATTTCCTGGTTATTGGCCATAAAATGCTTCACGCAAGCTGAAATACCCTGATCCTGAACGCCCTTAATATAACCTACCACCATTTTAGAAATCAGGTAAGGGTCCTCGCTCACATATTCAAAGTTCCTTCCGTTTAGTGGAGTGCGGAGAATGTTAATACCCGGACCCAGAATGACATCTTTACCACGGTATTTTGCTTCACTGCCTAGTACCGAGCCGAAAGCATAACCCAATTCGGGATTCCAGGTAGAAGCCAGTGTTAAGCCAACCGGCAAATAGGTGGAGGAATCATTTCCTTTATTATCTAACGTCCAGTCGCGGCCATGCTCAGGACGTACGCCATGGGGACCGTCTGATGTGGTGAGCTCTGGAATTCCCAGGCGCTCCACTCCTCCGGAAGTGAAAGATGAATTTCCGTGGATCATCCGGATCTTCTCTTCCAGGGTTAACTGTTTTAAAAGGTTCTCAATTTTTGATTCAACTAAGGGATCTGTTTTTTGCTGGCCATTTGTCTTTACAATTGCAAAAACAAATAGTCCAGTTACCAGTACCGTTAACAAGTTGGGCTTTCTCATGAACAAATTTGTAGTATAGTTTATCTGTGTGTTATTTATAGTTTCGGATTTGTGCTTTTACTTTATCGGAAAAAGGAACCGGAGATAAGGATTTGGCTGGTACAGTAACCTTATGTAAGATGTTATCTGATGGCAGACAAACCAGTCCGTTGGTACTTTCTCCGCTGCTTGAATACGTTACCAGGCTCAAAGTTGACCAATCCATTTGTGCCGTCGACTGAGCCAGTTTTATGTGAGGAATTGCTGCTCCATCTCTAACTAAAACCACTGCTTTTACTTCGCCGGATTTCAGCTTATGCCATCCGCTGGAATACACCTCACCGCTTTGATAATCAATCCATTTCCCTGTTGGAAGATAAACATTACGTTCAGTTACATTTTCGAACAAAGGCGCAACCAGCATATCGCTTCCAAACATGTACTGATCATCCACCAGCCATGCACCCGGGTCATTTGGATATTCAACAAACAGCGCCCGAACCATTGGCAAACCTCTTTCTGTACAGTCTTTTGCCTGGGCATAGATATAAGGCATTAGCTTATAACGCATTTCATCCGTTTTTCTGAAAGTATTCAGAAACTGGGCGCTGAATTCCCATGGTTCCTTTGGAGGCGCTCCATGACTACGTGTATGTGAGGATAGAAAGCCAAATGCTGCCCATCTTGCATATAAGTCTTCTGGTGATTTCAGTACAAACCCGCCTATATCATGGCTCCAGAATGAAAAGCCTGAAAGTCCGAAAGATAAGCCACCCCTAAGTTCTGCGGCCATTGCAGTATTGGTATTAGCGGCATCACCACCCCAATGTAAAGGATAGCGCTGACTACCAGCCCAGGTGCTTCTTGCCCAGATAATATTTTCTCCGTTTACCTGTTTGGTTATATCTGCAACGGCTTTATTATAGCGCAATGGATAAAGGTTGTGCTCGTAAAAGCCGGTGCGGCCGGAATGATATATACCGTTGAGCGGGGCTGCTTCGCCGAAATCCACCTTAATGGCTCCTACTCCCAGCTTCAGCAATCCGGCTATTTTATCCTGGTACCATTTTACTGTGGTAGGATTTGAAAAGTCCAATACGGCATCTTCATATGGTAGATTTCCTTTGCCATCTTTTACCACCAGGTTTTTATCTACCAGCTCTTTAAACAGCACATTTTTTGGAGTGAAATAAGGCAATTGCCATAAGGAAACATGAAAGCCATCCTTTTTCAAATCGCTTAAAAGTTTAGCCGGATCTTTAAAACGATCGGGAGCGAACTTATAGTCAGTCCTCCAATCTGTTGTAAACCAGCCGGTATCGTAATGGATAACATCGGCAGGTACATTATTTTTCCGAAGTTTTTCTGCCACATCTCTTCCATCTTTCTCTGAGAAATAAGTAATTCTGCTCATCCAAAACCCGAATGACCATAGTGGTGGCATGGAAGCTTTTCCTGTTAGATTGGTGTATTCGTTCAGGATATTTTTAGGTTCTCCCAGAAATACGAACAGATCCAGTTCGTCATCGCCAATCATTAATGAATTTACAGCGCTGAAGTATTTACCAAAATCGCAGGTGATGGGTGAGGAAGTGTGCATAAACATACCATAACCGCGACTGCTCATAAAGAATGGAATGGGTTTGTACATGGTTTCGTTCTGTATGCCATTGGCATCGTCTGCCCATAGAACTACCTTTTGTCCGCGTTTATCAAAGGCGGTAAAGGACTCGCCGCAACCGAAGATCTTCTCTCCTGGCGAAAGCGAGAAGGCAGCAGACATGCTTCTGGAATAATCCGAAGCTCTTCTGACATAAGAAAACGGCACTACCGGAGTGTAGGTAGAATCAGCATTATCAACATGATGAATGGTTTTGGTTAATAGTTTACCGCTTGCATCACGTAATTCAACATGCCATGGATGGACCAAAATAGTAACCGAACCATGAGCACTGGTGTAACGATGGCCACCTTGTACCTTGCTATACTTCCATGATTTTGTGTCGGTTGCAGCTTTGCCGTTAACGAGCATCAGAGATTCTTCACTAGGCTTTACCTGCAAACCTGAACTTGCCTTAATACGGATTGTTCTGTCTGAAACAAACTGGATCGAGAAAGGCAATGATGGAGAAGCGGCATATTCCGTTGATGGAAACTCATTGGCTTTTGCCGGGCTTAATACCCCTAACATATTATCGAAAGCTTGCCTCGTATTATAGTTGTAGCGTTTATAGGTAAGTTCTCCGCTGGCTGTTGCCGGGTCAAATTTTGAGAGGCTATCCGCCAGATAATAGGTGTTGGTGAAGTCTTTAAAGTCGCCGCTGATATCAACAGGGGCGTTTAATAACTTCATTTCCTGGATTTGGGCGGAAAGTTTCAATGTGGGGATGGATAAAAGTGTAGCACAGAGTACTACCCATTTTTTGTTGATTTGCATGGTTAATCTAATTGTATGTTTAGCGTGACGTTTTTATTTGCCGGAATAGATATTCCGGCCGTATTGTTAGATAATTTCGTTGTTTTATAGCCTTCCAGCGATTTAATAATTCCTGGAAAGGATAGCTGAACAGTTTGGCTTTTAGTTGATTTCAAGCTTAATTCGATACTTTTTCCCTCCCACTTGAGGCTGTTTAATGCCAGTTGATTTCTTAAGCTTATGCCTTCAATGCTTCCCTTATTCCATTCTTTTGGCAGTGCTGGAAGAACCGAAACCTTGCCCGGCTCGGAATAAACCAGCATTTCTATGATTAAGGCTGGCAGGCCACCGCTGATATCGGTATTAAATAAGCCGCCTACGTTATGAAAGGAGCCCATTCCTGTTGACCAGTATTTGGAGGAAAGCCACTCTACTATTTGCCTGGATTTATCCGCCTCGCCAATATGCGCTGCTGACAAGCCAAGCTGAACCAATCCAAAAGCCATCTCGCCTCCGCCTTCGGATATGCGGAATTTCATTTTTTCGTCGATGGTGCGGTTTACTGCCTTGATCAATTGAGGATTATTGCTAAAATCCGGATCAACCCCATCATACAATGCATATAAGTGAGATGAATGGCGGTGTTTATGGTTTTCTTCCAGGCCATCCTGCAGCCATTCACGAATGGTTCCGTCTTTGGCAATTTCATACGCTGGCATTTTAGCCAGCATCTGTTCCCAGCTTTTTACCTTCGAATTGTCTTTTAAAACTTTTGCTGCCGCGATGCAATTACGCAATAACTGTTTAGCAATCATGACATCCATAGTGGCATTTATAACAGCTTGGGACGGGTTGTTTAATGGATTATTTTCAGGCGAGTAGGATGGATTAAACACATACTTCCCCCGCTTATCCAGTGTTAAAAAATCTTCGTAAAACAGGGCGGCTTCTTTCATAAAGGGATAAGCTCGTTCCTTTAAAAATTTAATATCACCTGTATATTGGTAGTAATCGTAATAATAGTGTGCCGCCCAGCCAGCCGCGCCGGTCCAGAAGCTTAAGCACCAAACCTCACCAAAATTTATATCCCAACCGGTATTAGTGCTATGGGCAGGGATGTGTATTCCCCTTGTGCCATAAAGATTTTTAGCATTTTCCCGGTAAGTTGGCAATAGTTTATCATGGTAATTGAAATAGGCCTTCAACAACTCTGGCATGCTGCTGCTTAAAATACTGGAGATTGCAGTTGGCAAATTGCCATCATGGGTGAAATCTGACGACCAGGGGGCGGTCCAGGTGCCGGTCCAAATACCTTGTAAGTTTGGTGGATTCTTCCCGGTTGAACTGATTATGTTATATCTTCCTGCATCAAAAACTTTTTCGATTAAGGCAGCTGATACTTTGCTTTTCGAAAGTTGCAATATTTCTTCTGTGTGTAATGAGCGGTCGTTTTCTGAGCTATTTAAGCTTAACCTGGATTTGTTAAATAACTCGCCATGAACTTTTGCATGCCGTGCTAAAAGAGTCGGGTAATCGGATGGAATATGGCTTAGTTCAGTTTGAAGTTGGTTTATTTGAGATTGGCTATAATTGTATGAGGGCTTTATTTTGATGTATAACAAAACTTCATCTGCATCAGAAATTAGTATTTTATTGCCTGAAACGTTTGATGTTCCTCCTTTTAAAACTACCCGCCCTACTCCTTCGTATCCTTGCAAACCACCTTTATATTGGTTCTTAAAGCTGCTGCGATAAGTTAACCAGGTAGCATTTGCACTGCCTGTTCTTTCGCCCATTTCTTTCAGAAGCCACCATTGATTCCAGTCTACCTGCCGGCTATCAAACTGTAATGAACAATTGATTTTTGAGCTACCTTTTATGGAAAGAACAATTACACTATCTGGCCTCGAAACAAAAATTTTGCGCTCGAAAACACCCTTGCCATCCTCCCAGCTTACTTTTGCTTCGCCTTTGGTAAAATCCACAGAACGCTGATAACGTTTAACGTTAGATGGCTCCTGTTCTATCAACACATCAAAAGCAGGAATAAATGGGTCGCGAACTTTGGTGAAGTTTTCCTTATTCCGCTGCTCAACAGGAATTTTAGCGGCTTCTGTACCTTTTCCTTGCAATAATAATTTCCGTATTTCTGCTAAACGGCTTGCCTGATTAATTGTAGGCTTGGGTTCATCTAATGGAATATATAAATCCGAATGGCTTAATATAATCGCTTCATTATGCGGCTGGCCGATCACCATCGCTCCCATCGTTCCGTTGCCGCTAAGCATGGCATGTTCCCAATTTGTAGCGGGTTGCCAACTGGTGAAGCCTCGTTCCGGTGCCTTAAAGACATCGCTTTGCGCCAGACATTTAGCCGAATTACAGCAAAGCAACAGGATGAAAATGCTCCAGGTGAAGTTGTTTGCTTTAAATATGCTATTGTATTTGGCCATTGCTAATTTGTAATGCATTTAACCTCTGTTTAAGGTAAATTCAGTTCATCAGGTCGATTCGATGTCACACTTATTATAAAACATCGTTAAAAAATAGCGGTTGATGAACATCAACCGCTATTTGGCTGGCCCTGGTTTTTAACAGAAATAACCTACTGAACCAGGTTTCCCGTATCTCCTTTACTCAGGGTACCGGTGTCCAGTTGTCACTAAAAGTTTTCGAAAGAAAATTTAGCACCTGGTATTCATGTTTGGTTTTATGCTTTACAGCCAGCTGCATCGTGTTTTCGGTTAAAGAAAGTATTCTTATAGTACCCATATCACAATCACCATGAGTAAAATTAACTCCCAAAATGGTTGCACCAGTTGTTTTTAAAATTTTAGTGTTTGCGTCAAAAGAATAAGTGCCGCTCTCCGTATTCAGATTCGAAACTCCCTTATGATCTACGTTAAAAAAGGGCCCGCCTTTTAAGCTAAAGGTCATGTAGCCATAGTCTTTTTTATCTGCCGCCCAGGTATCACTGGTATAATTTGGTGCATATGTCCAACAAGACCCATTAGGGTCGGCACACACCTGGGTCCATTTAATGCTCTTGCCATCATCAGCGAGAGTACCATAGGCATTATCCCCACCTGCAAAATAAATAGGGCTTGAAAAAACCTTTTTATCGCCGTTTGCATTCACATCCAGCACCCAGGTTTTTTCGTTTCCTGCCCCACCGGTAAGTAGTGTCCATAAAGGATCATTTACATAATTAAGGTTATCTGCAGTAACTTTAACAGTTACGGGGTCCAAATCAACCACACCACCAGCCGTCATGGCGGAAAACTTTACGGTGTAATCTCCTTTAAACGCATAATGAACAGTATCTCTTTCCCTGGTGGACTTTCCGGTACCATAATCCCACATGGATATAGTTCCTGGTGTTTTATTGATCAGGATTACGGTATTGCCTCCCGGATCAGTCACTAGATCCTGAACAACCTCAAATTTAATCTCCGATTTATCTAATATCCTTCCTAATTCATGTTTTTCTTTAGAACAGGATGAAACCAGGGATATTCCCAAAAGAAACAGCCCTGCAAATTTTTTAATAACTTTCATTATAGAAATATTAAGTATTGTATCCTATTTAGCACTAGTAATCACTTAGCTAATAATATAAAAACCTGATTACCAGCCTGCATTTTGTTTTAATACACCGTTTGACAAATTGATTTGAGAATATGGGATTTGAACAAGTCCCTTGGTCTCAATCACTTTTGAAGCTGAAATAGTTTTGGTTGTATTAACCCCACCGTTTTGAACAGTGGTACTTTCGGCAATTGTTGCGGCGGCTACATTTATTCCCTGGCGAAGCAGGTCCCAGTAACGGATACCTTCAAACGCAAATTCCAGGCGCCTTTCTGTCATAATATTGCTTTGCGATACCGCCACTGAAACAAAATTTGATTTATAAGCACGCTGTCTTACCTGATCCAAATAAGATTGAGCACTTGGGCTACCTAATTCCGCTGCCATCAACAGCACATCGGAATAGCGGATAACAACATAATCCTGGAATTGCGAGATCATGAAGTTGCCCAGCCCTTTGCCATTAACAACAGAAACAGCATTTCCAGCGGAATCTATGGATAACGGTGTATATTTCTTAGTATAATACCCGGTATACTCGCGCTGATCCTTTTGGTTAGTAAACTTTACTCCTTCATCCACTATCGAAATAATGGAAGCAACTTTCCGACTATCTGTATTGCTATATGCATTCCATAACTTAGGGCTTACAGTTGAAGTCCCCCAGCCAAGTCCATACGGAGGTAACCATTGAGTACGGATACCATTCATTACCAGCCAATGGTTTCCATCTGTATTTCCACTGTAATCGCTGGTATAGGTATATTTTATAGCAAATACAGTTTCCTTATTATTTTCACCCACATAAGACGAGCCCGATGCCGGCCATAAGTTGGCAAAGTTATCTACCAGCCCAAAACCGCCATTGCTGATTATATCTTCTAAATAACCCAATGCTTCTGATTTGCTGATTACTCCCACCAGATCAGGCTTAGAATAATATCCGGTGTAATACAAGTATACACGGCCAGCTAATGCCTCTGCTGCCCATTTTGTTACCCTGCCATAAGTAGCTGCCGCCTGAGCTGTATAGGCCGTTGCAGGTAAATTATCTACCGCAAATTTTAAATCACCTGCAATTACTTTATAGACGTCATCCGGGTTTGCTTGCGGAATATTTTCCCTCGATGGCGCAGTAAGTAATGGAATATTTCCCCAAAGCCGAATCATATCGAAATATAGGTAAGCTCTTATAAACCTTGCCTCAGCTTCATAAGTATTTCTCAATCCAGAATTAGTTCCCCAGTTGATCTGGTCCATTTTATTAATCAAAATATTACAGCGAAATATTGCTCTGTAATAGGCAGCCCAATTACCACCAAACATATCATTATCTGCCGGAGAACGTAGTTTGTCAAATTCATCCATCATCTGAAAACCCAAGCCATCACCATTACCTCCACCACCAAAAACATTGTCGGACATGACCTCAGATACAAGAGGAAAAGCTATTCCGTTGTCATACACCTGTTGCAGCCCGTCATAACAGCCTACTAATGCTCTAAAGCCATCTCCAGGTGTTTTATAAAAATTTTCTTCAGTACCTGTAGTTACTTCTTCGGAATCAAGAAAGTCTTTACTACATGCCCCCATTGTTAACAGAGACATTGCCAGTATATATATTTTAAAAGTCTTCATAATAATTTCGATTGAGATTAAAATCTAACATTTGCTCCTAACATAAATGTTCTCGGACGTGGGTAATACCCTACATCCACTCCCGAAGAAAATCCTTCGCCATAGCCAATTTCAGGGTCCATGCCATCGTATTTAGTGAACGTAAATAGATTTAAAGCAGCGGCATACAATCTTACTTTACCTAAATAACTCTTGTTAAATAATTTTGAGAAGTCATATCCAAGGGTAACATTACTAATCCGTAGAAAATCGCCATCCTGAACATATAGGTCAGATATTTGAGCAAAATTCCGGTTGTCTTCTGTAACACGTGGCATTCTATTAGATGAACCCGGACCATGCCAGCGATCTAATATCGCTGCAGAGTAGTTTCCTAAAGAACTTGAGGGGTTACGCCATGATTGAATGATCTGGTTACCGGCCACACCAGAAGCAAGCACATAAAAATCAAAGCCTTTATAATTTGCCGAAAAATTTAATCCATAGATGTAATGAGGGTTTGGATCTCCAATCATGGTTTTATCAGCATCGTTGATAACCCCATTATCATCTAAATCTACAAAACGAACATCACCAGGCGCTGCTGTAGGCTGTATTACCTTTCCAGATGTTGACCTGTAAGTTGCTACTTCTGCTTCTGTTTGAAAGATTCCAGCAGTTTTGTAACCACGGAAGTATCCAATAGGATAGTCGTTTTCCGCCCTATAGAATTCTAATGCGTTAACATATAATGCGTTTAGATTTCCGTGAATTGTCTTATCTAATGTCGGAATATTTCCAACTCGGTTTTTATTATAAGCGCCATTGGCACCTACAGAGTAATTGAACTTTCCTATGTTGCTGCTATAATTTAAGGCAAGTTCAACTCCTGAGTTTTTAACATCACCGCCATTTATTACAGGGGGCCTTGCACCAGCTGTATTTAATATAGGTGCCTCTACTAGCCAGTCCTTGGTATTTTTAATGTAGTAATCAAAATTTGCATTTAGTTTGCCCCTTAAAAAGCGGGCATCAAAACCAATATTGGTTTGTTCTGAGGTTTCCCACTTAATAAGCTCATTAGCTAACCTGTCTGGAAAAGCACCCGGCACTAACGTTGACACTCCTTCTCCATTACCGAAAGAATAGTTGGTGTTAATAAATAATACGGTGGCTAAATATTGATCTCTGGCAATATTTTGATTTCCAACTCGTCCCCAGCTCGCACGAACTTTTAAGAAATCAAGCCAATTGCGGGTATTTGCTAAAAATGCTTCATTGCTTGCTACCCAGCCACCTGAAAATGAAGGGAAATATCCCCACCGCTGGCCTTTCGCGAAGTTTGAAGATCCATCTGCTCTTAAAGTGGCATTTAACAGATAGGTTTCTTTATAATTATATTGTAGCCTTCCAAAATAGGATAGTTGCTTAAAATCAAATGCAGAACCACTAAGGTTTTTAACTGCTCCATCCTTACTAAGTGCATTCGTTACATAAGCATGGTCTAGATCTGTGAAAACTAAATCCTGGTTGCTTCCAAACAGGTTGGATACATCAGTTGAAATAGAAGATGAACCGGCCATTACCTCAAAGTTATTAGCCTTTTCTAAATCAAATTTGTAAGTAAGCAAGTTATCAAATTGTAAGGTTCTATTTTTACCCATTGACTGGCTTGCTGCATTAATGTCTCTGAAAGAATATTGCGAAAGATGGTAGGTTGGCGAGAAAGAATTGCCCTCATTGGATTCATATTTAAACCCAAAACTGGTCCGGAAGGTTAAGCCTTTTATTGGAGAAACAGAGGCATAGATATCTCCAAACAGATTTTGTTTATTGTTGCGGTTCTGGTTATTATAAACCATCTCGGCATACGGATTGGCTTCTCCCCTGTTCCATGCACCTTGTATGTCGTTATTAAAGAAGTTGCCTTCATCATCATACATCTTCAAAAACGGACTGGTGCTAAAAGCGCTTCTTAAGCTATTGTTGTATAGGCCACCCACACCGATACCATTATTTTTGGTATAAACAAAGTTTAGGTGCTGTCCAAACTTTATCACCTCCTTATATAGGTTGTGCTCTGTATTGATCCTAAGGTTGTAACGACCATAATTAGAAAGATCTTTTCCTCCCACAATGCCTTCTTGTCCGGTATAAGACAGGGATGTAGAATAAACAGAAGCAGCACTAGACCCCTGAATACCAAAAACATAGTTTTTAGTTGCTGCATTTTTCACAAACATCTCATCCAACCAATTTGTGCCTTGGCCTAATGCTGCAATAGAGTCAGGCGTAAATATTGGCGATTTGCCTGAGTTAATGGCAGCTTCGTTCATCATGGCGGCATATTCTTTGGCATTTAATAAGTCTGCCATTCGGGCAACTTGCTGGGTACCTGTATAGGCATCGAAAGTAACACTGGTACGTTTGCCTTTTTTGCCAGTTTTTGTAGTAACAAGTATCACACCATTGGCTGAATTCGATCCGTAAATAGCTGCAGACGCCGCATCTTTCAACACATCGATAGACTCAATATCTGCCGGATTTATGGTAGAAATATCTACTCCTACCAGTCCATCAACTACATATAGAGGGCCACTATTATCAACAAAGTTACCACTAGCATCTTTATAGCCTATTGTTCCTTTTCCGCGAATAGTTACATTCATACCAGAGCCAGGCTGCCCCGAGCTACTGGTTATTTGCATCCCTGGTGTTTGTCCCTGTAAGGCTTGCAAAACACTTGTACTACTTTGTTTTTGTATGTCATCTCCTTTTACCTGAAGATTGGCACCTGTAGTCAGCTTTTTCTTTTGTACACCATAACCAATCACAACAACTTCATCTAAGTTGCTTGTTTCAGATTTAAGTGCAATGTTAATTACGGATGCTTCGCCAAGGGATTTTTCTTGTGATTGATATCCGATTGCCCGGAACACTAAAATGTCGCCGGTCTTGGCAGTTATAATAAATTGTCCGTTTACATCTGTTGATGTTCCTTTTTGATTGCCTTTTACGCTAACGCTTACACCCGGAATAGGTAAATTATCATCAGCACCTGTAATTTTACCAGATACCTTTCTCTCCTGTGCATAAGCCACATGGCTTAGAATTAGTGAAAAGATTGCCCATAAAAAGACAAGCTTTCGTTTGTTTGTAGTTTTCATGTAATTCAATTGGTTAGTAAAATCCTTAATTAATTGGTTCTGTAGTTTTAATGGTTACGTTTTCTGTCATATTTAATGGTTACAAATTTGGTTCTGTAGAAATAATGGTGTTTTTGTTCCAGAATGAATAACACGATCGCTTACCCTCCACCACTGTTCTTTGGTTTGAATATTTTCTTCTTCGGCATTGTTGAAACTCTTCTTTTGTCCACTAAAGCGGAAAATTGAAAAGCTTTAGAAATAAACTATTGAATACGTTTTCACATCTCATCACAACAAATCAAGAAATTGCGAACGAGTCGGTTTAAAAAATCAGTTTTATTAATTGGTTTCTGATAATACTAAAGTAGCGGCTGATGTATTTTTGGTAGTGTTGAAATGTTTCTTTTACTAGCACGATTGTTAACCTTTCTAAGAAAAAATGGGTTTTTTTAGCACATTTATAGCGTTATTGGAAATTTCCACCGCCATTTTTTTCTGAATTTTGATAGTGACAATGTCCTTATAGCAATTGCGAAATAAAAAATTAACGGGTAGTGCTGGTGCCTAACACGCAGAACATAAGCAGTTGAAGGTAGCATGATGCTACCCCAAAAGGCTATCAATAAATTGCATTACCGGATACTATTGTTTCAAAACCCTGTGTTAAGTATCCTTTAAACGAAACGATAAAAGTCCTTGCCAGCAGCATTGTTGCCGAATGCATAAAAAATAATTTAAGCTTTATTCTGATACTCGATTTCTTCTAATTTCTGTTGACTGACATTGAGTTCCTGAGCTGAAACGGGCAAGAGGCATCTACTAGATTCTCTAATATGTAATGCAGCAGGAAAAACTATTTTTTTAGGTTCAGGGCAACCTTTTCCCCCAGCCATTTTATCGATCAAGATATTAACCAGGCTAATACTCATTTTTTCTATTGGTTGGGCTATTCCTGTAACAGTTGGGCTTATTGCATTATAGAAAGGCTGGTCATCATAAGAAATAAAAGAAATTTCCTCCGGCTTTTTTTCCCTTAAAAGTCTAATTGCCGCCATTGCCAGGTAGTGAGTTGCAAAAAGCAATCCGTCTATTTGGGGATTTCTCCTTAAAAAAGTCCTTATTTCTTTCTCTAAGAATTCATTTTGATGGCTAAACTCTATCCTTTTCACAAGGGGAGTTAATTGGCTTTCTGCAATGGCTTTCTGATAGCCCTCCAATCGGCCCAACATTTGTGTCTGCTTTGAACTTGTTGTAATAAAGCCAATATTAGTTCTACCACAATCATGAATAAGGTGATTGATTGCATTGTAGGAACTCTCAAAGTTGTCCAGGCCAACATAATCGCAGTCCAGGCCCGAATAATAACGGTCGAATAGTACCACCGGGATATTATCGTCAATAAGGCTTTGAATTTCCTTCTTTATCGAGGGTGTCGGAACTATAATGTACGCATCAACATGCCGTTCTCTAAACAAGTTGATAATTCCTCTGGCAGTGTTATTATCATTATCCGTACTGCAATAAATTACTTTATAACCATATTCATACGCACTTTTCTCAATATAATAAGCAAGTTCTGCAAAAAAACTGTCTGAAATTTTTTCCACCAGAAGGCCTATAGTCATTGTTTTACCTGTAGCCAAACTTTTGGCCAAATGGTTAGTTTTAAAACCACGTTCATGAACGAATTTAAAAACCCGGTCAATGGCACTTTGGCTGATTTTCATTTCGGGCCCTTTCCCATTCAATATAAACGATATGGTAGTTGTTGATAAACCCAACTTTTCGGCTACATCTTTTAATAACAGCTTTTCTGACATCCTTTTTATTACTTAACAGCTTTCTTTCTTTAGTTCTCTAATCTTAATTGAATTACTTTAATCCTATACAATTCAATCAACTTTAAACATGCTTATGCTCATGATTGGCCACAAACTGATATTTTATACCAGTAACCTCTACTCTTTGCCTGCACACGCCTCATCTCCTCTGTTTTTTCGACATAAAAGATTCCTATTGGGGGTTTTATATTTAGTTTCTGCTACCGTGGCGACTTCTTTGGAGGCATTTTGTATTGTCAAAGCCCGACCTAGTAAATCGCTTTAGTAAACAGAACTAAATTCGATATTACAGAATGGGAAAAGTAGGGGGAAAGTGTTCAAACGAAGGGGGGAAAGTGTATAAAAAATGCTTTTTTATGGTCTAAGGGCTTGATTCTAGCAATGCTTTCAAACCCTGTTCATACTTTGCAGATAAACCAATATTTGTCGGTCGAAACCACACAGACGGATTGATTTTTATATTAGGTATGCGGTTCACTTACAAAAATTGAAGTAGGCAAAGTCCGCTGCCTAACCCTCCCAGGAAATTCGCTTTTAAAAAAATCGTAAGGAGAATTTCAGTGAAAGAATCCATAGGACAGGCAAAAGTGTCAGACATCTTCGAGATGTCTGACACTTTTATACGGCTCAGCGTTATTTCTTAAGTTAAAAGCGATTTCCTTGCTAACACTCCTTCTTTAAATGCGAAAACTAAATAAGTATTGCGTCTACTTTTGCTGTCCCTCAAACATTTTCCCCTCATGCGAATTGCATTCGTCCCAAATTGCAGCAGCACCTATCACATAAGCCCTTTCCCCTAAAATTGCCTTCATAATCGGTGTTTGAATACCCGCCGCCCTTACCCTGTTCACTGCTATGTCGTAGAAAAACCGGTACGAACTTTCCATTTGGCCGCCAATAAGAACTATTTCGGGCTTTTCCTGGCTAACAATATGTATAATAAAATCGCCCAGGTTTTCGGCAAACTCTTTAAAAACCTGTTCTACAAATGGATTGGGATGAAAGCTTTTAATTTCAGGAACATCGCAAACCTCAATACCAGATAGATTTGCAAAACGGTTAGTCAAAAATCGTACGGATAAATACTCCTCGGCCATCAAACCTTTAAAAGGCATTTTCCACAGATTGGCATCCTCAACTACACCATTAACACATCGGGCGGTACCCAAACCTAAACCAAGCGTAATGCCGAAAGAGTTTTTGTAGCCACGGGCTGGACCTGCGAAAACTTCTCCCTGAAAAAAATTAGCAGCTTCGTTTCTAATTTGGATGTTGCCTGGATCTATACCTAATCCATTCGCCAAAAGCAACTTTATATTCTGCTTATACAAGCTTCCGTAACGTTTTGGATCATTATCCAAATAAATACCCGACTCATAATCCATTTCGTTGGGAATACCGATACCTAACCTTACTTCTGCGGCTGGATTTAAACTCAGCACTTCCTTAAGACATTCTACCCATTTATTTATGATATGTTCGACTGATCCCTCGGGGTCTACACGCTTGCGTCGAAGTGTATTCGATACTACCTTTCGTTCAATAAAATCAACAACCCCGGCAGAAATATATTTATCCTCAATTGCCGCTCCTACAATTACTAAATTATCCATTGGTTTATATATTGTTTCAGTTTACCAATGATAGCCTTACCTGCTAATATTGGATAGCAGATTTTATTCTTTTTAGAGTAGAAATGTTAGCTTATTGACTGATTTAAGTGATAAATACGGAAGCGTTGTGTTACGTTTTGTCGTCAATGACAAATTCAGGTACGTAAGTCTTTTTTTGCTTTTTTGCAAAAAACAAAATATAGTGATGGCCTGGGCGTAGGATTTCTATTGCCGTTGACTTCAGTCCAATGTCATTTGGTTAAGGAATATTGGTTGAAAATCTTGTAAAATGTGCTACCCTCTCTGCCTTACGGCATCTCTCCCAGGAGAGAAAAGGCTCTCACGCTCCTATGATGCGCCTTACAAACCTTAGTATCATACATTTGATTTACAAAACTCTTAACTTAACGGCATGGGCTTCAGCTAACGGAATATAAAGAGAAGGGGCTTTAGCCACACTAATGCAGCTAAAGCCTTCTTTATTCATTTCTTAGCCGTCAGCTGAAGCACAATGTCATTTAGTTAAGGAGTAGAGATGCGCCGTAGGTGTCCCGAATTCTCGGGAGTAGAAAAATTAATGATAAACGATTTTGCGTGCCGTAGGTACGCTATCCCGAATGTTCGGGAGTTCCGTACCTACGGCACGGAATTCATATCGGCCTATTTTTTCTACCGACATCTGACCCCGATGGGGTCATTGACCTTGCTAAATGACATTGAGCTGAAGCAGACGGAAATAGATACCCATTTACTAGCAGGCTGATGAGCCTTAAAAACCAGATACTGGTATAAACATACAAACCTAGTTCTCACGTACATTGACTACAACCCTTCCAATCGATTATTAACAAACTGATAATCAGCAAGATTCTTAATACAATTTAATAACCTCGCCTTAACCAAGGGCTTATTCTCTGGATTTCAACATAGTCCGTTAGTTAACATTTACACAGTAGAAAAAAACATTTGTACTATCTAAATCTAATTCTTAAAGCAATTTTTACAGCGTAACTCCTTGGTGATTTATCAAATCTACTGATGCCACCAACCTAACCTAACCTAACCTAACCTAACCTAACCTAACCTAACCCAGCCTAACCTAACCTAGCCTAGCCTAACCTAACCTAACCTAACCTAAAAGTTTCCAGGGCACACTGAGGAGGAGGATATCAGTTAGCCGAAATGTTAATCCGCTATTACAATGCTTTATTGTGGGCTGCATTTCGCCTAAGCATATAACTAAAAGCAAGGTTTCGAAAAAAAAACATATTCATTTGAATTATAACCAATTACTAATTATCAATTATTAAACCCCAAAAATGAAGAAAAACTTACTCTTACTGTTTTTATGGCATATCGGATTTTATGCCGCGTTTGCACAGAATATAACTATTTCAATTGATGCGGCGCAAAACAAACGCTTGATTTCCCCATCCATCTATGGGAAAAATGAAGACTTTGACAAACCAGTTCAATTTTATAAAGATGCGGGGCTGCGCTTTGCGCGAATGAATCATGGAAATAACGCCACCGGTTATAACTGGCGAAAAAAAATTACTGTTTCGCCCGACTGGTATAATAATGTTTATAGTGCAGACTGGGATGCAAGGGCACAAAACGTTAATAACAACTATACCAACATTCAGGGCATGTTTGCCTTTCAGTTACTGGGCAGGGTTGCATCTAATACTAATAACAATTTCGACGATTGGGGTTTTAATCAGGCGCAGTGGTGGGAAGGTGTTGGTCAGAACCTGGCCGGCGGAGGAACTCCTAATACCAGTGGTGGGACTAAGGCCCTGGTTGATGGAAACACCAATTTATTCACTCAGCCTTGGCCAGCCGACTCCTCAGTGGCCATTCTTAATCATTGGTTCGGGGCCAATGGCTTAGGGCTGAACAAAAACAAGTTTGTATACTGGAATATGGACAACGAGGTAGATATATGGAATGGCACGCATGATTATGCTATGCCAACCTTGATCTCCGCCTCGGCCTTTATGGACCGTTACATCGAATTAGCAAAGAAAGCGAAAGCTTTATATCCTGGTATCAAACTTTGCGGCCCTGTTACCACTTCTGAATGGCAATGGTACAAATGGTCAAATGAAAGTATCTATATCAATGGCCGGTATTATCCCTGGATTGAGTATTTCATCAAACGCCTTGGCGATGAATATAAGGCAACTGGTATCAAACTGGTAGATGTATTAGATATTCACAATTACCCTTTTAATAATAACGATGCCGAGGCATTGCAGGGACACCGGATCTATTATGATCAAACCTATGATTACCCGGGTTCAAACGGTATTTATACAAGTACCGGCGGCTGGGATACCTCAATAAAAAAACAATATATTTTCAAGCGCGTCAACGACTGGTTAAACGAACATTTCGGTGCAAACCATGGTATAACACCCGGTTTAAGCGAATGGGCCACCATGTCCAGCAGCAACCCTAACATTATATCAGTTATATATGCATCCCACCTGGGCACCTTTGCAAATAATGGCGTTGAATTGTTTTCTCCATGGACCTGGTCAACCGGTATGTGGGAAACCTTGCACCTTTTTAGCAGGAATGCAAAAAAATACAGTGTATCGAGCACTTCATCGCTTGAAAACACAGTATCGGCTTACTCCTCAGTAAATGAAAATTCTGATTCTTTAACGGTGATGCTTGTAAACCGTGACATGAGCGCTTCCCGTACTGTTACCATCAATCTGAGCAATTTTCCTGTTGTCAACGGCAATTACCAAACATTACGCTTGTCATCTTTGCCAGCCACAGAGACATTTGTTTCTCACACGCAAAATGCATTGGCTGAAAGTACAATTGCGGTAAATTCAAATTCGCTTACTATAACCTTACCGAGTCTTTCTACAACGGCAATTATACTAACCAAAGGCACCACCCCTTCTGTTACTTACGTTACTTTAACTAACAAAGCTACCCAGATGTTGATAGATGGCTTGAACAGGCTCAGCGATGGCAGCCAGGCCGGGCAATACCATTACAGCGGTAGTACGGCTCAGCAATGGACCATTGAAACCGTTGGAACTTATGTAAAAATAAAGAACCGTACTTCGGGCTTATACCTTGATGGCCTTGGCAACGCAACCAATGGTGCAATTGTTGTTCAAAAGAACAGCAGCACTAGTCCTAACCAGGAATGGCAACAGGTACCTTCAGGAAGCGATATGAAGTTTAAAAACCGCGCTACCGGACAATATCTTGATGGTTTGGGCAAAACGATCGATCTTGATCCTGTAGGCCAATGGAAAAAAACCAATAACAATAACCAGATCTGGACAATCAACACTCTAACAAATGCTATTATGGCAACGAATGTTGAATCAATACCTAAACCTGAAACAGCCGACTGCTCACTGGAGGTATACCCAAACCCATTCACTACGAACTTCAATCTTAAAATTTGTAAACCCGAAGAAGTATCACGTATCAGAATTTTTGATGTTACTGGTAAAGTGGTCGACACTATCCAGCGTTCTGCTATTTCGAATCTGGTGTCCATGGGATCGTCTCTGAAACCGGGCACTTACATAGTTACGATAGATGGAGTAAATACTACAACAAAAATCAAGGTAATCAAGGCAAACTAAGCAACCATGGCTGGTGTGATAACCAGCCATGGTTTCCGTTCATCGTCCTGTAGTATTACATCTGGAAGCTGGCCAAACACGTTTAAAAGCTCCTTGTGTAATGTTTCGGGGATGATGATTGTTGAAGAAAGCATGCATGTTGAATTTCAGCTTTCCCGGAAAAGGTTACCATTAAGATTTATGCCGAAGAAATAATAGGACCTGATATTCCCTATAGCTTCCCTTATATAAACCAATTAATATAAACTAACTAATATGCAGTTTTTTACTCTTAAAACAATTTGGCGCCAGGAGTTTTTGCAATCACCCCTTACAGCCAATGCCCAAAGGCGGCTGGCAGCTTCAACCTGACGATTAAAGCAAATGAGCTTTCGGGGTTTCTAAAGGTTTCATGGCATAGTATAAGCCTTACCATCGGAAGGGTAAACGAACGTATAGCTGTTTGCCCCTAATGGTTGCGCTGCAATCTATGCCAACGTTGGCTAAACAAGCTATACGGTCCCCGAACTTGTTTCATTCCTTCATAACCAGTCCCCAGACATGGGCTATAACCATTCTACGGCGGGGTAAAAGACCAGCGCACGAGGGATGCACTTGCCGTGGGACATTCATGACTAACTAATTATAAACAAATAAAAAATGAGAAAAATGACTACAAAAATCATGACGCTGTTGTGGTGCCATCTGGCACTTTATACAGCCTTTGCACAAAACGTTATTATTTCAGTAAAACTACCTTTTGTTTCCAGACATTTTATGTCCTTTAAAATATTGCCGCAGTTCAGGCAAAAGACACTTGCCTTTCTCTGTTTATTGCTCCCAATTATTGGGTTTCCGAGCTATGATGTACAGGCCCAATCCACAGGTTATACCTGGAAAAATGCCCAAATTGGTGGTGGAGGATTTGTAACCGGACTCATTACCCATAAAACATCTGGCGACAGGTATTGCCGCACGGACGTAGGCGGGGCTTACCGCTGGGATGCTGCCACTAACAAATGGGTTCAATTGCTCGACTGGTTTAACGAGTCGGAAAATGGATTTTATGGCGTGGATGCTTTGGCCCTCGATCCGCAGAATGCAAACAATATTTATATGCTATGCGGAACCTCCTATATCAATAATGGAAGAACGGCAATTTTGAAATCCACAGACAAAGGAAATACGTTCACCTATACAGATGTTACAGCTAAATTTAAAACGCATGGAAATGGCAGCGGACGCGGCAACGGAGAACGTCTTGCCGTAGATCCCAAAAACAGCAACATATTATTCTGTGGTACCAGAGAGAATGGACTATGGAAAAGCACAGATGCCGGCCTTACCTGGAACCTTGCCTGGAGTGGTGTCACTACCACTACCAATGGCAACGGAATATGTTTTGTCCTCTTTGACCCTTCAAGCAATGTTGTAAACGGAGCGAGCCAAACCATTTACATAGGTGTTTCCCGCACCGGCAGCGGGAACATTTACAAGAGCACAGACGGAGGTGCCAGCTTTACCAACATTACCGCTACCACCGGTTTTATGCCGCACAGGGCCGCCCTACAGGGAACTACCATGTATGTTACCTACGCAGATGGTGCAGGTCCGGCTCTCAATGGCGATGGAAAGTTATATAAGCTGAACACGGCTACCAGTGTGTGGACAAACGTTACCCCTGTTCATTCGAAAGATTACTCATACGGAGGCGTAAGCATAGACCCTACTAATGTTAACAGGGTAGTCGTTTCTACCTGCGGCATGTATTGGAACAACCAGTTTGGTACCGGATGGGGAGACTTTGTTTTCCTTTCTACCGATGGAGGATCAACATGGACACTTAAAAACGGCACCAATGCCACCTATGACGCTAACGGTATGGAATGGTCAAGAGGAGGAGCGGTTAACTGGATGGACTGTATTGAGTTTGACCTTTCAAATCCTTCAATAGTACGGGTAATCGGCGGAGGTGGCGTATATACCTGTCCTGATATCACAGCCGCAAATCCATCATGGAAATATGATGTGACCGGGCTTGAAGAAACCGCATTGCTTGACGTGACAAGCATTCCCGGAGGTCCGGTTATTTCGTCTTTCGGGGACGTAACGGGCTTTGTACATGAGCCGCTCACTTCTTACCCTTCAACCAGACTTTCTCCTTTAGGTGGTTATAATAACAATAGCATTGCTTATGCTGCTGCCAACCCAAACAAAGTAGTAAGAATTGCCAATGAAGGAAACGTTGTTTACTATTCCACTGATAAGGGTGCTACGTGGACGGCAGCCACTACCAATATGGGTACGGCAGGAAGGGTGTCCGTCAGCGCTGATGGAGGCACCATCCTGCATTGCCCCTGGGGGTCCTCAGCTACCTACTATACGACCAACAACGGAGGAACCTGGTTGACCAGTTTGGGGGTATCCCTCGGAGATGCTGCTCCGGTGGCTGACCAGGTCAATGCCAATTATTTCTACATCTACCATCCATCCACCGGGCAGTTGTTTAGAAGCACCAATAAGGGAGTCAGCTTTTCAGTAGCAGGCACCCCGGGCGCATCAACCGCAAACCATCCCTGGGAATCAGCCCTGGCCCGGACAGTGCCCGGTCTTGAAGGCCATATCTGGATACCTCTTGGCCGCAATGGATTAAAATATTCTACCAACGCTGGAGTAGCTTATACAACTATTTCCAATGTAACTTATTGCAAATCTATCGGGATAGGAAAGGCGATGCCCGGAGCAAGCTATCCAACGGTTTTCATCTGGGGAACCGTATCTAACGTCACTGGCCTTTTCAGGTCAACCGACCAGGGCGCTACCTGGACCAGGATGAATGATGATGCCAATGAGTTTGGCGGTGCAACATTCCTGGTAGGAGATATGAATGTTGCCGGAAGAGTATACGTGGCTCCTGGCGGAGCAAGAGGTTTGATTTACTGGGAGCCTGGCGCATGTACGCCTACTTCTATAACCCCATACGTGCAAGTGAACGGCGGAGCCTGGCAGCAAACAGCCAGTGCTTCTTTAACTGCTGGTGGCAGCGTGATGTTTGGCCCCCTACCTTCAACAGGAGGATCGTGGAGTTGGTCTGGACCGAATGGTTTTAGTGCCGCTACAAGGGAAGTGTTTATTTCAAATATCCAGGCCAACCAGGCGGGCAACTATGTGGCCACCTACACCAACAGCGAAGGATGCCAAAGCACACAAACCTTTGCCGTCACCGTGAACTCAGCCGCTACAGGCTCTATATTGAGAGAATACTGGACAGGAATTAACGGAACTACGATTAGTAGCCTGACCTCTAACGCCAATTACCCCAACAATCCTTCGGGTAGCGGGCAGCTCACCAGCCTGGAAGGCCCTACAAACTGGGCGAATAACTATGGCACCAGGATCCGTGGCTATATCCATCCTACTACAAGTGGAAGCTACACCTTCTGGGTAGCGGGAGATGCCAACACGGATCTATACCTGAGCACCAGCGACAACCCTGCTAATGCATCACGGATCGCTTATGTAAATGGGTCGACCAATCCGAGACAATGGAATAAGTACAGCACCCAGCAGTCCACTACCATCAACCTGGTGGCCGGGCAGAAATACTACATTGAAGTCCTTCACAAGGAAGGTACCGGTGGAGATAATGTAGCTGTAGCCTGGCAGGGCCCCGGCATTACACAACAGGTAATCGCTGGAAGCTATATCTCTCCGTTTGTTCAGGGAGGCGGCGCTACTTCGCGTATTTCGGAAGCCAAAATAGCATTGGAACCAGTAATGGAAACTAATATTGATGCTATTAGTCTCTATCCGAATCCAGCTAATGAAGGGAAGTTTACAGTTCTTTTGCCAGAAATCTTTAGAAACACAGTAGTAAGAATTTATGACAATATTGGTAAGCTATTGATTGAAAAGGTAATTACCAATAGTGATAGGTTGGATATAGATTCTGGCCTTAATAAAGGTATTTACATTGTAAGGGTAAGTTCTGACGGTAAAATATTCACTGGAAAGTTGATTGTAAATTAAAGACTGATTGTGCGTGACAGTAATTCTATTCAATACGAATTAATAATCTATTACGAAAATCTAATAACTACATACCGTTAATTTTAAAATCAAATTTTATGAAAAGAAAAACAACAAAATCAAAGTTTTTTAAATTGCCACCCCGGTTTATAGTGGCTCTGTTACTCATTCTTTTTTGTTTTACC
>Ga0307408_100000772_pt1 | contig 25748 bp, 17 predicted proteins | sample 322Cmetagenome_FD_202116 | JGI IMG/M metagenome (GOLD analysis project Ga0307408, IMG submission 202116) | Maize rhizosphere microbial communities from greenhouse at UC Davis, California, United States - 322HYB-C-3 | ecosystem: Host-associated > Plants > Roots > Rhizosphere > Soil | place...
CTCTCCTTGAGGAGAGGGATAGGGTGAGGTGATAACCGACATAGTCTTATACCCTCTCTGCCTTCGGCATCTCTCCCAGTGGGCGAGAAAGGCTCCCACACCCGTGCAAGCCGCATATTTTTAATCGAACTCAGGTTATTAAACACAAAAAGCCCCCCTTTCCGGGAGCTTTCTGCTGTATTAATTAGTATAATTTATTGTATCAACACTGCCTTCGAGCTGCTAAAGCCATTTATCGAAGCTTTTAGATAATACATTCCGGCGGGAAGATTTCCCAACTCGATTTCTTTCTCAAATAATCCGTTCTTGATATCCGATAAGGATTTAACAACCGAGCCAGCGGCATTCACAATTACTATAGATACCTTCCCATTTTCCTGCGAAGCGATGCTCAGCCTGAATTTTCCTTGCGATGGATTCGGATAAATGTTCAACGCATCTTTTGAAAGCATGTCGAAGGCTGTTTCACTTTCACTGAAGGACACAGCTAAAGCCTTGCCTTTACCACCTGCATTTCCATTCTCTACACGAACCTCGTTACTTAAAGCGGACAGGTTGCCTGCAGCATCCAATGCCTTTACCGTAAAGTTAAATACGTTAGTTCCAATTGGCCTTTCCGCAAAATAGGCAGTCTCAACAACCGGTGCCGTGTTTAACTGAACTCCGTTGCGATAGATGTTATATCCGATTACCCCCACATTGTCAATCGAGGTTCCCCAGCTTAACTCTACCTGATGTTTGTTGCTCTTATTTTCAGTTAAGTTAGACGGGGCGTTTGGTGCTTGCGTATCAGGAGTGGTTACAGTTACCCTTGCTTTATCAGATTCGTTAGCCGCAGCATCAAAAGCAGACACAGCAAAAGTGTAGGCAGTGGAAGCTCTTAAGCCAGATACTTGATAAATGCCTACATCGCCGGTAAAAATCAAGTTTCCGTCTTGGTAAACATTATAGCCTTTTACGCCGATGAAATCAGATGAGGCAGGCCAGCTTAGTACTACTGTTGAATCGGTAAGTGATGTTGCGGTGATAACCGGCGTTGTTGGCGCTATGGTGTCTTTTACTACAATCAGTAATTGGGTTGCAGTTGCAGAGTCGACGACCTCGTTTCCGGGTTGACTAGCAGTAATTATTGCAGAACCAATTCCTGTAAGATGAACGGTATTTCCATTTATAACCGCCACGGTGCTGTCTGAACTGCTGAAACTTACCGGATATGTTGAGCTTGCACTTGCTACCAAGTTAAAATCGGGCTCGCCATAAACTTTCTGAGGAACTGCATCAAACGTGATAGTTTGAGATTGTTTTTTTATGGTAAAACTGCGTGATACCGAAGGTGCAGCATGATAATCTGCGTTACCGGCCTGCGATGCTGTGATGGTAATCGTTCCAGCACCCTTTAAATGAATATAATCACCGTAAATCATTGCCACTGTTGTATCCGAACTGGTATAACTAACAGGTAAGCCAGAACTGGCAATTGCCCCTGCAGCAAAATCCTCATCACCTATTGTTTTGGTTGGCAAATCTGCAAACTGAATAACCTGGTTATCTTTCACGCTAGCAAGTGCTGTTATCTGCGACTGAGTAAGTACACTGTTGTACAATCTAACTTCGTCAAGCATCCCTTTATATGGAGCCGGCTTGTTGGTAGAGGTTAGAAACTCCAATTCCCCAATATTTCCTAAAATCAAGGCACTTGCCTCGCCAATACCCGAATTTGATTTAGATATGGTGCTTGTAGCATATAAAGTACCGTTCATATAGATACGAAGGCGCTTATTTTCAACATCTCTGATAGCTACCACATGTACCCATTTATCAGTAAAGAATGGAATTCCGCTGGCCTGAAGTTCGTCTTTACCTCCACCTCCAGCATCATTATCATCATCAAGCGCAAAGCGAATCTGTTTGTTTTTGAATTCGATATCGAAGCGCTTGCCTGTTGCCCCGGTGCTTGCATTTCTGGTGATAGAACCTTTGCAAAGCAGGTATGCGCTGGTATTGTTATCCGCAGGCAGCAAGGTTGGTTTTGCCTTCATCCAAAATGCGAGTGAAAAGGAATTTTTATCCAGGTGGATTTGGTCTTCATTAGGAATTCTTACCACGTACATATCTGTACTGGCAGTAGCGAAATCTAAAGCTCCCTTTAATTTTCCCTTTACACGAATGCTTCCTTTTTCGGTATCAAGGCCAAGCAAGCCATGATTTTGGTAAGAAGTGGAATCTACAACAATAGTCTCATCTGCCGCTACTTCGTCGAAAGCGTAGTAGCCAACAACCTTAGCCGGAATAACCGGTGGGGTTCTGAACGACCACACAGGGCCAGCCACCACACCTTTAGTATTTATTGCATCCACGCGCCAGAAATAGGTAGTGCTGTCTGCAAGTGTTGCCGTGTATGAGGGGCTTGCAGAATAAGCCATACTTCCCACCTTTACCAATGTAGAGGCCTCAGTTCCGAGGTAGATAATATAGCTTTGCGTATTGCTGCTGCCGCTCCATTTTAGCGTTAGCTTACCGGCTGTCAACGTCGCATACTGGTTTCCATTAACAGGTGTAGGGTTCGAAGGTGCTGCCGGAGCCGAAGCAATAGGCGGCGTTAAGATAGATACAGGATTACTGTAGGCAGAGGACACTGAATCTGCCACGGCTTTAATTCGGTAATAATACGTTTTGTTAGGTAAAAGCCCCCTGCTATCTGTATAGCCCATAGAGTTTCCATAATGGGTAGTATCAGTATAATTTATTCCATCGCTTGAACGCTCTATAACAAAATAATCTTCGTCTGTAGAATTATCTTTCCATTTGATTACTATAGTGCTAAAGGGAAACGGATTCTCCTGAGATGTCGCCGTTAATGTCACATTAGATGGCGGCTTCACAAATGCAGGAGGCGGAGTGTTAACTAAGGTGTTCACATAGACTTCTATATTAAGATATTCCGGCTGGCTGGTACTGAATGCCACAGCGTCGGCCTTATTATTTTTGTCGAGCCCATTGGCATCCTCCCATGCGTCAGGCATACCATCTTTATCCGTGTCAGGCGGTACCGTTGCGCCATACACATCACCCAAGCCTCCGTTAGATAATGGCAGGTCTTTTTCTGTATAAACATATAATCCTTTGCTTCCTCTGGAGTTAACCTCATCAACCAAAAGGGCATCTACCTGGTCCCTTCGCGGATAATTGGCACCCACATTCTCAATTATATATTCATAAGCCTGCGCTGCAGACATAGCCGGAGACGCAGCCGGATAGCTGAATGCCTGTGCTTTAAAGGCATCACCCGTGATACCAGGATAGCCGATTGAGTCAAAAGGAACTTCTGCCCCATCCAGAATTCCGTTTTTGTTGTTATCAAAGTAGTTACCTGCTCCATAAACGTTGAATGTGCCGGTTCCTCTGGAAAAAGGCGTTGTTTTCGAAGGAGGCGTTAGCGGCCCGCCCACAAAGTAGTTGTTGATGATATTCACTTCAGACACTCCGGACGATCCACCCATGATGTAGGCATCGCCCTGCCATCCATAGTTCAAATTATCTCCCAACCTGTTACCATTGCCCCAATCGTAAACTACATTGTTTACAAATTCGTTAACGCCTTTTACTTTCGGATTACGGGTCTTATTGCTGATGTACAGGTTTTGAAGAAGGCTCACCTTACCGCCATCTGGAGTTTGAATAAGTCCTCCCGCAGAGTGATTCTCACGGTGCAGGCCTTGTCCGATGATCGAGTTTTGAACCGTGATGTTATCCGGCGAATTGCCTTTTCCGTCCCAGTTGATAGAGAAAACTTCATCCATACCCCAGGTAAAAGACATATGGTCGAAAATCATGTTCGCACCATTGGCTAATCCCGATGCATCCTTCCCTGAGTTAGATGTGGCTCCAAGGCGGACTCTCAGATAACGGCAAATAACATCATTAGCACCTGAAAACGTAATACGTTTGTTAAAGAATACAATACCCTCCCCCGGAGCAGTTTGGCCGGCTATAGTCGTATTTGCTGCTACTACAATATCTGATAACAAGTTTACAATCCCGCCTACTGCAAAGACCACTACGCGCCCTTGCTTACTTACAGCATCACGGAATGACCCGGTGCCGCTATCGTTTAAATTTGTAACAATGTAAACCTCCCTGGTGGCAGCAGCTCTGGCACCCCTTGCGTGTCGGCCGAAGCCCAAAGCCCCAGGAAAAGCAAGCGTTTGCGACATTACATGGTTAAGACTGCCCAGCATAAATGCTGCAAACAAAAGATACTTTCGGTGAAAATAAAAAGTAGAAACTTTCATATAGATGAATCTTGGTTAGCAAATCAGGTTTGCCCGCATGGGCAGAAGAAATTGGATAGATTTATTTTACTAACCTACATGTTGCAATTTAGGATTGCAATATGCAAAGCCATGGTTTAGGGCAAGAATCGGTAAAATTGCCGTTACAAGTTGGGGAAGTTGGTACTAATCTGCGGCGCCTACTCTTTTGGGGCAGTTAAACTGGATTGGTAAGTAAACAATCTAGGATTTACTTCCTAAATAGTGGTTTATGATTTTGAATATTTAATTTCCAGGCATAAATTGCTCACTTATATGAAATATATGCGCTACTGGTAGTGGATATATGATAGTTGGCAGCAAATGTAAAAACCTAGCAAATGACCAACATGATTTATTTGAAATAAACAAGAAAGCACAACTTATATGGGATATAATATTTGTGGAATTGCAATAAATTCTCTGCCTAAATTCGACGACATAGGGCTTTTTGACAAGAAGAAATTAAAGACAAAATTCTCAAAAACACATATTAACCAACTTAATCCAAAACAACTTTCCATTGCGTTTAAAGCTGATAGAACAGTCATCCTATTAGATATGATTTTTTATCAAAATATCAGCGAAAGTAGTGAACTCTCAAACCTAGAAAAAGATTTAAACGATATTTTCCCTAATTCTGAATTTCTAATTTTTGCTATAAATGACACGATTGATTTTGCCTGTTATAGCATTGTTAAAAATGGAGTAAAGATTAGAACAAAAGGTGTAGCAAAAGACGATTTTTTCTTAGATTATGGTGAGTTACTGCCTATAGAGATAAAACTATATGATCAAATAATGGATTATTTTAAAGCAAACCCAGATCAATTGCAATCATACGAGAAAAAATTCTCATCATTCACGAACTTAGAAAAGCAGAAAAGATATATAATTGTCAGAGACCTTTTTTATCAAAGAATATTAAAAAAAGAAAACAAGCTAAATTATACAGATGGGAGTTTAGATAGTTATATTATTGAAGCGGAGTTTAAAAAAGTTTTTAATTGTGATTTTAATGACCTAGAGACAATAGAATTCATTGAGTTTGATAGAAGAAGATTAAACTTCAAAAAAGATTCATTAAAAGAATATTTGTATCTAGCAAAATCTTTACTGTAACTACTTTTAGAGTAGATAAAAAGCGTTTTATATCTCTGTATTAATTTGGTGCTATTTTTATAGAAATTAACCCCGGAGACTTAAATTTTAGATGATAAAGAACATCAGCTGCCAATGGATTAAGCGTAAAAGTTGGGGAGTAATAAAAAACATCCCGAAGCAAGTCATTCGAATTTAGGTGCTTCGATCATCATCGCCTTGCCGGCTGGGCTTTGTTCTTTTTCTTGACAAAAAGAACCAAAAGTCAAGTGCTTTGACGAGGAGCCCTGTTCCGCACAGGCAGCCGCCCAAATGCACTTGTCAAACCCACGGTGCCGCACCTGCTTCGCCCCTGTTGTCGCACAACCCATAGCTTCACGAACCAGCTGATGCACCCTGCCATCCCGCAAGCCCTATTGACAAGCGCATTTCTTTCCGGGCTCTTCGTCAAAGCACAAAAGCACTTAGTTCTGAACAAGTTTTGTTGGGAATAACAGTCTTAGTCCCCAACTTTTTTGCTTGATCCCTGCCAATCGAGTAGACGGCTCTGCCAAAATTAACTGACAGAGTGCGCCTCTCACACCACCGTACGTACGGGTCTCGTATACGGCGGTTCGATATCTGATGGGGAAACTTTTAGATAGTGGTCCAACAAGGATTGATAACCTTGTTTTGCCAAACGTTTCAGCGTAATAGTAAAACCATTATAGGGCTTTGGGCTACCGCCCAGCCGCCCATTCGGGTTCTGCTCCATGAGTAAGCCTGATCGGGTTTTATCCCTAAGCGGATTAGGTTTTTCCTTTTCCGTTCGGGTTTCTTCCAATCGGTCCAGATACAGTAGCGTAAGCGGTTTCTTACCCAGCTGTCCAGTTCCTTTAGTTTTCCTGTTAAGCTTGCCATCCGGAAATAATTGATCCAGCCCTGTTGTATTTGGTTGAGCTTTTGAATCCGCTCTTCAAATTTCATCGGACTGGTTTTCCTTGTGGCTGCTTTCAGTTTCTCTTTCAGGTTCTTCCAGCTTTTGTCCGTTGCCACCAGTTGGTATTTGCCCTTATCCCCCTTTTTATAGGTGGGGACAAATTTGTATCCCAACAACTCAAACTGAACTGGTTTTCGGATGCCGCTTTTCTCCCTATTGATGGGCCGTTTTAGTTTCTCCTGTAGGAATGTAGGAACAGGTAAATCTGGTTTCCCACCTTTCGGGCTGACTGACTGCTTTTGGTATAGATACTAAAGTCGTCAGCGTAGCGGACATACTTTAGTTCCCGTTTTTCCAGTTCCTTATCCAGTTCATGCAGCATGATATTGGACAGAAGCGGGCTGAGGGGGCTTCCCTGCGGTACGCCTTTTCTGCGTTTGGTTAGCTTTCCATTGATTTGAACGGGGACACGTAGCCATTTGCGGATCAGGCGCAGGGTGAGCGGGCATTTTACCTTGCGGTACAACAGCTGCAAAAGGATGCAGTGATCCACTTCATCAAAGAAACTTTTCAGGTCGATATCAACAATGTATTGGTATCCGGCAGGATGTTCTTCTGCGCTTGTAATACTGCCTGGTGACCGTTCCGGCCAGGGCGGAAACCATAGCTGTGTTCTTTAAACTCCTGTTCGAACTTAATGGTGATTACTTGACTGGCCGCTTGTTGGAGCAGCCGGTCGGTTACTGTTGGAATGCCTAGCAAACGGGTTTTCCCATTGCTTTTGGGGATTTCTACCCCTAAGATGGCTTGGGGGAGGTAGGTTCCCTTACATACCTCAAGAGCGATCCGTTCCCTGTTTTTCTCCAGATGAGCAGATAGTTCTTTAACAGGCATACCGTCTACACCAGCTGAACCTTTGTTCGCTAATACCTGATGGTATGCCCGAAGCATATTTTTCCGGTTAATTACCTTTTCGATCATCTTAATTTCTTTCGTTCCCTGTTCCGTTTAATATAGGGCTGGCAAACTCGTAGTTTGAACCTCCTTACAGCATTTGGAACCAGTATCGTTCAGTCCTTCATGGTTTTGTGAGGCCTTCCGCGGTTTCTGTTCGGGGCTCGTGTTCCTTCCACTACTATGGCCTCTGCTGACTTCTCCCTGATTAACGCGTAACCGGAAGATCTCCCTTGGTAAGATAAATAGCTTCCTGCCTATGCCCGCCGGATCTACATACCTGAGCTTTTGGTATTCGTTGGACTTTACAATGATCCCGGATGGCCGGGACAAGGTAAGCACCCGACCAACCCCATCTTTTCAACTTAACTCCTGTACATTTTCTTTGCTGGATGAATAAAGCAGAAGAAAAGCGGCAGCTTGTGCAACGATGGAGAGAAAGCGGATTAACACAAAAGGTTTATTGCCAACAGATGGGGATAAAGCAGACAACGTTTACCAATTGGGTCAAGCGTTGTAAAGCAAAGCCTGCGACTGCTTTTATCGCCGTTGCTCCGCCTGTTGATCCTTTGCCTTTGGATATCGAACTTGTTTATCCTAACGGCGTGCGGCTCAAAGTGGCTTCCCGGACAAAACATATTCTTTCTGAACTGATCCATATCTGGTAATGTTCAGCCTCAATTCCTCCCACCGTTATTTTCTTTACCGGGGCCATTGCGATATGCGGAAATCCTTTGATGGCTTATGCGGCATAGTAATTTCAGAGCTTAAACGGGATGCCACCAGCGGAGAAGTATTCGTCTTTCTGAACAAACAGCGTACCCATATAAAGCTGTTGCATTGGGAGCATGGAGGCTTTGTTTTGTATTACAAGCGTCTGGAACAAGGCACCTTTCAATCACCGTCCAAAGAAGAATTGGGCTGGGCAGACCTGGTGCTGATGATCGAAGGCTTACAGGTCCAAAAGAGCCGCCAGTTACTACGCTATCAGCTATGAAAATTGCCTTTTTCCTTGCATAAACGCACGTTATTGAGTATTTTCATGGCATGGATATGGCACTGGAAACCCTCTCAAAAGAGCAATTAATTGCTATGATCCATGCCCGTGAGGAAGAGAATGCTCACCTCAAACATCAGGTGGATCTTCTTAAACGGTTGCAATTCGGCCAGAAGCGCGAACGCTTCGAAGGCGATCCCAATCAAGGTATTTTACCTTTTGAAACTCCCCCGGAGAAAGAGATACAACAGCAGGAGGAAATTAAAGAAGAGATTACCTATACCCGCAAGAAGCAATCTGCTCACAAAGGCCGTGCAGCACTACCTGATCATCTTCCTGTAGAAGAAATTGAGATCCATCCTGAAGGCGACTTAACACAGATGGCATGTATTGGCAAAGAGGTAACCGAAGAGCTGGAGTGTGAGCCTGCACGTTTCTTTATCCGCCGTTACATCCGCTATAAGTATGCAGCAAAAAACGGAAAAGACTTTGAAGGGATCAAAACCGGTGAGCTTCCGGAACGGGTGATTGACAAAGGTATTCCGGGAGCAGGTTTACTCTCGATGATCCTAACGGATAAATACATGGATCATCTCCCGCTATACCGGCAAAAACAACGGTTTGCACGCGAGAACATTCCCATCGCCTCCTCCACCATTGAAGGCTGGGTAAAACAAGGTCTGGAACGGCTCGATCCTCTTTACCAGCAGCTCAGGTTTGATATCAAAGCCAAAGGTTATTTACAGGTAGATGAGACCAGCATCAAGGTGCTGGAAAGTGATAAGAAAGGTGCCGCCCATATGGGCTGGTACTGGGTTTACCATTCCCCATTGGATGGATTGGTATTGATGGACTATAAGTCCACCCGTAGTGCTATAGCTACCAAAGATATGCTGGGGAGCTTTAGAGGTTATCTCCAGAGTGACGGCTATGGGGTATACGAAAAAATAGGACAGCGTAGAAAAGTAACGCCGGTTGCCTGCTGGGCGCATGCCCGCAGGGAATTTGAACGGGCTTTGGATAATGATAAGATCAGGGCAAGTAAAGCTCTGTCCCTCATTCAGCAGCTATATGCGGTAGAACGTAAAGCAAAAGAAGAACAGCTTCATGCCGATCAAATAAAACACCTGCGCCTGAACGAATCCTTGCCCGTTCTTAACCAACTGGGCAAATGTCTCTTTGCTGAAGTGAAAAATACTTTACCTAAAAGCCAGATCGGAAAGGCCATGCGGTACGCTATGGACCGCTGGGATAAACTGAGCGCCTATTTACAGGACGGCAGCCTTCATATCGACAATAACGCCATTGAGAACGCTATTCGTCCGATTGCTTTAGGCCGCAAGAACTATCTTTTTGCAGGAAGTCATGATGCTGCTGTACGTGTAAGAATGCTTTATTCCTTTTTTGCAATTTGTAAGAAGCATGAGGTGAATCCCTATCAGTGGTTGAAATACGCCCTGGAAAATATCATGACAATCAATCATAAAAACATTAGGGACCTGTATCCTCAAAACTTTAAGAAATTAGTTGGAGCTGGCAATATGTAGTTGCTCGGGCGGATACGGGACAAGTGTGCTTGCTTATCCGCTCATGTATGCCTCTTATCCGGTTCCTGTTCGTCGGTACAGACATTTATAGTCCCGCTTACTTCAGTGCATGCCTCGCGACAAACCACCCCCGAATGATCGGGGGTGGCTTTGCGGCTTATTAATGCTTCCGGGCGTTACCCCAGCACATAAGGGACTTGAACCCTCTAGCTTTAGGATTTTATCCTATTTACCATTCAAGGCACACACAACGGGTTTAAATTATGCCCGGGTGACGTAGTTATTGTTCTGTTGTGCTTTTTATATACTTTAGTACTCGGGCGACAGTGAAGTGCTTTCTATTCGGGCACAACTTAAACCCCTTATCGTTACCTGATATTTTAAAAGACATGAACCGAACTCTGATAATAATCACAACTTTGAACTTTTTAACACCTATATATTCTTTCGCTAACCCTGAATTCGAACTGGCGAGAATCTTACAAGTAGGGACAACAATGACACAAGCACCAAAATATATGGGAATTTCAATTAACCTTTACAGAGTTGCAAAAGCCGAAAAGATCGACGATATCAAAGATCTGCAAAATGAAACAGAAAAAGCTAAAGATAAAAAGGTCGATCTGTATAAAATTACGACGGACTTGGCGATTATTTTTTCAAATAAGGCATTTCCATTTGACGACTTAACCATTACAACAACATCACACAAAATGCTTTTTGGCAATATGGTCAGCAAGACTGTAGGATACCGTGAAATCGGAGGTTTCATTCCTTCATCTGAAGTTGCTATTATTTGTAAATATATCAGAGAACATAATCTACAAACTTTTGAAGGCTTTGCGAAGCTTTATGACAACGTTTCTAAAGAGGCGAAAACGGAACTCATAGAAATGGGAAATTTGGACAAGAAAGAATTATTCAGCTATCTTAAACCCTTGACAGACTTTTATTTCGCTGCGGAAAAGGACAACAATTCAATCGTCATAGTAGGAGAATAATAAAAACATCAGGTAATCGAGTAGACGGCTCTGCCAGAATTAACTGACAGAGTGCGCCTCTCACACCACCGTACTTACGGGTCTCGTATACGGCGGTTCGATATCTGATGGGGAAACTTTCAGATAACCATCGCTTAAGGAATGACAGTTATACAAAAGCATTTAGAATTTCCTATTCAAGATAAAAACTCGATTGATAAGACAATTCAATATTTTCATCAATCTGGCTTCAAAATAACGGATCGGAAAGAAGATTCTTTAACAATCAAAAGAGGGTCTATGGCATCTAATTTTTGGACTTTTAATCCTTTAAATTGGAAATCAGAAATTAGAATTACTACTGATGAACAAAAAATTACTGTGGACCTTAACATTAATACAATTGGTCAAATTCCTACTTTAAAAGAAGAACAATTGTGGGAGAGCTTTATTGAAAACTATAAGCTGTTTTTGACCTCTAATAATTTTGACTACCGAACAGAAAATCAAAAAGCTTTGACTGCCACCAAACAGAATTCTTTAAAATATTTTGGCTGGGCGTTGATTGGCGGATTTATTGGCGGAATACCTTCTGGTTTTATTGCATACTGGACAGGATTTGATAGAATAGTCATAATCGGAGCAGTTTTTGGAGCCTTAGCTTTTATGTCTAAGAAAATCAATGAAGAAAAAAAGAAAAACTCCCTATAACAATGGCTGATAGGCAATGGCTGTTTTGTGAGAACTTGAACTTTCTTGCTATTATTGACTTGGCTGGAGCTGGAAATTAACAGGCCATTAATCCGCCACTGCTTATTAGCTTAGCCGGGACGTTGTAAGCCATTTTAAGAAAACCGATATGGAACCTAGTTTAGACCAACTAAAAAAGAACTACGAAAAATTTGACGACAATAAGTTAATCCGAATTGCGACTGAAGAGGCAGCAGGACTTAGGCCTGAAGCGGTCCTCCTTATTAAACAAATCATTAAGGAACGTGGGCTCTCCGAAGACATTACCAAAGGGATCGATGTACAGCTTCAGGAAATTGACGACGAAACGTTATTAGAATATACTGAACTTTTAAGAGGTCTTCCTTGCCCTGTCTGTAAGTCGACAGAGGAAAAATTAAATGCAACGATGACGGGAAGTGTGATTAGTTTCATCATCATGACTAATTACGAGAAAGAGTTAAAAGTAGCTTGCCCGGATTGTCTCGACAAGGCGAATAATAAAGCGATGATTAAATCTGCATTGCTTGGTTGGTGGGGTTTTCCTTGGGGTACATAAGGACTCCGCAAGCCCTGCTTTTGAATAATAAAATGAAAAAGCAAAACAGACTTGTGGAAGCTAACGACTTATTTAATGCTTTTGTACTTGGAAGAATTGGGCGTTTAGAGGCAAATAGAAATAATCCTGCTGAACTTCAAAAAATTATCGGGCATATCAGATAATAAGAAAAACGCCGTATAATCGAGTAGACGGCCATGAGCCATAAGCCCACGGTGCGCCTCTCACACCACCGTACGTACGCGTCTCGTATACGGCGGTTCGAATCTGGGGGGCATCTATTTTAAAAAGCCATTTTGCTCTCGGCAAAATGACTTCTTTCCTTATTAATCATAAAAGGCAATTCTGAGCTTACCAAAAATTATTTCTTAGCTCTAACCGCCTTTACCTGTTCAGGCGTTATACCACTTGCCTTATTCCCAAAACTGTTTCTCACATAGGTGAGCACATCAGCAATCTGTTTGTCAGACAAATAATTATACGGCGGCATAGCATTGCTATACGTCTCACCATCTACCTTTTGCTGAAACATCCCTTTTAATAAAATATTCACTAATTTCTGAGGAGAGCCCAGCACGAAGCTTGTTTTAATTAAAGGCGGATTTAGATTTTGAACCCCTCCTCCATCTACCTGGTGACAGGCAACGCAGGTTTGCATGTACAAGGCTTTTCCTGCTGCGATGGATTTAGATAAAGAAGGTGCAACCTTCCCTGAAGCTGATGTCTTTTTCGTTACAGAAGGGGCAACAACTTTCGCAGGGCTCTTTGCCGCAGAAGGCTTTGCAAGGCCTGAAGCTACCTTGACAGCTGGCTGCTTTTTTGCCACGATCGCGTTATTTACGGTTTTACTTTCAGTGGCAGCAGGGTTATATGATATTTTAAATATTGCCCCTTTAACATCGTCAGAAACATATAAAGAGCCGTCAGGGCCTTGTGCCAGCCCACATGGTTTTCTATCAGCCCGTCCCATAGCGGCTTTTTCAGGAGTTCCGGCAAACCCGTCAGCAAAAACCTCCCAATCTCCAGAGGGCTTTCCATCTTTAAAAGGCTGAAAAACCACAAAAAATCCTTTTTGAGGTTCAGGAGCCCGGTTCCAGGATCCATGAAAGGCTATAAAAGCACCATTTTTGTATTTCTCAGGGAATTGATTTCCAGTATAAAACAGCAAACCGTTAGGTGCCATGTGTGCCGGGTAGGCAGCTACCGGGTCAAGGTATTGCGACGAGCCCTCTTTTTTGCCGTCCCCTCCATACTCAGGAGCCAGCATTTTCTTTTTCTTCATAGGATCGTAATAGATAAACGGCCAGCCAGCATCGCTTCCCTGCGAAAGAGCATACATACATTCAGCAGGCAATTCGGCATTATCTTTTACTGTAAATAAATCCGGGAAAATTGTATTTAACTGATCGCGGCCGTGCTGCATTACAAACAGTTGCTTGGTTTGCTTATTGATGTCCACCGCTACAACATTTCTCAAACCCGTTGCATAACGTGTCCCATCTTTATAAGTCTGATTTAACTTATCAGAGCGAAAAAGCCATACTCCACCACCGGTTTCAAGCAAAGGGCAATTCTCCTGCCCCATTGATCCCATCTGCCTATCCTGCACCTGACAGGAGTTTGATGGACAGCCAATCGGAATAAACATATTCCCGTTATCATCCACTACAATTGACTTTGTTTCGTGGGTTCCTTTGTCTACCAGGCCAGTAACCAGCTTCTCCGGTTGATCCGGGTTAATCACATTATAGTTTTCATCTAACTTATAGCGAAAAATCTCGCTATTGGATGAGGTGTACAAATAGCCGTTTTTAATATAAACACCAGTACCGAAGAAATCGCCGAATCGCGATGCAACAACAGCCTTGCCGTTATTTTCTTCCAGCATAATTGTCCCCTTACCTTCTTTCAATCTCGCAAGCCTTACATAGATTTTATTGTTCGGGGTTACCGCAATATGCCGAGCCCTTCCAAGTCCATCAATAAGGATTTCTGCTTTGAATTTCTCCGGAAGTGTTAGTCCGGCATTTGAATCACTTTGCCCCCTTGCTGTAAATGAGTAAACGAAAATTAAACCTGTAACTGTTTTTTTTAAAATCCTTCTTAATCGAAAATCCATTACTCTAATTGTTTTTTATTCTTTTTTAATGAGTTCTAATTTTATTCATTTTCGAACATTTTCCCAATAGGCGTTTTGTCATCGACGTGAGGAACATTGTTTGTTGCTCATTTTAAGTCGATTGCAAGTCGGCGTTTTGTCATCTCGACGAAAGGAGAGATCCTAAAGCGATTTGCAATATAACGCTTTAAGATTCCTCCTATCGTCGGAATGACAAAGCGGGTTAGCCTTCTTTGCGCCCAATGTCATCTCGACCTAAGTAGAGATCCTAAAGCGATTTGCATATAACGCTTTAAGATTCCTCCTATCGTCGAAATGACAAAGTGGGTTAGCCTTCTTTGCGCCCAATGTCATCTCTATATTTTTCTTTTCAAAAGATCCTTACTCGGGACAAAGTGGGTTAGCTTTCTTTATGCCCGTCATCTCTATATTCTTCTTTGCAAAAGTTCATTACTCAGAATCACAAAGCGGATTAGCCCTGCTTCATTTATATTTCCTTATAACTTGGCCGTTGCCTAAAGGCCCGGGCTTTTCGCTCATACTGCACAGGCATTAGCCACCGGGCCGGTATCCGCTGCAATCCCTAACGGAAAGAGCAACCGAGCAGCAATCAATGCCTTAAGTGCCCGAAAATACTTCTTGTTCCTCATTAACATTAACATAGTCATATAATTCCTTGCTTTTTGTCAGCGGGCCCATCAAAAACCACATAATTAAAAGGCCTATCAAAGCTAACAATCCATATCCCAGAAAAAGAAAATTATACGCATGTGCATAACCGCCCTGGGCTGTAGATGAGGAAAGTACCCTTCCCGACAGGAAATTAAACAATGCCCCGCCCAAACCGGTGCCCACACAACCCAGCCCCCAAACAGTTGCTGCCGCACTTGGAGGAACTATGTCCGCCGGGCAAGCCAGCGAATTGGCTGTATAGGAAGTATATCCAAAGCCTGCTATACCAAAAACAATCAATGAGGCAACCGGTGTAAGCGTGATGAAGGGCGTCATAATAAGGGGCGCAGCCATTATACCAGCCGACAAGCACAAAGCCAGTTTCCTGGCCTTGTGTATTGGCATGCCCCGTTTAATGATAACCTGAGTAAAGTAGCCGCCTGCAAGATTACCTACATCGGCAATTAAAAAAGGCAGAATGGCGTAAAAACCAATCTGTGATAATTTCCAGTGATGCACATCGGCTAAATACCGTCCAATCCAAAACGTTACGAAATACCAAACCGGGTCAAGAAAAAACTTGCACAGGGTAAATGTGGCAACAAAACGGGTTTTAAAAAGCCTGCCCGGAGGAATGATCTTCGCTTTTGTCTGATTTACAGATGCTCCTGGGGTGTAATAAATAAACCAGAATACCGCCAGCCAGATATAGCCGAAAACTGCAAGGACGATAAAAGTGGTCCGCCAGCCATAATTTGTTCCTAAAAAAGCGACCAGAGGCGGCACGATAATAACCCCTAAAGCAGAGCCACTGTTAAATATCCCTGAAGCAGTAGACCTTTCATGCGGAGGAAACCATTCGCCCGTAAGTTTTAAGGCGGCCGGCCAATTGCCAGCTTCTCCCAAGCCAAGTAAAAACCTAACCAGGCCGAATTGAAAAGGTGTAACCACAAATGCATGAACAAGGCCGGCCGTGGTCCAAAAGGCCATGCACAGCGAATAACCCAGGCGAGTTCCAAGCTTATCGATAACATAGCCCGAAAAAGCATTGGATATCATATAAGCGAAGAAAAATGCGGCCGCAATGTCGCCAAATGCTTCATCTGGAATTAGCTTACGCAGGTCTCCATCGGCACTTAAAAAAGTAAAAGATAAACGGTGTATGTAATTAAGCAAAGTGGCCAAAAAGGCCATTGCTATCATTACCCATCGAAGTTTCAATGGTTTTACGTTCTCTTCCATAATTTATCGGGTCAAAGCGAATTGAGAGCGCAGGCGAATATCATCCGATGAGCTACCCAGCATAAGTTGAACAGTTCCTTCTTCTATCCTGAACCCGTGTATTTTCTCGTCGTAAAATGTTAGCTGACTGGCAGGAACGGTGAAGCTAATTGTCTTCTTCTGCCCGGGCTCTAGTGTAATTCGTTCGAATGCACGCAGCTGTTTTGCAGGGCGCTTCACACTTGATTTCACTTGATGAACATATAACTGCACAACTTCATCTCCTTTTACTTTTCCAGTATTTTTGATGTCAGCCGTTACTGTAATTTCACCGTTTGCAGCAATACTTTTCCTGGAAAGCTTGAGATTTGAGTAAGCAAATTGCGTGTAACTCAAGCCATATCCAAAGGGGTACAATGGCTTTCCGTTAAGATACATGTAAGTAAATCCTTTGGTTACATCGTACTCATCCTGAGAAGGTACCTGTTCCTCTGAAGCATAAACGGTATAAGGCAGCTTTCCACCGGGATTAATGTTTCCAAAAATAGCATCGGCAATGGCGTTTCCTCCTTGCTCTCCACCCCACCAGGCTTCGATAATGGCCGGCGCCTTTGCCTTCAGATTTGGAACGGTAAGCGGGCCCGCGTTCATCAGCACGACAATGGTGCGTGGGTTCGCAGCCAAAACTGCATTAAACAATTCTTCCTGATTTCCGGGTAAACCCAGGGATTTCCGGTCGCGCCCTTCTCCTTCGATTGCCAGCGTTGTACCCAAATAAAGTATTGCTACATCTGCTTTCCTGGCAGCTTCAACTGCTTTTTTCAATTCCTCTCCTTTATTGAAAGGAGCCTGGTTATTTTTCGATGGTGTAATTTCCGCACCGGTTACCACCAGCACTTCTGTACCAGGCTGCATTCTGTTCCTGATTCCTTGAGCAGGTGTAACGGGGTCTATCGGCTTACCACTATATCCTCCGGGAGTAAAGATACCAGCATGTGGGCCAATTACGGCAATACTCTTAATTTTTGATTTATTCAATGGAAGCAATGCCTTTTCATTTTTTAAAAGCACCAGTGATTCCTGCGCCTCCTTTAATGCCAGGCCGATATGTTTTTGACTGCCAATTACGGACATTGGAATGTTACTATACTTACCGCTACTGAAAGGATCGAACTCGCCGAGTAAAAAGCGTACCTTCATCACCCGGGCTAAAGCATCATTTAATCTTTCCTGCGGGATCAAGCGTTGGTTAAGCGCTGCTGGAATATATTCACGGTACTCCTTGTCAGAGAAATCGCAGCCAGCATTAATTGATTTTGCCACCGCTTCCTCGAAAGACATTTTACCTTTTTCATGCCCTTTCACCATCGTATTTACTCCACCCAAATCAGAAACTACAAAACCTTTAAAGCCCCAGTCATTCTTTAAAATATCGGTAAGCATCACTTTGTTCACGTTGTTGGGAACTCCGTTTATGGCGTTGTAAGAAGCCATTACAGATTGCGCCTGCCCTTCCACAATACAATCTTTAAAGTGAGGGAGCCAGAACTCGTGCAACATCCGCTCGCTCAAGGTAGCATTAAGGCTCATGCGGTCCTTTTCTACATTATTTACTGCATAGTGCTTTAGTGTTGCTGCGAGCTTCAGGTGCTGAGGGTCATCGCCCTGTAATCCCCTAACGTGAGCAACGCCCAGGCGGCCTGTCAAAAACGGATCTTCACCATAACATTCATTTATACGCCCCCAGTAAGGATTACGGCTAATATTGATTACCGGAGAGCGATAAATCAAGCCTTTTTTCTCTCCCTGGAAATCAGGGTTAGTATGCCAGCCATTATAAATGGCCCGCGCCTCGTCAGAGATAGCAACTGCAGTTTCATGAACCAATTTGGGGTTCCAGGTTGCCGCCGCGGCAATGGATACGGGAAACATTGTGGTTGGCCTGGTCCAAACAACACCGTGCAAAGACTGGTTCCAATAATCGGCCCTGATGTTAAACCGGCCAATGTCTGGCCCTCTGTGATCAAGAAATGTCGCTTTCTCTTCAGGCGTCATTTTGGAAATCAAATCCTGAACCCGTTGTTCAACAGGCTGCTTCACATCCAGGTAAAGTGGAATTGGCCCCTGAGCCCGAAGCTGGCTTGTACCTGCTAGGAAAAGCAGGTAAGTAAATCTTTTTAATCCTTTCATATTTTTTAATCGTTAGTGTGGTTAGCGGTTGTCTTCTTATATTTTCTTTATTTCTACTAATTTCTCCTTCTCATTGCGAATCTTAATTTTATTACAAAGCGGCCTTCCCAGGCCATTCCATTCTACCTTCATTTCATCTTCATCCTGAAGCCGGATCTTGTTTCCGAAACTAAAGGCATCGGCACCGAAGAAATGTACATGCGATTGATAGGGTATGCGATGGTTATCGTATTTGAAATGATGATATTCCAGGTTGGACAGGTTATGGGCCATATTTTCTTCGCCCGTTTGTATATCTGCAGACCACAGTTTCTCCCCCCTTCGGGATACGCTAACCTTTCCGCTAAGCGATGAAAAGTCGGCATCAATTGCCAGTTCGGGGCCAATAGCACACTGCCGAAGCTTTGAAGGAGCCAGGTACAGGTAATTTTTCTTTTCCATTACATGGTCAGAAAACTCGTTCCCTGTTGTAAAACCAATACGATAAGGCGTGCCGCTTTTGTCCACAAGGTATACGCCTGCTACTTCCGGCTCCTCTCCGCCATCGTTTCCATAGCATGGTACTTCCAAATATTCGCCATGAGCTTTAAGCACAGCCCCGTTTCCTTTATAAAACCATTCTGGCTGCACACCAATTTTTCCGGGTGCCGGGGTGCCTCCTTCTACCCCCCACTGATACATCTGCATGCTGTCAGTGGGTTTGTCATCGGCAGCCTGGTGCATCATCTGGCGGTTTAATGCGCTGTTCTTATGCGTAAGCCCCGTGCCTGCAACAAGGCAGCTCATAGGTGCATGCGGGTTATCGAAAGAAGGAAGTAGTTTCCACTCGCTCTCGCCCCGATAAATCGCCTCGTAATCCAGCTCTTCAGAGGAAAGATTTTCAGCTATCAGGCCGACCAATTTCAGCCCTTGTTCAAGGGCTGATACTGCCAGGTCATAGATGGAATTAAAACCATTGATCAGCATTAGCTTCGGCTCCCTAACCAGGGCAATCCTTCTTTCTGTTTGATTTTTTATCTGTACTAATCGTCTTATCTCTTTCATGTTCTTTCCTATTGTGTTACCCAACCTCCATCTATTGAAAAGCCGCTACCGGTACAGAAGCCAGAAGCCGGACTTGCCAGGTATAGGGCTATTCCTCCTATTTCATGCGGCTCTGCCCAGCGCCCCATCGGTACGCGGGATATAAATGCTTTGTATTTCTCAGCATCATTAAGTAGCGGAAGGTTTAATTCGGTAGCGAAAGGCCCAGGCAATAGCGCGTTAACGGTAATTCCGGTAGTGGCAAGCTCCATAGCTAAGGACCTGGTGAGTTGCAGAATAGCCCCCTTGCTGGTAGCATAAGGTGTGCGCTCGGGTATGGCTGTAAGCGAGAGCATAGAGCCGACATTGATGATACGGCCATAGCCATTTTTCTTCATGAAAGGCACTACTTCCCGGCTGGCTACCCAGGCACCCGTTACGTTAACCTGCTGAACTTTATTGAAATCGCCCATCGAGAGCTCTTCAATTTTTCCGCGAATGTTAATGCCTGCCGAGTTAATCAGGATGTCTATTTTTCCGAAATGTCCTGCCGTGCTGCTAACAGCATTTTTAATGCTTTCTTCGGAAGTCACATCGCAAGCCATGCTTATGCAGTCAAGCCCATAGGTGGAGCTGATCAGAGATTCGGACTCTTTGTTTGTAGCTTCATCCCTTGCAGCAATAGAAATATTCGCTCCTGCTTCTGCAAGGGCTTTCGCCATAGCCAAACCAAGGCCGCGGTTCCCGCCCACAATAAGAGCTGTTTTTCCGTTTAATTTAAATTGATCTAATATGCTTATTTCGCCCATTGCTCGTATTATTCTATAATATTAAAGTGTTCCAGCCCTTCTGTTTTAAGGCTTAAGCCCATGCCCGGCTTGTTGTCATCCAGTTGAAGTTTACCGTTCTCAGCAATTGCTTCGCCATCGAAAATGTACCAGAACATCTCGTTTCCTACCTCAATCTCTGTTTTCGGGAAATATTCAGCCATTGGCGCTGCAAATGAGCTCATTACCACATGAAGGTTGTGCATCTGCCCTCCGTGCGGAATTACTTCCACTCCATGTAAATGCGCCATAGTGCAGATTTTTTGTGCCTCTGTGAAACCACCAACTCTATTGGTATCAAACTGGAAAATGTCTAAGGCATCAGCTTTCAGCAGATCGAAAAAGCCATAGCGGGTGTAAGCGTGCTCGCCTCCAGAAAGCGGGATATCAGTGTATTGCTTCAGCTTCGCGAAATTATGGATTTCATCCGGCAGCATTAATTCCTCTACCCAACGAAGATTAAAGGGCTCAAGCATTTTCAGAAATTGCCTTGCATAAGGATAGTTAAATCCCATGTAGGCTTCCAGCATGATATCTATATCGTCGCCTACTGTTTCGCGCACAACCCTTACCATTTCCACATTTTTACGCATGCCCTCCATGCCATCAGTCAGTGGATAACCGCAGCGCATCTTCATTCCGGTAAATCCTTCTGCCTTATATTGCGCTGCTTCAGCCTGCAAGCTATCTAAATTACGGGTATACAACCTGCTGTAATAGGTTGGGATGTATTCCTTGGTACGTCCTCCCAATAGTTTGAACACCGGTAATCCTGCGGCCAGGCCCTTGATGTCCCACAGGGCAATATCAATGGCACTGATCGCTGCCAGTACTGCCCCTTTTCGTCCGTAGGCAACCGTTGAGCGGTACATTTTTTCAAATAAATATTCATTATTGGTAGGATCTTCGCCAACCAGCAGCGATTTAAGCTTACTGTCGATAATGTTTTTACAAATGTCTGGACATAGCCCTGCGTTTCCGATACCTATATGCCCGGCATCAGTTTCTACCTCAACAACCAGCCAACTAAAAAAGCGATACACCTGCTGGGCATCTTCCTGAAAAGGTAACATGCTTACCGGGGTAGCAAATATGGTGTCTGATGTTTTAATGGGACCGTTCCACTTATAAAGCTTGGTACGGATCGCTGTAATTTTCATACTTATTTTAAATGTTAATTATTTCCTGTTAATTATTTACCGTTAATTCAATGTGGTTTAGTTAAGTGGTGGTGGAGATACTCCAGCCCGTTAACGTAAGAAGTAGTTTTAATTATTACTTCACACTAAGCACCTTACCATAAGCAACTTATATTCCCCTCTCCTTGAGGAGAGGGATAGGGTGAGGTGATAATTCGCATGAAAATCATCTTGCAAAGTCTCATACCCTCTCTGCCTTACGGCATCTCTCCCGAAGGGAGAGAAAGGCTAAACCACCATAACAAACGCCTTAACTTGATAGCATTGGTTGGGATACCAACCACGGCAAAACGGCCCGACTGTTAATTAATGATTAGGCATGATTGATAGAAAACCCTGAACTGCTATTTATATGCAGGGATTTTATCAAGCATTTTTTTATCCAATAGTTGAAATGAAGAAGCTGGGCCGAGATCTGGTTCATTCCATTGGCTCAGTGCCCAAACCAATTTTTTATCGGGTGTTACTTCAATCAATTGCGCTGTGCCTGGCCAGTCTTTTGCATTTTTTACATCCGCACCGCACCAGTTGGCTATTACTGTATTGCCGTTTGGCAGGCGTTCTACTCCCTGGGCAATAAACAGTTTCACTTCAGGAACATCAGTTTGGTTTAGTTCCCAAACTATCTTGCCATTTTTGTCCACTTCATAAATAGTGTTATGATAAGACGAAATAAGTGTATTGCCATTTGTTAACCGGCTAGCAGACCAAGGGCTGCGGCATTTAAAAGACCACACTGTTTTGCCATTGGCATCGTATTCAGCAACCACATTAGAGTCTAAATGTGCAGCCAGAACATTACCAGATTCGAGCACTCGTACCCTTCTGAATTGCAAATGCGCCCGTGGCTTCCCTGTTGGCAGGGTAAACTCTTTTATGATTTTACCCGATTTCACATCCACAATTCTTCCTTTGGCTGTGGGGCCTCCGTTAACTACATACATAATCCTGTCCTTACCAATGGCTTGTACAGCATGTATCTCGGTACCTTTTTCTGCCTCGACGTTCCATATTATTTTTTTATCAGGGCTTACTTCGCTCGCACCGGTTTTGCGGCAAAAAACGATATTGCCGTTTTCGCGCATGGTAGCATCGCCGAGTTCTTCCATTTCCCCTTGTTCGTTTTTGAAGGGGATATCGTAGGTCCATTTAACCTTCCCATCACGGATCACATAAATTGTTTGGAAAGCCTTACGATACTCCCATTCGCCGGTGTATAAAAAGTCGTGCTGCTTTAGGCCTTTCCCCGGAAGATTTGGGGTCGTGGCCGTTTTTTCCTGGCCTAAGGCCATATTTCCCAGAATAAATGACAAGAGGATTAATCCGGTTCTAAATGACTTCATGTTAGTTTTTTGGGGTTAGTTAAAGCAAATATAAAACAATATTCAACAAAGTTGAATAAAAATAAACACAGTTATAATAATAGAAAATCGCTAAAAACTTCCTCCTCATCCTTGTCCCTTGAAGAATCGGCACAGGCCTCCTCCCGAAGAAGTCCTTTGGACAAAAGAGAAGGGGATATATTGAGTTTTTAGAGGTCCCCTATAGATTCCTGGACTATAGGCCTTTGAAAATCAGATGCCATTTCTTTGTTTCCTTGTGCATCAATAACTGCAATCGTCACCATATTCACTATTTCACGTACGGAGCTTCCCATTTGCAAAACATGTACTGGCTTGTTTAAACCTAACAAAATGGGGCCTACCGCTTCCGCGCCACCTAGTTCCTGCAATACTTTGTAGGCTATATTCCCAGATTCGAGGTTTGGAAAAACAAGCGTATTAGCAGGAAGGCCATTTAAGGCACTGAAAGGAAAATTCTCTGAGAGTAACTGCGCATTAAGCGCAAAATTTGCCTGTATTTCTCCATCTACGACGATGTCGGGATATTTTTCATGCAGGATATTAACCACCTGACGGGTTTTATCGGGAATATCGCCCTCTGTTGTTCCAAAATTGGAATAAGAAAGAATTGCAATACGCGGTTCGATATTGATCTTTTTCACCGCCCTGTCGATTAATACAGTAATATCTACCAGTTCCGGCACTGATGGATTTTTGTTGATGGTTGTATCGCCAAAAAATACTGGGCCTCTTTTGGTTAGCATCATGTAAATACCGGCTACCCGACTTACTTCCGGAGCGGTGCCAATGATCTGTAGCGCAGGTTTTACCGTAAGTCCGTAGTCTTTTGTCAGGCCCGAGATCAGTGCATCAGCTTCACCAAACTGCACCATACTTGCGCCATAGTAGTTACGGTCCAGAAGAAGTTTTTCTGCCTGTTCTGCGCTCAACCCTTTCCTGTATCTTTTAGAATATAAGTGTTCTGCAAAACGGCTTACCTTTTCTGGCTGCTCTAAAGGGTCCACAATCTCAACATCATCCAGATCCAACCTGCTTTCATGGAGTATGGCGTTTATCTTTTCTCGGTTTCCCAAAAGTATCGGGATAGCGATACCCTCCTCCTTTACAATCTGGGCTGCCTTTAAAATTTTGTAATGATCGGCTTCGGCAAAAACGATGCGTTTAGGAGAAGCTTTGGCTTTGTTAACCATCGCCCTGAGCAGTACATTTTCAAGTCCAAGCCTGTGCTCCAATTCTTCCTGATAAGCAGGCCAATCAGTTATTTCCTTTCTCGCCACGCCTGAAGCAATTGCAGCTTTTGCCACTGCCGGCGATACCGTGCTTATCAACCGGCTATCCATTGGCTTTGGAATGATGTATTCCTTTCCGTATGACAAGTTTCGTACGTTATAAGCAAGTGTAACGGATTCTGGAACGGGCTTTTTAACCAGTTCGGCAATGGCCATAACCGCGGCAACCTTCATTTCTTCATTTATAGTTGTAGCCCTTACATCAAGCGCCCCCCTGAAAATGAAAGGAAAACCTAAAACGTTGTTCACCTGGTTGGGAAAATCAGAACGGCCTGTTGCCATAATGATATCACTGCGGGTTTGCACCGCAAGGCCGTAAGCAATTTCCGGATCAGGATTTGCCATAGCGAAAACAATAGGCTTAGGCGCCATAGTTAACAAGGCTGCAGGGCTAAGCACATTGGCGGATGAAAGGCCGATGAAAACATCGGCACCTATCATTGCATCTTCCAGTTTGTAGCAAGGTGCTTCTGTTGCAAATTCAGATTTAATAGCTTCCAGGTTCTGCCGGTCTTTACGGATCACGCCCTTTCGGTCGACCATTATTATGTTCTCTTTCTTAGCCCCGAGGCTAACGTACAAACGGGAACAGGAAATAGCCGCCGCACCAGCACCATTCACCACTATCTTCACTTTATCAATAGTTTTTCCCTGAAGCTCGCAGGCATTGAGCAAGGCTGCTGCCGAGATAATAGCAGTACCATGCTGATCATCGTGCATCACCGGAATGTTCATTTCTGCCTTCAGGCGAGCCTCTATTTCGAAACATTCAGGGGCTTTTATATCCTCCAGATTGATGCCTCCAAAAGTGGGTTCGAGGGATTTAACAATGTTTACAAACTCATCGATGTTTTTCGATTTTATTTCAAGATCGAACACGTCCACATCTGCAAAAATTTTAAACAAAAGGCCTTTGCCTTCCATTACGGGCTTGCTTGCCTGGGCTCCAATATCGCCCAGCCCCAGCACCGCGGTACCATTGCTTACCACCGCAACAAGGTTGCCTTTTGCCGTGTATTTATAAGCATCGTCTTCATTTTCTGCAATTTTTAAACATGGCTCTGCAACCCCGGGAGAATAAGCCAGGGACAAATCTCTCTGGGAGTTTGTAGGTTTTGTGGGCAGCACCTGGATTTTTCCAGGCCGGCCGTTTGAATGATAATCTAGCGCGTCGTTCTTCCTGTTCTGTGTGTTCATTTGAAGTACCGAATTATTATTTTAATTGAATTTTTTGAGCCTGCGAGTAGAGCAGCTCTGCAATGCCCGTTGTTTTTACTCCAACCCGGGCGTAGATGAAGCTTTCATTTGCAAGGCTGGCGGGTATAGTAACAGTAAGTGTTATTGGCTGGTTGATATTTATGGCAGCAAGGTTAGCCTGCTTATTTGCCGAATTATTATTCAGGTCAAGAATGTAATTAGGCCCAATAAATAGCCTTACATATTCAAGCGCCCGGGAATTATTAACAGTCTGCACTGAAAATGTTGCCCTTACCTCTGTACCGTTCTTCTCAAACAACACATCTTTTAAAAAATAATAGGGCTGTACGGGCACATCGAGTACCAAGCCGTCTCTTACCCTGACGTCAATAGAATCTGTGTTATCCAACCATGGGCCGGATCCTTTGGCACGTACAAGTTTGTAATCGCCATCGAATATAAGAGCCGAAAATGACCCGTCCTGGGCAATATTTAAAGGTATACGACTGAATAACTGATAGCCATGCTGCCATAATTCAAATACAACGCCT
>Ga0307408_100000773_pt1 | contig 25746 bp, 25 predicted proteins | sample 322Cmetagenome_FD_202116 | JGI IMG/M metagenome (GOLD analysis project Ga0307408, IMG submission 202116) | Maize rhizosphere microbial communities from greenhouse at UC Davis, California, United States - 322HYB-C-3 | ecosystem: Host-associated > Plants > Roots > Rhizosphere > Soil | place...
GAATTGCAGAGCAATTGACGAAGTTGGCCAAGCAGTATGCGGACGACGCGGACGCCTGTTCAGCACTGGAATCCATCGGGCACGCAATAGACCAGTGGGACAAGCAGAGCACGCCTGTAGTTGCCATGAACGGAAAGGAGGGCGTCGCTATCGTGAGCGGTGGGCCCGTGTTGATTGGCGGCGCCACAGAGGTGGACGTATCCAGCAGTCAGACAACTCGGCTTTCTTCAGCTGGAGTTACCTATTTGCGAGCTGCACAAGGCGTACGGGTGTTTGCAAACCGGGGTGGTGCGAAGGTCATTGCTGCGGTTGGGAAAGTGGAAGTGAAATCGAACCTGGATGCGATCGAACTGGTTGCGAAGAAAGTCGTCGAATTAATTAGTACGTCGGATTGGATCAATCTGAAAGCAAAGCAAGGCATCCGATTGCACGGCGGGGGAAGTGAGTTGGTTCTGAGCGCAGACGGAATCATCGGATATACATCGGGGAAAAATGTGATGCATGCCGCAGATCACCAGACGATGAAGGGAAAGTCCATGAAAGCAGATTTCCCGGGGGCGAGCGGCTGTGAGAAGCAGGCTAGTAGTGCAGCTCAATCCGGAAAGGCATCGTTCTCGCTGACTGGGAGCTAAGGATGAAACTCTGTGATGAGGAGTGGCTGCCTCTGTCGGACAAAGGTTTCATTCTCCTCGAACCGTTGAACAGGCCGCACTTTATCGACGATGCGGTGCTGACGGGAACGCCGTGTACTCCGTACGGTCTCGAGAAGATTGAGCATTTGATGCCACGATTGGTCGATCTTAAAACGATTTCTGAGTCTGATCGTGAGCTGTTGCAGGAGCTCTATTCGGACGAACTCAAGCAAGTGCGGCCTCCGTTTGTTTGCGCCTGGATTGAAAGTGAAATGAATGCTGATGAACTTACATCGTTTCTGGCGCAAGTGTTAGTGGGAACTGGCAATAGACGACGTTTGATATGGCGATTCTACGACCCGAGAGTTTTGTCTTTGGCATATGGCGTGCTGAACTTAAAGCAGCGGAAAGTACTTTTTCAAGACATAAAATGCTGGGTGTTTCCTTGGTCGACACGGTGGTGGAGCATTGAACTGGAAGTGGTTGGTTCCCATTCTTCTAAGAGTGAGGGCGAGCTGTGGCCAGATTCGGGACAGTGGGCAATACTCGCTAACAGCGACCTTGTACATCGGACCCGTAGTGAGGTTTGCGCGGTTCGCGGCCTGGAGGCGAAAGATGCTCCTCGTATCGTGCGAGATATCGTTAATGGAATGCGCGAGGCCGAGGCGAATCTGAAGCTGTCGGACTCCGTTCAGCAGTCAGAGTATGCGCGACTGATTGTCCTATTTGGCGATGCATTCAGATTCCACAGCGTGCTCGAAAGCCTACGTCCAGGATTGATCAATGGGCGATTGAAATGGGCGGATTTTCGCGATTCGGTGAGTGAGGAAGAATTGAATCGATTGACGGAAGGAGTTCGCGTTCATCAATCAACTACTCCCTCCATAGCTAAGTAAGGCATAAGTATGCCCACTTTTGGGGGGCGCATTATGCTTACAGCGACGCATTGACCGCATTGCTTCAATGTGAGACTAAAAATGGAAAAGTCAATCTGTAGCTTTTGCGACAAGAGCGGAATTCTTATCTATCCCGTTCGCTATGCAGTGGCATGTCCCGCTGGAGCCTCGGGAGTTCCTGGGTTGTCAGGAACTTTTCGAATAGAGGATGCTCCCGAAGACATTAGTCCTGCCAAGTTCGCATTGAGATCGCTTCGGTCTGGATATTTGTATGTCTACGACGAGAAGAGGAAGCAACTGAAGGGCTTCATTGTCCAAAGCACTGGGGCCTTGTTTCCATTCGAGCTGGCATATGATCCAGTGCAGCGAGCTACAGGAAGCACACACAGTTGCTCGAACCCGATGAGCAAAATCCTTCCGTCTTGTTTCTCCATTGAACATTCTGATGCTGACCCAGCAGCACGCATATGGTGCGGTTGGTCTAACACATTTTGGACAAAGCGGCTTCGATCAAAGATCGATGATGTCGTTTGGCGCAAGCAGCATATGCAGAGTATTGATGTGCCGTCATTGATCAATGGCTCTGTTCCGCACGCGGCAGAATTTCAGCTCGCAGCAAAGAGCGTCGCGCATTTTGTAGTTGGTGCTAAGGGCCTCAAGAATGCCTTTGGATTTAGTGCCGCCCCGATAGATCAAGAAGCCAAGAGGTTCTACCTTCGCTCACAACTCGCAGCAAGCTTCGTTAAGAACAGTTATCCAGGAAAGGGATTTGTTGTTGCCTTGAACGACCCGGTTGGATTGGCAAATGACCTTAGCGAGCTCACCTTGCCAACCTCTTACGCCGGCTTTGACGAGTCTGCTCATCGTGGCTCTGTTTGCTTGCGATTGCTAGAGTCATTAGAGGCTGGAGTCCGAGCGGAGGCAAGAGCAAAGGCGGAAGCTCAAAACTTGACTGTAGACCAATTGAAGCAGAGGGCCGACGACATTTTGTTGCGTGGAGCAGCGATCCCTAGAGTAGGAGTGGAGCATACCCACAACACTCCTGAAGAGCGTGACAAGGCTATTGCTGCAGAGGAGCAGAAAGCATGGGATGAGATTGTTGTCGATGGTAAGCCTTTATTGGACACGGCCCGGATCAAGCAATTTCCGGAAAAGTATGAAGCGGCGCTACGCACGTTTGAACCTATGCGCTCGAAACTAGCTTCCGCACATTGCGCCATGCTGAAAAGCGACCAGCTCTCCAGATGGATGAGTGCAGTCCACGATGACGAAGACCTTCGCAGCGGATTTGCTTACCGCGAATCTCTTGCTCAGTGCATAGGAAATGGAGTCAGTAACGGTCAATGCAAAGAAGTACTTCTCGGCTGGCTTGGATCGGTGAATTGCAAAGACACCAAGAACCTGCTGGGGAGAGCCTTGCTGTTTAACCAGACGGAGATAGTCGATGCAACTGTGCCGCATCTAAAAGTCGCCGACTTCCCTGTTGAAGGGATCTTAAACCTTTATAAAAGAGCCTTGGCAAGGGTCTCAAAAACCGAAGCAAGCCGTCTCGTCGACAACCTGGTTCTTACAGTCGCGAACGTATTTGTCGATGCCTTGAACGATCCAAAGATGCTGCGACCGGGAGTACTCGTACTTCGAAATTTGGTAATAGTCGGACTAAGCATTTTCGGCGGTGTCGTAGTTAGACCGCGGAACATGAGCGTTCACGACTTAAGGAACTGGATCCTGAAGCAAGTTAGCAGCGGTGGAGTGCAATTAAAGCAGAGCCGCCAACAAATGAGGGCGGCCGCACATAAGGTTGCTGAGACAGCGTTAAGGCAACGAAATGCTTCTTCAGTTGCCTTTGCACTTGAGCTTGATATGGAGCGTTTGATCGGTGACGGGGTCATTTCAGAAAAGGCCATTGGACCCGTTCAGATTCCCGGCGTAGAACAGAGTAAGACGTGGTTGGGATCTTCCTCACCAGAAGAGTTTCGCTTGGGTGTAGTTACTTCAATTGTCCAATTGATCGCGTTAGGATTTGCTTTGAAAGACCTAAGCGAGAACGACCGCTTCAACGAATTCGAGACGCGCTACAAGGTGGGCTTTGGCGGTCTTACGCTGCTCGCGACTATCACTGAATCTATCGCACTGACTGCCGAGAAGTCACGCGTTCATCCGTTGTCGCAATTCCTCTTCAATCATTGGGCCCGCTTTACCGAAAATTCGAAAGGCATCGCCTTGGCAGCTAGAAGCGCTGGTGCAATTGCAGGGCTTATGTTGGCTGCATTTGACTTTTATAAGGCAGCTCTTGCGTTCAGTTCTGGGCGCAAGAGGCTTGGAGGAATTTATTCGGCTTCCGGTATTACAGGCACGGCGCTAGGGGGATTTGCATTAATGGGCTTGCAAGCGCTTTGGCCATTGCTAATCGTCGCAGTTATTTGGGCCATTTTGCTGCCTTACGTCAATGCGGCCGCATTGCAGGTATGGGTTGGGCGGTGCCACTTCGGCACGGACTCCGAAAAGTTTTTGACGATCGACGAGGAACTTAAGTCTTTTAACAGTGCTGTTGGAGGTTGAGATGGACGAGCGAGTTTTTAGGGCCAAGATAGGTCAGCCGATTCCAATCTGGGATGGAAATCATCGCTTGCCAATTGATGGGAATGTGTCATCAGCGTGTGCCGACGACGGAACGGTGTTCAGCATTAATTCGATCTTTATGGATGTAAGTGATCAGCCATTTAGTTCCAGACAGTGGATGGTAGCAGCTGTCTTGATGTTCGCATTCGGTGCAACTGCACTATTATTTCTCGCACTTCTGCCTTTCCTTATCGGCCGCTTCTTCGAAGATGTTCGAAACAACTCATTGTGGATACTTTTCAATGGTGTATTTGCGTCCGGTTTTGGGTTCTTTGTATTTCAGTTTGGACGAGACGAGTTCTTCTCATTGACCCGGCGGACGATTCGCTTTCATCGCAAGGACCAAAAGATATTCCTGATTCGCCGCCGCCGGTTCTTTAGCAAGCGTGGTGACGGCGATGTGTGTTGGGAGATCCCTTGGGACAATAGGGTGGTCTTTTGTGTTCACCGGGGCGAAAACATGATCGTCGACTTCTACCACATCCGGGGATACGAGGTTGACGAAGTTGGCAATGTCATTAGAGCATTTTCGATCGGACGATGTTGGACAGGAGTCGAAGAGCTACCACTACTCTTAGCACAGTGGAACTTCTACTGCACGTATATGGCGGAAGGTCCTCAGGCTCTTCCTTCGCCAATGCTCTACCTGTCCGAAAAGGAAAATGCAACCGAATGCTTCCTGCACAGTATGTACGACTGTGGGAGGAACAGGAGCGCGGCGTATCGAATCGTTCACATGCCACTGTTCTTAGCTTTGACCCTTTTCCGAATGCTTTCGCTTGCGACCTGTCGTGACCCAGTATGGCCGGAAAATGTTGAGCGGCGCTGCTATTGGACAGGAACCGACACTTGGGCACAACCAATCGGCCGGACACCTATCGGCTGGGCGCAAACGACATATGCTCGCAACAAGAATGAGTATCCTACTGAGCCGAGAAAGCAAATAGAGGGTTGGACTGGTGCCAACGAAACTGACAATGCCAGGTTATGGGCTGCGGATAAGTCGCCGTTGAACTACGAGTTACTATATCCTGCGGAGGTTTGCCAATGAAAGACAGCAAAGGAAAAGGTGTCGTTCGTTTAGGAGACAAAACTAGCCACGGAGGCAAAGTAATTAGTGCAGCAAGCGATTTCAAAGTATTTGGAAAGCCTATCGCAGCTGACGGTGACATGACTTTTTGTCCCAAATGCCGTGGTGCATTCCCCATTCAGCCGAGCCACAGTGATCGCATCCATAATGGGAAGCAGGTAGCATATGATGGACATCGGACCGCCTGTGGTGCGAAGCTGATTTCCTCTGTCTAGAAGGATTCAGCCGCCTCCTTTACGGCATGGCAGGCATTACTGGCCACTGTTCCGTTATTCCCCCACTTTCGATAACGGCGATATCGCCGAACTGTTGCAGCACTGCTTCACTTTGCCGAGGCCTAAAGAAGACATAATCATCCGTCTGCAGTTGCTGCGCTCCAGATCCCAGCAATGCTTGCTGATTGGACGAATTCCCATACAGACCGCTAGCTGCCAACCCCGCCGGCGATACTGGATCAGCCATCCAGTTGCCACCATAGACAAAGTAGACATGCTCCTGGTTCACATCCCATGCTCGCGCCACATCACCTAGCGCCTCGACACCGATCGGCATTTGGAATCGTCGATCCGCCTTTAGGACGGGTGTAGCGATGAAGGCCGCGGGAGAGAGATCATGCAGCAACTCGGTATCGAAGTCGCTCGGCTTGACGAGGGCTGAACCTAATGCAATTTCATTTGCAGCGCCGCTGCCGTCATGCAGTCGGTAGGTCGGCGATCCGCCAGCATTGAACACCAGTGCATCTGCCGTACCTGCAGCAGGCAATGCCTGTGTAGCGATCCCTGCATACTCACGATAAATGGATTTAGCCTCTACCAGCGCCTTCTCCCGCAAGCTCGCCAGCGGAAGCTTGGTAACATGCGCGTCATATCCCATCATCCCCGCCCATTTCAGGCGAGGCTCATCGCGCAAGATGGCCAGCATCTGCTGAAGCATCTGCGCGTTATCCACGCCGCCACGGTGCAAGCCCACATCGATCTCCAGGCTGACGCGCATGTCCACCTGCTGCGCTCGGGCCAGATCGCGATATTGGGCCAAGCGCTGCGGAGTATCCACCAGCCACTGCAGTTGCCGCTCCGGCCGGAACTGCCCACCTTGGAAGCTCCGATAAAACTCAGCTGCCGCCGCAACTGGCAACGGCTTGCCAAGCAACAGATCCACATCCCCGCGCTGCGCGGCGAGCTGCTGCAAATAAGGCAGGTTGAACACCATCAGCCGGCGCGTCTGCATGGTCTGCATCAGCAGGTCCAGCAACGGCAGGCAGGGCAGGGACTTGGCTACCAGCCGGAGCGACAAGCGCCCATTCACGTTGCGCATCACGTGGTGTGCATTGGCCAGCAAGCGATCGCGGTCGATCACCATGGTTGGCGTGGCAATGCCCGCTGCACGCAAAGCCTTCGAAGCACGAGCGAAATAGTCCGTATGCGGCGCCCCCTTGTCGCGGGGGCGCACCGCAAACGCTGCAGCGCCAACAAGGCCAGCGCCGATGGCTGTGATCACAGTGCGCCGTTTCAAAGCCACCATCACGCCACCCCGAACATTGAACGCAGATGCGGATTGAGCATCCGGCCCTGCGGATCCATCTGCTGCCGCAGCGCCAGGAAGTCGTTCCAGCGCGGGTAGAGTGCCGCCAGTTCCTTAGCCGTCAGGTTATGCAGTTTTCCCCAGTGCGGCCTGCCGCCATGTTTGCGGAAGATCGGACCCAGTTCGGTCACCAGGTAATCATAGGCCTCCCCATGTGCCGCGTGCACGGCAATGGAGCAACTGTCTCGCTTATGGAAGGGGCTGAGCCAGGCATCATCACCTTTGATGAAGCGGAACTCCATCGGGAAAAACACCTCATTGCGCTTTTCAAGCGCAGCGATGATCTCCTTCACGCAGGCGATACCTGCCTCGCGCGGCACGTGGTATTCGGTTTCGTTGAAGCGCGTTGGCCTGACCGTGGAAAGCAGCTTCCATGAGCGGTTCTTCGCCTCCTCGGTCAGGTCTGGATCGATCAGTTTTCCTGCAGCCCAGCGCCGCAAGTCGGGGAACCTGCCCAGCCAGTCGCGCAGCTTGCGCAAATCGCTCAACATCTCCTCATCCTGCGAATGCGGCACAAGCACATCGCCGCCCTGGTACTCGTCATGTGCAATGCCGGCCGCATAGCCTGTGAAGGGCAGGTAGTAGAACTCGAAATGACGATGCTTGCGCGCCAGCTCGCCAGCCTGCTCCAGCATTTCGCCGACAGGGCGCAACCACACCTTGCGGTGCAGGCTGAACGAAGGCACTACGCGAATGGTCGCCTGCGTAATCACGCCCAGGCTGCCGAGGGATACGCGCGCCGCCGCCATCTGCTCGGGATGGCGCTCCTGGTCCCACTCGATAACCTCGCCCTGTGGCGTGACCAGGCGCAGCGCCATCACGTCCGCATGCATGGCCTGCAAATTAGCCCCCGTGCCGTGCGTACCCGTGCTGATAGCGCCCGCCAGCGACTGCATGTCGATATCCGGCAGGTTGCGCAAGGCCAGCCCGGCACCATCGAGCTGGCGCGAAATCGCAGCCAGGCGCGTGCCGGCGCGCAGCGTCGCGGTCATGGATGCCTTGTCATGCGACAGCACGCCGGACATGCGTTCAAGCGAAACGATCGTGCCGCTGGTGGGCACCAGGGGAGTGAAGGAATGGCCTGCGCCAACACACCGTACCGTGCCGCCGGCATTGCGCAGCAGGTCGGCTAGCGCCTGCTCGTCTGCCGGCGTAGCCAGCGACTGCGCCTGGCATTGCTGCACTTCAGACCAGTTCTTCCAGCGGAAGGGACGTGGCTGTAGCGGTACGGCCTGTACTCGGCCGGCAAGCAGCCCCGCCGCTGCGGCCATGGCACCAGCCTTGAGGAACATGCGACGCTGCTTCATGTTCCGCTCCTTGCCATAAAGAGGGTAAGGGCGCGCAGGTCGTCCGTGCTGCAGTCGTTGCACTGGCCCATGGCAGGCATGGCGTTGAAGCCATCGCTTGCATGCCGTATCAACTGATCGATGCCTTTGTCGAGACGCGGCTTCCAGTGCGGCGCAAAACCAGTCAATGGCGCTCCGCTGCCGTTCCGCGCATGGCACACCATGCACGAGCGCTCGTAGCGTTCGGCCAACTGTGCATCGTTCGGCCGCGCCGTATCAGCCAATTGCAGGTCGGCCGGAGCCGGCTCTTGTTTTGCACCAGAACAGGCGCAAAGGCCTGCCAGCAACACCACGCCCAACAACGCTCGCATCGACTCCCCTTCTTCAAGTGGGACAACGTCAAACGAGAATAACGATGAATACAGAAAAAAACAATGTTTTTTATTCTCAGGGTGCTAATGTATTGTTGAAAAAGCTACAGTCAGTTTTTGGGCGCTATTTGGCGCGCAGAAAGCGCCTGGTGAGTGTCGATCGAAGTTGGCGCCGGGTGTCGCAAATGATGTGGACGAATACCACGTTCCCGACAATTTCATAGACAATTCGATTCATGCCCGCAATAACCTGGCGGAATTGCCCGAGTTGAAGCTCAGCGATTTCGTCAGGAATTGCACCGCTTGCGGGAAAGTCGCGCAATGAACGAATGGCGGACTTAATTTGAAGGTAAGTCGAATCCCAAGCCAGTTTGCCGAAGTTCTTGATTACGTAATTTCGTAGCTCAACCAAATCCTGCTCCGCGCCCGCGAGCAGGACAACTTTCACTGGCCATCTTCCTTATCGAAATCGGCGAACACATCCTCTGCATCCCGATACTCTCCATTGAGAGCCTCTTTCTTGCCAAGGGCGAGCAGCTTAAGCATGGCAAGGGTCTCCTGGTGCTCTTCGTATGACCGGACGTCCATGACAACAAGCTTGGCTTCGCCATTCTGAGTGATCAACATAGGCTCGCGCGACTCAGTGAGCTCTTTGATAACCTCCGCAGCGTTACTCTTCAGGTAGCTGATTGGTTTGACTTGAGCTGAGTATTTCATGTGGAATCCCGATCTGTGAACCAATTTTGGTCTTTTTTAAGTCCAGTGTCCAGCGGGTCAAGTCTACTGTAGCTAGGCCTTCACTCGTCTACGTCACCCCAGTCCTCGACCTCAAGCTCCTCGTTGGCCAAGTCAAAGACCATAGACGAGAAGTGGATGTCGAACCACTCATTGAACATCTTCCGACTGCGTTTCTGTGGCCACATCGATTCGACCGTGAACCAGCCATTGAGGTATTGCTCGAAAAAAGCCTTCCAGTGCTGATTAACCCAGCGCGTGGCCTGTTCGTGCATCTCCAATTTTTGCGGCACCATGAAAATCTCGGGCTCCTGCCGTAACTGCTCGAGCGTGATATCCATAGGATTTGGGTCGACGCGCAGAAGCCAATCCAGCACCGGCTGCTTTGGAAGGAGGAAGACGACGGAGCGATTCAAAACATAGCGCGGTGGCATTTCCATGGGTTTCACTTTCATTTAGCGGCAGGGCCGAAGCGATGCAGGATACCGTCCAGCAGCACATCAATCAACGCATCCAGGTGCCGATTGAATTCGTCATGCTCGAACCAGGGTTCGTTCTCGCCGAATACCAGTCGTAGAGACACCATGCCGTGCAGGCCTTCCCAGAAAATCTGGGCGATCGCCTCCGCCTGGTCTGGCGGAATCTGCCCCGCGTTGGCAAGGTCGACAAAGAGCTGGCAGGCAAAGGCATACGGATCTTGCGCCTGGTTGCCGTGTTCAACACGAGAGCTTTCCACCGGCGCGTGCGGCCGGCGTTCCATGAAGACCAGCGCGTACTGGTCGGGATGGCGCATGCCAAAGGTCACATAAGCCCGGCCAACGCGGCGAATGTTTTCGAGTAAAGGCAGCTTCGCGTCCACTGCGTTGCGCATGGCCTTGACCAGGTCGAGCAGGTCGCTGTCCATCGCCTGAGTGATCAGCGTAGCCTTGTTCTGGAACAGGTTGTAGACCACGGTTGTCGAAAAACCGGCCTTCTCCGCCACCTTGCGGAGCGTGATCTCGCGCGCGCCGCCAGCCTTGATCAAGGCTCGTACGGCCTTGATGATGTCTTTGCGGCGCTGCTCGGATTCACGCAGTTTTCGAAGTTCTACGCTGTTGGACTTATTCATTCGGTTGTTCTCAAGTTCGCTCTACGCGACCGAGACTAGCATGCGGCCTTATGTTGGGCAACCGGCCTATTGCAAGCGAATGGCAGTGTCGAACACCCATGTGCGGCGAATTTCGATAACGTCGTATTGACGTGCAAGGGCGGGTGGAAAAGCGCCATAAGGCGCGAAGCTGGAGATGACCTTGCGAATTGCCTCGTCGATCGCGGTTACTCCGCTGGAGACAACGAAAGTCACTTTTTCCACGGAGCCGTCGGCCCGGATGGCGACGGACACCATCGGCGAAACATGGCGCTGCTTAACCACCTCGCGCAGCGTGTCGAAAGCCATGTTCAGCTCAAACTTTTTGCTCATCGCTTCCGCGTATTGAACCAGGTCGACGTTGGGATCGGCACGGCCGAAAAGCCAGCCGCGGCGGAGGCCGCTAACTGTGGGAAGCAGCGAGCGCGAAGGATTCTTTGCAGCTGCGTCGCGTTGGGCCGCCTCTTCGTTGAGTTGCCGGCCAATTGCACGCAAGCGTTCCTCACGTTCTTCCTCTTGCTTGGCCTTCTCACGTTGCGCCAATTCGCGCTTTGCCTGTTCCTGCCGTGCAGCCTCTTGTTTGGCCGCTTCCTGCCGCGCCGCCTCTTGCCTGATAGCGTCCTGGCGGGCAGCTTCCATCTGTTGTGCCTGGCGGGCTGCTTCGAGCTGCGCTTGCTTGGCTTGTTCTTGTCGCGCTGCCTCATTGCGCGCTGCCTCCAGGCGCGCAGTTTCGGCGCGTTGTTGCTCCTGGCGCGCCAGTTCATCTTGTTTTGCGCGTTCCCGGCGGATGTCTTCCTGGCGGGCGAGCTCCTGGCGTTCGGCGTCTTTGCGTGCGGCCTCCGCTTTCGCCGCCTGTTCTGCGCGCGCGGCATCCAGTCGAAGCTGCTCTTGCCGGGCTGCTTCGAGCTGCGCTTGTTTAATTTGTTCCTGGCGCATGGCTTCCTTGCGGGCGGCCTCCACGCGCTCGGTTTCGGCGCGAGCAAGTTCTTGCCGAGCGAGTTCCTGGCGTTCGGTCTCCAGGCGGGCGGCTTCGATACGTGCCGCCTGTTCGACACGCGCGGTTTCCTGGCGGAGCTGTTCCTGGCGAGTTGCTTCGCGCTCGGCTTCTGCGGTCAGTTCGGACTGACGCAGCTTTTCTGCAGCTTGCCGTTCCTGCTCGAGCTTGGCCTGTTCATGCGAGCGTTCCCGGGTTTCCTGCTCGGGTTGTTTTTGCGGGACCTCGCTCGTTTTGGGCGTAACGATTGGCGGTGCAGCGGGCGCGGTTGGCAAGGGAACGTCGGGGCGCTTCGATGCCACGGTAGGCTCTGGCGCAGGCGCTGGAGCCGGAGTTGGAGCTACTGTGGGTGTTGGTGGCACGGCGGGCGGTGACACGGGCATCGATGCCACCGGGTTCGCAAGAGCAGTTTTTTCGGTTGCTGGCGGTGTCGGCACGGCGACTGTTGGCCGAGCAGGTTCCGCCGGTAGTTGAAGCGGCGCCGCTATGGGCGCTGCTGGCTGTTGCGCCGGCAGCAGCAAGACCTGCAAATCGTTGGCCCCCAGGCGGCGTTCCTGCCACGGGAACTTGAGGGCGGGTAGTCCGAAAGTCTGGCCACCCAGGGTAATACTCAATAGCAGCGCGTGAACGAATGCTGAGATTACGAGCGCAGAGCTCAGTCGCCATTGTTCGCGCTGGAAGCTGTTGAATCGGCCGAGTGTGATTGCTGAGGACATCAGCACAGACTATCACAAAGGCAGGTTGTTCTTAATCAACTGGCAACTGGCGAGTGAAAAACGCAACACACATCAGTGTACATCACTGATCGCAAACCTCACTGGTCTCTGCCAGTAGAACCCTCGTGTCAGAATTTGGTTCAGCGTCCAAGGCTTGTTGCAGCATCTCGCGTGTTCCGCTTGGCCAATTTGCTACGCCCCAGCTTTTCAGGGCTCGTGCTGCCAGGTTGCGATTTCGAATGACCGGGCTGCGCAATCCCGCTTGTATCAATGGGAACCCCATCCCTGGGAAGCGCCCCAAGTCCTGAAGCACGGCACCAAGCGCCGAATGATTTTCGTTTCCTGGCCCAAGACCCATTTCTTCGGCAGGGCCGGTCGCAATGGCTGCCAGGTCGAATTGATCCATCAGCAGGTCGATAACCGACTGAATGCGAGCCGGGTCATCTGTTCGCATGAGGAAGTACCATTGCTCCGAAAGCTTTAGCCTCTGGCGTTCGAATCGCTTCGCCCACACTTCCAGGCCGAGTATTTCGCCAGCCCGTGCAGCGATCCAGAAATTCTGGTCGTCGCGTGAAGACCAGTTGTCTTCGACAACGCGCGGCCAGTATTCGAGAGCGATAAAGCGCTCGCAGTCGGCAATCAGTTCCGCTCGCACTTCCTCCGTCCAACCCAATTCCGCCAAGCGTTCCCAGTCTGCGTCGCCATCGGTAACAAAGCTCTGGATCCGGGCCACGGCGATAAGCGCTTTCAGGTCCCGGACATTGGCCCTCTCAGCCACCTGCAGGTACAAAGGCACGACCTTGGCACCGTCAGCGTAAAAATAGATATCCTCGGCTGGGCCACCATTGATCAATGCTTCGATGATCTCGCCGGCGCCGACGAGCAAGGCATCATCAATCTTCCCTGACTCAAGCGCGCCCAGTAAATTGCCGCCTACGGCGCAGCTATAGGCCAGGTACTCGTACATGACAGAGTTCTTGTAGCCCTCCCGCAGAAGCCAGTGACGAATTTCTTCGTCCTGCGTCTCGACGAGTCTCTCCACGATATGGATTCTGCCCCAGCCATGTACCCGTTTTGCGAGGCTCCACCAAGCCGCGTGGACTTCGCTGTCGTCCAAGGTGCAGCCAAGCGCCACAACGGAGTAGAGCGTGAATTCTTCGTGTAATCCAAGCGTCACCAAGGTGTCGGTATCCTCGGCGGGAAGAAGCAGGCCCAGTAAGGCAATACCAATCTTTACGGCGCCGCGATCCGGGCTTTCCGTGGCAAGCCAGCGTGCTAATGCTCGAAGCTGGCCAATCGGAACATCAGGCGTGCTGCGAATGCTTCGCAGGAGAGGGTCAATTGACCCCAGGGCGCTGTCTTCTACCAGCATGTTGTAAAGCGTCTTGATATTGCCGGCGCTCGGCTCCTTCGCTGCCGTGAGAAGCGCGATATGCAGCTCAGTGCCATCGGCGTCGCTGTTACCGCCTGCATGGTGTCCGAGCGCGCCATCCATCGCACCGGGCGCCCAGCGAAGTTGGCTACCGCTTCGTTTGTTGACAGCTTCTTCGTCAGGAAGCGTATGCGCCGCTTCCGGTAGCGCTTGCGATGGTGGTGTTTCGAACTCAGCCAGGAAGCGATAGATCGACTTGCGGCCCGTTTCCCACGGAATGGGAAATTCACCCGGAGTCGCCGTCGACGTTTGCGTTCCGCCCAATATGTTCTGTAGCCAGCGTTTAATCATTGTGTCTCAATCTTTCCGTTCACGCCAAAAGCAATGGTTTCCACCACGGCTCGGTTATCATGCCAATTCCAATGACCAGCATCACAGCAGCCAACATGCCCATAAAGAATATGGCGCGGTTTTGCGATCGCTGCGCGGCTCTGTTGTAATCCATCAGGGCTCGCTGGCCTTTTATTTGCTCCTCCCGAAGTCGAATGTCGTTGGCGAACCAATCGCTTTCAGACTTGGTGCGCTCACGCTGGCTGTCCAGCATTTGAGCAAGGGTCAGTTCAATCTTGCCGAGAAGCTCGGCCGTCTGCTTGGTTTCCAGATCTGTCATAGCTGCCCAACTACTCCTATCTTACGGGCTCGCTCCCTCCACAAGAGCGAGGGGGAAGTCTTCAAGCGATCCGGTTACGTTTTCCGCCAATGTGTGCGCGATGGCTTCGTGCATTCGTGGAGTGCCGGTCGCTCATCGTCATCCTGGACGGAGCTTCATTGCCGGCGCGCGCCTTGCATTTCCGCCTCAAGCGCCGCCATGTAGTCGCTCAAGCGTAAACCTTCCCCCATATGGTTGCGCGCATTGGCAAATTGCGCGGCCGTGAACCGCATCATGTACTTGAACTTGTCCGAGCTGTCGGAATGTGCCTTCACAGCCAGGCGGCTGATCCGCGCGCTATTCGGGAAATCGGCTAACGCCTGCTCCAGCTCGCTGCCATATTCCGCATCTGTCGGCGATTTGCCAAGGATATAGCTCTCGGCATACTTCTGCTGATGCAGCACCTTCCACCCATGGCGGTCGACCGTTGCGAGCTTGTCCTTGTTGCCGGTGCTGGAGTACAAGAAGGCCAGCACATCCAGAGTGCGGATATTGGCAGGGTCTGCCCGGTGCTTCGCCAGCAGCTGGGTCTCGTACGGTGCCAATACCTGTGCCGGTTCGGCGATGCCAAGCTTCGTGAGGTTGTTGACTACCATATACGCGAGCGCCGGCGATGCAGGCAGGTTGGACTTCGTGCCCCAATAACCGGCCGTCTCCAGCAACGGAGTCAATTGCGCTTTAGTGGTGCCGTTAGCAAGTGTGGCACACAGGCTGGCATCGGTCTTGGACTGGCTTTTCGCGAGCGATGTGTCATATTCCAGGAAGTCCCGTTTTGGCCCGATATTCCACCAATCGGTTTCCCAGTTGGCGTCCAGGTCCAGCAGTTCGCAGATACCGTCGACCGAGCCACTGCTGGCCTCTGCGAATTTCAGTTCACGTTTTGCGCTGGAGTTATGGGTCGCGAAGATCTCATACATGCCCTCCTCAATGGCAGTGTGGTGCTTGCTGAAATCGGCTTTCTTCCAGGCTTCCTTCGCGGCCTGGTAATTCCCCACAACCAGCTGGCACTGCGTCACATAGGCCCACCCGACCGGGATACCCTTGAGAAGATCGCTGGCCAGGGCCTTGTCGTAGTAGCGCAGGGCGTCCTTGCAACGGCCTGCACGTTGCTCGTGCATGGCGCGCTCGTATTGGATCAGCGGCTCGTTTGGCAAAAGCTGTTCGGCCTTGAGCATGTAGGCCTCGCTGGCTGCGACGTCAACGCGGTACAGCATATTGCCAATCATGAAGTAGTCGACGGCGGACTTCTTCACATCTTCAACCAGGGACTTCAACCTGGCATCGACCAGGCTGCGTTTTCCTTGCTTGATCCACTGGCGCGCTTCGCTGCTATTCGCCGCAGCCAAGTACCTGGGGCTCGATTCCATCAGCAGCTTTTGGAAGTTCGCATCCGCGGCATGTGTTGACGCGACAAACAGTGTCAGTCCTGCGAACAGCAGCGAATTTTTGACCATAGCGAGTCTCTCTCAAGAAGTTGAGGTGTTCTTATCGCACCGTGCGTGGTTCCAGCGTCATGAATTCCACGCCCTGTTTTTTGGCCGAAGCCATATTGAATTGGGAAAGCGATGCCTGGCCCAGTAGCGGTACGCAGTTGGAGCAGACAATGGCGCTAACTTTGCGCAGTTCAAAAGGCCCGACATTGAGCGTATCCAGCACAACCAGCCGCGCGGTGGAGCGACGCCCGTCGGCAAGGCCGATCACGACCTTGGGCTGCAGCACCTTGTAGCTCGCCCTGGAGCTGGCGAGCATATCTTCGCTGAGGGTGGTCTTGGCGGCCCCGGTATCCACAACGAACGCCGTCGGACGTGCATCACCGATGCGTACCGGTGCGTAGAAATGGTCGCCGGTCTTCGACAGGCGCAGGCTCTTTTGTGCGCCGGTCAGTGCCTGGCCCTGGCGTTCGATCGTCGTTTCGATGGCGATGCGCTGGCCGTCGAAGTAGTGCCCGTGACCTTTCTCTTCCAGCGTGGCGTCGAACGAAGCCAGAAGCGCCAAGGCTTCGTATTCCCGCTTCTTCGCCACCAGCTGCCTGGCCAGGTCGCCGCGTACATTCACCAGCTTGGGCATGATCGCCAGCGTCTTGTAGTTCCAGTCGATCGACTCGTCGATGCGGCCCACTTTCTCCAGGCTTCTCGCATAAGCGGCGAACAGGTCGTAAGTGCCCTGGCCCATCTCGATGGCTTTTTCTGCCTGGACGATGGCAAGCGCGTGCTTTTCGTCCCAGCTATAGATGACCGCCAGGCTCGCAATGGCATGCACGTCGGTAGGGTTCATCTTGATGTACTGCACCCAGTTCTTTTCCGCGCAATCGAGCTGGCGCAGCTGCTGGCATTTAACCGCCCCATCGCGGTAGGCTGAAGGAGGGTAGGTCGTTGCTGCGAAAACGGGCGTGGCGACAAGCGGCAGGGCCGCCAGCAGGATGCGGACGAAGAAGTGCATGGGTGTTGGACGAGGATTTATAAGTTTTTATGTGGCCGCAAGAGAGCGGCCACAAATTATAACCAGTCCATCCACTAGTCTGGTAAATTTGGCAACCAGGTTGACCTGGCTTATGGTTAGTACGGTTTGGCGACGATCAGTTTGATCGGGACTTCAACTGTCGTCAGGTCGCGGAAGGAAGAGACGTCCAGTTTGCCGGCGCTGATTGGGCTGCTGAAGCGCTGTTCACTGCAAGCCAATAGTCAAACGTCGTCCGAGTGCCCTGGCAGTCTGCTCAACGAAGTCCAGCTTGGATGAATGGTGCAAATCAAACAGGCGATCCACTTGAGGCTGGTGCACATTCAGCATTCGCGCCAAGTCCGCTTTGCGCAACTGTTGTCGCTGCATTTCATTCCATAGGAGTACCTTGGCAGTTTCCAGCGCCGGAAGAGCGACCGTATGTTGGCCCTTGGCCGGCGCAGAAGGCAGCGGTACCGGGCGGCGCACATCGAAGTAAATTTCCAACGCAGTAATCAAGGCGTCGACCGCTTCATGCAGTGCTTCCTCGACAGTGTCTCCCACTGAATTAGCTTCAGGAAAATCCGGAAACCCAACCAGAAAGGAGCCGTTACTGTCTCGGGTCAAAGTGACGGGGTAGTTCAACATGGATTCGGTCCTTCAAGTCGGTCATCTGGCCTTCTCAACTCGTCGAAGAACTTTCCTTCAGAGACAAATTTACCCTCTTCGATTTCTTTGGTACCTAGCGCGAGCAACTTCATCAGTGCCATACGTTCCTGGTAGATCTTCCGCTGCTCAAGCGATTCGTGGTAGCTCTTAATACTCATGACGACCATTTTCGCTTCCCCGTTTTGAGTGATGATCATCGGACCAGCATCCTCTTCATCAAACCGTCTGATGATTTCCGCGATGTGTGATTTCAGGTAGGAGATTGGCTTGATTTGCTCGGTAATGTCCATGGTGAGCTCTCGGCGCGAATGTGGATTAATCATAGGCCAAAACTAGCTTAGGTGAATTCCCCATCGCGCTGCGAATACGAGTAGAAGCCCAGAATCTTCAAATTTCAATAACAAATTCAATGACTTGACGAGTTCGTAACGCGAGCTGACGGTTCACGTCTTCGAGCCTTAAGCTACGGGCACCATATAGGAGCTGAGATGTCAAACGAACAAATTCAATGGCTGATGAAAGTGCTGCAACCCGAGAAGATGCTGGGCTCGTTGCCTGGGATTGCGACGCTCCCTGAGGCCAATCTCGCCGCGCTCATCGGCATCGATCGCGAACTTTACCGATCAGAGCTCAACGCAATGCGCCAAAATGCCAAGGCCGCCGCCGCCGCGCTGCTTGATGAATCAGGCGTGGGAAAGCTGGTCGACCAGCTCCCGCTGCACAAGGGCGCGCAAATTATTGTCTTCGGCGACAGCCTGACCGCCGATCCGCAGTCCTGGGCAATGATCTTAGCGGGACTGCTCGCAGCACGTCGGCCCGATGACGCGTTGACCGTAACAGTCAACGCAGTACCAGGCGAAACAACAGCGCATGGGTTAGCGCGATTTGGCGCATCCCTCGCGCCCCAGCCTGATTGTTTGATCTTCTTCACTGGAATCAACGACGCCCGAACGCAAGGACCAAACCCGACCAAAACAATCGTCAGCCACGAGGAATCCGCGCGCAACATTGCCGAAATGCGCAGCCGCGCCATAGGCGAATGCAAGGCGCAACGCCTGTGGATCACACCGCCTGCGGTCAACGAAGGAAAAGTGGCCGCGCACTCTGGCCTGTCTCACTTCAGCGTCGGCTTCCGCAATGCGGCCTTGGCGATCCTGTGATCGACCTCTTCTCAACCCTGGGTGCCCCGCCTGCGCCGGAACTGTTGATGGACGACGGCCTCCACGTTTTACTTGAGGGGCAAAAGCGCATCGCCCGTGAAGTGCTTCGCGGCTGGAGCGCGCTATGAGCACGAAGCATCTCGTGACAGGCGCAACTGGAAACATCAGTTCACTGGTCACCTTCCGTCTGATTGAACGCGGCATCCGGCCCTTAATCTTTGTCCGCGACGAAGCGAGGGCGCGCGCGATGTTTGGTGATGCCGTCGAAATACGCGTTGGAGACCTGGGCGCAAGCCAGCGGTCTTTAGCCGCCGCCTTTGCGGGGATGGACACGCTCTTCCTCCTCAACAGCGGCCCGGACCTTGCCGCCCGCGACCGCACGGTAGCGCTTGCCGCCCAAAGAGCTGGCGTCAGCCACCTGGTCAAACTCTCGACACTTGACGTATTGACGGGCGTTGGCACGGGACCTTGGCATGCCAAGGGTGAAGCGGCTGTGCAGGAGAGCGGACTCGATTACACCTTCATCCGATCGGCGGGCTTCATGTCCAATGCGCTGTATTGGGCGGAATCGATCAAGACCGAGGGCGTACTGCGGTCCTCGACCGGCGAGGGCAAAATTGCTTTCATCCACCCGGCCGACATCGCTGATAGCGCCGTCCATGCCCTGACTACGCGCGAACTTCGGCGCAAGGCCGTGGTGATCACCGGGCCGAAAGCGTTGAGCTATGCCGAGATGGCTGACGTGATCGGCGCCGCAATCGGAAAGCGCATTCGATACGAGCCAATCAGCGACAGCGAGGCGCGCTTCGGCAGAGACGCCTATGCGAAAGCGGTAACCGACATATGGCGAGCGATCACGGAAGGGCGCGTGGCCACGACGACGGACGCGGTTCAACGCATCATCGGGCGAGAGCCGCGTTCATTCGATCAATGGGTGGCCGAGAACCTCAAAGAGTTCGCTGCGCCCGGCAGGTCTCGAGGTCGGCGAGCGCAGTCTTGACGGTCTCCGCTTTCGTCTCTTCGAGCGAGATTTGAGGGGGCCACTCGGCCAAACCATGCACCAGCGACTCAATGAGACCAGAAAGCACAAAGAGCACCCGCTTCGTTTCATCGTCGGCGGGAACGACGACTTGTTCAAAAATCGCGCACAGCGCAGAGCGAAACTCCGCCGGGCCTTCCGGCACCAGGGCCATGATGAATTGATGCAGCTGCGGGTCGCCAGCATGGACATTGACCAAACCTTCCACAAGAGCGCGGGTGAAGTCTTCAAGCGACCCGGATGCGTTTGCCGCTAGCGCGTGCGTGATGGCTGCCCGCACATCATCCACAGGGCGCTCGTGGAGCGCCCTGTAGATAGCCTGCTTGTCCGGAAAATACTGATAGAGCGAACCGATGCTAAAGCCCGCAGCTTTGCTGATGCGATTGGTCGTGACTCCCTCCTGGCCGTGACGCTTGAGCACAACCGTGACGGCGTCGAGCATCGTATTGACGATTTGCTTCGATCGTTGCTGCCTAGGCTCGCGGCGAACTTGATTATCGGAGGGGATTCTCATCGTGGGGAATACATATCAGAAACGGAAATGTCTCGTCAATTCGCAAACTTTCAATAGGTGACGTTGGGCGCGGCGGGAGTTCGTCGTCTTCCCGAGCATGGGCGAGCCAAGTTCTTCAAGGTGATGGTTGTACCGTTGCACAACCATGCTGTGGAACGCATCCATTCGAGATCACATGACATCTCTGGAAATGGAAATACAGAGACCGCGCCAATTGTCCGGCGCAAAGCTAACCGGGAAGTCGGCCAGTGCCTGCCACCAGTCACTTTCCTTGACGTTGTCCCCTGATCGCAGGAAGTATTCATGAAATTTGCAGAGTCCAATGCTGACGTTTTTGGTCATTCATGTTGAACTTACGATGTCAACTTGCAATTGAGACTAACATGTAGAAGAAGCATGGCTTAACCGACGCCCGCGCTATTTGGTTGTCGCGGTTCCCGGCAATTTGTACTCAAGTGAGCGACTTTCTGACTCCGCCCCAACGCTCTGCCCTCATGTCGAGAGTTGGCAGCGTTGATACCAAACCCGAAATTGCACTTCGGCATGCGCTTTATCGCCTCGGCTTACGCTATCGCAAAAACGTAAGTTCACTTCCCGGAAAGCCTGACCTCGTCTTTCCGAAGTACCAAACTGTGGTATTCGTTCACGGTTGTTTTTGGCATCAGCACAAATCATGTAGGAAAGGCAAACTACCAACTACAAACTTGGAATTTTGGCGCTCAAAGCTAACAGCTAACGGGAAGCGCGATAGTCGAAACGTGCGTGCGCTTCAGGCGCTGGGATGGAGAGTTCTCGTGATTTGGGAGTGTAAGCTGAGCTCTGAAAGAGCGCTAGCACAAATGGCAGCACGGTTGAATCTGAAAATTCGATGCCGCAGTTAAGCCTCATCGATTCGGAGGGAACTCATACCGTGCGCGTGGGCGCAACCTCTGGTAGACTGATGTGCGCAGAAGTGCGCACTTTTGCGAAAAATTACGCATTTAAAATGTCAAAAATTACAGTTCTATTGCCTGATGACGAATTTGCTCGGTTTGACGCTTATTGCGAAGAACGCGGGTTTAAGAAAAGTACATTGATTTGTCGGCTCATCAGGGATTACCTGGAGATGGAAAAGTATCCGTCGCAGTCAATCTTAAACCTTGAGCATCCCACGACAACCAAAGAGAAGAACTAACTGGTTGTATTAATGAAATTTGGAAATAACTAAGCTATGCCAAAGAAAATATCGAAACCGCTGAAGATCGGAGTAATTGATTTCTTTTCTGGCTGCGGTGGTGTTAGCTATGGCTTCTCGAAAATCGCGAATGAGCATGCTGTTGTCGAAATCATTGCCGGAATTGATAATGACAAACATAGCTGTGCAACATATAAAAAAATGCTGAATGCCCCTGCTCATCAGCTGGACATTTCCACGCTGATTGATGACGAAAGCCACATTCTAGATGAACTAATTTCGTCTTGGGATCTCGGCCGATTCGACAAGGTCATTCTTGTGGGGTGCGCTCCTTGTCAGGGGTTTGCTGCTCATCGTAAGTATGTCAAGGGTAAGGATCATAGGAGGAGCCTTTTCGGTATTTTCGCAGAGATCGCCTGTCGAATTAATCCTGATGCTATTTTTATGGAAAACGTTCCCGATATGTTTTCTAAGAAGCATTGGCAATACTTTAATTCCGCTAAAAATATACTCGAAGGCGCTGGATATCAAGTAAGAAGTCGGGTCTATAATTTTGCGGATTTTGGTTTGCCGCAAGAAAGATTTCGTGCAGTGGTGATGGCGTTTAAAGAGCAATTTGCGATGCCGCGACCATTGTTCGCGCAAACTAGGCACCGAACTGTTCGAGATGCAATCGCGCATCTACCGCCACTTAATCCTGGAGAAATGAGCCCGCATGACTCGATGCACGTAGTGTCTAAACATCGACCCGAAACAGTTGAAATCTTGAAAAAAATACCGCTTGACGGAGGGAATCGGCCTGTTGGAGTCGGGCCCGCCTGTCTAGACCGAACTCGTGAGAAGCATGGGGGGTTTACTGATGTTTATGGGCGTCTTGCATGGGATCGCCCAGCAGTTACCATTACAGCTCGTTGCAGGACGCCGTCCTGCGGTCGCTTTACTCATCCAGAGCAACACCGCGGACTATCGGTGAGAGAAGCTTCGCTGCTTCAAGGGTTCCCAAAAAACTATCAATTCGAAGGGCCTTTTGATGACAAATATAAACAGATCGGCAATGCGGTTCCGCCGTTAGTCGCAACTCGACTCGGAGAGCACATTGTCCGAATCTTCCTTGGGGAAGATCAGAGCGATAGCTCAGCTGATGGGTTTGAGCTAGATGTTCAGGCACCCATTGGTAGGGGATTTGCGGTCACGATTAATGGCATCAAACGCCGTAGAAAAGCAGATAATAATAAGATCGAGGAAGTAGCGTGAGGAAGCCGACAGTAATTGACCTTTTTTGTGGGGCTGGCGGTTTAGCCCTCGGACTCAAAAATGCAGGATTTAAGCTGGTTGGTTCGGTTGAATATGACGCGAAAGCTTGCGTAACGTATCGCAAAAATTTGGGTTCCCATCTCATGGAGGCCGATATCAGTACGCTATCGGTTGAGGACGTTCTAGCCAAAGCGGGTTTAAACGTAGGGGAATGTGACCTATTGGCTGGCGGACCGCCATGCCAAGGTTTTTCGGTGCAACGGCGTGGCTCGGATGAAGATCCTCGAAATGAGCTAGTTCTCCAATTTCTTCGGTTTGTCGAGGGAGTGCTCCCCAAGTTTTTCCTAATGGAAAATGTGTCGGGGCTGATGTCGAAGCGCGGAATGCCTTTCTTGAACGTAGTGATTCGCCGCGCAGAGGAGCTTGGCTACGTAGTACACATTCAAAAATTAGATGCTGCCGATTATGGCGTTCCGCAGTCGCGCAAAAGAGTGATACTGGTAGGTGAGCGTGTCCAGCCGTATGCAAGTAGATATAGTTTCCCAGATTCGAGGATTACGAATGGAGACTATGCGACTGTGCGTGATGCTATCGGTGACCTTCCCGCACCACCTCTCGATGGAAGCGAGCACTCACAGATCCCGAATCATGCCCGTGAAGCGAAATTGTCGAAACTGAATATCGAGCGGATTCGTCATGTTCCTCAAGGAGGCGGCAGAGAATATCTACCGGAACATCTTCAACTTCCATGTCATAAAAATAATCCGTCGCACAGGCATACCGATGTCTATGGCCGACTTGCTTGGGATAAGCCGGCTGGCACGATCACGGCTCGGTTTGATAGCTTCACGCGAGGAAAATTTGCACATCCTGAAGAGCATCGTAGTATCACTTTGCGAGAAGGCGCGCGCCTCCAGACATTTCCGGATGACTTCGTTTTTTTTGGAAATAGGGAAGAGATTGCCAAGCAGATCGGTAACGCTGTTCCTCCGAAGCTAGCGAAAGCGCTGGGCGCGTCAATTATTGAAGCATTAAACATTGACAATTGCGAACCAAAATGCAAAATAGCCAAACCAAGTAAAAAGCAAGTTCAGGAAAGCCTTTTTGTTTAAATAGCACAAATTTATGACTTTTGATCGCTGGCAGGCACCGGATCGGGATAGCCCGACGATTTTGGATTATTCCGCGAACGCAGAAATTGGCGTGCAGTTACAGGCTTTGATACTTGCCGAGGGGAAAGCTGGGACGAAAGAGCATGTTGTCAGAGATTCTGCTGGAGTTGACATCTCTAGGCCGAGGCGATGGCATAAATTGTTCGAAAGAATGGGCTTATTATTTCAAGATGAAGAGGGAAATACTCAGCTAACAGAGTTGGGTGTAGCGCTTCGAGACTCAAAAGTTACTGCGGCTCGCGACTTTCGAAGAAAATTGGCGACACTTGCCATTGCCGTATTACGTAAATATCAATTACAAAATCCAGCTGATACTTCGGAAAAGGATAAATACCCACAAAACACGAATTGCCATCCATACTGGGCCATCTGGAAAGCGGCAGTTTTACTGGATGGTAAGCTACATTGGGATGAGCTTAATCGGGAACTAATGTGGGTTCTTCGTGATGAGGATTTGGATGCGGCGATTGAGCGAATTCGAAAAGCAAGGTCACAGCCTGACTACGATCCCGTCCGCGGAGGTTCAAAACTACACCCGCTTGGGCCGCGAGCGTATGACCAAGAAGCAACTACAGATTCGAGAGACCCGTCCGGTCAAGTCAGAGACCAGAAAACGACCCCTTGGTTCAAGCGAGCAAGTTTGGGAGAGCTCTTATTCACCTCGCCTGGAAAGGCAGGAAATGGATACTGGACAGTTCACAGAGATGTAACTGATCTACTTCACGATGCGATTAAAGAGATTCCGCCCTTTTTGCAATTTGACGATAAAACAAAGTGGCACAAATACTTTGGGGAAATTCCGGCAACCTCTGAAGGTAATTTTAGGTCAGATAGCCAAGGCGGAGGCTCGGATCAATCGTTGCCAATTGACCTTTCAAATGATGATGAGGTATTAGCGCAAGTTAAGGAAATTGTTGCGAGCGGTAGCGGAGGCGTTCTATTCTCGGGGCCGCCGGGAACGAGTAAGACTTGGTATGCGCGAAAAATTGCCGGGAAGTTATTGAAGGGTGACGCTAGTCGGGCCACCTTCTTACAATTCCATCCTTCGCTTGGCTATGATGATTTTATTGAGGGATATGTTCCCAACTTAACATTGGGAGGCACTTCATTTCACGTTGAGCCAAAAAGTTTCGTGCGCCTTTGCGAAAAGGCGAGGGAAGTCGCTCCTGAACTTTGTGTGCTGGTAATCGATGAATTAAATCGTGGCGATACAGGAAGAATTTTTGGCGAGTTGCTGACTTACATTGAATCAGATTATCGTGGAAAAGATTTCAAGCTTACATACTCTGGGCGCGAATTTAATATTCCGAAGAACTTATTTATTATAGGAACCTTTAACCCATATGATAAATCTGTTGTAGAACTTGATGACGCAATGGATCGGCGATTTGATCGGATTGCATTTGACCCATCTCCTCGCTTGCTTAATGAACTTTTACAAAAGCATGAGATAAGTGAAGAATTTAACAGGAAGGTAATCGAATTTTTTCAGCATGCGAACAAGCTTAGCAGGCACGGGATTGGTCATGCATTGTTCAAGGGCGTACGAGATGACACCAGTTTGCGCAATCTTTGGAATCGTAAGTTGCGATTCATTTTTGAAAAATCGTTCAGATTTGAGCCAGAAAATGTCTCCGTATTAAGAGAGAGGTATTTGAACCTGTTTACCGATCGCGAAAATGCTGGGATTCATGGATGAAGATCATTGACGCGATTGAACGCCAGCCCATAAGTGTTCCAATATCGTCAGTTTGGTCGAAGGAAGATGGTTTTCAGTTCTTGCCAGAGGTGACAGAAAAGGGCTATTTTGACATTGATTACAGGAAGAACGAGCTTGTGCTCGTTGCTGGGAAATATATTGGTCAGGTGCCTTTAACAAAAGAGATTGTCATCAATGTTTTACCTAAGGCTCCGATTAATAATCTTGCCAGAATAGTTGGGGCTGCTAATCAGCCAGTAAAATGTTTGGACTTTTTTCGTCGAAAATACTCTCTTGAGCCAAAAGCTTCAGAAAATATTCTTGAAGCGATTTCTCGCTCGTTTATACTATCTTTGCGACAAATTACTAATGAGGGTGTTTACCGCGAATATTCGGGGAGGCGCTCAGTACTGAATGGTATTCGCGGACGAGTCGAGTTGGGCGGATACCTTCGAAGGTCGGTGCCGCAGGCGAGATTTACGGAAGTGCCTTGTCGATA
>Ga0307408_100000774_pt1 | contig 25726 bp, 23 predicted proteins | sample 322Cmetagenome_FD_202116 | JGI IMG/M metagenome (GOLD analysis project Ga0307408, IMG submission 202116) | Maize rhizosphere microbial communities from greenhouse at UC Davis, California, United States - 322HYB-C-3 | ecosystem: Host-associated > Plants > Roots > Rhizosphere > Soil | place...
CCTACTACCTGCTGGAAGCGACCCTGATCGGCATCATGGCGCAGCGCCTGGTGCGCACCCTGTGCCCGGATTGCAAGTCGGCCGATGGCGCCATCAGCGACGAAGTGTGGCAAGCCATCATCGGCGGCTGGGACTTGCCCAAACCCGCCACCGTGTACCGCCCGGTGGGCTGCCCCGAATGCCGCCAGACCGGCTACCGTGGCCGCACCGGCATTTATGAATTGCTGACCGTGACGGAAGCCTTCAGCACGCTGGTCCAGGAAGAAACCGACATCGGCGCGCTGCGCCGCCAGAGCATCGCCGACGGCATGAAGCCGCTGCGCATCGCCGGCGCCCACAAGATCCGCGAGGGCTATACCAGCGCCGAGGAAGTCTTGAAGGTCACCTCCTCGCTGATATGACAGCAATGTTTCAAAAAACACTTGGCAACCCGGTTTTGACCTGTATATAATACGGCCTCTTTCGGGTCGTTAGCTCAGCTGGTAGAGCAGCGGACTTTTAATCCGTTGGTCGCAGGTTCGAATCCCGCACGGCCTACCAAGTTTCATCAAGAACGCCATCCTTCGGGATGGCGTTCTTGTTTTCGAGCCACACTACCGCATCGCCGCCCGTCGCGCCACCTCCAGCCGCTGCTCAAAAGCACCCATGCGCTCGGCCTGGTAACCGCTGCGCTGCATGGCCTGCAAGGCCTCCGCCAGTGGCGCCGCCTGGTGCCGCATGGCTCTTGTGCACGTAGTGGTACAGCGGCCAACGCTGCATGATTTTCACTTCCCTCAAGCCTTTCAGTTCCGCCCCATCCACCGCCAGCCAGAACGCTGCCGGAATCGCGGCCACGTCGCAACGGCCCAGCTTCACCATGCGCACGATATTGTCGTACTGATTCACGCTGGTGATGCGGGACAATCCCGCCGTCGCTTGCTCGATCGCCTTGATGCCGCGCCGGATACATACGGTGTAAGGCGCCAGCGCGGCCCAGTCGGCGGGCGCCGGCGCATTCCAGTCGGTCCGGGCCACCAGCACCATGTCCGTGTACGCCACGGGCACGGGAACACGCAACAGGTTCGGATAGCGCAGCTCCAGCCCCGCGATATGCATCACGTCGCCCGTGTACTCCCCCGCATTGACCGCCTGCACCGAACGCTCGCCCGGCAACGTGCGCTCCACCGCATCCATGCCGATGCGGCGGTAGGCTTCGCGCACGATCTCAAACACGGCGTCGATCAGCGGTTCGTTTTCCGTGCACGCCAGTTCCGCCACGCGCACGGCACCTTGCTGTGGCGCCTGCCCACGCACAACGGCCGGCCACAGTACGCATGTGGCCAGCGCCATGCCATGCCGCCGCAATTGAGCGCGCGGCAACGACGCCACGGATGGCAATGGTGCGCGCATCGGCAACTCCAGTCTTGGCAATCGGTGCTCCATGGTACGCCTGGGCTCGCGAAGGTGCGGCAAAAAGCCCGGCGGCATGGCGTCGATGCAACAAGTTCCCTGGGGAATATGCGTCTCAGCTCAACCGAAAAACACGGCGCGCCACAGCCAGTCGATCAAGCCCAGCGGCAGTAAATAAACCGCATAGGCCAGCACCGCGCGCAACGTCAGGCACGGCACCAGCAGGCGCACGCCCAGCCAGGCTGAAAACCCGGTACCGAACGCCAGCACAACGCCCCGCAACGGGGGCACCCATGCGAGCGGGAGCCCTTCCGCTTTCAGGTGCGTCAGCGTCAACATCGACAGTCCAAGGAAAACGCCGATGCCGGCGCTCGGCACCAGGCCCAGCGCCAGGCGCTGCCACGACAACGTGCCATCGTTGGCCAGCCATGCCGCCGCCCGCACCGCCGCCAGCACGGCCGAACCGAGCGCCACGGCGCCGGCGGCGATGAAGACGATGATGCAGGCGCCGTCGAGCCAGGTGAAGACGTCGTTCGCTTCCGGATAATGCGTCAGCAGCCACCACGGCGCGTTGTCCTGCAAGGGCAGATAGATATCGCGCTCGATCAGCCAGGTGGCGGCGGCCGTCTTCATGCGCACGAACCACGGACTGGACGACCACTGGAACGCGGCCGTGGCCACGCCGATCAAGCCATAGATCAGCATCAACGCCTCGTCCGTGCCGACGCTCTTGTTGGTGGCGGCGAGGATTTCGCTGCCCGGCACGCGCGCCGCCAGCTGCACCGCGCCCCGATGGCCGCTGCAACGCCCGCACGCATGGCAGGCGGACGCGCTCTTCATGTGGCGGATGTCGATCAGCGGCGCGCAATCGACGCCGGGCGGGCGTCCCTCGTGGCGCTGCCAGGCCTGCTCGTCCACGGCAAAGTGCACGGGCGAGATCTTGGCCAGCAGCGCGAACACGCCATTGGCGGGGCACAGGTAGCGGCACCACACGCGCTTGCCCCGGCCATAAACAAAGCCGACCGCCACCGCCACCACGGTCGAACCGCCCAGCACCAGCAAGGCCGCCTTCGGATATTCATAGACGCTGACCAGTTGACCATACACCGTGGTGAGTATGAATGCCGTGAGCGGCCAGCCGCCCCAGCGCATCCAGCGCGGGATCGCGCGCCCGGGACCATGGCGGCCGGCGAATTCGGTCAGCGCACCTTCCGGACAAAACACGCCGCACCAGACGCGCCCGCACAGCATCGTGCCCAGCATCACGAACGGCCACCAGATACCCCAGAACAGGAATTGCGCGAACAGGCGCAGGTTGCTGTACAGGCGGGCGTCTTCGGGCGGCAATGGCAGCCAGGCCGGCACCACCACCAGCAGCAGGTAAAACAGGATGACGCTCCACTGGATCGCCAGGATCGCACGGCGCGAACGCCGCATCGCCTCGCCCAGGCGCGCCAGCACGCCGGCCCGCCGCCGCCCGGCCCCGCCGCCGGCGGGCGGGTGGAATATCACCTTGTGCCGCATGGCCGACTTCCCCGTTGCGCCATGCTCACCACCAGCCAGTAGGCGATATAGATCGCCAGCAGCATCAGCGACGGCCGCGCGCGATACCCGGTGAAGGCCGCCAGCAGCGCGCCCGGGCCGCTGTTATCGTCCAGGTAAGCGGAGCTGTCCCATACCGGATCGACCAGCGGCGGCAGCCAGCCCATGCCGATCACGCGTTCGACGCCGCTGGCCAGCAGCGCCACCGCGCACAGCAGCAGCAGGAAGCCGCTGGCGCGAAAGAAGCGGCGGTAATCGAGCAAGCGCAAGCCGCGGCTGAGTACAAAAGCCGTCAGCGCCGCCAGTATCAAACCCAGGCCGGCGCCCGCGGCCAGTCCCCCGCCCTGGCTTTCCATGCCCATGCCGTACAGGAAAATGACGGTTTCCGCGCCCTCGCGCGCGATCGCCAGCGCCGCCACCGTGGCGACGCCGAGCGCCCCCGCGCGCCGGTTTGCTCGCGCCAGCTCATGCTCGAGGCTTTGCTTCATCGCGTGCCCGTGGCGCCGCATCCACAGCACCATGTGCACGATCAGGCCGGCGGCCACGAACAGGATCGCCGTCTGAAACCATTCGAGCGCCTCCCCGCTCATCTCATCCTGCACCGCCAGCATGCCATAGCCGAGCGCGCCGGCCAGGCCGATGCCGGCGCCCACGCCGAGCCACAGCGGGCGCAGGCCGGGACCGGCGCGGCCATCGCGCTTCAGCCACGCATGGAGTATGCCGATCAACAGCAGCGCTTCAACGCTTTCACGCCAGACCACAAAGAGCGCGTTACCCATGTTACCTCCTCACTTTGCGACGATGCTGCCCTGCGCGGTGGCCGGATGAAATTCGCCGAAGAATTTGTAGGTGCCGGGCTTCATGGGCTGGAAGATGAGGAAGCTGGACGCGCCGGGCGCCAGCACTTTTTCCTTGCGCAATTCGATGCTCTCGAACTCCTCGGCGCCGGGGCCTTCGTTCTTGATCAACAGCCGGAATTTCGTGTTGGCCGGCACATTGATTTGGGCCGGCACGAAGCGCCCGTCGCGGATCACGAGGCTAAATGTCGGCAAGTCGGCGGCGCGGGCCGGCTCGACCGGCACCAGGGCGGCCAGCGCCAGGCCCAGGAAGGTACTGAACAGACGGGTTGGCATGGCGGCTTGCTCAATAAGTGATCTGCGCGCGCAGACCGATGATCTTGATGGCGGAGGCGCGCGCGTCGCCGGCCGGATTGCCGATGTACTGGAAGTTGGGCGACAGTTCAAACTGCCTGCCGACACGGTAGCGGTAGTACAGTTCAGCGACCCGTTCGGCGCCGCCGGCCGCGCCCCACGCTTGGTAATCGGCGCTGGTCTTCAGCCAGCCGGCGGCCAGGCCGATGCTGTCGCCGCTGCGATCCCAATAAGCGCCATTGAAATCCGCGCCGATGGTCAAGGCCCGGTCGAAAGGCACCTGCCCTTGTGTCTGCCGGCCATAGCGGCCAAACAGCGTGATGCCGTCGCCGACGCGCTGATCGGCCGAAACGCCCCAGCCGCCATGGCGCTGCGGCGCCGTCACGCCCTCATCGAACGAGGCGGCCTGGCCATTGCGCCATGCGTAAATCCGGTAGCTGCCGGGCAGGCCGCCGAACAGGCGCAGGGCACTCTCGGCTTGCAGCATGACGAGCGGCGACGACAGGCTGCGCTGGTAATTGGACCCGTTCTCGCCCGCGCCGAACACGCCCAGCGAAATGCGCCAATTGGTCGGCTTGCTGGCGTCGTTGGCATAGGAAAGATGAATGCCGGGCGTAAAGCCGTTCGCGTCCACGCCGATATCGCCGCCCGCGTCCAGCAAGGGGTTGTGCACGAAAATCGTGTTGGCGAACTGGCGAGTTTCATCGTTGGCGGCCGCGTTCTGGTCGAAGAAGACGAACGGGTCCATCTTGCCGAACGTGACTTCCAGCGTTTCCTTCGAGCTTGGCTTGTGGCCGCCGAATGGCAGCGCGATCCTGGCCTGGTACCACGCTTGCGCCAGCACGGCCACCGCGTCGTCGGGGCGCAAGCCGCCCAGGACCCGGAACGCCGTCGCATTCGGCTTCGAGAACGATAGTAAATCATTCAGCCCCGCGCCCTGGCCGATGCGAAACTGCGTGTACACGCGCTGCTCGATACTGCCGATGTCATCCAACGGCAACGACACATAAGCGTCGCCCCGATAGTTAAGCTGGCTGCCGGCGCCGGCCGAGCCCAGCGGCCGCTGCGCCACCGTGCTCAGGCTGAATCCGGCGCTGATCCCGTCGAGCGCGTCGATCTTGCGCGCGCCGATGGCGGCGCCCTGCGCCTGCATCTCCACCGCTTTCAGGCGCGCCGTCAATTCCGGCTCCTTTTCGCTCAGCGTGTCGCGCTCGAGCGCCTCGGCCGTGCGTGCCTGCCGCGCCTCCAGCACTTCGATGCGCTGTTCGATGGCGCGCTGTTCCGGCTGGACCGGCGGGACCGGCGGGACCGGCTGGACCGGCGGGGCCTGTACCGGCATGGCGCGTTGCGCGCCGAGTTCGCGTTCCAGTTCGGCGTTGCGCCGCTCCAGCCGCTCCATGCGCTCATTGAGTTTTTCGACCAGCGCCTGCAGGCTGGCCGGCGCGGACGGGGCGGCGCCGGCGCCGGCCGCGCTGCACAGGAGGGCAACGGCGGCGGCCGATGCGCGCAGCGAAAATGGCGTTCTCATTGCTTAGTACCCGCCCTTCTTGCCGATGCCGACATAAGTAAAATCGAATTCGACTTCGAACGGTTTAAACCACGGGCGCACGCCCGTCAGGCGGTCGGTATGGCGGCCGAAATGCGCGTGCTGGTTTTCCGACGGGGGCAGGATCGTGTACTTCACATGGTATTTGCCGGGGCCAAACAGTTTGATGTTGTCGCCATAGTGCGGGCCGTCGTTGGCCACCATCGGCATCATCAGGCCGCTCACCTTTTGCGTGCTTCCCTCCTTGCTGACCTCGAAGCGCACGAGCAGGTAGGGTATCCAGGCGCCTTCCTCGAAGCCGTTGGGATTGCCGGCCAGCGCGTGGATATCGGCTTCGATGTGGATATCGGACTCTTCGGCCTTCTTCATCATGCCATCCGGCTCCATGACGACCGGCTGCAAATAGACTGCCGCGATCTCCATGCCGGCGCGCTGCTTGGGCGTGCCGATCGGATATTCGAGCGCCTGCGCGCTCAGTGACGCCGACATGGCAATGATGGCGGCGGGCACGAGGCGCCCGATGTGGTGTTTGGTGAATGAAGCCATCCGTGCTCTCCGTTAAAAAGTGAGCGCAAATGATAATCATTCCCAATTACAGCCGTCATTGATTCAAATTAAGAAATTCGGATGCCGGTTGATATAGGCACTGCGCGGACAGGGACCTGCCCTGCTGATACATTTGCATAACATATGGCCGATTGACATCAAGCAAGGTTTTATCCGACCATGATCCGCTTTCGCCGCACCGCTTAACCTTCCTCCACGGGTCACCAATGAAACTGATTCCATACTCCGTCGCCGCCCTGCTGCTGACCGCCGCCACGGGCGCCATGGCCAACGGCGCCACCGCGCCGGCCACCGCCGGAACCGCAACAGCATCAACCGCCAGCGCCAGGCATGCGATCACCCACGAGGACGTGTGGCTGATGAAGCGTATCGGCGCGCCATCGGTCAGCCCGGATGGCCGCTGGGCCGTGTTTTCCGTGACCGACCCGGCGTACGACAGCAAGGAACAATGGGCCGACCTGTGGATCAAGTCCCTGCTGGACGACAGCGCGCCGCGCCGCCTGACGCATTCGAAAGGTGGCGAGTCCAGCGTCAACTGGGCGCCGGACAGCAAGTCGCTGGTGTTCGTGGCCAAGCGCGACGGCGATGACGCCGGCCAGATTTACCGCATCGATATCGCGGGCGGCGGCGAAGCGCAGCGGCTGACCACCCTGACCCTGGGCGCCCGTTCGCCCCGTTTCAGCCCGGATGGCAAGCAGTTGCTGTTCGTGTCCGATATTTTCCCCGGCGCGGCCGACGAGGAAGCCATCAAGAAGGCGGCGAAAGAACGCAAGGACCGCAAGTACACCGCGCGCGCCTATGAAACCTTCCCGCCGCGCTTCTTCGACAAATGGCTCGATGATAAAAAAGTGCGCCTGTTCGTCATGGACGCCCAGGCCGGTGCCGTGCCGCGCGATATCCTGGCCGCATCCAAACTGGTGGCCATGCCGGGCTTCGGCGGCGGCCAGGGCGACGAAGGCCAGTCGCTGAATGCGATCTGGGCGCCGGACGGCAAGGCGGTGCTGTTTGCCGCGTCGACCAACCGCGATGAACTGGCGCGCGCCTCCGCCTTCACGCAAATCTTCCTGGTGCCGGCCACCGGCGGCGAAGCGCTGCAACTGACCAACGACAAGCACAGCTACGGCTCGCTGCAATTCGCACCGGACGGTAAAACCCTGTTCGCGCTGACGCAGGATGAAACCCCGAATAAAGTGTATGACCTGGACCGCCTGGCCAGTTTTAAATGGCCAGCCACGTCGCTGCAGCGCACCGTGCTGACGGCCGCGCTGGACCGCTCGATTTCCCGCTACGCGCTGCCGGCCGATAATAAACGCATTTATTTCACGTATGAGCACGCGGGCCTGGAACAGCTGCACTCGATGAATTACGCGGGCGGCGATGTGAAGACCGAAGCCAACCATGCGACGGGCAGCATCAATTCACTGTCGGTCGGCGGCAAGACGCTGGCGGGCGTGTGGGAGTCGTCGGTCAATCCGCCGGAACTGCACGCCTTCACCGCGCAAGGCCCGAAACGCCTGACGTCGTTCAACGTGGAGCGCGCCGCCGCGATCGACTGGCAGGCGCCGGAACACTTCTGGTTCAAGACGCCGGACGGCCGCCAGATCCACAACATGATCGTCAAGCCCGCCAATTTCGATCCGAACAAGAAGTACCCGCTGTTTGCCGTGATCCACGGCGGCGCCGCCAACATGTGGCGCGACCAGTTCGTGCTGCGCTGGAATTACCACTTGCTGGCCAAGCCGGGCTACATCGTGCTGCTGACCGACTACAAAGGCTCGACCGGCTATGGCGAAGAATTCGCCCGCTCGATCCAGTTTGATCCGCTGAAGGGTCCGGGCGATGAAGTCAACCAGGCGGTCGACGAAGCCATCAAGAAGTACGGCTTCATTGACGCCAATAAATTGGCGGCCGGCGGCGCCAGCTACGGCGGCCACCTGGCCAACTGGCTGCAGGCCACCACCACGCGCTATAAAGCCATCGTGTCGCACGCGGGTGAAATGGACCTGGTGATGCAATGGGGCACCAGCGACAGCATCCATGGCCGCGAAGTCAATGCCGGCGGCCCGGTGTGGAGCAACCTGCCGGTCTGGCGCGAGCAAAGCCCGGTGATGCAGGCCGGGAACCATGAAAAAGGCACCGGTTTCAAGACACCGATCCTGATCACCGTGGGCGAACTCGATTACCGCGTCCCGGTCAACAATGCGCTGATGAATTTCGCGACCCAGCAGCGCCTCAATGTGCCGAGCAAGCTGGTGGTGTTCCCGGATGAAAACCACTGGATCCTGAAAGGGGAAAACAGCCGCTACTTCTACAACGAAGTGCATGGCTGGCTGGGCAAGTACCTGAACGACGGGCGCTGATGCGGCAAGCGCCGCGCACCGGCGCGGCGCTTACAATTCAAACTCCGCCAGCTGTTCGATCCGGCGCTGCGTCAGCAGCGCTTTCCACGCATGGGGCGCCACGTTCGGATAACGGGCCGCGCCCAGCGCCACCCACGCGTCGCGGTACGCTTGCCACGCCTGCTGCGTGGCGCGCACGCCATCCTTGGTCACCGTGCCCAAGCCCACCAGGTGCGCCCCCGGCTTGCCCGCGCCGCGCGCCATCAGGCGCTCGAACAGCTCGCCCATCTTGCGTTCCAGCTGCTGGGTTTGCTGCGGCGTGTAACGCGGCAGACGTCCCTTTTCCGCTTCCTGCAAATCCCGCGCGAACCGGTCCAGTTCAAAGCTGCGCGCCTCGATCGCCAGCGCGGCGCGCAACCCGCCGCTCATATCGGTTTCCTGGTCGGCACGGCTGGCGGCAAACACCTCCAGCGCCGCCTGCAACTTCGCCGCCGCCGACTGCTGCGCCGGCGGCCAGCCTTTGATCAGCGCGCCGACCTTGCCGTTGCGCTGGCGGGTATCCAGGCGCTCCTGGATCGCCGCGCAATAGTTGCCCATATGGCTGCTGGTGACGTCATCGCACTGGTCGAAAATCGCCGGGTCGTGGCGACCCACGCGCTCATTCAAGTGCGCCACGCGCGCATCCATTTCCGCCGGCGCGGCCGGCATCGAGCACGCATATTTCAGCGCCAGTTCATCGTGGCGCGATACGCCATAGCCATTCGCATACAGCATCATCAGCACGGCCGAATCATGCTCGGCCAGCGCGCAATGGCGCACCTGGTCCCATGCGGCCGGACTGGCGGCCACGCGCTGGCGGGTATCGTAGTAACGGTCTTGCGCGCCGCATTGGCGCAGGCCATGCAGCGCACTGGTGGCCGGCAAATCCCGCGCCGGCGGCTGCACTTGCTGGACCGCCATGCACTGGCGGTACCACGTGCCATTGGTGTCGGCCATGCTGCCCATGGCAGAGGTGTTCGGGTAGTCGGGCGGCTGCGCCACCGCCGGCAACATCACCATCAAACCCGCCGCCACACTGACCATCGCTCGCTTCATCGGCACTCCCCATTTGACACAATAGTGACAGTATATAAGAACGCCTCTGTTACAAAAAAATTACTTAGTTTCCGTACGGACAAGTTAGAATATCCGCTCATTTATCCACGGGAGTCCTGATGAAGCAAGTATCTGTCTTGTTGTCCATTGCCTTCCTGTGCGGTTCGGCCATGGCAGCCGGTGCTGAAATCGACCCCAAGCAAAACGCGGAATGCCCGCAACCGGATTTCCCCTCCCGCTCGACGTCCACCGAGAGTGTACGCCGGGTTGAGAAATCGTTGAAAGCATGGCGCACCTGTTTCCGCGCCGCGGCGGGACAGCAACAGAGTGTGGATGGCATGGTGGCGGCGTCGCGCGAATACCAGCAAGTCAAAGCCCGGCATGAAGCCTGGGTCGCCGCGACGATCCAATACAGCAATGGCCAGTCGTATGGCCGCCTGGCGTCGGCCCGCGTGGAGCGCGATTTCTGGGAAAACCTGATGGCGAAGAACGGCGGTGCACGCACGGCGGCCCGCCGCCCCGATGAGACGCTAATCCAGCAAATGGCGGTCAGCGCCAACTAATTGTTAAACTAGGCCGCTTTCCGCTGCACGGTCACCGCCGCTTCCCTGCGGCGCACCGCCAGCGCCAGCAACGCCGCCACCAGGCAGGCGGCGCCTGCCGCGAACAATGCCGGGTTATACGTGAACAGCAAGGTGCGTACCTTGCCCGCGCCAAACGCCGCCACTGCCGCGCCCAATTGGTGGCTGGCGAAAATCCAGCCAAACACCATCCCCGCCTTTTCCCGCCCGAACGTGGCGGCCGTCAGCCGCACCGTCGGCGGCACGGTGGCGATCCAGTCCAGCCCGTAGAACATGGCAAACAGCGACAAGCCATACAAGGTGAATTCCGAATACGGCAACCACAGCAGCGACAGGCCGCGCAAGCTGTAATACCAGAACAGCAGCTTGCGGTTGTCATAGCGGTCCGACAGCCAGCCGGACAAAATCGTGCCCACCAGGTCGAAGATCCCCATCATGGCCAGCACCGATGCCGCCGGCACGGCCGCCAGCCCGGCGTCGCCGCACAGGGAAATGAAATGGGTCTGGATCAGGCCATTGGTGCTGAGGCCGCAAATGAAGAAGGTGCCGGCCAGCAGCCAGAACGTGCGGTGCGCCGCCGCTTCCCGCAGCACGGCAAAGGGTGTGCCCCATGTCAGCCGTACTGGCGCCGCCGGGACCGCCGCCTGCGCCGCGCCGGCATCCTGCGATAAACCGTATGGCGCCTGTCCCACGTCGGCGGGCCGGTCGCGCATCAGCAGGTACGCCGCCACCGCCACCACCGCGCACGCCACAAACACCGGCCACACCGCCATGCGCCAGCCATACTGCTGCACCAGCCACGCGCCGACCGGCAGGAAGGCCAACTGGCCGGTGGCGGCGCTGGCGGTCAGCACGCCGACCACCAGGCCGCGCCGGGTTTCAAACCAGCGGTTCGACACCACGGCCGACAGCACCAGCGCCGTCATGCCGGACGCCACGCCCAGCATCACGCCCCACAGCGCCACCAGGTGCCAGAACGCCGTCATGCGCGTGGCCAGCAGCGAACCGGTGGCGATCAGTCCCAGCGCCGTCACCACCACGTTGCGCAAGCCAAAGCGCTCCATCAGGATCGCCGCGAATGGCCCCATCAGCCCGAACAGCGCAAAGCGCACCGCCAGCGCGGAAGAAACCGCATCCACGCTCCAGCCGAATTCCTTCGCCAGCGGCTGCAGCAGCGCGCCCGGCAAGCCCAGCGCGGCCGATGACGCCAGGCCGGTCATGAACGTCACGGCAACGATCACCCACGCGTAGTGGATACCCCGGCGCTCGAGCCGGCGGGACAAGGAAGCAGACAACATCGCGCTCTCCACGCTGAAAAGATGGAAAGCAGTTTAAATTACAGTCATCATTTAAACAACCAAAATTTTGCCCCGCCCGGGACCGGGGCACGCGCCACGACATGCGGTATAAATAAAACAGGCCCGCGCGATGGCGGGCCTGCCATGGTGACGTCACGGTTATTTCTTGACCTGGATCGAGCTTTTCACGTCCGTCACGCCTTTCACGCCGCGCGCCAGTTGCACCGCCTTGTCAGCTTCGGCTTTCGACGGCACGAAGCCGCTCAGCATGACCACGCCTTTCACGGTTTCGACGTGCACATCCAGCGCCTTGACGCCGGGATCGGCGGCCAGGTCGGCTTTGACCTTGGTGGTGATGACGGTATCGCTCATCACATCGCCAGCGGCGGCAGTGGTGTTGCGCGTGGTGTCGGTGGCGGTGGCGGTGGCCGCCGTGGTACGGTCACGGGTGGTATCGACAACCGCTGCGGTGCGTTCAGCCACAGTCGGGGTCGGGTCGGCGCGTTTTGCGTCCGCTATCGCGGAATCCTTGGCTGCTTTGGCGTCAAGTTTGCAAGCCTTCTTGGCATTGCCGGTCTGGTCATCGCATTTTTCCTTGGCCAGGTCATACTCGGCCTTGGCAACATCTTCCCGGGCTTTGCGCAAGTCTTTGACATCGCCGGTTTTATGCTGAGCCACGGCATCGGCTTCAGCACGGGCACGGGCAACTTTGGCTTCCTCGATGCAAATGTCCTCGGCATTGCCTTTCAATGTCTTGCACTGCGCCTTGGCGGCCTTGTAATCCGCCGTAGCCTTGTCTTTCGCGGCATCGAAGGCAGCCTTGTCGTTGTCGGCGGCATAGGCATTGCTGAGGGCCCCGGCCAGAGCCAGGATCAGGAATTTGTTCATGATGCGTCCTCCCTAAGTGATGGTGTACGCAGCCATTAAACTCCTGACAAGGAATACCCTCTGTACGCTACCCAACATATGCCTTGTCGGGTTCGCACAACAGCAAACAGCTCACTCGGCCGCCAGCATCGCCTTGTTCCATAACGATTTTGCCTGTTCGAATGGAGCATTTCCGGCCAGCACGCGGCCATTGGCTGCCAGTTGCAACCATGCCTGTGTGTCGTGCGACACATGGGAATCCGGCTGCGCTTCGCGCACCTGGCGCAGCCATTGATGGACCGCGCTGTAATCGGCGGGCCGGCGCTGTTGAATCCAGGCCAGCGCGGCCAGGTCGGCATAGCCTTCCTCGCGCCGTGTCTCGCGCAATTGCCGCCTCATTTGCTCAATGTCCGCCGGGGCGGCCGATTCGGCGGCCGGCTGCTGGAAGCCCGCCGGCACCGAATGCCACGCGCCTTGTGCATGGCGCCAGCAATGGCCCACTTCGTGCGCGGTGATGGCTTCGATCATCAGGGCCCGGTGTTGCGCCGGCACGCCTTTCAGCACATCGTCCACCGTGTCATTGCCCCGCATGGACAACACCAGCTTGCAGCGGCCGCCGTCAAACCCCATCGCCAGCGGCACCGCGCCGGGCGCCGCCTGCGGCTGCACCACGATATCGATGGGCAGTTTCAACTGCTGCTTGGCATAGGCCAGCACCGGCGCGCCGGCCTGCAGCCAGCGCGTTTCCAGTTCCGTCAACTGGCCGGCACTGGCAACCGCAGGCGCGGCGATCGAGATCAGCAACAGGGTAAAGACTTTCGGCATGGCGTTCTCCTTGAAGAAACTATACATGCCTATCGTCAAGATGTAAGCAGATTGCCGTGGCTGTTACAAAATATTTCCTTGCATTTGTTGAATTTTATCGAACAAACAATGGCACAATCCATCATTCTCGATATGTTATTGTTCCATCAATTTTCTTGCGCATCCGCAACTTGTGGCAACCAGCAACATTTGATAATCGCCTCCACACCCGTGCTTGGAGGCAACCTTGAAAAGCCATACCAGCAGCGTCTGGGACCGCCTGACCGGATCTGACCAGGCCACGCCACGCCACCTGGTCATGCATTGCGGCGCGCCATTGCCCGCGACCTGGAAGCCCTGCTCAACACGCGCACCGCCATTCCCTCCCACGAATTGACCGGGTTGCCCTGTTGCCGCGATTCCATTGCCAACTTTGGCATGGCCGATTTCGCGCAATTGTGCTCCGCCAGCGGCGCCGACCGCGCGGCCTTGTGTGCGCAACTGGCAGCGGCCATCGCACGCCACGAGCCGCGCCTGCATGCGGTGCGGGCACAGCTGGTCGATACACCGGGAACCATCAACCGTCTCAGCTTCGTGCTGCACGGCCAGCTGCGTACGGCGGCGCAAGACAGCATCCGTTTCGACATCACGTTACAGCCCTCCAGCCTGCACTACTCGATCCGCTAATCCTATGAAAAAACTGCGCACTTACTACGAACGCGAACTGGCCACCCTGCACGGCTTTTGCCGGGAATTCGCGGCGGCTTATCCGGCCCAGGCCCACCAGTTGGGCATGGCCGGGCATGACGGGGACGATCCTCATATCGCCCGCTTCATCCAGGCCAGCGCGCTGTCGAATGCGCGCATTGCCCGCTTGATCGACGATAACGACAGCAAGTTGACGGAAGCGCTGCTGAGCGTGAACTACCCCCATTACGTGCAGCCTTTGCCTTCCGCCACCATCGTCTGCGCCAGCAACACGGCCGGCGGCGATGCGATCCACACATTGCCGGCCGGGGCCATGCTGAGCGCCATGACGGATGACGGCCAGGCATGCCGCTTCCGCAGCACGTGGGATGTGCTGTTGGCGCCCGTTACGCTGACCGGGGCGGATTTCACCCCGATCGCGCAAGGCATGCCGCCGCAGGCGCAGGCCACGGTCAGCATTGCCGTTGCCGCCTCTTCCCGCGTATCCCTGGAACAATTGGCGCTGCCCGCGCTGCGGGTGTTTATCGACGCGGAACCACCGTTATGCGCCATCTTGCGCGACGCGCTGCTGATGCAGGCACGGTGCGCGCAAATCGAATTGCCGGACGGCTGCCGCATCGCCTTGCCGGAAATCCCGCTGCAGCCGGCCGGTTTTGCCGCCCATGAGGCGCTGGTGCCGGCCATGGCGGCATCGCATCCGGCATTGCGGCTGGTGACGGAATACTTCGCATTCCCGGACAAGTTCCATTTCTTCGACATCGTATGGCCTGCGCTGGCGCCGCACCTGCCGGAGGACTGCCGCGCATTCACCCTGCACCTCGGCCTGGCCGGCATTCCCGCCACATCGCATGAGGCGCGCAGCCTGGCGGCGCTGTCGGCACGGCACTTTGTACTGGGCTGCACACCGGCGGTTAACTTGTTCCCCCTGGGCGCCCAGCCGATCGAATGGCGCCATGCCGCAGCCGACTACCCGTTGCTCCCGGCGGCCGATCCGGGCCAATTTTGCGACATTCACAGCGTCACCGGCGTAACGGCCCTGCGCACCGTGGATGGCGCCAGCGAACTGACCGAATTCCGCCGTTTTTACTCCCTGCGCCATGGCGATGGCGGCGCACAACGCGGCCGCTACTACCTGCTGCGGCGTGATCCGGTCATGGCGCTCAGCCGGCCGGAACTGGCCATGCGCATCGCCTTTGTCGATACCCGCCAGGAACCGCTCGCGCTGGCCGATGCCAGCATGTCGATCGGCCTGCTGTGCACCAACGGCGATACTCCCTGCCGGCTGCGCCATGGGGTACGGCACGAAATCCTGGCCGACGCCGGCATGAGCATGCTGCGCCTGCATTTACTGCGCCGGCCAATACCTTCCTGCCGTTTCAACACCGAGGAACAGTGGCGCCTGATCTCCCACCTGTCGCTCAGCCAGGGCGCCCTGTTGCGGCAAGGCGCCGCCGGACTGCGGGAGATACTGGCGCTGTACGACCTGCAGCAATCGCCGGTGGCGCAGCGCCAGATCGCCGGCATCATCGCGCTCGAGCATCGTACCGCGCGGGCCTGGATCCACGACGGCATGCAACAGGCATTGCTGCATGGCGTGGAGGTGCTCGTCACGCTCGACGAAGAGGCCTACGCCGGCAGCAGCATGCACCTGTTCATCCAGATGCTGGACCATTTTTTTGGCCTGCAAGTGAGTCTCACCAGCTTTTCGCAATTGACCATCCTGTCGCATACCACTGGAAAGGAGATCCTTCGATGCCCGCCCCGCAATGGTCCAGTCACGTTGCTGTAATCCGGCGCCTGTTCCGGCAGCCGCAGCATTTCGAATTTTTCCAGGCGCTGCGCATCACCGATCAATGGCTGCGCCTGCGGCATCCACGGCGCACGCTGGAAGGCATGCTGCGTTTCCGCCACGGCGTGACGCTGAGCTTTCCCGCCAGCGACATCGCGGCATGGTCGCTGCAGGGCGGCCGGCTGTGCGTGACGCCGGCATTCATGGGCTACTTGGGTGTTTGCGGCGTGCTACCGTATTGTTACACGGACACCATCGCCGCCCAGCTGCAAACGGACAGCAGCGGGCGTGCTTTCTTCGATACCTTCAGCCACCGCTCGCTGACGCTGTTCTACCGCGCCTGGCAACAGGGAAGAGTCGAATACCGGCTCGAGGCCGACGGCGGCCAGGCTTTGTTGCCTATGCAGCTGGCGCTGGCGGGCCAGCACCGCGCCGGCAACGAAGACAACAGCGGCGGCGCCGAAGCGGAAGTCATCGCGCAATATGCCGCGCTGATCCTGCAGCGCCCCGCTTCCGCCGCCGTGATCCAGCAAGTGCTGAGCGAATACTTCGAATTGCCATTCCGCGTTGAGCCACTGGTCGGCGGCTGGGAAGACCTTCCCGACGCCGAACGTGCATGCCTGGGCCCGGTCGGAACCCGTCCGCCACGCATCATCGCGGGCCGCCGCTATTGGCGCCGCGACTTGACGCGGCTGTGGATCGGCCCCTTGTGCCGGGCCGACTTCGAACGTTTCCTGCCCGATGGCGAGTGCACCGCCGCCATGAAGGCATTACTGGCCTTGTTCATCCCACCCGGCACGCGCCTGATTGTGCATCCGATCCTGCGCGCGCAAGACGTGCGCCCGATCTGCCTCGACCACAAAACACGGCTGGGTTACGGCTCGGTACTGGTGAGGGGCCCGGTAACCAAAGACCATGACGGCACGCGTTACCAAATCATCCTTTGACAGGAGCGCCATGTGAAACCCGCTGACCAGGAAACCGAAACGCCATCCACTCGTCACTGCTCCATGAGCGAGTGGCTGACACACTTGCACATCAACCACAGCATCGTGGACGTGCCTCTGCAATTGCATGCGCCCGGCATCGTGATCTTCGTTCATGGCGTCAACTCCGATGGCGAGTGGTATCAACAGACGGAACATGGATTGTGCGAGGGACTCAATACGCGCATGAAACGCCGCAGCGAGCACTTGGCCTGGGATGGGCCGAAAGGCGGGCAGTTGACGCCAGTCCCTTACGGACCGGAGTTAACGAGCGACGGCTACGTCCATCCGAAGGTCAACAGCAAATCGTTCATCGCCAGCGACCAGCATTTTTCTCCCGTCATCCGCTTCCGCTGGGGCTATAAAGCCAACGCCGAGGAGATGCAACAATATGGCGCCGGCATTTATCTGAACGAACATGATTACTGGGGCGGAGGCCCATTCGCCAACGGCTGTAGCTCGCTGCCGGACCTGTGGAGCGAGGGCATGTCGGACGAACTGCTGTTGTGGATGCATGTGAACCACGTGAATCCCACCAGCCGCCCGGTGTTTTCCTGCCCGCCCCGACCCTACTTCGTGCTGGCCGCGCTGCGCCTGGCGCGGCTGGTGGAGGCGATCCGCAAACTGCAAGCCGATGTCCCGGTTACCATCGTCTGCCACAGCCAGGGCAACATGATCGGCATCGCCGCCGCCTTCCTGGGCGACCGGCTGGCGCCGGTCACCAATGCACGCGGCAACAGCGGCCGCTGCGTGGCCGACAGCTATGTGCTGTGCAACCCGCCCTACAGCGTCGTCAAAGCCAACCTGGCTGAAGACTGGACACAGGGCAGACTCAAGGACCGCCAGGGCGGCACCGGACGGCAGACGCGGGCAGCCCGCATTGCAACGTTGCGGGCGTTTTTCGACATCATCCGTAAGCCCGCCAGCACGCATCCCGCCGATGCGCAGGTCGATAAAGACACGGCCAATGAAGCCCATGGCTATACCTGCGCCTCCGACCGCGCGTGCTACGGCTACGGCCCCCTGCAATCGACGCGCTGCCGCGTGACGTTATATTGCTGTCCGCATGACCAGGTGATCGGCTCGGAAGCCGTGCAGGGCATCGGCTGGCGTGGCATGAGCCAGAAGGAAATCGACGATGCCAACGGCGCCGGCGTATTTTGCCAGCGCGTGTTTGCCCAGGGTTTCGAAGTCGGCGTCAACGGCAAATACCACTACTGGCACAACCACCATGCCGCGCCCAAGCCGGGCAGCGACGGCTTCTGGATTCCGCCCTCGCCTTCCGTGAAATATTCGATCAGCAAGGGCGTGGATGCCAGCAAGAGCGCGGTGGGAGTGATCGTGACGGTGGGCATGGCCCCTGTCATGATTTTTTCGACCTACCTGTATGACAAGCGCATCAACGGCCTGCCTCCCGACGATTGGCAAATCCCGCTGGATGCGCCCAATCTGCCGAAAAAATTCAAACCGGAGTCGCTGCGCTTTGGCAAACGCAGCACGCAATTCGATGAAATGTATGAGCCGCCGGGACAGTCACGCGACCCGGACAATCCGGCCGGCGGCCCTTACGCGGGCAACCGTCCGCTGCCCAAGGACGCCGGCGCCGCCACCGATGCGCCGCTGGGCAATGCGGATACACAGGCGTCGCTGCTGTATGAAGACCATGCAAGGCTGCGCATGCGGGCCCGGCGCGAAAAACTCGCGACCCCGGACGGCAAGGTGCCGGGCGAAGAGGACCTGAGCACTGCCAGCGACGAGTACAAGGCGTGGCGCAACAAGAAAATCTCGAATTACCTTGCCGACAATGTCGATACCAACGCCACCGACCACTCGACCATCATGACCAATGGCCAACATGCGCAGGATGCGCTGGCGTATGACGTGGCGGTGGGGGATTGCGGGATTTCGGCGGCAGAGATGCGCAAGCTCAGGATTGCCGCGGACTGGCGCTATTTAAAAGATTCGCCGGCGCCATTCAAGGATTTTTTTGAATACTTTAATAGCGGAAAGATGAAGGAAAAATCAGTCTACGAGTGGGTCCACTCACCCGAAAACGGGGCAACCATGCCCGATGCCATCACCGACCGCAGGGAGCATCCCGCTCGGGCCAGGCGTGACAGTTACTGGGAGGGCGAGCAGCCATGAACTTCCTGATTGCCACCCGCGCCCGCCGCGCCGGACTGCGAACATTGACCTTCCTGCTATGCGCAGCCTTGGGTATCTGGTTCACAGATTACCAATTCTCATCAACAGGCGTCTTCCCAACCCCAGGAGAAATCATGGCCCGCTTATTGATCCTGCCCGCCATCGCCGCCGTGCTTACGGTATCGCTGCTGTCATCCTGCGCCAGCGTCCCCACAGCACGGCAGGAAGCAGCAAAGCAAACCGCCACACCTGTGGAAGCCAAAGCGCCTTTCATGGCCCAGGTCGTCGGCCTGCAATGGCTCAATCCCTTGCAACGGCGCGACTATCCAACGGAATGGCAATTGCTGTGGACCCTGGGGCTGGTAAAGCCGAACATGAATGACGAAAAGGTCAAGGAAAAACCTGCAAAATTCTCCAGTTTGCAATTTATTTCGTCTTTAGCAAATGGCTGGGAAGGGACCAAACCCTTCAAGGAATATCACGAGCAATACGCACGCAAGACAATCCGCCTGATGATGTCCAATTACTTCTCCACATCCAAATACTTTTATAACGTACATGGGATCGACAGCAAACCAACCTGGCGGGAACTGGCCGGCATTCACGTCGAATATGCGATTCCGCAGGACAGGCTTGATGCCATTGAGGCATGCGCCTACTTGAAGGACACTATTACCAATTACTTCCGCATCGGCATTGCCAGCTCTCCCACCCTCTGGACCCGCGACACCCCGCCCGACGTCCGCGTCACCCCCGGCGGCCCCAACGCCGGCTTCACCTCCCTGACCGCCGCGCTCGACTACCTGCAAGCCCACCCTACGGAAACCGTCTGGGTCATGGGCGGCGACACGCCCAGCTATCCGCCCAAGGAAGACCAGCTCAACGAAAACATGGTGCTGCTGGTGCTGGCCGGAGCGAACTTTAAAACAGAACGCCATGCGCTGGCCTGGATCGGCTACCCCGCCACCCGCGCCGCCATCGAATTCGAAGCCGCCAAAGGCTTGCCGCCACGCGCCGTGCAGGCGTGGCAGGCCGCCATCACCGATGCGGCCGCCAACGTGAACAAACAAGACACCGACATCGGCTACGTGATCCACGACGCCCACAACACCCACCAGGATTCTTCCGACCGCATCGCCCACCTGGCGCAAGCCCTGACCACGGAAATCCCGGAATTCGACTTCAACAAGCAAACCTTCAATACCCCGAATGTGCTGGGCTACATGGGCGCCGGCACGTCCCTGACCAACATGGCGCTCGGCATCGCCTACGCCAACCATATCGGCAAGCACGTGCTGGTGGCCGGCACCACCGATCTCAACCACGCCACCGCCGTGCTGATCCAGCCGCCCGCCAAGGTGCGTCCCATCGACCACGAAGACCCCTGGTTCCGGGCACGGGGCGAAGGCAATGCGTACCTGATGTGGTGGGGCATGCGGCATGATGCCGCGCGGCACAGCCAGGGATATTCATACTGAGGAGGCGGCAATGAAAGGTGTGATCCGGCTGAACGACCCGACCAGCCATGGCGGCAAGGTCATGACGGCCGCGCCGCACAGCACCGTGCTGGGCGTGGCTGTGGCGCGCAAGGGCGACCGGTGCAGTTACCCTTTGCCCGGGCATGGGGTGTGCGAAATCATGGAAGGCGATCCCAAGGTGCTGATCGACGGCGTGCCGGTGGCCTTTGAAGGCCACCGGACCAGTTGCGGCGCGACGCTGGTCAGCACCGCGCCGGACAGTGGACGGGGGTAATCCCCGCCACTGTCAGCGTTGCTTCAGCAACGCTTCCGCCGCCGGCAACGACGCGGCTTCGCTGGCTGGCCGTTGACGGTGGTGGCGTGCGGGTCCGCGGCGGCGCTGCTGCTCATGTGCGTTACAGCGCCGCATCAACCAGCACTTCCGGCCGCAGGGCGCGCATTCTCAGTTCGGTGAAATAGCCTCCCGCCTCGTTATAGCGCAGGAAATGGCGGCCACACGCCCGGCACCGCACCACCTGGCTGCGGTTGCACGGGAAGTAGCGCGGCGCGATGGGCGCGTCCTCGCTTTCATAGCGCGTGCCGTGCGGATGATATTCACGGAAGGTCGGCTCGTCGTAAGGATCGTCGACCAGCGTGCCGATTTCCACCAACTGGTCCAGGTCGAGCGTGAAAGGCAGTTTTTGCCAGGCCCGCAGCGTAACGGCGCTGCAGGCGCAGGGCGTGGCCACGCCGGCCGATACGGCGGCCAGGTGCGCCAACGTGGAAAAATCGATTTTTTCCATCAGCGCTTTGCCACTGCCAGCATCGCGCCAAAGCCTATCAGCGTGGTTCCGCCGACCTTGTTCACCACCATGCCGCCTTTTTCGGAAGTCAGCCATATCTTGGCCTTGTAGGCAAAAAAGGCGTAAATGCAGTGGATCACGACCAGCAGCGCGCTGAACGTGAGCACCAGGAACGAGAACTGCGTGCCGTACGCGGCCGATGGATCGATGAACTGAGGGAAGACTGAAAGAAAGAAGAAAATCGATTTCGGGTTGGTCACTTGCAGCGACATGCCTTCAATGAAGCGCCGCCATTGGCTGGCTTGGCGCGGCGCCTGCTCGTGAAACTGGAACGGAGGCGCGCGCCACAGACGTACGCCAAGGTAAATCAGGTAGGCGGCGCCGACAAATTTGATCACGGTAAAAGCCAGGGCCGATGTCGCAAGGACGAGGCCCAGGCCTGTGGCTGAAATGCCGGCAACGATCACAATACCAAAGGCCAGCCCGATAATGCCGCTCACAGTGCTGCGAAAACCTCCGCGCATGGCATTGGTCAGCGTCATGATGACACCGGGGCCGGGGCTGAGGATGGTCATGGTCGCCATGATGAGGAATAGGGTGTACAGCTTCATGTTCATAGTGATCCTTTCAATATAATCGCCATGGCAAAAGGCCGGCATGGTGCTTGCCGGCCCTCGCGTTCGCAACGGTTTCGGTCAAACCGCTATCTCAAGCCTTGAAATTCCCAAGCATAAGTATTTATTCACAATAAGTTGCTTGGTTATATTTTATTCAATATTTATATTGAATAAAATATAAGAATTATGCCACCCGATAAATTGTCCGACAATAATTCCCGCAGATTCCTGGCGTGGCGCGAAAAAGGAGGAAATTTTTGCGTGTTACTACTTAATTTATAAGTATTACTACGCAGAAAATTTCCGAATTTTATGCGGTGTCCGTCATGGGATAAAGTTAGATTATGAAAGTCAATGGCAAGGTGCTGATCGACGGCGCACCGGACAGCGGACGGGGGTCATCCCCGCCGCTGTCAGCGTTGCTTCAGCAACGCTTCCGCCGTCGGGAACGACGGCCGGATATCGTTCGGCACGGTTTTCATCTTGTCCAGCGCCTTTTGCACTTCCGGACGGATCACCACATACCTGGTCATCATGTCTTTCGCGCGCGCATAGTCACCGGTGGCTTCGATGGTGAGGAATTCACGGTCCAGGTCCAGCACCGCCTGCTTGATCTTCTTGAAATCGACCGAGAACACGCCGTCGCCGTGCGACACAAAGCCGCCCTTGTCGAGCAGGTAATTAACCTGGATCGCCATGCCGCGCGCATGCGAATCCGTCAGGCCGAAATGCAGGGTGCGGAAGGCCGAGGCCAGGAAGGTCGTATGCAGCTTGCGCTCCGCGTCCTCGCCCTGCCCCAGCGAATTTTTCAGCTGGCCCTTGTCCATCATGTACATCAGCGCATACAGGCCGGTGATGTCGGCTTTCGCTTCTTCGATGGTGGAATAGGCTTCCTTCAAATCCTGGCGCGGCGTCGATGGCTGGCCATTATTGGTGGTGGCGTGCGGGCCCAGGCCGTGCATGATTTCATGCGCGAGGATGTGGGTGAAGAAGGAATCGAAATCCAGGTCTTTCTGGTCTTGCGGACGCAGCACCAGCCTGGAAATCGGCGTCAGCGTCGCCTTGAATTTTTCTTCCTGCACGTTCTTGAGCATCACGCGCTTGGAGCCGCGCTGGCTGATCACGCGCTCGTCGTTCGGCAGGTTGTAGGCGGCGGTTTGCACGCCCATGTTGCCGTCGCCGGCGCCATACACTTGATTCACCACCACCATCGGCGCCAGCGCGCCGACTTTCGGGTTGCGGTATTGGGCGTCGAGCGGCAGGTTGTCTTCCAGTTCCTGCATGTGCTGCGCAAAGAAATTGAGCTTGTCCGTTTCCTTCTGGTCGCGGATGCTGATGTAGGCTTCGAACGCGGCCTTGTAGCCGAACAGTTCATCGTTATACGTCTCGTATGGGCCAATCGTGACATCGACCGGCGAATCGAGGTCCATCCAGGCGAAATCGGACGCCAGGTAATCGTTGGACAGGAAGGCGTCGGCGCGCAGGCCGAGGAATTTCTTCAGCGACGCGTTGTCGGTGGCGGCGGCGGCTTCCCTCAGCAGCTTGGCCAGCTTTTCCAGTTCCGGCTTGTATTCTTCCGAATACTTGACGGCCTTGAATTTCATGTCCGCGCCGGCGCGGATGGTGGTGAAGAACCACTGTGCCTGCTCCTTGTCCGCGGCTGGCAAGCCGTTGATCCACATTTCCAGCGCCTGTTTCGAAGCGCCTTCCGGATAGAAGTTCGCGCCTTCCGGCTTCTTGTCCGGAATCGCGATGCCGCCGATGTGGCGCGGCAGGAACGAGGTATTGCCGTCGAGGATGGACCACGGTCCCTTGTTCAGCCAGAAGTAGTCGAGGCGTGCCTTGCCCAGCGGCGTCTTGTCTTTTTGCAGCGCCGTCCACAGCGCTTCGTTGCCGGCCCAGCGCTGCCGCAATTGCAGCACATCGATAACCTTGGCCGCCTCGATCAGCTTGGCGATGGCGCGCTTGTCGCCGGCCGACAGGCTCGAGACATCGGCCTTCAGCGCCACGGGCGCGTAGCGTTTGGTCATTTTGTGCAATTCATCGACCGTGGCGGGGGCCGCAGTGGCGGCGTTGCCCATCATGGCCAGCAGCAGGGGCAGCAGCAGTTTTTTCATCAGGTCTTACTCCGAGAAACCCCGTCCTTCAGAGGCTGTCGCAAAACATTTTTTGCGATCACATCAAGCCCGGACGAGGTTGTGGTTATGGGCGCAAGCCGTAAAAAACGGCATGCGGTCGAAAAAGGCGTATCGGGCCGCGCCAACGGCGTACCGAACGGCATAAAAGTGGAAACACACCGCCCTCAGCAGGGCAACCGCCCTGGACAAGTTGTGCGCCATGACGTGCAAGGCAAATTCGCGCCTGACCGCCAGCAGACCGCGACGGCGGAAGCGATCCAGGCCCTGCTGCCCGCGCAGGCTGCTGAACACCGGCTCGACGATAGCCTTGCGCTGGCTGAAAATGCGGCGCGCCTGGCAATGTTGCATCACAAAACGAAGCGCCTCCCGTTGTTCATCCTCGGGATAGCGCTTGATGCGCCGTCCCTGCGCGTCCTTGGTACAGTTCGCACGCAGCGGGCAACCAGCGCAGCTTGATGTCGCATACACGCTTATCGCCTGCGTGCGCGGTGTTTCCTTGGATTGGGAGATGCGGATCAGGGTTTGGCCGGCGGGGCATCGGTAAGTGTCGGTATGCGCGTCGTAGCTGAACGCGCTCTTGGGGTACGATCCCCCCTCTTTGGTCGTGGCAGGCCACTGGCCCTCCGGGCACAGCAGGCTGATATCGCGTTCGAGCGCCGCGGCGATCACCTCGTCATCGAAGTAGCCGGCGTCGAGCAGCAATTCCTTGACCTGCGTTTCGGTCACACGCTCACTCTGATCGAGCATCGTTCCGATCACTTTCGTTCAACCTGCTTGCCACTATCACGGCGCGCAGCCTGGCGTTGTTCGAACAGTTCTTGGCAGCGCGCACTGCGCTCCCGTTCCTGTCGTGCGGCCGGATGATCCGGTGCGCGTTCCACGGCCTGTTGCGCCGCCGCCGCGCGCGCCTTGACGGCCTCTTCCTTGAGCAGCTTGTAGTGCGAGCACGCCGCTTCGATCACGGTGCCGTCACCTGCCAGGCGCGCGCTGCCGGAACCCGTCGCTTTCAAAATCGCGCCGGTCAGCGATTCAAAGAAATCCCGGGTCAGCGACGCTTCATGCTGAACGATGAAGCGGCCGATGTTGGCATGATCCGGCGCAATGCCACCGGTGACCCACATGCATCCCAGATCAAGCCGCGCCAGCCACTCCAGCTCGCGCAGGGAATGCACGCCTTGCATCACGCCGTACAGAATCAGGCCGACCATCGATTGCGGCGCATACGGCGCGCGGCCGGTTGCGCCGTAGCGCCGCTCAAACGCCTGCCCGTCCTGCTCCCCAAGCAGCCGGGCCACGGTAAATGGCGCGTGCTGGCCGGAACGCTTCAGATGTTCCTCCAGACGCGTCGTCCCAAGGAAAATCGCGGTGGCATCGCCCGTCATGAAACGTCGGCCGCTATCGGCTGCCGTTTGCAGTACCGGTTCTTCCGAACCTGCCGGCATGCCACCGAACAAATCGTACTGCGGGTCGTCGGGCGACGGCAATTTGCGCGTGCTGCTCATGGACAGATCCTGATGTTTTATCTTGATCAATATTTTAAAAGCACGGGACTTTTGCGACAGCCTCTTCAGGGCGGGGAGTGAAAGGAGCCGGCGGCGCTGCCGTCGAACATTCTTTCGATTAAATGGGGAACCAATTCGAACCCGCTTGGTCAAAGGGGTATGAACCTGGTCTTTCGATACCTCGTGAAATCCCTGACCGGCTTGCTCAACCAGCAGGCGCGGAGGGTGAATGACGTTTGGAATTTCTGCAACGACAGGCAGAAGGATGCGTTGCGATTCAACCGCCGTTGGCATACGGGATTTGACTTGATCAACCTGACCACCGGTTGCAGCAAGGAGCTTGGGCTGCATTCCGGCACGATTAACGACGTCTGCCAGCAATACGCAAAGTCGCGCAAGCAG
>Ga0307408_100000775_pt1 | contig 25710 bp, 23 predicted proteins | sample 322Cmetagenome_FD_202116 | JGI IMG/M metagenome (GOLD analysis project Ga0307408, IMG submission 202116) | Maize rhizosphere microbial communities from greenhouse at UC Davis, California, United States - 322HYB-C-3 | ecosystem: Host-associated > Plants > Roots > Rhizosphere > Soil | place...
CAACTTCAAATAATTCTGTAAGCCCCGAAGGCAGCAATAAGGATAGTAAATCTTTCTCCAACTTTTTTTGGAGCGAACTTAAGAAACTTTACACCATCCCCCAACTTTTCCGCTTGATCCCTGAATTCCTAAAAAACATAGATGGTGGCACATTTTAAATGGACACAAAAAAACCGCATTCAAGTATATCTGAATGCGGTTCTGTGGTACCAGCTGGAATCGAACCAGCGACACAAGGATTTTCAGTCCTTTGCTCTACCAACTGAGCTATGGTACCAGCCCGTTGGGGTTGCAAATGTAGTTATTTTTTCTGCATTGCAAACCTCTTTTTTAAAAAGCTTGGTTGATTTTACTTCTTTCTGTGCAATCTTCTTGAAAATCAGCAGTAAAATTTAAAGCTTCAATTCCTTTCCCTGATAAAAATCCAATATTTTCTTTCTCGAAATAAAATCATAGCGGTTTGTAAGCAGTGAGGTTTTAGCCTGATAAAAATTGTTTCTTGCGATAAGGTAATCAACTGTATTAATAGCTCCGGCGTTAAAACGGGCTTCAGCAACCCTGAATGATTCTTGATAAGCTTCTGCCTGTTCCTTCAAACTGCTGTAGCGCTCCTTAGTTGTTTCCATGTTAAGGTAGGCCTGTTCAATGAGTTGTTGTAGTTGAACTAAGGTACTTTGTGCAATGAGGCTGGCTTCTTGCCGTTCTAGCTTTGATTGGGAGATGCTATTTCTTGTTTTAAAAGAATTGAAGAGCGGGACATTCAGGCTGATGCTTAATGATTTGCTCAGGTTGTTTCCAAACTGATCGAAGTAACTTATTGGACGTTGGTCAAAGTTTCGTGCATTGTCAGCATAATTGCTGGATAGCCCTGTATTAAAATAAATGGATGGCGAGTAAAAGGAGCGCCTTGCCTTAACCTGAAAATCAGCACTTTTCTTTCTTAATTCTGAGGCTTTTGCCGATGCGAAGTTTTGCATCGAATTCTGGTAAACCTGCTTTGCGTTGTCTGTATAGTCTAACTCAAACAGCTCGGCGTTAAGAGGTTCTATTTGCAGATTTTGCTCGTAGGGGATATTTAGAAGCTTCACAAGTTCAACTTCCGAGTTATCCAGCAAGTTTTCGGCATTAATTACAGAAAGCCTATCGTTGGCGTATTGGCCTTTCAAGTCAAAATAGTCGCCTGGAGCTATTGCTCCATTTTGGTTTAGTGCATTCAGTCGATCAACTTGCTTAAGTGTTGTTTGTTGCCTCGACTTTGCCAAATCTAGGAGTCCCTGATTAGTTAATACCTCCAGATAAGCCAGTACAACTTTAAGGCTTAATTCATTTTTAGCTTGTAGTTCTTCTTGCTGTGCAGCCTTGTATAGTAGCGCATACTGTTTTATGGCGTTTTGTTGCGCCATTCCATTAAAAAGCAATAAAGAGCCCGAAATGTATGGATTCGCATAAGCAACTTTGTCGGTTACATAAGTATTGGTTAGTGGATTAATGCTGCGTCCCATGTTCAAACCATGGGTTACGCCTGCATTAACCGAAGGTAAAAGGTTAGCCCTCTCTTGTTGCCAATTTAAGCGTGTGTTTTCGCTATAAATAGTTTTTCTGCCAATATCCGGGTTGTTTTTAAGGGCAATTTCTATGGATTGGTTTAGGTTCAGCCTTGTGCTATCCTGTGGAAAGGCCTGAAAGGATAGTACAGTGAGCGTGAAAATTAGTAAGTGTTTCATTTTAATTCGTTTATGAAGTAAAGAGCTGTTAGGGTGTGAGCAATCAGCAATGGGCTGTCAGGTTTGAGCAATCAGCAATCAGCTTAGGTTATCAGCTTGAGGCTAGCTCATGCCCAATGTCGTTAAGTTAAGCGGTTGGTGGAGACACCAACCGCGGCGAACTCCGGTGATGGTGTCTCCACCAGCACCCTTTGAAATCCTTAACTTAACGACATTGAGCTCATGCCTGATACCTTACACCTGATACCTATCTTCATTCTGTCTTCAAGCTTTTTACTGGGTTTGTTCTTGCTGCTTTTAAAGATTGTAGGCTTATAATGCACCAGGCGATCGTTGTTACTATAATTCCAGGCAGTAAAAACATCCACAACTGCAGTTCGATGCGATATGAAAATACCTGGAGCCATTCTGTTATCGCGTAGTAGAAAATGGGGATCACAAGTACGAAGGCTATAAATATCAGGCGCAAGTAGTCTTTGGATAAGAGAAGTAAAATCCGGAGGACTGAGGCTCCAACCACCTTCCTAACGCCTATTTCTTTTGTGCGTTTTAGCACTGTCAGTGAAGCTAAGCCTAATAGGCCAAGCGATGCAACAATAGCCGACATTACACTAAACAGTGTTAGAAGCTTGCCAAAAAGTTCATCATCTTCATATTGGCGGGCAAAAAAGCTATCCATGAAATAAAATGAAAAAGGATCATCCGGATAATGCTTTTTCCAGGCTTGCTGCATAACGTTTAGCACAGCTTCACGGTTGGCCGAATTTAACCGGAATGTGTAGTAGCCGAATTCATACGGGTGGTCAAAATAGAATAAAACCGGCTCGACTTTTTTCTTAAGGGATTCATGGTGATAATCCTGAATAACTCCTGCAACGCGGATTTTCTTATTATCGCCGGTTAAGAACTCTGCGTTGATAGCTTGTTCGGCGTTTTTGAACCCAAAAGCTTTGGCGGCAGATAAGTTTATCAGGCAATTTTTCCCCTTATCCCTTTCTTCAATATTGCGCCCAGCTATAAGTTTCAATCCGAAGGTTTTAAGGTAGCCATCATCGGTAGTGGAAATCCAGAAAGTTTGTTTCTTCTGGTTGTTGCTGCCGCTTAGCCTTACCGATTCATCGTGATAGCGCAGTTCCTCACCTGGAATATTCATCGAGGCGGTTCCTGCTATGAAATTGTTGTTGGCAAGAAGGTCACTCCTGAATGCCTGAAAGCGCTGATAACGAAGTGAATCGATATTTCGAGATGCTGGCCCCATCAGGCTGATCGTTTGCGAGGTATTAAAACCCAGGTCGAAATTCCGCATGAAGTTTATTTGCCTGTTGGCGATGATTGTGCAGCCAATGGTGAAAATTGCAAGCAGAAGCTGAAACACAACTAAACCATTACGGAACAGGTTTTTGCTGCTGCCGATATTGTATTGGCGCTTTAAAATAAAGGCAGGTTTGTACCTGGCAATTATACGTGCCGGAAAAATGGCAGCAGCGATAGTGATAAGTAAGATGCAGGTGAAATATCCTATCCATTTTAGATTCAATCCCTGCGATTTATAGAATGATGTGGAAATATATCCCGACAGGATTTGAACGAAAAGAAAATAGATACCAATACCAATAAGGATGGCTATGGTGCTCATAATAAGCGCTTCCATGATAAACTGGCTACTAATGGTGGCAATGTTTGCGCCATAAACTTTACGCACCATAATCTCTTCTGCCCGCTGGAAGGTTTGTGCCAAGGACAAATTCAGATAGTTGATCCAGGCTGCAATGAGAATGAATATAGCCACGCAAATGAGAGCGTATAAAAGCGCTTTGTTTCTGCCCGGTTCTTGTTCACTGGCCATGCCTTTTGTGAAATGAATTTCTTTTAAGGGGCGCAATGAATATTTTCCCTTGAGATTTTTTTCCCTCAGGCTAACTACATTGTCGGTTGCTATTTTTTCAAGTGAGGCGTTCAGTTTGTTTACGTTGGCTGGGGACTGCAGTTTCACATATGTATAGGTCCAGGGCGATGTGAAGTCGCCTTTTTTAGGCCCAGCCCATAAAAGCAGCTCTAGAGTGCTCCATGAAATAACAAAATTGAACTTTACAGCGGCATTGTCGGGTACATCGTCGAAAACTGCTGTAACTGTAAATGGAATATGTTCATTAAAATTTATGCGTTTGCCAATTGGATTTTCTTTTCCGAAATAAACATTTGCCAGCGACTTTGAAATTGCCATACTGTAGGGTGCAACCAATGCCTTGTTGCGTTCCCCTTCGAGTAGGTTCACTTCAAAAACATTGAAGAATGTACTATCTGCCCAAACCCCTTTTTGATGGCCTTTGGCATTATCATTAAATAGCAGGCAGTTTTCATTATATGCTTTAGCCACATGTTTAACTTCGGGCATGTTTTCTTTGAGGAACGAACTTAAGCCGGTATGGGTCCTGGCATTTTTTATAACCGGTTCGTTCCCCTGAAATTCGTAATAATCAATTCGATAAACATTTTCTACGTCGGGTAGATAGTCGTCATAGCTAAATTCATAGTCAACATAATTCATCAGAATCAGGAAGGTTGCGATCCCGATAGAAAGCCCTGCAATATTGATCAGGGAGAAAAATCTCCGCTTGCTGAGATTTCTGATCGCTGTAATGAAGAGGTGTTTAAGCATGGTTTTTTTATTAGCTGTTAGCAGGTTAGGTGTGAGGTATGAGCAGTTAAGCGGTGAGCTATCAGGTGTGAGGTTTCAGGTGTTAATTGCCAACCTGATATCTGACAACTGATGCCTCACACCTAACCGCTCACTCCGTTCTTAAATTCTTTACTGGATTTGCCACTGCAGCTTTAATTGCTTGAAAACTGACTGTCAATAGGGTAATGGCAAGAGCTCCCAGGCATGTGGCGGCCAGTATCCAGGGGGAGATTTCTGTGCGATATTCATATTTTTGGAGCCATTGATTTAAGAAATACCAGGCAGTTGGGATAGCAATAAGGCATGCAATAATCACAAGGGTTATGAAACTTGCCGACATTATTCGCCATAAATCAAGTACTGAGGCACCAAGCACTTTTCTTATTCCGAACTCTTTAGTGCGCTGTTCTGCAACGAAGGAAGCTAATCCGAATAATCCAAGGCAGGAAATAAAAATGGCCAGAGAAGCAAATATAGTGGCGAGCTTGCCAATTTGTTCTTCTTCTTCAAATTTCTTCCCGTATTCTACATCTATAAAGCGATAATCAAAAGATACAGAAGGTACTACCTTTTCAAAGATCGCCTCCATTTTAGTAAGGACGTCGGGAATGTTCTGTTTAGGATTAAGCCTTAGATAAAGCCAGCTTGTTGCTTCATCATAATTGACCATGTAAATATTATGCTTAACTGTTTGATAGGGCGAGTCTGTAATCTGGTCTTTAACTAATCCGATGATCCTTAAAGGTGACCCGTTCCAACGTATGATTTCGCCAACTGGTTTAGACAGGTTCATATATTTAGCTGCCGCTTCGTTAATCATGACATTGTAGATAATGCCAGATGTATGATTGCTGCCATTGGAAGTGGAATCTCTGCTGAATTTTCTGGAGAAATTGCGGCCATCTTTCAATTTCCATCCTATGGTTTGTCCGTAGTCGTGTGTTACCCAAAAAATTCCGAAGCCCTCGTATTGACTGGATTTTTTTCCTTTCCATTCAAAATCTCCGCTCTTGGACCACGTGTCTGTCAGCGCACTGTTTGAAAGTGCAGCTTCGGTGATCAGGCTGGCATTTTTTAACTCGTCGATAAGGATTTTCTGTTTCCAGATCATCTCTGGAGATTTTGGGCGGAAGGCGAGTAACCCATTTTTGTCATAGCCGACAGTCCGGTTTTTTGCATGCTGGATTTGCCTGTATACAATCAGTGTACCTACAATTAATGTTACCGATACTGTAAATTGGAGCACAACCAAGGCTTTACGAGGGACTGATGTGTGCTGTGTTGGGCTAAATGTGCCTTTTAGCACTTTTATCGGATTAAAGGAGGATAGATAAAATGCCGGATAACTTCCCGCTACAAGTCCTGTGATTGCAATGAAAGCAAGGCTGCAAAGCCAGAAGGTTGGATTAACCCATTGCATTGCCATTTTTTTACCCACAAGGTTGTTAAACCAAGGTAAGGTTATAATTACCAGAGCGATAGCAAATACAAACGCTACTAATACAATCAGGTAAGATTCGCACACGAATTGTTTAATGAGTTGGATGCGGCTAGATCCAACGGCTTTGCGCACACCAACCTCTTTTGCCCGTTTTTCGCTGCGTGCAGTACTAAGGTTAATGAAATTAATGCAGGCAAGCAGCAATACAAAAGTTCCGATGGTGCCAATCAGCCAAACAAATTGAGCTTGCCCACCCGTATTAAGGCCATCTTTCCATTCAGAATACAAATGCCAGCGGCGCATAGGATGAAGAAAAACTTCGACATTGAATTTCTTATTTTCTTCGTCTGCATTATCGTGCATTGCGGTTTTTATGCGTGCCGAAACTGCTTCATATGTGGTATTAGGCTGAATTTGAACATAGATCAGGAAGGAATAATTATCCCAGTCGTCAGCAGCCTGGTCCACCCATTTCTGATTGGCGATAAGTAAATCCCAGGGCGCAATAAAATTCACGTGCTCAAATTGGCAGTTGCGCGGTAAGTCTTTATAAACGCCGGTAACCTTTACATGCATGGTGTTATCAATAATGATGGTTTTTCCCATGGCATCCTGGTCTCCAAAAAGTGCTTTTTCGGTAGATGCTGAAATTAATAGAGACGATGGGTCCTTTAAACCAGAGCGGCTTCCTTTAATCATTTCCAATGAAAGCATATCTGGAGCACCAGACTGCATAAATCGGCCACCTTTAGTAAGCTTTTTTTCTCCGAAGGAGAGAAGACGGTCTTCTGTCCAGCGAGACATTACAATATGTTTAAAACTGCTGCCATACTTGTTTCGCAGTTCGAACTCTAATGGCCTTGGCTTACTCTCAGAGACTGTGGGTTGTCCATCCAGTGACCCTTTACTGTAAACCTGCGCTATACTGTCGTAATTCCTAAAATTGGTATCGAACGAAAGCTCATCCCAAACCCATAAGCCAATAATTATGGCTACAGCCATGCCCAATGCAAGTCCGCTTATATTGATGGTGGACGATACTCTGTTTTTTAGCAGATTACGCCAGGCGATTTTTATGTAGTTTTTTAGCATTTAGCGGTTAGCATTTAGCGATTAGCATTTTAGCAGTTGGCATCTAGCGATGAGCAATTAGCGTTTAGCAATGATGATTCAACGATCAACTGGTAGCTGATAGCTTTTTTTCGATTTATTTGCCTCATACCTCTCTACCTCACACCTCCCTACACCAATATATTTTCCATTACTGTTTGTCCGTCCAACATGCGTATAATGCGATGGGTGTAGCGGGCATCGTGTTCAGAGTGGGTTACCATAATGATGGTAGTACCTTGTTCATTCAAATCGGTAAGCAGCTGCATTACATCATTGCCGTTGGTTGAGTCGAGGTTACCTGTAGGTTCATCGGCGAGGATTAACTTGGGGTTGTTTACTACCGCCCGGGCAACTGCTACTCGCTGTTGTTGTCCACCCGAAAGCTGTTGCGGATAATGGTTGCGCCGATGCATAATCTGTATTTTGTGAAGTACTTCTTCAACCCGGCGTTTGCGTTCCTTAGCGTTCACGTTAGTGTAAATCAACGGAAGCTCCACATTTTCAAAAACGGTAAGCTCGTCAATAAGGTTAAAGCTTTGGAATACAAAGCCAATATTGTTTTTCCTTAAGTCGGAGCGCTTGCGTTCATTGAATTTTGAAACTTCAATATCGTTGAACAGGTAGCTGCCACCGTCCATATCATCCAGCAAGCCAAGGATGTTAAGAAGCGTAGATTTTCCGCATCCTGAGGGGCCCATCACGGCCACAAACTCGCCTTTTTTCACTTCGATGGACACTTTATTAAGCGCTACCGTTTCTACTTCTTCAGTGCGGTAAAATTTTTCGAGGTTGGATATTTTGATCATTGTTTTTGGGTTTTAGCTGATAGCAATTAGCTTTTAGCTTTCTGTATATCGTTTAATTTTTTAGGTGTCAGCTAATAGCTTTTAGGTGTTAGCAGGTGCTTATAGCTAAAACCTAATAGCTTTTTAGCTAACAGCTTTCTAATAAGTTTTCTTTTTACCTTAAATATGTTTCATATTTTAGTTCGGTGTGATGATTGTTTGAGTTTATTAACCTAATCCAGATCCAGCTATGCGTAATTTTCAAGACTTTGTAATTTGGCAAAAAAGCCATTCCTTCACATTAAAAATTTATAAAACCACTCAAAAATATCCGTCTTCCGAGGCATTTGGCTTAACTTCTCAAATGCGCCGTGCTGCGTCTTCCATCCCGTTTAATATTGCAGAGGGTTGTGGAAGACACTCCGATCCTGATTTCAGAAGATTCCTAATCGTCGCCTCAGGCTCTGCATCTGAAATTGATTATCAATTAATACTTTCAAAAGATCTCGAATACATTTCCTTAACAGAATTTGGCGAACTTCATTCTCTCATAACCGAGATCAGAAAAATGTTATTTGCCCTGATTAATAAGTTAGGGAGCTAGATTTAAGCTTTAAGCTATTAGCTATCTAGCTTTTAGCAATTAGCTAATAGCAGCTAGCTAGAACTTGTCATTCTCGCAGGTGCTAATCGCTAATTGCTAACAGGCTAATAGGCTAGCTGAACTTGTCATTCTCGCAGGTGCTAACCGCTAATTGCTAACAGGCTAATAGCTTGCTAGAACTTGTCATTCTCGCAGGAGCTAACAGCTAACCGCTAACCGCTAACAGGCTAATAATACCCAACCACCAACATCTCATTATCCCCAAAGCTCTCATAACCAGACGTAACCACTTTGTCTCCAATATTTAAGCCCTCCAGTACCTCATAATAATCAGGGTTTTGCCTCCCTAACTGGATGTTCACTTTGTAAGCCTTTTTCCCGTCTTCGCTGAGTTTAAAAATCCAATTGCCACCGGTTTGCTGATAGAAACCACCGCGTGGCAGCAAAAGCGCCTGTGCTGAATTGCTAAGAGATAACCTTACCTGAAGAGTTTGCCCTCTTCTTATTCCGGAGGGCACAGTTCCATCAAATTTTAAATCCACCTGAAAACGGCCATTAGTAACCTGGGTGAAAACCTTTATGATTTTTAATTTATAAGATTTGTCATCAATTGTAAAATCGCCACCGAGCCCGGTATACACTCTGGAAAGGTAATGTTCATCAATGTCTGCACGCACTTTAAAGCCGCTAAGTACATCAATTTGCCCAAGCCTGTTACCTTGGCTTTTTGACTGGCCCACTTCCGCATCGAGCGAAGTAAGCTGGCCATCAATCGGAGCTCTTACAATTAGCCCGCTAACTTTTTTCCTCATCAGTTTAAGGGCAGCTTGTGTCCTTTCGTACGATTGTCTGGCTTGCTCCAATTCCTGGCTGGTTGAAATAGAATCCTTCCTTAACACCTGCTCGGTAAGCTTTTTACGCTTAACCTGGTACTCATATCCAATTTGAGATTGTTTAAATTCCTGTTCGCTGATGGCTTTTTGGCTGTAAAGGGTTTTGTTTAGCTTATAAAGCCTTTCAGCCTCTTTCCATTCCTTCTCAACGTCCGCCATGCGGTTAAGCTGGTCGATGGTGTTTTTCTGAGCTGCATTTCTGGAAATCTGCATTTGAGTTAACAAATTGAAAACCTGCGTTTCCTGGTTCACCAGGCTAAGTTCTAAATCTGTATTAGACAGCCTCAAAATGGCGTCGCCTTTTTTTAGCACAGCGCCATCTTCAACATACTTTTCTTCAACCCGGCCACCCTCAAGGGCATCCAGGTAGATGGTTGTAAGCGGCATTATAACTCCGTTTATTGGGATAAATTCCAGGAAGTCACCTTCCTTAACGGTGCTTATCGTCAGTCGGTTGGCATCCACATTAATTCGGCTTCCACCACGGCTATAGTAGTAGCTTCCGCTTAGCAGAACGATAAATAAAATAGTTCCGGTTATGGCAAGTATTCGCTTGCTTGTCCATGTTTTTTTTGGAATTGCCCTATCCACTGAATATAGTTTTAAATACCAATGGGATACAAAAAGCTATGCCAAACGTGTAATTTGTTGATTTGTAGCTGGTTGGTTTTTTTGCGTCCTCTGGGACTGTTCGTTACCGTACACTTGCTGAACGTAAGCGTACAGGTTGTGCGTGCACTATGATAAGAGTTAACAGACGTGGAAGAGGAAATAAATCTAGGCAGTTTTTGTAACTACGGTCCAATTTCAGAAAAATATCTAAGCCGATAGGCGTTCATTGCGGTATCTCCCAGCTTATTTAACAGCCTGTAATTCACCACAGCGCCTACAGCAGCGCCTATGTAAGGAACTAGTTGAGCCATTTTTGCAAGGTCGATATAGTCGCGATACTCCTGTTGGAAGGAACGCCAGTCAAAATCTTTGATATCTTCTGGCAGCGAGTGCGAAATTTCCTGCCATTTTAATAAGTGGTTAGCCGTTTTCTGGCGTTGGTGCTGGCTGGAAAATGCCAGTTGGAAAATATGGAGCAAGTAAACGCGTTCCCGGTAATCCTTTAGGTTATACCCATAAAGCCCGGCTACTTCATACAGGAATTTAATTTTGATGGCCAGAAGCAAAGGGAAATCAGCAAAGCCCATTAAAATTCCGCCCGCACCGGTTATAGCGCCCTCGGTTGCCGCAGTTTTTTTATAAAATTCAAGCCTGGCCCTAACAAGCTCTTCTCTCGCAAACAAAGTCATGTTTTGCAGAGGTTCTTTGCGAGTAAATTCAGCCCCAAATAAAACTGCCCGCACCATTTCACGTATCATAGCTGTAACTGCCCGGTGCACTTTTTCAGGAATCACTTTGTTAACCCTGTCCTGTACACTTTTCGCTATTTTATCAGTAAAAGAAGGGTTCTGGAGTATTTGGTGCCGCCAGAATTCCATTTCTGTTTTTACCTGTTGCGTATAGATGTCCATGGTTTTACTTACGACTAAGATATGCTGGTTGCTTATAAGTTACAATCGGTGAAAAAATGCCAGGCAGATTGAATGAGATTTTCCTGGCTATAAACGCCTGAAAATAAGTTTGTATATCGTGATTCTGCAAACTTTAATTTAAGAAAGATTTCGTTGGCTCGAAAATAGTTTTCCGCCAAAGGCTACCTTTTTTACTATTATTGCAGAGCCTCAATTATAAAACTATGCAATTAAAAAACGCTTCCATTCTTATTGTTGACGACGATTCCGATGTATTAACCGCAGTTAGGCTATTGCTGAAAACCCAGGCAGCGGAGGTAGTAACAGAAAAGAACCCGGAGAACATACCAACATTAATTAGGAGCTACAATTTCGATGTCATTTTGTTGGATATGAACTTTAAAAGTGTGGTACACACCGGTAACGAGGGGCTTTTCTGGCTCACTAAAGTCAAATCCATTAAGCCGGATGCCTGTGTTATAATGATTACCGCTTATGGTGATATTGACCTGGCTGTAAGAGCTTTAAAAGAGGGCGCTTCAGATTTTATAGTGAAACCATGGCATAACGAAAAACTGATTGAAACCATTAAGGAAACTTTGTTGAAGAAGGAAAAGAGGGGCATACCCGCTTCTGCAAAGGAATCAGGAATAAGTGTAGATTTAGTTGGAGGTTCAGATGCAATGGATTCGGTTTTTCATAAGATCAGGAAGATCGCTCCCACAGATGCAAATATTTTGATTCTCGGTGAAAATGGAACTGGTAAGGATTTGATCGCAAAGGCCATTCATGAAAGCTCGTTAAGGGCAAATAAGCCATTTGTAAAGGTTGATGTTGGGGCACTTACCGATAATCTGTTCGAGAGCGAACTTTTTGGACATAAGAAAGGCGCATTTACCGATGCCCGGGAAGATAGGGCTGGACGGTTTGAAGCTGCACAAGGCGGCACCATCTTTTTAGATGAAATCGGAAACATAAGCCTTCAGCAACAGGCAAAGTTGCTAAGCGTTTTACAAAACCGGCAGGTAATCCGTTTAGGGAGTAACACGCCAATTCCTATTGACATCAGGCTTATTTGTGCTACCAATACTCCCTTGCATGAACTGGCTAACGAAAACCGGTTTCGTAAAGACCTAATTTATCGTATAAATACGGTCGAGATAATGGTTCCGCCACTGCGAAACCGAGACGGAGATATAGAACAACTGGCAAATTTCTTTTTAAACAGATATTGTGAAAAATATAGCAAGCCAAGCTTATCATTCAGTGAAAAAGCTCTTTATAAGCTCAATAGCTACTCCTTTCCCGGCAATGTAAGGGAGCTGCAGTACACCATTGAGCGGGCCGTAATTATGTCTGATGAGTCGTTTATTAGTGAAGATGGGTTGGTGTTTTCAGCATTAGAAACACCGGCTTATCCAGAGGACGCGCAAAGCGATACAAAACTCAGCTCCTTGGAAAAAAATACGATTTTAAGAGTGATTGAAAAGCACCAGGGAAATATAACCAGGGCTGCAAAGGAATTAGGTTTAACCCGTACCGCATTGTACCGTCGTTTAAGCAAATATGACATCTGAAGCCAATGTTTAAGAAACTAGAATGGTATCTATTAAGTCGGGTGTTTTTTCTTGCCATATCCGTTTGTGCAAGCTGCTTATGTATGCTGAAAGGATGGCATCTGTATTCAGTTTTAGCTGCAATATCTGCAATCTATTGGCTAGTAGTTATATATAAACATCAAATAAAGGTTTATCGTGAATTAGGTTTTTTCATTGAATCAATAAAGTATAAAGATTTTTCCAGAAATTTTAGTACCAGCAACTCATCGCCGGCGCTACAGGCTTTGCGCAGTGGATTTAATGAAATTAACACCCAGCTAAAAACCGTTGCGAGAGAAAAGGAAACCCATTACCAGTATTTACATAAGATTCTCGAGCTTATTGACACGGGCATTTTATCTTACGAAACCGAAAGTGGAGAAGTAAAATGGATGAACGAATCGTTGAAAAAACTGCTTCAGTTGCCCTACTTAAAAAATATTCAGGCGCTGGAAAAACGGAATCAGAGTTTATACGAACAGGTCATTTCACTCAATCCCGGCGATTCAATAATAGGGACTGCGCAATCTCAAAAGATACTACTGGCGGCAACAGCTTTTCAGGCAGATGGAAAGAAATATCACCTGGTTGCTTTTCAAAATATCAACGAAGCAATTGACGAAACTGAGGCTAAGGCCTGGCAAAAGTTACTAAGCGTACTTACTCATGAAATCATGAATTCAATTGCGCCAATTTCATCTTTAGCAGATACCATAAAAAACAGAATTGCTTCGATCGATAAGTCGACATTTCCTCCAGATTATTTAGAAGACCTGGAGGTTGGTACCTCAACCATTAAACGCCGTAGCGAGGGACTGATAAAGTTCGCCGAAACCTACCGTAACCTTAATAAAATCTCAAACCTCAACCTCGAAAAATTTTATGTCAGAGATTTATTTGAAAACCTGTATAATTTAATGCAGCCTACGTTTAGCAAGAAAAATATCGAGCTGGGCATTAATTTAAGAGTCCCTAATTTGATGTTAGAAGCGGATGTAAATCTATTGGAGCAGGTATTAATCAATCTGTTGCTAAATGCTTTTGAGGCTGTTAAAGAAAAAGATAACCCGCAGATTTCCTTGTTAGCCGATACCGATAAAGATAAAATACGCATCCAGGTAATCGACAATGGCAACGGTATTCCTGCCGATATGCTCGATAAGATTTTCGTTCCGTTTTTTAGCACAAAGAAAAATGGAAGTGGTATAGGCTTAACCTTATGCCAACAAATAATGATGCTTCATAAGGGACATATTCAAGCGCAATCCAAGGTAGCAGAAGGTACGGTGTTTTCATTGCAATTTTAAAAAAGGTTTCAAGCCATCAGGGATTTCGCTTTTAGGAAAATAGGAAGTCCGAAAGAAAGGCAATGCGTTTTTTAACCACATCTGTCCACATGGATTAGCTCATAGTTCGGAAAAATATAAATATAAAGCGATTGAAAGGCTAATCGTAAATCGTAATTCGTTAAATCGTAATTTTAAAAGCGAAATCCCTGTTCAAGACATTCACTTCTTTGATAATTCCTTTTTAATTATAATCTTCGTAATCGTTTACGGAGAATGAAAAGACGCGTTACAATAGCAGATATAGCAAGAGAGCTGAACATAACGGCAGCTACGGTTTCGCGGGCATTAAGTAACCACCCCGAAATAAGCGCCAGTACAAAAAAACTCGTAAGGGCTGCTGCAGAAAGGCTAGATTATAAGCCTAATAAAATAGCATCGTCCCTGCGCTCGGGTAAAACAAGGGTAATAGGCGTGTTGATCCCAACGGCAGAGCATATATTTTTTGGCTCAGTAATTCATGGCATATCCAATATTGCCAGTCAAAACGGTTACGACGTTCTTATTTATCAGTCCAATGAATCCCAACAGTTTGAAAAGAAGGGCGTAGATACCTTTATTAATGCCCGGGTAGATGGCATTCTGGCTTCTATTGCGAAGGACACCACCGATTTTTCCCACTTCAGTTACGTCAAAGAAAAGAATATTCCGATTGCTTTTTTCGATCGCGTAAATGATAATCTGGGCATTTCTTCGGTTTGTATAGACGATTACAAAGGCGCATATATGGCTACACAATCCCTTATCAGCGAAGGTTATAAAAAGATTGCTCATATTTCTGGCCCTGCCAATATTAAAACATTTACGGAGCGGGTTAGGGGATATAAGGATGCATTGGCGGCTAATGATTTGCCATTCCATAAAGACTGGCTTTTTGAGGGAGATATCAGCATTGAGGCGGGTAGAAATGGAATAAGGCATTTTTTTAGCCTGGCGGATAAGCCAGACGCTGTGTGTGCTGTTGAAGATTTTTCTGCACTGGGAGCTTTAAAAGAATTGAAAAAGCTAGGCATTCCGGTACCGCAAGATTTCGGCGTAATCGGTTTTTGCAACGATCTGTTTGGAGAACACATCACGCCATCATTATCAACGGTAGACCAACAAACGGTGGCTATGGGCGAAGAAGCCTTTGAGTTAATAAGCAAATTGATTGACAATGAACAGTCAAGGGAAAGGGTGCACAAAAAAGTATTGGAGCCTTTATTGGTGCTGAGAGAATCATCAAAAAAACACTAGTCTAAAAAAATAACGTAAACGATTACGTAAAATTTATATAAAAAAACTATATAGTAAAATGACTTACCAACCTTCCAGCACACGCTATCAAAACATGGAATACCGTCGATGCGGTAATTCGGGCATCAAACTTTCAGCCTTTTCCCTGGGGCTGTGGCATAATTTCGGGTACGTAAATAATTTCGAAAACAGCCGTAATCTTTGTAAAACCGCCTTTGATAACGGTATTACTCATTTCGATCTGGCTAATAACTACGGTCCTCCGTATGGTTCTGCAGAGTCTAATTTTGGCAGAATTCTCGACCTTGATTTAAGAAGCTACCGCGATGAGCTGATCATTTCCTCAAAAGCTGGTTATGACATGTGGGAAGGCCCGTACGGTAACTGGGGCTCGAAAAAATACCTGGTTTCCAGCCTGGACCAAAGCCTTAAACGCATGAAACTGGATTATGTCGATATTTTTTATCATCATCGGCCAGATCCCGAAACTCCTTTGGAAGAGACAATGGCAGCGCTTGATTTAATTGTGCGCCAGGGAAAGGCTTTGTATGTGGGTATTTCAAACTATCGCCCTGCGGAAGCTGAAAAAGCTTTTAGAATTTTAAAGGCCTTAGGCACACCGTGCCTAATTCATCAGCCTAAATATTCAATGTTTGAGCGATGGGTGGAGGATGGCTTACTGGATTTATTAGGAAAAGAAGGTGTTGGCTGCATTCCCTTTTCGCCTTTGGCACAAGGAATTTTAACTGATAAATATTTACAGGGCATTCCGGCAGACTCGCGGGTAGCAACCAGTGGAATTTTTCTTAAAGAAAATCATATTACTCCAGACAGAGTTGAAAAAGTAAGAAGGTTGAATGAGATAGCGCAACAGCGTGGCCAGAAACTCGCTCATATGGCGTTAGCATGGCTTTTACGGGATCCAAGAGTTACTTCGGTTTTAATTGGGTCAAGCAAACCTGAACAAATTACCGATTCTATTAAGGCATTGGAAAACACTGTCTTTAGTGAAGAAGAGCTAGCTAACATCAATGCCATTTTAAGCGGCGAAGCTATATTAAACTCTTAGAAATAAAATTTATACTTATGTGTGCAGTAGGCTGCGGCTTACTGCAACACATAAAAGTCCTTGAATTCTACTTGCCGCCATACCCGATATCATTTTGCTGTAATGAATCTTGCCTCTTTTCAGCTAAATAGCTCCCCTGTTGATGATTGTAAAAAACTTGTTGCAAATAAATTTGAGTAGGGGCTGCGCTGGAATTTAATCACTATTGTATTGTATTCGCATAATTGGCAACGCACACAATTGCCAGAAGACTAACCACTTCAGAATAAATGAAACACATAAATAAAAAGCAGGTATTGCGCCTGTGTAAATCTTACTTCTTGCTGGCATTGTTTGCTCTTATTGCAGGCAACGGTTTTGCTCAGGTACGTAAAATCGAATCGTTTGATGCCAACTGGCATTTCTATAAAGGAGATATCCAGGGAGCGGAAAAATCATCTTTTAATGATTCTTCATGGAGGCTTCTAAATGTTCCGCATGATTGGAGCATTGAAGGCCCTTATGATAAAGCTAACCCAACGGCGCGTGGCGGCGGTTATCTTCCTGCTGGTATTGGATGGTATCGCAAAGACTTTATGCTAAGTGATGCCGATGCTCAAAAACAACATTTTATTGAGTTTGATGGTGTAATGGCTAATAGTGATGTTTGGGTAAACGGTGTGCATTTAGGCAAGCGGCCTTATGGATATATCAGCTTTGCTTATGATTTAACTAAACACTTAAATTATGGCAAGGGTAAAATCAATACGATTGCGGTAAGGGCAGATAATACCATTCAACCAGCGTCCAGGTATTATACAGGAGCGGGCATCTACCGCCATGCGCGCCTGGTTTCGGTAAACCCGGTTCATTTTACCCAATGGGGAACATATATTACAAGCCCGGTAGTTACCAAAGAAAAAGCAACCGTAAATATTAAATCAGAAGTAGAAAACAAAAGCCAGAAATCCGGCGAATACACATTCCAAACTGCTATTATAGATGCCGCCGGTAAAGTGGTTAAAACTGCTGAAAGTAAGCAAAGTATCCCTGCGGGAGAAAAAGTAGAGTTTAACCAAAATCTTCAGGTTTCTAACCCTAAACTTTGGGATATCGAACAGCCTAATTTATATAAAGCTGTAACCAGGATACTATTGGCAAAGGCAATAATAGATGACCAAACTATCGAATTTGGCATAAAGGACGCCAAGTTTGATGCCGCAACTGGCTTTTGGCTTAACGGGAAAAACTACAAAATAAAAGGAGTTTGCTTGCATCATGACGGGGGCGCTGTTGGTGCTGCGGTGCCTTTGGGGGTGTGGGAAGAACGATTTAAACTGTTGAAACAGGTTGGTGTAAATGGTATCCGTACGTCGCATAACCCGGTAGCGCCAGAGTTTTTAAGCCTTTGTGATAAGATGGGTTTTGTGGTGATGGATGAAACTTTCGATACCTGGACAGCCGCAAAACATAATGGAGAAAAAGGGTACAACCTCAACTTTAAAGAATGGTGGGAAAGAGACACCCGTGATATGGTTTTGCGCGATCGAAATCATCCTTCCATTGTAATTTATAGTGTTGGAAACGAAATTCACGACCCACTAACTTATCCTGATGGGTATAGTGTTTATAAGGCGCAGCAGGATGTAGTTAAAAAGTTCGACCCATCAAGGCCGGTCACTATGGCCTTATTTCGTCCGGCAAATTCTAAAGTTTACACCAACGGTTTTGCAGAGCACATGGAAATTGTGGGTCAAAATTATCGCGAAAATGAGCTTGTTGCCGCTCATGAAGGCAATCCGCACTGGAAAGTAATCGGAACAGAAAATACACATGTGCTAAATCAGTGGCTCGCTTTGCGGGATAAGCCTTATATGGCAGGCCAGTTTTTATGGACCGGTATAGATTACCTCGGGGAAGCCGACTGGCCTGAAACAACTAATAACCAGGGGCTTTTTGACCGTGCGGGTAACTGGAAACAACAATCACTACAACGCGATAGCTGGTGGTCAGAAGAGCCGGTAGTGCATATAGTTAGAAAGTCGGATAATGCCGGTGCTGGTGTATGGGTAGCAAACTGGACTCCCGCTGATTTCGATACCTATGATAATGCTAAAGTGCAGGTCTACAGCAATTGCGAAGAGGTAGAGCTGTTTTTAAACGGTAAGTCATTGGGTTTGAAAACTAAACCGGCAGATGATTCTCCAAGAGAGTGGGAGGTAACGTTTGAAAAAGGGACAATTAAGGCAGTGGGTAAAAATAAGGCTAAAGAAGTCGCTTCAGAGGAATTTAAATCGGCTGGTGCACCCGCAAAGATTCTCCTGACAAGCAGTAAAGGAAAACTTGCCAATAACTGGGATGATGTTTCTTTCATCACTGCAACTATTGTGGACACCAACGATATCCCTTGCCCAAATTCAGATAATCTGATCAAATTTAACGTCACCGGCCCCGGGAAAATTGAAGCCGTAGATAATGGAAATATCATCAGCCATGAGGCTTACCAAGCAGCTGAAAGGCAAGCTTATCAAGGAAAAGCTATCGCGATAATTAAAGCCGGAAAAAGTTCTGGCAAAATAACCGTTAAAGCCGATTCGGAGGGATTAGGATCGGGGTCGATAGCTCTTGATATCGTTCCTTAATTTGTTAATAAACAGAAATTGTAAAAATATGTTAAAGCTTGGATATATGTAAAAGCCGGTAAAATGGCTTCCAGGAAAACAACCATTTTAAGGGCACCCGCTTTTAAATGGCTTGTTGGTTAGTTTGAGTAGACTGCCCGTTTTTCGGGCAGTTCTTTTCAGTTCCGCTAGCACACACACACACACACACACACACACACACACACAGATGTGATTTTGGTCCCATTTCAGATTGGGCACATCCAGGCAAATTTGTGGAACCGGGGAGAGATCTATTGCTAACAGCTGGGCATAAGCAAACAGCCTCAGATCATACTCATCCAACCTCAGTCCTGATACTAAAATCCAAATCCAGTCGGCCATGTTATCCGACGACAATAAAACCATGAATATTTGTATTGTGCATCTTCCTGATGCCTGGTTGAAAAGGAAGTATTGAAGAGCAGGATATTAAAGCTATGTTCCATTATTGCTCAACCAGATTTTTGCTCACCTTTAACAAGCTATTTTTAACAATTACTTAAGCACGGAAGAACTGTAAATTCCACCGTGCTTAAATTAAAAAAGGTACATCAAATCATTACTGTATCACTATTTTCTGCGTAGTTACTCCAGAGTCTCCGCTTAACTTTGCTATATACATTCCACGTGTAAGCCCGTTTACCGGAACACTAACTTTTCCCGACATCCCCGTTACGGTTACTTGTAATAATCTCTGCCCGTTAAGCCCTGACAATTCAAATGATTTATAAGCTGACGCGGATGGAATATTTACATACACAAATCCATCGGTAACAACAGCAGGATAAATACTTGCCACATCAATTTTGGCAGCACTTACAGCAATGGTGCCCGAGTATTTAGTTTGGCCATCCTTATCAATCATTTTAAGGCGGTAGAAAATATCGTTGTTATGGGCAGTTTTATCTATGTAGCTGTAAGATGAGCCGCTTGCCAGATTCTTTGCTGATACAGACGCCAGGTAGCCGAAAATATTACCATTATAACTGTATTCGATTTCAAAACGGCTAACATTCATTTCCGATGCGGTGTTCCATTTCAACTGTACGCCCTGGCTAGCTTGCTTTCCTGTAAAACTACTGAGTGTAAGTGGTAAGGGGCCGTCTGAAGTAACCCGGTAAACACTGCCTTCGGTAAGGGAAACTGCGTAAAGTTCGCCATTTTCAGTTTCGCCAAAATCAGCAATTCCGGTTGGCGAAAGGGTTTGAGTTCCAACTGTCCAGCCCCCTGAGCCGTTGGATATAATTTTATAGAAAGTACCCGAATAGAAGTCGGCACTTACGTAGCAGCCCTGAAGCGCCAAGTAGGTTGGCCCGCGGTAAACAACACCTCCGGTTATAGCAGCAAATGGTGCTTGGGTTGGGTAAGTATGTACCGGGAAAACATAATTGGAAGCGGCTACGCAACCAACGGTAGTATTGAAGGCGTTATTACCTTCATAGCAGCGCCAGCCGTAGTTTGTGCCGAGAGTTGATGCGGCTGCCCTGTAATTAATTTCTTCCCAGGAATCTTGCCCAACATCTCCAATCCACATATCGCCGGTTTGGCGGTCAAAACTCCATCGAAAAGGATTCCGCAGGCCGAGGGCATAAATTTCGTTCCCATAGGGATTGTCTCCAGGAACGGTATAATAAGGTGCTGTTGCGGATGTGTTTACATTTAAGCGTAATATTTTACCAAGCAATACCGATGTGTTTTGCGCATTGTTAGGAACATCGCCGCCCCCGCCTCCATCGCCAGTAGATAGATATAAATAACCGTCGGTTCCAAAATGCATTTCGCCCCCGTTATGATTGGCATTTGTTGGATGAGGAATAGTTAGCACTACAGCCCTTGTGCTCGCATTGGCAGCGTTGGGATCCGAACTCACCTGATATCGGTCTAATTCAAGATTACCATCACTATTAACAAAATAGATGTAGAAAAAGCCATTAGTTTCATAGGAGGGATGAAATGCCATGCTCAGTAACCCTTGTTCGCCACTGGTGTTTAATCCCGAGATCGTTAGAAATGTAGATAAGAATGTAAAGGAAGAATTATACGCACGTATCGTTCCGCCCTTTTGCACAATAAAAACTCGATTTGTGCCATCACCAGCATTCACAAACTGAATAGGTTCACTTAACCCAGTTGTAATTGCAGGGACTAACGTGATGGTTGGTTGGCTAAAACCGCTGAATGCACATAGGAAGGTAAAAAGAGCTAGTTTGGTTTTTAGATGGGTAAAGATATTTTTCATACGATAAATTGTTTTTAAAGACAAAGATTATCAATAGTGTAGCGCCGTTTGGTTTGACATACACATCTTTATTGTGCTTTCTAGTTTCGAAGGAGGCATTATTGTTTAGCCTCAAAGCCGGCTTTTTAAGCATTGATGCCAGCTATAATCGGTTCCTATAACTAATTTATTTGCAAGGGATTTGTTTTAGAAGAAATTTTATTTAGAGCGATGGGTAGCGAGCTGTCTAAAAAGTTAAGCTTCGGCAGAGTAAATGGATGGCCTAATGGACGTATCAGTGGAAAACAAAAAGGCCTTCAAACGGGGAGAGTGAAGGCCTTTACTAACCAATTATAAACCGATACAAATATAAGTGTCATTTGTACAAATTCAAATATGTTAACACTTTTTAACATTTTAATTCAATTGTTAATAAGTTTGATGCTAAAAACAAAAAGCCTTGCGACTGCAAGGCTTTAAAGGGATATATTTGGTTAGTTGAGTGGGCTAAATATACGAAGCATTATAATAATTGCAAATTATTTATAAAAAATACTTTTGCCATTAGCATATTGTAAATTTATTAGTCAAAAATTAAATTTTAAGTAAAAGTGATTTCTTATATACTTAACCGATAAAATACTCGTTCGATGCTGTTTTGACCGCTTTTCTGGTGGTATGCGTGTAAATTATCTTATCAGATGTAAAGATTGGTAGCAATGATTAATTCTGGAACAGAGTGATAAAAGGTTTTTGCGCATAGCCGGTACCTGGGTTTTATTGTATTCACTAGTTGATATCGGTTAAGAATCTTTATTCTCCCGTTTGCAGATACTCTCTTTATTTCATTATGAAAATGGCGAAATAAAAAAAAGCATCCCAAAGGATGCTTTTTCATAGGCAGATATATGTAAATATTGTCAGGCAATTTGGAGAGTGATTCCTTGTCTGTTTGAGTTATTAGGTAGAAACTTACCTTTACCGTTTTTAAAAGCTTTCAAATCGCCTAGCAACAACTCTTTTAAATCTTTATCAGCTTTAGTTATCGGGTTTAATGTAATAGTCTTCATATCTGGTTGTATTTGCTAACTATTGTTTAATAGCATAAGCTATACCATTTAGTCTTTTAGCTATAAAACAGTTTTGCAACAGTGAAAATCTGTATAGCTTTCACTACAGTTTATCCGCGGTTTGGCTTGTTCCATGTACTAAGTCCAAAAAATGATGCGTTTGTATCTATATCTCCGAACAATTCTACCTCATTTAACCTTATTAAGTTTATGGATTGGATTTCGTTAGAAGAGGTACTTCCAGAGCAAGGCATGGATGTGCTGTTGTTTGATGGCTGTCAAATATACTTCGGCTATTATAGCGAGGTTTTGGAGAAATTTGTCATCGGCGAGGACAAAGTAGAAACGACGGATTTTACCCACTGGATGAAGCTGCCGTCTTTCCCTGAAAAACAGTAAAACCGTTTGTTTTAAACCATCTTTTTGGTCAATCGTTGTATAATAAACCCTAACTGATAAAAAATAAATTTTATCTTTGGCTTTTTAAAAAACTAGCATGAATATAAGCTACGGAGCAAGAAGAGAAGTAATGAAGCATATTGAAAAATATATGCTTGATAATATGCAGACGTACCTTAAGTCTATTGAAACCAATTGGCAACCAACCGATTTTCTGCCTGATTCAAGTAAAGAAAGTTTTTTTGATGAGGTGAAAGAACTTCAGGAAAGCGCGAGAGCCTTACCTTACGATTTGGTGGCGGTTTTAATTGGCGATACAATTACCGAAGAAGCATTACCAACTTACGAATCATGGTTGGCTACGGTTGAAGGTGTTTCTAAAGATGAAGAAGGCGGCTGGATGAAATGGCTGCGTTATTGGACTGCCGAGGAGAATCGCCATGGCGACCTTCTAAATAAATATCTTTACCTGTCAGGCCGTGTAGATATGCGCCAAATGGAAATATCTACCCAGTATTTAATTGCTGATGGCTTTGATATTGGTACCGACCGCGACCCCTACAGGAACTTTATCTATACCAGCTTTCAGGAGCTGGCAACTAATATCTCTCACCGCCGCGTAGCTTCTTTAGCGAAAAAAAACGGTGATGCCTTGCTTTCTAAGATGTGCGGCGTAATTGCGTCCGACGAAGCAAGGCACGCAAAGGCATATACAGATTTTATTTCTCAGATTTTCAAAGTGGACCAAAGTGAAGCGATGATTGCTTTTGAAGACATGATGAGGAAAAAGATTGTGATGCCTGCTCATTTTCTGAGAGAAATCGGACAAAAGGCAGGAGGAGTGTTTAGCCACTTCGCAGACGCTGCACAGCGTTTGGGTGTTTATACTTCTGTTGACTATGTAAATATTCTCAAGGATTTGATTAATGCATGGGAGATTGAAAAGATAACGGAATTGAATGATGCGGGGGAGAAGGCCCGGGATTATATAATGAAACTTCCAGAAAGATTAACAAGAATTGCCGAACGTATGAAAGATCCTGGTTTGGAATATCAGTTTAGCTGGATACACGCTATGTAAAATAAAAAAGGGAAACAAAATGTTTCCCTTTTTTATTTATTGCTCGTTGCCAGACTCATCTAAAGCGTCTGCTTGATAATCATCATTTTCTTTTATTCCCGTATCCCAGTCCGGAGAATTTCCGCTCTCTGTGGGGTTAGGGTTAATTCCATTACCATTGGAATTACTAATTATAAATTCTTCAATCCTGGCGCCAACTTTGTCTTTAAACTGGTTCTGTTTTATTTTTTCTCTTTCGGGCATGGTATTAATTATATAAGTTGTTACAATAGTTTAACCTTGCTTATATAAAATTGTTCCCCCCAAAAATAGAGTTTATTTATTGTTGTTGCTGTTGTTGCATCATTTCCAGATGCTGTTGAAAGCTGTTAAGAGGAAATGGCGATTCTGGTTTTAGTACAGGTATTGTGGGTTCTGTCTCTGCCTTCTCTTCTTCTTCATTCTCATATGATACAGTTACTGCAACTTCTAATCTGTGTTCTGCAGGTCCTTTGTATACGCCCTTTACCGGAGTGCAGTCGGCAAAGTTTCGCCCAACTGCAAGGCGTACGTGAGTTTCATTAGCCACACAATTATTAGTTGGGTCTAAACCGAGCCATCCATAATGAGGGATATAGGCTTCAACCCAGGCATGGGTTGCACCTTCGCCACGCATACCGTTTTTATGAGGGCAAATATAGCCGCTAACATAGCGTGCCGGAATGTTAATCAGGCGGAGCATTACCAGAAGCATATGTGCAAAGTCTTGGCAAACGCCAGCTTTTAATTTCCAAATCTCGTCTAAAGTGGTTTCAACTGTTGTAATGCCTGGTATGTATTTGAAGTTCTCAAACACATATTTATTGTATCTGGAAGCGGTTTCAAAAGGAGTTTCGTCTGTCGTCTTTTCCTTTTCGATAATTTCCCTTAGCTGGTTAAAGCCGTTAAACTGCTCATGTTTGAGATAGTCGATGTAAGGAATTTTGGATTTCAGCTTATTTAATTCATCCCACTGGTCGTGCGCAAATATGTCATCAAGTGGCAATGGCTTAGGTAAAGTGTTAACTAATATGTTAGAAACAATTACCAATTCAGAATGTGGGTCAGCATGCGTGAAATTGCCAACTTCATTCCCATAATAGTCTTTATAAACTTCAATAATGGGTTCTCCGCTGATCTTTAAATCATGTTGTAAAACCTCCTGAAAATTGTCATTTATCGGGAAAAGAATAACCTGATTAGCGCTATCTCTAACCGTGCCTCTATATGAGTATTTCGTTACGTGCTTTATTTTAAATTGTGGCATCTAAACTCAGAGTTGGCTACGAATATGCGAAATAATGAACATTTACAGCATTTCCAATCGCATAAAGTTCTTTTTTTACAGAATACAGGTAATTGTGCAGTCCTTCTTCCTCAATGGTTTCAATCGTACTGTACTTAATTCGGCTATGTAACCTGCCAATTAAAAAAGCCAGTTCTTTAAATTCAGAAATAGTATTGTTGTCTTTCAATCTGTCAAGATAACGGCTAATTTGTCCTACCGAATAAACCACTGAACGGGGAAAATCATTGTTTAATACAACAAGTTCTAAAACATTTTCAGCCTCAAAACCCTGGCGATATGTCTTAAGGTATAACTCGTATCCTCCAATCGACATCAACAGGTGTTTCCAGTAAGTTGCATCGGTTAGCAAATCCGGGTCACTGTCAGCGTTGCCAAACTTGCTGTCCAGAATATCAATGGATTGTATGCTGCGTTCCAGATATTTGCCAATATTCATAAAGCATCTGCGTTCGCCGCGCTCCATAGTAACCTCGGCTGTGCCATAGTATAGCATCACTTGTTTTATTAAAACATCAAGAGCCGAAATTGGGTCATCTTTTCGCAAGGCGGAAATAAGGCGTGCGTCTTTCGCCAGGTGATAATACTCGTTCAGGCATTGCCATAAATCCTTAGTGATGTGGTCTTGAACGCTACGGGCATTTTCACGCGCCAGGGTGATAATGTTCGTGATGGAATTAACATTTTCTTTGCCGGCAACCAGGTGAGAAAGCACCTCGCGGCTATTGTACTCGATCTGCTTAATATAGCTTTCTTCAAGCCCCGTATAAATTTTTATAACCGGGCGCCATGAAAACTCCTGGATAGAATCCTGTGAGGATGCGTAATATATCTTTAACATCCGTAAAATGCCGTCGCTACGTTCAACATAACGGCTTAACCAATATAAATTTGCTGCTACCCTGCTTAACATTATAATCTGAATTTAAGATGCCAGAACCCAGGTGTCTTTACTGCCGCCACC
>Ga0307408_100000777_pt1 | contig 25671 bp, 21 predicted proteins | sample 322Cmetagenome_FD_202116 | JGI IMG/M metagenome (GOLD analysis project Ga0307408, IMG submission 202116) | Maize rhizosphere microbial communities from greenhouse at UC Davis, California, United States - 322HYB-C-3 | ecosystem: Host-associated > Plants > Roots > Rhizosphere > Soil | place...
ATTCGTTGCAATGCGGCTCAGCGTCATGCGCGCGGCGCCGAACGACGCGGCGATCGCTGCCAGCCAGCCTGCGAGACCGAGCAACGGATCGTGGGTGACTCCGGCAGTCACTCCCATCACGGCCCCGCCCACCCCGCCGCCACCGCCACCCATGATGCCGCCGAACACACCGCCCGCGAGGTTGCCTAACTGCTCATCGATGCGAACCGTCGTCTTGCCGCCACGCGGCATCACGGAAATTTGCAGCTTGCGATTCTGGTTCGACACCGACCACGAGAACGTGCGCCCCACCGATCCGATCTGTCCGACCTCACCGATTTCCCGGCGGATGAGATCGAGCACGAGATCGTAGTCGCGCTCCGGCATTTCCCCATCGATCGACGCTTCCACGACAATGCGCGTCGCGGTGCCGAGGAAGATGTTGACCGGCTGCTTCGGACCATCCTTCACGACGACCGCGGGCAGTGTACCCGGGCGACGCGGCGCGACGGCGGCGCGCCCCGCCGGCGCGATCGCACTCCCCGGAGCCGCGACAAGCCCGTACTCTCGCAGCGCCTGCTGGACGAACGTCTCCGATATTCCCGCATCGACCGCCGACGCTTTCACATCCGCGAGCTGATACGCGGACGACTCGGACAGCGTGCGAGCCGCGTGCGGCGTCGGTTGCGGCAGCGGCGGTGCCGGCTGCGAGCTCGTATACGCTTGAAGCTCGGCCGCCCGACGCCACACCGATTGCGCCTGGGTCTCGGAGATGAGCGTCCGCGCGTTGTCCGCCTGTTGGCGGTCCGCCGTCCTGGCATCGCCAAGCACGCGCTCCAGCGCTTCGGCGAGCGCACCGCTCGTCTCGAAGCGTTCGGCGGGGTTCTTCGCCAGGCAGCGATCGACGATCGCCGCAAGCGACGCCGGGACGTCGGGCGCGGCGTCGAGGAGGTGCGGAGCAGGGCGCGTGACGTGCGAGACGAGCACGGCGGATGGCGTCTCGCTGTCGAAGGGAAAGGCACCGGACAGTGCGAGAAATGCGACCACGCCTAACGCGTACACGTCGCTCCGGCCATCTACCGCATCGCCCGACACCTGCTCCGGGCTCATGTAATGGACGGTGCCGAGCACCTGGCCGGTCGCCGTGAGCTGCTTCGATTCGGCGAGACGCGCGATGCCGAAATCCGTGACGACCGCGCGACCGGTCCCCCGCTCGATGAGGATGTTCTCGGCCTTGACGTCGCGATGGACGACGCCGCGCGCGTGGGCGTACCCGAGGGCCAGCGCCACATCGCGAAGCTGCCCGATCGTCTCCGCGAACGCTGGACGTCCGCGCTCGACCAGCCGCTGTGCGAGCGACTCGCCGTCGACGTACCCCATGACGAAAAATACCTGCCCGCCTAACTCGTCCGCGCGGTGTATGGGGACGATGCTCGGGTGGGACAGGTGCGCCGCGGTGCGCGCTTCGCGCAGGAAGCGCTCGCGCACCTCGGGGCTTCCAGCGAGGTGGGCCGGAAGCGTCTTGATGGCGACCGGACGATCGAGCTTGAGATCCCGGGCGAGGTAGACGATCCCCATGCCGCCTCGGCCAATCTCACGCTCGATATCGTATTGGCCAGCCAGCGCGGCGGCGAGCGTGGACAGCTCGGACATTGCGGGAAGCGGGAGACGGGAAGCGGGTACGGCGGAACGATCCGACCCTACGTCGAGCCGAGCCAAGATGTGTCTCGCGCGCGACGGGTGCGAGGGCCGCGGATTAGATTTGGCTTCGGAACCTCTGTGCAACGCCGATCCGGCTCCCCAAGAGGACGATTGCATGGCAACGCAGACCCTGCCCACCGCTGAGACCGCGCACGACGCGTTTCCGATCAACGGGACCGACTACGTGGAGTTCTACGTCGGCAACGCGAAGCAAGCGAGCCATTTCTATCGCGCGGCGTTCGGCTTTCAGCTCGTCGCCTACCGCGGTCCCGAGACCGGTGTGCGAGACCGTGCGAGCTACCTCCTTCAACAAGGCAAGATCCGGCTCGTTCTGACGTCGGCGCTGGGACCCGAGTCGCCGATCGCCGAGCACGTGCACAAGCACGGCGATGGCGTGAAGGACTATGCGCTCTGGGTAGACGATGCGCGCTACGCGTACACCACCGCCGTAGAGCGCGGTGCAATTCCGAAGCAGGAGCCGCGCGTTACGCGCGACGACGACGGCGAAGTGGTGATCGCCGCGATTGGCACGTACGGCGACACGATCCACTCGCTTGTGGAGCGCCGAAACTACAAGGGCACGTTCCTCCCCGGATTCCGCGCGGTGACTCCGCGGTTTCAGCCAGCCGAGGTCGGGCTCAAGTTCGTCGATCACTGCGTCGGCAACGTGGAGCTCGGCCAGATGAATCGGTGGGTGCAGTACTACGCCGCCGTCATGGGCTTCCGGAACCTGATCACGTTCGACGATCAGGACATCAGCACGGAGTATTCGTCGCTCATGTCGAAGGTCATGGCAAATGGCAACGATCGCATCAAGTTCCCGATCAACGAGCCCGCGTCAGGCAAGAAGAAGTCGCAGATCGAGGAATACCTCGACTTCTATCGAGGACCTGGTGCCCAGCACCTAGCGCTTGCGACGGACGACATCATCGAGACGGTAACGGGCCTTCGTGATCGCGGCATCGAGTTCCTGAAAGCTCCGACTACGTACTACCAGGAGCTGCAGCAGCGTGTCGGCAAGATCGATGAGCCGCTCGATACGCTCGAGGAGCTCGGTATCCTCGTCGATCGAGACCCCGACGGTTATTTGCTGCAGATCTTCACGAAGCCCGTGGAGGATCGCCCGACGCTGTTCTATGAGATCATTCAGCGCAAAGGCGCGAAGAGCTTCGGGAAGGGAAACTTCAAGGCGCTGTTCGAAGCGATCGAGAAAGAGCAGGAGTTGCGAGGGAATCTTTAATGCCCATTTATCATCGCCTTGGCGACATCCCGAAGAAGCGTCACACGGTTTTCCGTCGCCCGGACGGCGGGCTGTACGCCGAAGAGTTGATGGGCCACGAGGGGTTCGTTGGAACCTCGTCGCTGCTCTATCACTCGTATCCGCCGACAACGGTGAAGTCCGCGCGGCGCATTCGGGACATTACTTGGGAAGCCGACGACGACACGTCGCTGCGGCATCGTCATTTCCTCACGGCGCGCGCGGCGAAGGGAGGGAGTCCGACCCTCGATCGGATTCCGCTGCTCTTCAACAGCGACATTGCGATGTTGTATGTGGAGCCGGACGAGATCGACGCACACTTCTATCGAAACTCGCAGGCTGACGAAGTCGTGTATGTCGTGGAAGGCTCCGGTACACTAGAATCTGTCTACGGTGACCTCCCCTATACGCAGGGAGATTATGTAGTTATCCACCGGAACATCACCCATCGCTGGAAGCTCGACGACGGGGGAAAGAAGACGAAGCTGCTCGTCTTCGAGTCGCGTGGACACGTCCGTTGGCCCAAGCGGTATCGCAACGAATTCGGTCAGCTCCTGGAGGGAGCGCCGTACAGCGAGCGTGACATTCGACGTCCCGTCGAGCTCCGGCCGCACGACGAAAAGGGCGACTTCCGGATCTTCGTGAAGCAGTACGGTGCGCTCAACGAGTTGATCCTCGATCATCACCCGTTCGACGTCGTCGGTTGGGATGGCTACTTCTATCCGTGGATCTTCAGCATCCACGACTTCGAGCCGATCGTCGGTCGGATTCATCAGCCGCCACCGGTGCACCAGACCTTCCAGGGCGACGGGTTCGTGATCTGCTCGTTCTGCCCGCGCCCGTATGATTTCGATCCGCAGGCGGTCCCGGCGCCCTACAATCACAGCAACGTGGACTCGGACGAGGTGTTGTTCTACGCGTCGAGTGAGTTCATGAGCCGGAAGGGCATCGAGTACGGAAGCGTCACGCACCACCCGGATGGGCTTCCGCATGGGCCGCATCCCGGGCGCGCCGAGGCGAGCATCGGCGCGAAGTACACGAGCGAGCTCGCGGTGATGATGGACTCGTTCAAGCCGCTCAAGGTGGCGAAGTCGGCGATGGCGTTCGAGGATCCGAAGTACCACCAGAGCTGGATCGAATCACAGCACGAGACATTTAACCCGCCGACGTCGTAGCTCCGCTACGACGTCGGTGGGAGCCATCAGGCATCAGCCATCAGGCATCAGCCATCAGCCATCAGCCCAGACAGCGCGATGCCAATCGGCGGCGCGTCGCTCCACGGCCGCCGTTTGGGCTGATGGCTGATGGCTGATGGCTGTTAGCTTCTCTTTTCAAACGCGGCGATCGCGTTTCTCGTGAAGTCCGAAAGTACGAGGCGTCCGCTCATCGCCGCACGATCTTCCAGCAGCTGATCCCACGAATCCGTGTCGTGCCAGAGAGCGGACTTGAGCGCCGTGATCGCCTCCGGGTTGAACCCCGCGAGCTTATGCGCCAGCGTGCCTAACACTTGATCGAGCGCCTGCACATTGTCGCATACGCGCGTGTACAGACCATGTGCGAGGCACCAAGCGGAATCCCGCCAGTCGGCGTCGAGCGCCATCGCCGAGAAGGCCGACGCTCCGATCCGCCGCTCGATGGCCGGTCCGACGACGAAGGGTCCGAGTCCCACGGCGAGCTCGCTCAGCCTGACCGGCGCCTCGGGCACCGCGAGCGAGTAATCGGACGCCGCGACGATTCCGACTCCGCCTCCGACGACCTTCCCCTGCACGCGCGTGATGATGGGCTTCGCGCAGCGACGCATCGCCATCAGGATGCGGGCGAATCCCATGAAGAACTCCTTGCCCGCCTCGGGCGAGTCGATCTGCTTGAGCTCGTCGAATGAAGCGCCGGCGCAGAACGTTCCCGCGCCTTCGCTGCGGATCACCACCGCTCTGCAGGCCGGATGCTTGCTCACCGCCGTGATGCGGTTCGCGATATCATTCAAAATCGCCGCGGGGAGCGAATTGCTCTTCGGGTGGTAGAACGACACGGTCGCGATGCCGTCGGTGATCGAGCAGGAAACCACGCCCGACCCGAGCGCCTGCGTTCCTGACGGAGTTGGTGTCAGCATGAGCCTCGTTGCCTGGAAAGACGCCGGATATCGACCGGGCCGGCACGTCGTTAGCCATTGAATTCCAAGGAGATTGGTGTTTAATACACGAAACCGATCGGCCTCGGAAGAGCGGCGCGCAACACGTCGCCAACGCCCCCGCCCGCCGCATGCGCAGCGAGGGATTCCGGGCCTCCTTTCTCGCCGGAGCAGATCGTGACGGATCAAAAATCTCCGGCCTCCGCGCCCGCCGCCGGCAGCCCCGACGACGCAGCGCGAGTGGCCGAGTTCGAGGCGCGCATCGCCCAGGGTGAATCCATCGAGTCCAAGGATTGGATGCCTGAGCGCTACCGCAAGCAGCTCGTCCGGATGATGTCGCAGCACGCCCATTCCGAGATCGTCGGCATGTTGCCGGAAGGCAACTGGATCACCCGCGCGCCGAGCCTTCGCCGAAAGATGGTGCTGCTCGCGAAGGTGCAGGACGAAGCCGGTCACGGGCTCTACATCTATTGCGGGACCGAGACGCTCGGCGTGGGCCGCGAGGAGCTCGTCGACCAGCTGCTCACCGGGAAGGCGAAGTATTCGAGCATCTTCAACTATCCGACGCTCACGTGGGCGGACATTGGCGTGATCGGGTGGTTCGTGGACGGCGCCGCGATCGTGAACCAGACGATGCTGGCGAAGGCGTCGTTCGGCCCGTACGCGAGAGCGATGGTTCGGATCTGCAAGGAAGAGAACTTCCACAAGAAGCAGGGCTACGAGAGCGTCGCGACGCTTGCGAACGGCACGCCGGAGCAGCGCGCGATGGTGCAGGATGCGGTGAATCGGTGGTGGTGGCCATCGCTCATGATGTTCGGACCGAGCGACAAGGATTCGCCGAACTCCGCGGAGCTCATTCGCTGGCGCGTGAAGCGCGACACGAACGACACGCTGCGCCAGCGCTTCGTGGACCTGACGGTACCGCAGGCGCGCGCCGTCAACCTCACGCTCCCCGATCCGGATCTCCGATACAATGAGCAGACGGAGCACTGGGAGTTCGGGGAGATCGACTGGAAGGAGTTCCAGGAGGTCATCTCGGGCAACGGGCCATGCAATCGCGAGCGGCTCGCCGCGCGTCGCAAGGCCCACGAGGACGGCGCGTGGGTGCGTGAGGCGGCCGAAGCGTACGCGGCCAAGCGTCAGGCGGTATCTGCTGCCTAACGAATGACGAACGACTCCGTTTCCGCGACCGGCGGCGCGACGACCGCCGCCGAGACGCAGTGGGATCTCTGGGAAGTATTCACACAGGAAGGCGAGGGCGCGCCGCACGAGCACGCGGGAAGCGTCCACGCCACGACCGCCGAGCATGCGATGCAGAACGCGCGGGACGTCTACGCGCGGCGCGGCAAGGTCGTGAGTCTCTGGGTCGTGCCCACCGGCGCCATCGTCGCCTCGGCCCCGAGCGACGCGGGCCCGCTCTTCGATCCGGGGAACGACAAGGCGTACCGGCATCCGCAATTCTACAAGACTCCTCGCGGAGCTCGAGGGCTGTGAGCGGGAACCGGGAACAGGGAACAGGGAACCGTGACTTCAATGACGGTTGGGTAGCTGGCGCCAGGCCGGCTACCGCCACTTCGGGCGTCGCGGCGAATCCGTTCTTCGAGTATCTGCTTCGTCTCGCCGATGATCGCCTCGTGCTCGGGCACCGGCTCTCCGAGTGGTGCGGCCACGCGCCCATTCTCGAGGAAGACATCGCGCTCGCGAACATTGCGCTCGACCTCATCGGCCAGGCGTCGATGCTGCTCAAGCTGGCGGGCGAGGTCGAAGGAAATGGCCGGAACGAGGACGCGCTCGCCTATTTCCGCGACGCGATCGAGTTCCGCAACGCACAGCTGGTGGAGCTGCCTAACGGGGACTTCGCGGTCACCATCGTGCGGCAGTTCCTGTTCGACGCGTGGGATGTGCTCGTACTGGAGCGCCTCACCGCAGCGTCGAACCAGGTGCTCGCCGGCATCGCCGCCAAGGCGCTGAAGGAATCGAAATACCACCTGCGCCATACCGCAGAGTGGGTCCGCATGCTCGGCGACGGAACTGCGGAGAGCCACGCACGCGCCCAACGGGCGCTGGACGATCTCTGGCCGTACACGGCCGAGCTCTTTTTGGGCGACGCCATTGACGCCGCGGCCGTGGCGTCGGGGTCGGGCGTCGACGTCGAAGCGCTTCGCCCACGCTGGGGCCAAACGGTCGAGCAGGTGTTGGCAGAAGCCACGCTGGCGGTGCCCAAGGATGGCTTCGCACCTCGAGGCGGGCGCACGGGTCGGCATACCGAGCATCTGGGTCGCATGCTCGCCGACATGCAGAGCCTCGCGCGCGCGCACCCGGGGGCACCGTGGTGACCGTCGCGGAGTCGCGCCGCGACGAGATCCTAGCCTGGCTCGAGGAGGTGAAGGACCCCGAGGTGCCCGTGTTGAGCATTCGCGAGCTGGGCGTGCTGCGCGACGTGGAGGTGTTGGGCGACGACGTGGTGGTTGTGATGACGCCGACCTACTCGGGATGTCCGGCCATGCACGCCATGGAGGCGGACGTCGTGACCACCCTCGCGCGCCACGGCGTGCCTAACGCGCGCGTGAAGACCGTCTATGCCCCGGCGTGGACGACGGACTGGATCTCCGACGAGGCGAAGGCGAAGCTCGCGGCGTACGGCATCGCGCCGCCGGGTCGGGTGGAGTCCGATGACCTGGTTCCGCTTCGTCGCAGATCGCCTGTGGCGTGTCCGTATTGCCACTCGGTGAACACGATCGTGCGGAGCGAGTTCGGGTCGACGGCCTGCAAGGCGATCCTGTTCTGCAACGGGTGCCACCAGCCGTTCGAGCTGTTCAAGCCGATCTAGACTTTCAAGGGGTCAGAGCCCTTGAAACTCGGCGAAGTCGGGCGCTCGCAATACCGCACCACCCGGTTCGGCCCACCTCCGCTCGCATCGGTGGCTACCTGCAACAGCCAACACACGCCGGGCAGCCGCACGAACATCCCGACGAGTGCCCACCCGAGATTCACGTGCTCGAGCGCTCGACCCAACGCCGCGACGCCGACGCTCTCCGCGGTGCCGTCGCCCGGGTCGTACGTAATCCGCGTCAACGACTTCAATGGGTGGCGCTCGGCCGCCACGATCGCGAGCCCGATGGTGTGGCGCGCCCCGAACCAGGCCCGGACCTGACAGCACGGTCCACACTCCTCCGCGACGTACAACGTCGGGATTCCTCGACCCTCCACGGAAGTCGTGCCGCCTAACGAGCCTGCCGCCGGGTCGATCCGGAAATCGAGTGGCGTCCACCGGGGGATCCACGACCGAGTCGCGTCTGCGTAGGCACGCCACGCCCCGCCGAATCGGCGATCGAGGTCGCCGCCCTCGTCTCCTGCTGCGAACCCGGTCCCGTACACGACCGCCATGAGGCCCGCGCCCGCAACCCACCAGCTGCCTAGGATCGCGCCCCACCCGAGCATCACGAGCGCCGCCGAGAGCTGCATCGGGTTCCGCACGTACGCGTAGGGGCCGGTCGTCACCAATCGCTTCGGTGGATCGAAGGGAACCGGGGTACCGCTGCCGCGAACCGCGAACTCCTGGACGGCCGCGAGACCGGGCAACGCGGCGAGGAGCAGCAGCTGGACCATAATTCCGGTGATCCAGGCGCTTCGCGTCACGAGCGGCGACAAGGAGCCACCGCGCTGCTCCAGGATCACCGTCGGCAGGACGCCGAGTGCGACACCGCCGAACGCGAGCGCCTGCAGGATCGCTCGCCGCGTCACGTGCGAATCGTCGCGAGTCCACTTCGCGAGTAACTGTGCTGGAATGAGGCAGGCGCCGATCGCCACGGCCTCGCCGATGAGCCACGGCTCGCCGAGGCGCACCACCGGGGCGAGGCGCGGCATCGCCACCATATCCAACAACGCTGCGCCGACGGGGATCAGCCCGAGTGGCAGCGGTCGACCGAGGAGCGACGGCAGTGCCCCCCATGCGACCGCCCATCCGAGATAGAGATCCACGGGGAATCCCGCGACCGTCGCGTCCGAGACGCCATAACTCCACCAACCGAGCCGCCCCGCCACGACATGCACCGCGAGCAAGGCCGGAACGTTCCACGCGGTCGCGAGAAGGGCCGCCGCACGCTCGCGACGATTCGGGCCGCACGCAAGCCAGGCCACGGCCGTCGCGCAGAGCGGGACGTAGAGCGCGGCGGCGCGAATCAGGAGTATGGCGTCCATTGCGCCTAACGCGTGCCGGCTGTCGGAGTCGCGAGCGTCTCGATCAGATACCCGGCCGCGAGCCGGGCGCCGTAGCGCTCGAGCGGGACGAAGTACCATGCCGGGTCCAGACGCCGCCGATATTGGAGTGTCCAGGTCACTCGCGTTCGGCCAGCACCGACCGGCTCCCAGCGAACGTCGGCCTCCTCCCACGAGAGCCAGTGCGTGATGTAGCTCGAGTCGCTGGCCATGGTAAACGCAACCGATGCCGAGTCGGCCCGAACGACTCGCAAAACGAGCGCGCCGGTATGGTGCCGGCCGTGCGCGAACATCACACGCCGTTCGTCGCCGATGCCGAGCCCTTCGCCGGAGGTGTGCATCGGCGTGGGGAAGCCGAGCCGAAAGAAGCGGGGAAGCTCTCGGTCGAAGCGCGGCGTCGAGGCGAGCGCGAAACGAACCTGCTCAGGTGTCGCTTCGACAGTGCGGGTCACCGTCACTCGCTCCTCGCGATCGAACGCGAGCGACGGCACGACGCCTTCGAGGCCTAACGGCACGACCACGAGCGAAACCACGCCGCGCCACTTGCCACCGGTCAGCTTGTTGATGACCAACCCAATCACGGTGCCGACGAGGAAGAAGATCGGCGCTGCCATCAGAATGCAGATGAGCCCTTCTCCGAACAGAATGCCCGAGAGGCAGAGCAGGATGGCGATGACCTTGTTGACGGTACCGATCGCCGTCTGTGGCCGCGTGTGCAGCAGCGTGATCGCCGCGAGCGCCGGCAGGCCGATGAACACGAGCGACGTGTGCTCGAGATGCCTGACCACCAGCACGCGATAGGCGACCGACACCACGACCAACGTGACAACTATCGCCATGACGGTGAGGCGCGCCGTGCGCTCCGCGCGGTCGGAGTACACGTGGTCGGAAACCAAGTCGTCGTTCATGACACCCTCGCGAGCTCGATGTCCTGCAGGTCCGGGAGGAGCTTCGCGTCGTCGAGCAGCGTCACAACTCGGCGACGCAGCGAGCGCAGGAGCGGCAGTCGCGCGAGCTTGAACGCGACGACCACGAGGTCGACGGCGCCTGTCGTAAGCGCCGCGGTTCGCCTGGCGCCGGCGGAGCTATCGTGGAGGAAGAACAGGAGCAGTCCCATATGCAGCGCCCACAGGGCGATCGGCGCGAGTCGCGCGAGATCGTCGGGCAGGCGCTCGTCGCCTATCGCAACAGAGAACGCCGCCATGCTTTCGAGGCGATGCTGACGCGTGGCGTGGCCGAAGAACGACAGCGGATGTTTGGGGTCGCCGGCGAACCGGAGCAGGGCTCCCATGACCGGACGGTCATCGCGGAGGATCTCGAGCTTGCTCCGAAATGCGACGCCGAGCCGGTCCGCGAGCGATTTCTGCGAGACGGCGTCCGCGGCGACGCGCCGCGCGTGTTCCCGGGAGACACGGTCGTAGTACGCGAGGACGATGGCGTCCTTACTGGGGAAGTAATGGTACGCGGCGCCGAGCGACATGCCAGCGGCGGCGGCGACGTCTCGCATCGTGGTCGCATCGAAGCCACGCTCGCGAAACAGCGCGAGGGCGGTGTTGTAGATGCGGTCTCGGGTGTCCTCGCCCTTGGAAGTGACAGTTTTGAACATGTTCAATTGTTGGGATGCCGGCGGATTTCGTCAATAGGCAAATTTGAACACGTTCAAGATCTCAGGGCTGGGTGTGTGCCAAGTCACATACCCGCCATGGCCCGGCAGTAATTTGCGCCGACCGGCCAACCGTTGGTTGTAGTTCAAGCGTTTGCCGGAACTACCATGAAGCTGATGAGCGGTGTATCCGGTTGGCCATTTTCGAGTCGATCTGCTGGTAGAGGATCGACTCGCGGTAGAGCTCAAGGCCGGGCGATCAACCGTGCCCGAAGACCGCCAGCAACTTCAGAACTGGCTTCGAGCGAGCAACCTTACCCTAGGTCTCCTTTTCCATTTTGGACCGCGGCCGGCTTTCTATCGCCTGATTTCAGAGACCAAGCCTTCAGGTCATTCGGTTGTTTCCGCGCGATCCCCTTCATCGCAGTTCCCGGAAAAGGCTCGTCGCCGCGTCGAAGGCTCCCAGGCGTGCCGGCTAGCTAGTCTGAGTCGCCAGGGATCCGGCCCTTAGGCGCCGAGGAGGGCATCGATTCGTCCTGCGATCCGGTCCGCGTCAGGCAGCACGGCCTCGAGCAAGGACGGGTGGTATGGCATCGGCAGGTCCTCGACGGCGAGGCGGTCCACTGGGGCATCCAGGTACCAGAACGCCTCGCGCGCCACCACCGCCGCGATCTCGGCGCCGAAGCCGGCCGTCAGCGTATCCTCGTGCACGATCAGGCAGCGTGACGTGCGCCGGACCGACTCGAGCACCGCGTCGCGGTCCCACGGCGCCACCGTCCGCAGATCGAACAGCTCCACACGATCGCCGAACCGCTCCGCCGCTTCCGCGCACCGATGGACCATCGCGCCCCAGGACACCACCGTGATGTCGCTGCCCTCGCGCACCCGCGTCGCCACACCTAACGGGACGACGAAGTCGTCACCGGGATAGCGCGCGCTTCCGTCGCTCGTCATGAGCAGCGACCGATGCTCGAAGAAGATCGTCGGGTTCCGGCTGCGCATGGCCGAGCGCAGCAGCCCCACCGCGTCGGCGGCGTTGGACGGGATCGCGACCTGCCAGCCGATCGCATGCACCCAGGTCACCTCGGCGCTCAGCGAATGCCACGGGTCACCGACGTCTTTCCCGTATCCGCCCGGCATGCGCACGACGATCGGCGCGCAGAATCGGTTGGCCGTGCGCCAGCGCATGGTGCCGCAGTTGTTCAGCTGCTCGTGCGCCGGGTCCGCGTACTTCCGGAACTGAATCTCGGCCACGGGCATGAGCCCCGCGACGGCCATGCCGACGGCGCGCCCGATGATGCCTTCCTCCGACAGGCTCGTGTCGAACACGCGTCCCGCGCCGAACTGCTTTTGGAGACCCTCGGTCACCAGGTGGACGCCGCCTTTGACCCCGACGTCCTCGCCGAACACGAGCACCTTCGGGTTTCGCTGAAGTTCCGCGCGCAGCGTCCGCTTGACGGCTTCGGCGAAGCGCACGACGTCGCCCGTCGCGTTAGGCTCGGTCGTCGACGGGAGTGCCTTCAGATCCGCATCGGTCAGCCCGCCGAACGCCGGTATTTCTCCCGAACGGGGTGGCTCAGCGTACACGAACCGGTGGATTGTCGTCGGGTCTGGCGCCGGTCGCGAGCGGGCCCCGTCGAGCGCCCGGGTGACATCATGCTCCACCTCCGTCTCGAGCTCCGTCCACTGAGCCTGCGTCATGACGGCGGGGACGAGATGCCCGTGAAGGCGGGGAAGGGGGTCGCGCTTCGCGTCGAACGCGATCTCCGCCTCGGTGCGGTATCCCTTCTGGTTGTCCGGTCCCGAGTGCGAGCACAGCCGCGGCACCGTCAGGTGGATGAGCGCGGGTCCGTTGCCGGCACGAACGTGGTCCACCACATCGCCTAACAAGCGCGCGGACTCTTCGGGATCGCATCCGTTGCCATCGCGAATGAGCAGGTTGCCGAACGACGCCAGGTTGCGCGCGATGTTGCCCCCGGGCGTCTGCATGTCGCCTCGGACCGAGATCCCGAGGCCATTGTCCTCGATGTAAAAGAGCATCGGCAGCCGGAGCGTCGTCGCGATCGTGAGCGACGCCCAGAATCCGTTTGTCGCGACGGACGCCTCGCCACCAAGTGCCACGGCTATCGCTCCCCGATACGCCTCATCGCCGAGCACGTCGCGGTGATACACGATGGACTGCGCCCATCCGGCCGTCGGCGTGTACTGCGACCCGACGTCGCCCGACATCGGCAGCACGATGGCGCCGTGCCTGTTAGGCAGGTTGCAGACGACGCCGATGTCGCGCCCGTCGCTGAACCCGCCCGATCGGCCGAGCGGGCTGGCCAGCGCGTCCTCGATCGAGAGCCCGACGGATAGCAGCAGCGGTCGCGATCGGTAGTAGGCCCCGATGCCATCGTGGGGGTGATCGAGCAGGGAGCCCAAAATCGACTGCGCCACGTCGTGACCACGCGCGGAGAACTGGTAGAGCACGACGTGCTCGCGCGGCACGGTCGCTCGATTTCGATTCGTTGCTTCCTCGGCGTCGTCAAGGGCGCGCGAGACGAGCGTGTTGTACGCGATGGAGCGCCAGTCGATGGCGCGGCCGGACGCCTTGGGACGAGCCGACCTTGGCTTCGATGCGGACCGAACGGGCATGGGAGAAGAAGTTAGTCGCGGGAACGGGGATTCCGAAGGCAGCGAAGCGGGAGGCGGGAAGCGGGAGCGCTCAGTATCATTGCGGTTGTAATCCACCCTTCACATTCGGAATGACAACACACCGCATTGCACTTGTCGCGCTCCTCGCGTGTGGGCCGGCATCGGCCGCGCTGGCCCAATCCGGTCCCCCACCGGCGAACGCAACCGACCTGTCGGTCCTCCAGCGCATACTCGATGCCGAAGACGCCCGCGCGGGCGACTCGTCGGCGTTGGCGCCGATACTCACAGGACTCCGAAGCCCGGACATCGGCACGCGCGCCACGGCGGTGCGGGCGCTTGGCCGAATCGAACGGCTCGAGAACGTGCCGGCCCTCCAGCCCATGGTGACGGACTCGTCTCCCCTGGTGCGGGCCGAAGTGATCAACGCCATCGGCCAGATTGCCAGGGCGGCGGCTCCAAGCCCTGCGGCGATAGACAACGAGCAGCGCCGAGCGCTCACCGCAATCCAGGCGCTCCTCCGTGGGATGACGACCAGCGAGTCCGACCCCGTCGTCCGCGGAGTGCTCGCACGTACGCTCGGGCGCCTTCCGTACGCGACCGAAGACCTCGCACGGGAGGCCAGCGAATCGATCGCTTCGCTGCTGGATGGCGTCCCAACCGATGGCTCGCTCGCTCGCGAGCCCTGGTTCGGCATCGCGCACGGCACCGACGCGCTCCTCCGCCGCTTCCCGAATCTCCGCACTGCGCCGGGCGTGCTGCGCGTCGCGCAGATACCACGAGTGCCGTCCGTCGCGGCCGCGGCGCGAGCGAGTGACACGAGCTGGTCGCGAGAGACCAACGTGATGCTCGCCGCGATTCGCGGGCGCGTGCTCGCAGTGGCGATCGAGGCTGCAAATGGCGTCGACACCGCGACAGCGCGCGAGATTCGATCACGGTTCCTCAGCGATTTCGGCGATGCCGACGCACAGGTGAGACGTCAGGTCGTCTCCTCCGCTGCCGTGGCGGCGGCGCTCGACGACTCGGCGCGCGCGCGCGTGGTGAACGTTGCCCTTCGCGACCGTTCGCCGACTGTGCGTGTCGAAGCGGTTCGTGCGTATGGTCGACGACGCGGCGCCCCGTGCGCGCCGCTGATCGGGGCCACGCGAGACGCCAACGCGCACGTCGCGCTCATGGCGATCGACGCGCTTGCCGGTTCGTGTGAGCCGGTCGTCGCGGCGGTGTCGCGCCTGTCCACGCTCGTTCGAGAGCTGCCAGCGGGTGCGGTATCGCGAACTGACGCACGAGGGAGCTGGCACTACGGCGCACATGCCGCGGTTTCGCTGGCTCACCTCGCGCCCGACTCTGCGCGCGGGGTCATGGCGCGTCTGTTGGCGCATCCGACGTGGCAGGTGCGGATGTACGCCGCGCGGGCGGCTGGCGATCTCGCGGACACGGCATCGCTTCGAGCCGCCGCGCAGGACGCGGCGGACAACGTGCGCTCGGCGGCCGTCGTGGCGCTGTCAGGATTGATTCGACCGGCGCAGCCTAACGCGATCCCCGCAATGGACCGGACGCCGGGTGTTGACTCGATCTTCGTGGCCGAGCTGAAGCGCCGGGACTACCAGTTGATTCTGGAGGCGGCCAAGGCGCTCGAGGGTGCACCCACAACGGCCTCGCTTGGTGAAGCGCTCTTCGTCGCGCTGGACCGCATCTCGCTCGAACGGCGAGAGACGTCGCGCGACCCGCGCATGGAACTGCTCGCGCGCATCGAGACCGTTGGTGCGTCGAATCGTGAGTCGCGGCTGCGTCCGTATCTCACCGATTTCGACCCCGCGATCGCGGAGCGTGCCGCTCAGATACTTCGGAAATGGGGCGTCGTAAGCGCCACCGCGGCCCCTCGCCCGATGCCGCCGATCCCGGTGTCGCTCACGGAGATCTCGAGTCTTCGCGACGCGCGCGTTCGAGTGAGCATGGCCCGAGCGTCGGGCGGCGGGTCGTTCGAGCTGCGACTGTTCGTGGACGAGGCGCCTGCGACCATTCGCGCGTTTGCCGCGCTGGTGGTCAAAGGGTATTACGACGGACTGACGTTCCATCGCGTGGTGACCAACTTCGTCATTCAGGGTGGCAGCCCCGGGGCCAACGAGTACGTCGGCAACAACCAATACCTGCGTGACGAGCTTGGGCTACGCTCGCACGAGCGCGGCACGCTCGGCATCTCGACGCGCGGTCGGGACACGGGTGACGCGCAAATCTTCGCCAACCTGATCGATAACTGGCGGCTCGACCACGACTACACGGTGTTCGCGGAAGTCGTGCGCGGGATGGACGTCGTGGACGGCGTGCTGGAAGGCGACGTAATCGAGCGGATCGACATCGTTGGCGCGCCAGGATGGGTCAGAAAATGACAGTAAGTTAGCTTTCGCGCGTCACAGGTCCTTCCGAACGCGTTGGTATCCACCCGGAGCTGCATGGCATTCGAGCACATTCTCTACGACACGGACCAGGGCGTCGCGAAGATCACGCTCAACCGTCCGGACGTCCTGAACAGCTTCAACCGCGCGATGGCGTCCGAGGTGAGGCAGGCGCTCTCGCAAGCGGGCTCCGACGCGGGCGTGAGAGCCGTCCTGATCACGGGCGCCGGCCGAGCGTTCTGCGCTGGTCAGGACCTGGCCGAGGTGATGCCGAAAGACGGACCGGCCCCGGACCTCGGCGACATCGTGGCGCGTGGATACAACCCGATCGTTCGCACGATCAGGCAGCTCGACAAGCCAGTCGTGTGCGCGGTCAACGGCGTGGCGGCAGGGGCGGGGGCCAACCTCGCGTTCGCCTGCGACTTCGTTCTCGCGTCGTCCGACGCGTCGTTCGTCCAGTCGTTCTCGAAGATAGGCCTCGTGCCCGACACCGGTGGCACGTTCTTCCTGCCACGCCTCGTCGGAATGGCGCGGGCGACGGCGCTCATGATGCTGGCGGACAAGGTGTCAGCTCAGGACGCCGTGGCAATGGGCCTCATCCTCCGTGTTGTCGACGGGCCGCATCCTCTCGACGAAGCAACGGCGCTCGCGCGGCAGCTCGCCGCACGGCCGACGCGCGGCCTCGGCTTGATCAAGCGCGCACTCAACGCGTCCGCGACGAACGGCCTCGACGAGCAGCTCGCGCTCGAGGCGCAGTTGCAGGCCGAAGCCGGATCGACGGCAGATTACCGAGAAGGCGTGAAGGCGTTTCTGGAGAAACGCGCACCCGTGTTCGTTGGTCGTTAGGTGCTCGACCGGGACAGTCCGATCGGCGTTGTCGGGGCCGGAGCCATGGGAAGCGGGATCGCCCAGGTTGCCGCGGTGGCAGGTCACCGCGTCGTGCTCGCCGACGCCGATGCCGCTGCGGTGCGTCGCGCACGCGACGGCATCGCGAAGGCGCTCACGCGTGAGGTGGAAAAGGGAAGGCTACCCTCGGGCGGAGACACCACCGTACTCGGTCGCATCGCCTTCGTCGAGGGCGTCAACGATCTGGCCCCACTCGCGGATGTCGGATTGGCCTTCGAGGCGATCGTCGAACGGCTCGACGCGAAGAAGGCGCTGTTCGCGGCGCTCGAGGCAGTCGTCCGGGACGACTCGATTCTCGCCACGAATACATCGTCGCTCCCGGTTGCCGCCATCGGCAGCGGATGCAAGCGCCCGGAGCGCGTCATCGGTGTGCACTTCTTCAATCCGGCGCCGGTCATGCCGCTGGTGGAGATCGTGCCGTCACTCGCTACGGCGGCCGGAATCGTGTCGGCTTCCCGGGCGCTCGTGGATTCGTGGAAGAAAACGACCGTGCTCACGAGCGATACGCCCGGTTTCATCGTGAACCGCGTCGCGCGCCCGTTTTATGGCGAGTCGATCCGCATGTACGAGGAAGGCATCGCCGATGTCGCGACGATCGACTGGGCGATGAAAACCCACGGCGGCTTCCGGATGGGTCCGTTCGAGCTCATGGACTTCATCGGCCACGACGTGAATTTCGTGGTGACGCGAAGCGTATTCGAAGGGCTCTCCTTCGACCCGAGGTATCGCCCCTCGGTGACCCAGCAGCGGCTGCTCGAGGCGGGCTGGCTGGGGCGGAAGAGCGGCCGCGGGTTCTACGACTACCGTCCCGGCGCGATCGCACCGTCGCCTAACGAGGACCGCGCACTCGGCCAGCAGATCGTCGACCGGACGGTCGCCATGCTGGTGAACGAGGCGGTCGATGCGGTGCTCATGCGCGTCGCGACGGCGCGGGACATCGATCTCGCGATGACGAAGGGCGTGAACTACCCGAAGGGCCTGATCGCGTGGGGGGAGGAGATCGGAATGGCTACCGTCCTCAGTCGACTCGACGCGCTGTACGGCGAATATGGCGAGGACCGCTATCGGCCGAGCGCGCTCTTGCGACGCGTGGTGCGAGATGGACGGAGCCTGCTCGCATGACCGCGCAGCCGCCGGATGCCGTGGCCCAGGCGCTGGCCGAGCGGGTGGTCGCGCGCATGCTCGAGCACGACGAGTTCAGCCGATGGCTCGGTCTCGAGGTGACGCAGCTGGCGCCTAACGCCGCGACTGTACGCATGACGGTGCGACCTGAGATGGTGAACGGCTTCGGCGTCTGTCACGGCGGCATCGCCTTCTCCCTCGCCGACAGCGCTCTGGCGTTCGCGTCGAACACCCACGGCCGACTGACCGTCAGCATCGAGAACAGCATCCGGTACCCGGCGGCGATCATGCCAGGCGATGTGTTGACGGCGTCCGCGGTCGAGCTGAGCGCCAGTCGCCGGCTTGCATATTTCGATGTGACGGTTCGGAAGGGCGATGGTGACGTGGTGGGCCTGTTCAAGGGCACCGTCTACCGAACGAGCCGCGACCATTTTGCAAACGAGACGAAGCATGAGTGAGGCATACATCGTAGACGGGGTCCGGACCCCGATCGGCAGCTTTGCCGGATCGCTGGCTGAGACTCGGCCCGACGACATGGCGGCGTTGACGATCAGGCGCCTGCTCGAGCGGTATCCCACGCTCGACCCCGCCCGGATCACCGATGTGATCATGGGCTGCGCGAATCAGGCTGGCGAGGACAATCGCAACGTCGCGCGCATGGCGCTGCTCCTCGCGGGTCTGCCCGTGAGCGTGCCGGGCGAGACGGTGAATCGTTTGTGCGCGTCTGGCATGACCGCGGTGGCAACCGCGGCGCGCGCCGTCCGCAGCGGCGACGGGGACGTCTACATCGCGGGCGGCGTCGAGAGCATGACGCGCGCGCCGTATGTCATGTCGAAAAGCGCGAAACCGTTCGCGCGCGACGTCGAGATCTTCGACACGAGCATCGGCTGGCGGTTCGTGAACCCGACGATGCGCGATACGTTCGGGATCGATTCAATGGGACAGACGGCCGAGAACGTCGCCGATAGGTTCGGGGTGTCGCGCCAGGACCAGGACCTGTTCGCGTGTCGCTCGCAGACCAAGGCCGCCACTGCGCGCGCATCGGGCCGACTCGCGGCGGAGATCACCCCGGTCGACCTCGCGCCGGCGAAGAAGGGCGGCGCCCCACGCAGCTTCTCCGAGGACGAGTTCATTCGCCCGGATACGACGCTCGATGTGCTGGCCAAGCTGCGGCCCGCGTTCCGCACCGACGGGAAAGGCTCGGTGACAGCCGGGAACTCGTCAGGCATCAACGATGGCGCGTGCGCGCTGCTCATCGCGTCGGAAAGCGTCGTGCAGCAGCTCGGCGCGCAGCCGCTGGCCCGGATCGTCGCGTCGGTGGCCGTCGGCGTCGAGCCGCGGATCATGGGGATGGGCCCCGTGCCGGCAACACGCGCGGCCCTGTCGCGAGCGGGGCTATCGCTCGACGACATGGCGGTGCTCGAGCTCAACGAGGCCTTTGCCGCGCAGACGCTCGCTTGCCTGCGCGAGCTCGGTGTAGCCGACGATGACGCACGCGTGAACCCGAACGGTGGCGCAATCGCGTTAGGCCACCCGCTCGGTATGTCCGGGGCTCGGCTGCTGCTGACGGCGGCTCACGAGCTTGTCCGAAACAACGGTCGCTACGCGCTGTGCACCATGTGCGTCGGAGTCGGCCAGGGGACAGCGACCATCATCGAGCGGGTATAGGGACTGGGACTGGGGACTAGGGACTGGGGACTCGGCCGGGAACCTTCTACCGCCTAGCAAGCCTCCTCGCGAAGTAGAAACATCCCGGCCGAGTCCCCAGTCCCCAGTCCCTAGTCCCGGCCTTTCGGCTGCCACAACGTAATTTCCCCGTACCCGATCGTCGCCGGAAAGCTCTCGATCGGGTTCCAGCCATCGACGACGCGCTTCCAGAGGTCCGGCGACTCGACCTTGAACGCGCGCTCGAACGTTGTCGCGAGATACACCCGTCGACCTGACAGGGTTGCCCCTAGCGAATCGAATCCGCTGACCGTGCGGGTCGAATAGAAGCGGCCGTCACCCGCGAGACCGAGCCGGCGCGTGTAATAATCGAACCCTCTGTCCGCCTGATACACGGCCACGAGCGCGTCGCCCGGCTTCGCCCTGGCGGTGAACGCCCCGATCGCCGCGCGGATGGACTGCTTCGGGATTCTGTAATAGCGCGGGAGACCGAATCCCAGCGCCACGGCGCACACGACGACCGCGGCTCCCGCAAGCACTGCGTGCACGCGTTCGCGACGCGTCCCCGCTACGACCCGCGACAGGAGACGCGCGACCAGGTCGATGCTCTCCACCGCCACGAGGAACGCAAGCGGTACAACCAGGATGAAGAACCTCGGCGAAGTCAGCCAGCCGGCGATCACGACGAGGGCCGCCATCATGCCTAACGCAAGAACGAACGTCAGGACGATGAGCCAGCCACGTCGCAGGAGGCTCAGCGTGCCGATGGCGACGAGGACGACGAACGGCACCGCGCCAACGAGCGCGAGCGAGCCGAAGCCTGCACCGAGCCCACGCAGCGTCTCGCGCAGAAACTCGACGGAGATCGGGCGAAATCCGGTGCCCTCACGCACGTATGCGGTTCCCACGACGCGAAGCAGCTCGACCGCGGTCGGGCCGTAGATCGCCAGCGACACGATGGCAGTGATCCCGAACGCGACGCCGAGCCGGCGGATCGTCAGCGCAACGGGCTGTGCCTCGCGATGCCGGTACAGCATGAAGAACGGGATAAGCATCACGTGCGCGATAATCACGAACGCCGCGATGACCAGCGACGAGAGCGCGAGCACCGCGGAGACCGCATAGGCTGCGACCCACCGGCGATGCCCGGTGACCGCGAGCCGGTACAACGCCCCGGTGGAGAGGACCGAGAAGAGGAGGTAGCCCGAATAGCCGCGGGCGTTCTGCGAGAACCAGATGTGGTGATAGCTCACGGCCGTCAGGAGCGCGACGGCGAGGCGCTGCCATCCGCGCATGATGGGCCGGGCCAGCCAGTACATTGCCGGAACGGTGGCGATCCCGAACAGCGCCGCGGGGAGTCGCACCGTCCAGTCATGCTCGCCGAGCACCGCGACACTGAGGCGCTCGAGCAGTGAGTTCATGAGGTGCTGGTTCGGGCTCGAGAACGTCCGGAACAGCTCGCCCACCGACACGGACGTCGCGTACTGGAACGACCCGATCTCGTCGATCCAGAGATCGGTGTCGAGTCGGTAGATCCGGAGCGCCGCGGCGAGCAGCGTAATGAGCGCCACCGCCAGGTATTCGCGCGCGCGCGCCTGGCGGGGCGTGGCGTCGATCGTTATGTGCCACCTCGCGCGGCGATTCGGCGCATACGAGGCGAAGCGTGTGGCTGGCGTGGGTATCGCCGCGGGGCTATATGCCGACGCGCGAACAGGACCCAATCGAGGAGCACCATTCGTGGCAATCTATGAGTTCGACGGATACCGGCCAGTCGTTCACGAGTCGGCGTTCATTCATCCACAGGCGGCCGTCACTGGCAACGTCATCATCGGACGCGATGTGTACGTCGCGCCTGGAGCAGCGATCCGTGCCGATTGGGGCGAGATCGTCATCGGCGACGGCTGCAACGTGCAGGAAAGCTGTGTCGTCCACGTGTTCCCCGGTGCGACGGTGACGCTGCACGAAGCCGCGCACATCGGTCACGGCGCGATCATCCACGGCGCGACGATTGGTCGGAACTCGCTCATCGGGATGAACGCGGTGGTGATGGACAAGGCGGTGGTGGGCGACGAATGCATCGTGGGGGCGCTCACGTTCGTTACGGCGGAAATGGTGATTCCTCGGCGCAAGGTGGTAGTGGGCAACCCGGCGCGCGTGGTGAAGGATGTGTCGGATGAGATGCTGGCCTGGAAAACGGAGGGGACGCGGTTGTATCAGCGTCTTCCAGGTGACATGCGGGCGACCTGGCGGGAGTGCGAGCCGCTGCGCGAGGTGCCGGCGGATAGGCCGAGGCAGAGTGTCAGCTACCGGACGTGGACTGAGACGCGGCCGAAGTAATGCCCGCTCCTTGATGACCGAAAACCAAAGACGCACGACCCAATACCCACGACTCGCGCAGACATCAGAGACGTCATGGCGAGTTATCGGTCCTGAGTATCGAGTCATTCGTGATCGGTACTCAGTCCTCGCTGCTTATGGTTCTTTCTGCGGGCCCTAACGCGACTCCAGTGCCCGTACCCACCGCTCTTCCGCGGCCGGGTGATGCGCCCGCCACAGATACCGCCCCATGAAGTACGCCGCCAGCAGATTCGCCGCGCCGAGCTGGTACCACGCGATCGTCCCGAACAACGGCGACCGCGAGAGCAGCGCGACCGCCCCGATGACGCACAGCTCGAACACCAGGAACAGCGCCACGAATCCAATGAGCAGCGACGGCTTTCGATCGAGCGCGTTCATCAGCATCGCCGCCGCGATCCCGATGAGGATGAACGCCGCGAAGTGAACGACGGTGTATGCGGCCACGTGCGTCGCGAGCCCGCGGCCACCAAAGCCGCCCCCCAGCAAATCGAACAGCGATGCACCGAGAATCGCGGGGGTGAAGAACGGTCGCCCGGCGATCGAGTCGACCATGAGGAACCAGAGGGCGACGCTGGAAGCGCCAATGATTCCGGCAATCGTGCCCTCACGCGTAGGGTTGTGACTCTCCATGGAGACCTCCCGGATGTGAGTCGTCCCGTGCTACGAGGCTTATGTGTCGCGGACCCCCCGGCTGCAAGCAGGCTCGGGCCTACGATGCGCACGAGTGGCTCGTTCCAGCACTGGAATCCTGTACAGGCGAACACCCATACCGTCCCATCCAGAGCGACTCACGAGTCTTGCCGCCGCCAATGAAGACCAGCGAGACTTCACCGCATGAAACATGACAAACCGCATCTTCAGAACTACGCCGCCGATGAGTGGGTGACCGGAACGGGCACCGCCACCACCCTCGTTCACGCCGTCACCGGCGAACCGATCGCCGAGGCGAGCTCCGAAGGACTCGACTTCGCTGCTATGGCCGCCTACGCGCGTCGCGTGGGCGGGCCGGCACTCCGCCGCATGACGTTCCACCAGCGAGCGCTCATGCTGAAAGAGATGGCCAAGTACCTGACGGACCGGAAAGACGGGCTATACCGCCTCTCGGGCGCGACGGGCGCGACGAAGGCCGATTCGTGGATCGACATCGACGGCGGCATCGGCACGTTCTTCGTCTACGCCAGCAAGGGCCGCCGCGAGTTCCCTAACGAGACATTCTACGTCGACGGGGCGATGGAACCGCTGTCGAAGGGCGGCACGTTCGTGGGCAGGCACATCTGTGTGCCGCTCGAGGGCGTCGCCGTCCACATCAACGCCTTCAACTTCCCCGTGTGGGGGATGCTCGAGAAGCTGGCCCCGACGCTGCTCGCCGGCGTTCCGGCCATCGTGAAGCCCGCCACGGTGACGTCCTACCTCACCGAGGCGTGTTTCCGCCTGATGATCGAGTCTGGAATCTTCCCGAAAGGCGCGATCCAGCTGATCTGCGGGAGCGCGGGCGACCTGCTCGATCACCTCGGAATGCAGGACGCCGTCGCGTTCACCGGTTCGGCCGCGACGGGACGAAAGCTGAAAGAGACACCGTCGATCGTCGAGCAGACGGTTCGATTCAACCAGGAAGCCGATTCACTCAACTGCTCGATTCTCGGACCGGACGCTGTGCCCGGCAGCGAAGAGTTCGATCTCTTCGTGAAGGAGGTCGCGCGCGAGATGACGGCGAAGGCGGGGCAGAAGTGCACCGCGATCCGCCGGACGATCGTGCCTAACGCGATGATGGAGGACGTCATCGCGGCGCTGCGCAAGCGGCTCGGCGCGGTGCAGGTCGGCGACCCGGCCGTCGAGGGGGTGAAGATGGGCCCCCTCGCGAGCCGCACGCAGGTCCGCGACGTCGGCACCGCAACCGACGCGATCCGGCACGCCACCGAGCTCGTGTTTGGTGGACGCGATGCCTTGCAGGTGATCGGGGCAGACGCCGAGCGAGGGGCGTTCTTCCCGATCACGTTACTCGCCACTGAAAAGCCATTCACGAGCCACGAACCGCACGACATCGAGGCGTTCGGCCCCGTGAATACGGTCATGCCGTACTCGTCGGTCGATGAAGCCGTCGAGCTCGCAAAGTTGGGGAAGGGCAGTCTCGTCGGTTCGCTGTTCACCGCGGACGCATCCGTCGCGCGACACGTCGTCCTCGGCGTCGCCCCGTATCACGGACGCCTGCTCGTCGTAGATCGGCACAGTGCGAAGGAGTCGACCGGACACGGATCCCCGATGCCGCACCTTGTGCACGGTGGACCCGGACGCGCTGGTGGCGGCGAGGAGATGGGCGGCGTGCGCGGCGTTCTCCATTACATGCAGCGCACGGCGGTGCAGGGCTCGCCGACGATGCTCACGCGCGTGATGAACGAGTGGATGCCCGGCGCGGAGCGTCCCACGGATCGCGTGCATCCATTCCGCAAATACTTCGATGAGCTCCGCGTTGGCGACACCCTCGTCACGCATCGGCGCACCGTCACCGAAGCCGATATCGTGAACTTCGCCGGCGTCAGCGGTGACTACTTCTACGCGCACATGGACGATCTCGCCGCGAAAGAGTCGCTCTTCGAGCGGCGTGTGGCGCACGGCTACTTCGTGCTGTCGGCCGCGGCTGGATTGTTCGTCGACCCCGCGCCGGGCCCGGTGCTGGCGAACTACGGTCTCGAGTCGCTGCGCTTCGTGAAACCGGTGTACATCGGCGACACGATCCAGGCGAAGCTCACGTGCAAGCAGAAGACGGCGAAGGAGACGCCGCCGGGCGGCATCCCGCAGGGTGTGGTGGCGTGGGATGTCGAGGTGACCAACCAGGCGAACGAGCCGGTGGCGGTGTACACGATCCTCACGCTCGTTAGGCGCCTGGCCGAGGTGACGGCGTCGCTGAATGGCGGGGGACCGGGGAACGGTGTCGCCGCGGCGCCGAGCGACACGACGCTGGCGGAGGAGAGCAAGGCACCTGGCCCGCGAGCCGCGAACGTCGGCTAGCTACGGATCTCGGATCACACCGTAGGTTTGCGTCGTGAGCTCGTTGCCCGAGCGCCGGACGATCACCCATACCTTGGCCCCGTTCTTCGCCGCCAGCTCCGCCGGCGCCTTCCCCAGCTTGACCGTGTCGCTCTCCGTCGCCAGCCACGTCGCGCCGTCGCGCGTCATCACCACCCCGACGAGCGGCTTCGCGCCGTCGATCGAGACGATCCCGTAGCGCGTCACGCTGAACGTCGCGTTAGGCGGGCCGGACACCGGGCTGCCCGAGACCCACACGGTGGCGCTGCCTAACCGGCGAAGCTCCGGCTCGAGCGGGCCGACCAGCGTCATCGCTCTGGCGCCCCCCTCGATCGCGAGCGACGTCACCGGCGACATCGCGAGCCCTACGGCGCCGACCTTGCCCGTGAGCACCGTTTCGGATGGCGTTGCCCGTGGGGCTGCCGACGCCGTGTCTTCCGCCCCCCGCGCTGTGTCGGACGAGCGCGCCGGCTCCGGCCTCCCCGCGTGCGAGCAGGCTACGCCGGCAACAGTCACGGCCAGCACAGCCACCAAGCGCGCGCCGTTCACTGCGCTCTCACCACCCAGACCCGCATGATTCCCGGCAGCGGGCCGTCGCTCGCATCGCGAACGCGAATGCCGGTCGCGGGTCGATTGGCACCTGACACGACGAAGTACGCCGTGGATCCGCCCCGCACCTGAA
>Ga0307408_100000779_pt1 | contig 25638 bp, 23 predicted proteins | sample 322Cmetagenome_FD_202116 | JGI IMG/M metagenome (GOLD analysis project Ga0307408, IMG submission 202116) | Maize rhizosphere microbial communities from greenhouse at UC Davis, California, United States - 322HYB-C-3 | ecosystem: Host-associated > Plants > Roots > Rhizosphere > Soil | place...
AACAGCAATCGAGGCGCTGGTGAGAAAGGCAAAAATCAGAGAGTAGAAATAGCCTGTACGCATAAATGACGCTCCATGACATCGTTGAGAGAGAAGCAGCTTTTCCGAAGCTGCTTCTCAAACTTAGATGACGAAGGCGGGTTGTCAAAAATAGGAATGTTACAGGAAGCGTAAAAATCACAAGATGAATGATGGCTAGAATGATAAGCCCTATCAGCCGTGATTTTGCAGCGATATAGTAGACGAATCCCGCCTTGGCGAAACACCAAAGCGGGGGGATGGAGGTCAGTCACATTTTGCCGAAATTGACGCAACAGTAGCCCATCTCTCCCTTCTCCTGCGCCCGCTGAAGTTCCTTTGGCACCCATTCACAACGAGTGATCAACCCTGGGCTGCCCAAGCTCTTAAGAAACGGCAGCAGCCTACCGTTGGTCAGGTCACCACCGTAGCCAAGCTCAGAAACATAAAGAACGTGGATCGGTTTCTTGTCCTGCACAAAAGCAAAATAGGTCATGTGATCAACCACCACACTTTCTGCGGATTGCACTGGTATGCCGCACGACGCACCCAGCTTTCTGATTGAGCTCAAGTGAGACTGAGCCCCAAACACCGGTATCGAAAGCGGTTGCCCGGGCAGGCTGGACTGGACGGAAGAGGAGTTTCGTATAATTCCCGGGGTCACAAGCGCCAACGATGTCACCATTGATGCTACCGAAAGCAAGAGCAACATAAAATAGGCGACCAGCGCAGGGAGCCTAGTTTCTATTGTCTCACGCCGAGACGGCATCAAGAGCATAGTGATAATGATCGTTAAAGGGATAAACTGAGCACCCGCATAAAAATTTTGAATATTGTAGAAAAAAGCGTTGCCGATATTCGCGCCAGCCAACAATAAGGCCAACAGCGTAGGCCCAGCCACATGGCGGCGAACCACCTGCAAAACAAACATTAAAACAGCTAAAAAATGAATGCCCACTACAAATACGAGCAAGCTATAGTAAATAGCTAAATTTAGGTATGGCAACGCTCCAAAACCAACGGACAAAGGAGGCAGCCAGCCTGATTGGTAAGTGTCAGCAAATGTAACATGCAGCAGCAGCCGCTGAGGAAAACTGACTAAATTATTGAACGCAGCGCTGATAAATTCATTAGGCGTAGAAAAAAGCGCCCCGGGCAGCAATGTATTGGCCCCCAGTATAAATTTGATGCTCGGTGCATCCTGGCAAGCTCCTAGCGCATTAAAATATTTGAACACTTGAACGCATAAAACCAAGACTAATAGGATCAAGCCATAGCGAACCAATTTGTGATAGGACGCGGTGGTCAACCAGACAGCGGCCAGCGCAAAGGGCATATAGAACATGCTTTTTGGATGGGCGTAGAACAGAAAGGAAAGTAGCAATGCTACCCCTAATGCCACTGCTCCTTGACCGTTCGCGGACTTTGGCTTACTAGAAAAAAGCGCCACGAGGCAAAGCATCAGTATCGCCAGTACCAGCAGCTGCTCCGGACGTGACAAGACCCAAAGAAGTGGCAGAATACCCAGCGACGTCACCGCGACCAAACCGGTGAAACGCTGAAGAGCTAATTTCCTATCACATGCTTGCGCCAAACACCAATAGGCAAGTAAACCAAACCAAGCCAGCGATAATATAACACCACTCACTCTCAAGCCTAAAGGCCCCAAATGAGCATACAGCGCGGACAACAAGATACCGACCGGATAAAACATCCAAGACACTGCCCGCCCAGTGGTGGCCGTGCATTGAGGAAAAAGGGTTACCGCATCACCCCCCTCTAAGAATAATCGAGCAATCCGAAACTTCGTAACTACCTCATCGGAGTAAACCGGAAGAAACACCCCACTCAACAACACCACAAAAAACAATGCCACGACAATTATAGAAACCTTTCTTGTAACAGCATCTCTCATTACATAACATCCGCTTTAATAAAATTTAATCACCACACCTTCGTCCGTAACGGTTTTCTATTCGCCCCTCATAATAACCCACTCCCAGCATCGGACCTACGTCGCATCCTTCAATCATCAACACTGGCCAGCACATCATATTTTACTTAGCAATGAGATGCCTCCAATAATCATAATTTTTTCAGAATCAAATGAGAACGGATCTGAACATCCTCTGCGATGTTGCGATGGTAAACGATACAGCCTGCGGTACGTCGACCAAAACTGTTCACGGAGCGCCGACGGTGACCTGCAACTATACCTGCTTTTGCGGAACGCAACGACGGGCTGCCACTGCAACCTTCCAAGGACGGGACCACGCCAAAGCACGGGTGACGGATGCTGCTGCCGACTCCTTTTTTAATAAGAGGTTCGAAGGTTCTTCAACACAAATGCGAGCCGCCGTGACAGTTCCCCCACGTTAGCTTAAAATTCCACGTTTTTAGTCGAGGCGACATGTCAGCATGCTTCGTCCATATGCTGTGTACAGCTGGAGAACCAGGCAAGACCCAGCGCCAGCATCAAATCAATGGTCAGGATGGGGCTCAAGGTGATCGACAGAACCGTTTCAGTTAGCTTGGTTGTGCCCGTCTATAAAAGCGCAAGCACACTTCCGGAATTCTACGCACGCGCACGGACAATTCTTAACCATATTTGCGAAGACTGGGAAATTGTCCTAGTCGATGATGCGAGCCCTGACCAGACGTGGTTTGCCGTCCTGGCACTTCACGAACAGGACCCTAGAGTCAAAGCGGTTCGCTTCGCAAAGAACAAAGGGCAACAACATGCCACGCTCTGCGGCATCAGCTATGCCTGCAAACGCTATGTCGTCACCATCGATGATGATCTCCAGTGCTTCCCTGAAGACCTTCCCCTGTTCATCGAACAGCTTCAAGCTGGCAAGCATGTCGTCATTGGAAAAATCCCGAAGACTGAAAAACGACACAGCGCCTGGCGTAATCTAGGGTCCTCCCTCAACCAGAAGCTAGTCAGTAAGATCATGGGCAAACCGAACAGTTTCGGCCTATCCAGCTATAGGGCCATGAGTCAATTGGTGGCAAAGCAGCTCGCCAAATACCAAGGCTCTCATCCGCACATCGCCGCGATGCTGTTTAATTCAGTGCCAGTCAGCATGATGGCGAATGTCACAATCCGCCATGCGTCACGAGCCGATGGCGGGCCCAGCACTTATACCCTGGGCAAGATGTTCAAGACGCTCTCGTTTCTTGTCATCAATTACTCGCTCCTGCCGCTACGCTACGTAGTGATCTGGGGTTTCATGGTCAGCGCGTCGAGCATTTTGTTTGCCGTTTTCATTTTGCTGCGCACCCTTCTGACCGATCATATTGTGCCCGGCTGGGCTTCCCTCGCGATCCTGGTGTCGTTCCTGGCCGGCAATATCCTTCTCGCACTGGGAGTACAGGGAGAGTACCTCGGTAGACTGGTCGAGAACGCCACCCATCTCAGCCAATTCCCCATTATCGAAGAACATATAGAGTAAATAATGACATCCGCCTATCGCGTCGTGGATTTTTTCCCTACCGAACACATCTTAAACAGTGGAGTCTTCGAACACCTCGACGAAACGGACGCTCGCACACCTGGAGCATTGGTGTATTGTCAGAATATTTATTATTTGCACAAAGCATTGGCCACGCCAAATGTCGCATGTATTCTCTGTCCGGAAAACTTAAAGGACGAAGTATTAGCGACGGAAAAGTCAATTGTTTTCTGTATCAATCCCCGCACTGCTTTTTTTCAACTTTACAATCGCCTCGGTAGCGAGACTATTCGCGCCGACGCGAACGCAGCGAGCATTGGTCAAAACTGCATAATTCACCCGAGCGCTGTTGTTTCACCACAAGCAAAATTGGGCAACAACGTCGAAATTTCGGCAAACGTGGTCATCGAGGGACCTGTAGAGATTGGAGATAACGTCTACATCGGCTCGAACGCAACGATAGGCGCCGAAGGTCTCATTACACTACGCAACGACGACGGCACGCTGTTAACGGTGAAACATCAAGGTGGCGTACGCATTGGATCAGGCTGTCAGATACTTGCTGGCGCAGTGATCGCCCGGTCTTTGTTTCAGCAGCCCACGACCGTCAGTAATAATTGTCAAATTGGTATCATGACGAACATCGGGCATGGTGCTGTGATTGGAGAAAACTGCGTGGTTTCCGGCAATACTGTCGTTGCAGGACGGACTCGCCTGGGAGCAGGTGTCTGGGTGGGGGCTTCGTGTTCCATTGCGCAGGGCCTTGTAATAGGCGACGCTGCTGAAGTAAAAATGGGGGCGGTTGTCATTGGCGACATTTCGCCCGGGAGTGTCGTATCCGGCAACTTCGCGCTCAACCACAGGGCAAATATGACGGCACACATCAGGAAGCTGAAATAATGCATTCCAACGGCCTATCATTGGGATTCAAGGGCGAACGCACCTACATACACGGTACGGACATGCTCAATGCCACGATGCGGTCCGTCAGCAGACTCGCCCCATACGCACGGATCGAAAAGCTGGACTTCAAGATCAGTGCAATGACCAATCAGATGCTCACCTGCCATTGGTGGCCAAGGTCTGCCCCTCAGGCCTTGGAGGGCAAAGTTACCGCATCCTTTACCGTTCAGCTCGATGGCATTGAGTATGAAGGTAAATTGATTCAAGCTGAAGAATGCGCTGAAACTCGACGCGCTTATGACGAATTGCCGGTTTTGGACCAATGTATTTACACGACCGCGGATCGATCAGTTAGCCTTAGGGACATGCCGGAAAACTTCACTCAAATCGAAGTGCTTGTATCAATGAACAAGGCCCTGCTGCTGAAAGAACTGAGCATACCTGGCAGCAGCCAGTGGGTTTTTTGCCGCTGGGAAAGCAGCACATGGCCGCTAAGCGAAAATCTAAGCGGGGTTCAACTGAAGCTTGAGCAAACGCTGGGCACTAGATTGACCCGCAGCAGCGTCAAGCTTAACGCGGAGCATATTGGCACGATATACTTCAGCGCCCTCGACGTCGAATAGCTATCGGCCAGTGCCTCATGCGACCTCGCCCTCCATCATCCGGGCACCGGTCCCGGCGGACGTGTCGATCAGGTAAGATCAAATTCAACAAAGAGATACCAACCATGTCTGAGACAAAAGTAATAATCAGAGACATCATTTCCAAAGCTAATGTTGGCCCTGACGCCTCGACGTTACGTGACAACATCAACCTGACCGATCAAGGTATTGATTCAATGGACATATTTACCATCATGCTAGCTGTCCAGGAACACTATGGGATCAAGATCCCAGACGATGATATCGGAAGTCTTCGCACTATTGACAATTTAGCGGTGTATATAACTGACCGGCAAAAATAACGGTTTGGCCATGTAAGGGAGCAAAGTGACCGTCTACTCCCTTACACTGCGCTCAACCGTGACAGGGTCGATTCTACCTGTTTTCAATACCGCACAACGCACCCTGAACAGTTGAGCTCCGCATGCGTTTGATGTTTATAAAATTCTTTATCGCCCTATTGATTTCTTTGTTCCTGATAAAGACATTTAACCTAGACCTGGCGACCCTCACTGGCGAAATAAAGGCTTGGCACTACCTAGCGCTAGCTGCTGCCATCCCGCTCACTTTAAGCTCCTTTTTTTCTGTTAGCCGCTGGCAAGTCTTCTTGCGCCTCAACTCAATCAACGAGGCTTTAACAAGTCTATGGAAAATAAGCCTGACTTCTCAGTTCCAAGGAATGATTTTTCCATCCTCGCAGGGGGGTGATGCTTTTCGAATGTTCCACATCGAACGCCGTCATCCCGATAAGCCGGGGAAGGCAGGTAGTACTGTAATAATAGAGCGAATGATTGGGTTACTGGTGTTATGTATTCTGACTCTCACAGCTCTGCCTTTTTTGCCAGCATCAGGCAACTACGTGTTGCTCACCACCATTGTCGGCATCATCACCAGCTTAGCAGTCGGCGTTCAGCTCCTATTGACGAGCAAAAAAACCCATGCCCTTTACAGCAGCCTTATTATTAAAAACTCAGTCATTGCTAGCGTGGTGAGATACATAGGAAAACTCCACGCGAGCACCGCAAGCTTCCCCTACCGAAAGGCACTTTCATCGTCGTTGCCCTATATATTCTGTTATCAAATTTCACTGATAATGGTTGTATATCTCGTTTTCCGTGCCTTTGGCTACGACATTCCCTTCGCTCAACATTTTGCCCTCTACCCTGTCATCGCTATCCTGACCATGGTCCCAATAACTATAGGTGGTTTCGGTGTTCGCGAAGGTTTATTTGTATATTTTTATGGCCTGCTCGACGTGCCTGCTAATATAGCCGTCGGCGCCTCTATCGCAAATTACACCATTATGGTACTGATCCCTGCCGCCTTCGGCGGCGTTATCTATTTTTGGGACACCGTTCAAGAAAGTCGCCTGAGAAGGTAGATATCAACATTTAGGGCCCCATCAATGAACGCAGACCGCACCCCGTTTCCCAAATCCGCTTTTGAGACTCTAGCCAAGGCTGAGGCACGCCATTGGTGGTTTCGGGCTCGTAATCGGTTGATCTTGTGGGTAATGAAATCTCGCATTGGTAGCATTCATAATTTTCTGGAGATCGGTTGTGGCACCGGCTTTGTTCTGGAAGGCATTCAACGGGAATATCCTAAGGCAACAGTCTCTGGTACTGAGTTTTTTGATGAGGGCCTGACGCATGCACGTCGACGCCTGCCCAACGCAAATTTTGAGCAGCTAGATGCGCGCACCATGACCGATAAGGAGCGGTTTGACGCGATAGGTGCCTTTGACGTCATAGAACATATCGAAGAAGACGAACAAGTGTTGGCCAACCTTACCCATGCCCTGCAAAACGATGGACATCTATTGTTGACCGTTCCTCAGCATAAATGGCTTTGGTCGGCCGCTGATGAGCGCGCCTGCCATGTGCGCCGCTATACTCGACGGGAATTAATAGAGAAAGTGGAGCGCGCCGGTCTTGAGATTCAGTACATTACGTCCTTTGTCACCTTGCTAGTCCCGTTAATGTGGCTCGCGCGGCAACGCCCCGGTCAGAGAGAAGCCGAGCGAAACAGTGAATTTGACATCTCTGACCGGACCAACCGCCTTTTGGAGCTTGTAATGAAGATGGAATTTGGCCTTTTAAAAGTGGGCATCACGCCTTCCATCGGGGGCTCACTCTTGTTACTAGCTAAAAAAAGACAAACTGGAGGCATTCAGTGAGCGCCAATAAAATCCCCTTCAACCGCCCTTACATGACGGGAAAAGAACTCGACTATATTGCAGAAGCCAAGCTCCTGAATAAACTCGCTGGGGATGGGCCCTTCACCCGACGTTGTCATCAATGGCTCGAAGAGCACAGCAACAGCGAAAAGGTCCTATTGACCCACTCGTGCACCGCGGCCCTGGAAATGTCAGCCCTATTGCTGAATATTCAACCCGGGGATGAAATCATCATGCCTTCTTATACATTCGTTTCCACTGCCAACGCCTTTGTACTACGGGGCGGGGTACCTGTGTTTGTAGACATCAGACAGGACACCCTTAATCTGGACGAAACACTGATCGAGGCTGCGATCACACCACGCACCAAGGCAATCGTTCCAGTTCACTACGCTGGCGTTGCATGCGAGATGGACACAATAATGGATATCGCCCGTCGGCACGGTTTATTCGTCGTCGAAGATGCTGCGCAAGGAGTCATGGCCTCGTATAAAGGGCGAGCCTTGGGAAGCATAGGTGACTTGGGCGCCTATAGCTTCCATGAAACCAAGAATGTGATTTCGGGTGAAGGCGGCGCGCTATTGGTTAATGACCCCGCGATGTCACTGCGTGCCGAAATAATTCGAGAAAAAGGTACGGACCGAAGTCGGTTCTTTAGAGGCGAGGTTGATAAATACACTTGGCAGGAAGTGGGTTCCTCCTACCTGCCGGGGGAGCTGACCGCAGCATTCCTTTGGGCGCAGTTGGATGAGGCCGAGTCAATTACACAAAAGCGCATGAGCATCTGGAACCTCTATCATAACGCACTCGAAAATATGGAAATGACAGGTGCAATACGCCGGCCGTTTATCCCGGTCGATTGCACGCATAATGCCCATATGTACTATGTTCTGTTAACTCCCGACACCGAACGTCAGCGAGTACTCGATAAACTCAAATTTGATAACATCATTTCGGTATTCCATTACGTGCCATTGCACTCCTCACCAGCGGGGCTGCGTTATGGTCGTACACATGGGGAGATGGCGAATACAGATGCCCTGTCGGAACGATTGATTCGCTTACCGCTTTGGGTGGGGCTCACAGAACAACAACAAACAGATATTGTCGACTCGTTGAAACGCGCAGTTTCATGACGTGGAGCCTCATGATGCTGCGGCGGCACCAGACTGATCGTTAAGCAGCGTGCCTACGGCGCATCCGTCATGGGCTTTGAAATCAGAACCTAAGGTTGCTTCTCCACCTGGACCGTTACCACACGAAGAATTATGAGATCCGGCTTCCCAACTTTAACGACAGGGGCGCTAACCAGGCGCAAATCACGGGTTAAACCAAGAGTGAAATGGCCAGCCCGCCTTATAAAGCTCAGCGACAATGTGAGGGGAAACCGCTGTTCTCGAAGCTGCCTCCGATACATATACGAGGACCGATTAGGTTTCGAGGCGACGTTGCTGATAAATCCAGTCAACAATTTCACCATCAGGGGCGTAGCCGCTAACCGTATCCCGTAGAAGCTGACGGACACGAGCGTAATCATCCTGGTCGATGGCTAAAAGCAATTCATTAAGCTTTACTTTAAGTATATCCCAAGGAAGGTAGTCTTCCGTTGCCGTCATAATCATCGGATGCAACGTTGCTGCTACGTCGTTTCCAATTAATAGTTCCTCGTAGAGCTTTTCACCGGGGCGAAGCCCAGTAAATTGGATTTCTATATCTCCGTGCGGGTTTTTCTCCGAACGCACGCTCAAACCTGAGAGATGAATCATTTTATTGGCTAATTCTACTATCTGCACTGGCTCGCCCATATCCAGTACAAAAACGTCTCCCCCCAGCCCCATTGACCCGGCCTGAATCACCAGTTGAGAAGCTTCAGGAATAGTCATGAAATAACGGGTAATCTTAGGATGCGTGACTGTCAGCGGCCCCCCAGACTTTATCTGCTTATGGAAAAGAGGGATAACTGAGCCGGACGAGCCCAGTACATTCCCGAACCTAACCATTGTGAATCGGGTTTTGTTGACATTGGAAACACAGGCCGCGTCGCCGAATAATATAGGCGCTTTTTCCCTGCTTAGAGCCTGTAGAACCAACTCGGCGAGACGCTTCGTACTGCCCATCACGTTAGTAGGACGCACTGCTTTGTCAGTGGATATGAGAACAAAATTTGCAACTCCCGCTTGCAGTGCAGCTTGAGCTGTATTTAATGTACCGATGACATTGTTAAGCACACCTTCTGCAATGTTGTGTTCAACCATGGGAACGTGCTTATATGCGGCCGCGTGATAGACCGTACTCACACGCCACGTTTTTATGACATCGAAAATCTTTTCTGAATTTCGTACTGAACCGAGGATAGGTAAAAGACGGACGTTTAATGACTCACGTTCGATACGCTGCTCCAGCTCCAGAAGAATGCTATAAAGATTATATTCGCTATGATCAAAAAGAATAAGGGATGTGGGTTCCAACAACAATATCTGACGACAAAGTTCTGAGCCGATGGAGCCACCGGCCCCAGTAACTAATACCGACTGATCCTTGATACAACGCTGCAGTAGATCATCCTGAGCCGGTACAGCATCTCGCCCGAGTAAGTCTGCTATATCAACTTCTTGAATATCATCGACTTTTACTCGTCCACTAGCGAGATCCATGAAACCCGGCACACTGCGCACATGCAGCGGAAATTTCTCCAGCAGTGTCAATATTTCGCGACGTCGCGCTCTAGAGGAAGACGGAACGGCTAGCAAAATTTCTTGCGCACCGGTTGCATCAATCATTTTTTGAATATGTTTCGGCTCGTAGACCTGCAGCCCAGCGATTACCCGGTCAGCAATGCTCTGGTCGTCATCGATGAACGCGACCGGCCGCATCACCCGCCCCATGCGCAACGCAGCCACGAGTTGATTGCCAGCTGCCCCGGCTCCATAAACAGCAATCTTTGGCAGACCATCGTCTCGGTTTGTAAATGGCACATGCTGCGCCGCAGTAAACCAGTCCCCCAGGAAATACTGCCGCATTATCAAGCGCAAACCGCCTATCATGATCAGGCTCAGCCACCAGTAATTGAAAATAATTGAACGTGGCACTACTGTTTTGTGATTGCTATACCAATACACTATAAGAGCCAGCAGCAACGCCGAAAGGCTGACCGCCTTACAAATAGTGATCAGCGCATCATTACCAAAATAACGCATGACAGCGCGATACATGCCAAAGCGGATGAAAATCGGAATGGCGACGAGCGGTGCGGAGCCAAAAAGCCATAAATGCGTTGCAATTGGGCTGGCCAGGGCTTCCATCCCCAATCGAACGACAAACGCAAGCCACAGGGCGATCCAGACGAGAAAAATATCGGTCACCACCTGTATCGCCCTTTTATAGCGTCTAGGCAACCCAAGCAAGGATGTTCTTACTTTTTCCGTAAACTTCGTTCGCACTAGACCCGCTCCTGTCGTAAACCTGCTTCGGTTGTACCTAGCCGCTTTACACACCGCTTCATAACAACAATCGAAAACGAGACCGTGCCAGCGTTCAGATTAGCCTGCTTCAATCTCTATTGTTGAACCTGAGCAGCCTAAATCATCAGTAGGTTGCAGTCATGCTCCATTTAGCCAAGGGCATCAGTGAAACGGGTCGATAGCCCCTGCGCAAGGAGCAGAAAGATGCAATATTTCATTTATGCAACCAAAAATGGCATTGATCAAAACCTCTAAAAATGCTGATTTGCACCGCTGAGGCGAATACATGAAATGGACTAACGCACCAGCCGTTCTGACTGCCTGTTAGGGCCTCAAAATCTCTGCGTTCTTGACGACAAAGATCCCACCTCATGCGAAGGCTGCAACAATTGTCATTGCGCTTCCTTACTACGTAACGTCTGGCAGGCACTCAATGTTTCGTTCGGCGATAAGGGCTTATAAAGCACTTGTGTGCGACTAGAAGCAAAACTACCGGCCCCCTCTGCTGTTTTCCACATGCCTACTTGTTCGTATCTTTCGGGGAACGCCCCGCCTAAACCGGACATTAGCTCAATCGGAATGCTACGTGGGCCGCCAGGCTCCAACAACACCCAAGCTGCCGCGATTTTTTCGCAGGATGTATGGCTGAATGCCGCCTTGGCGAGATTCAAGCTGCCTGGGTAGCCGCCGATAGTCCAAGCTTGGCCAATGCTCTGGGCGCTCATTGCATAAAGTATTCCGGGGGATTGGCCGGACAAATCAATGACAGGAGTAGCAGGCTTAAAGCCGGCCGCTTGGGCCGTTTTGATAGCGCTGTGGATATATCTTGCATACCCTTCCGAGAGAATCAGTGCGGAACTTCGGGGGCCTAACTCCATAGGACTAGCATTGAGCCTGAGAGGCTGCGGCTGGCGATAGGGTTGTTCAAGTCCTGTTTGCACAAGCGTAGCGGTGACTGCCTGAGTTGCAAGCACCAATGGCAGCGCAAATAACCAAGTGGTACGCTCACGAGCCAGCGGCACAATAAAAACAAGGGCTCCGAGCAGCCAAAACAACCCGGCCGAAGCCCCACCGGCCCAATAATTGTTGTTTGTTCCGAAAGCGTAAATATGGGGCATTACCAGAAATAGAAGAGCAATAGCCCAACAAGCTGCTGGCATATCTCTTAAGGCCTTGAGACGGCCCACCAACAGACCGATCGCCGCCGCAGTAAACATCACACCGAAAATTAGTAGCCCCTGAAAATCACCTAGCGCTGTAACTCTGAGTATCTTACCGGTCGTTAATAATGTAACCAGTGCAAAAAATACTGATGATATAAACAAGCAGACCAGCAGGCCTGCTCTCTTTTCGCTCAAAGCCCCTAACGTGGCAAGAAAAGACCCTGTAAAAATGACAAGGATCGCCCGCTCAGCCTGTTCGCCAAGCAAAAAATCATCAATATGCAAAATCTGAGTTAAAGTGTGTCCACCGCCAAGATACTGACCGAACTCTACACCTAATCGAATACGCTCCACAAAAATTGGTAGTGAACCGTCTATCACCAATGCGCTGGCTACTAGCGGCACAATAGCGCTCAGAGCCACAAGCAATAGTAGTCGAATCGAAACCTTGCGTGAAAGCAGAAGGTAAATGAACACACAAATGGCCAGAGCAAGAGCAGTGCTTGGTTTTGCCATAAAGGCTAACCACCCTCCAATACCAATCAATACTCCACCGACAATATTTTTTCGATCAATATTCCTTTCAGAAATCAGCAAGCCGATGCTGGTAATTATCAGTGCCTGTAAAGCCAGACTGTTGTAGCTTGGTGTCGGCAACCACGCGTCAAAGAGAACAAGAGAACCGACGGCCAAGCCAGCAGATATTATATGCAAGGCGACACGCTCGGCCTTTGATACGGGCGCAAGCGAGGACAAAAACGTATGAACCAAGCTCCAAGCCAAACCGAATGTTATTAATATGTTTGCTTGTCGAAGTGCGGCAATATCGCCACCTAACAGCAAGTAAAGCGGATGATATATAAATCCGAACTGTGTAAGCGAAACATCATAGACGAAAGGATTGGATATCCAGACCAAATAAAAACTTTCATCTGTAAACTCGAAACCATAGACGCTGTACTTGAGAAGCCAACCCAGGATCAGAAGCGTTCCGATTGCCGAGAGTATAACCATCATGTGGCGTGAAGCTGCTAGGAAGGAACTTATGGGTTTTTCATTTGGCGTCACTTGAAACCGCTCGCTTATCGATTCGAAAATTCTGATGGTGGTTCGCTGGCGTTGGCAAGGTCAGCTCAGCTCAGCTCAGCGAACGATATTGAAATGCCATGGGGCACCTCGGCTTGTAAGCCACTCGAGATACTGATCAACTGGCTCAATGAGGGAGAGGGCCTACACAGGCCCACGTCCTAATTAAATTTACAGCCCGTCTTAGCCCCCATTTAAGACGCTTAACGCTCGAAGTGTTTGGAAACCAAGCGCCGCTGCTGGAATATCCAGTCGACGATCTCCCCTTCGGGTGTGTAACCGCTTACTGTATCCCGTAAAAGCATACGGACCCGCGAGTACTCGTCCTTGTTAACAGCAGCCAACATTTCATCCAATTTAACCTTGAGCTGCTCCCATGGAAGGTGATCTTCATTAGCACTCATGATCATGGGATGCTGAGTCGCCACGACATTATCACCGATCAACAACTCCTCATATAACTTCTCGCCGGGCCGCAGGCCAGTAAATTCAATGGCAATATCCCCATGTACATTTTTTTCGGAGCGCACATTCAAACCGGATAGGTGGACCATCTTCTCGGCCAGCTCGGCAATTTTCACCGGTTCCCCCATATCCAACACAAACACATCACCACCCCGTCCCATGGAGCCCGCCTGAATCACAAGCTGGGCAGCCTCAGGGATCGTCATGAAATACCTGGTTATATTTGGATGCGTGACCGTGATGGGACCACCGGATTTGATCTGCTGTCGGAAACGTGGAATAACCGAGCCGGACGACCCCAATACGTTACCGAAACGCACCATAACGAAACGGGTCTTATTGACGCGTGCAACATTACCACCGTCTTCGAATAGTACCGGTGCCACTTCTTGACTGAGCGCCTGTAAAACCATTTCAGCCAAACGCTTGGTGCTGCCCATGACATTGGTGGGACGCACAGCCTTGTCCGTGGAAATAAGTACAAAGTTTTTGACCTGAGCCTTCAACGCTGCTTGGGCGGTATTCAAGGTACCAATGACATTATTGAGTATCCCTTCGGCGATATTATGCTCAACCAGAGGCACATGCTTGTAAGCTGCAGCGTGATATACCGTCTCGACTGCCCATGAACTCATAATATCGAGCAATTTATCCGCATTACGCACCGACCCGAGAATTGGTAATAAGGTTACCGGAATTGATTGTCGGGTTATGCTTTCCTCAAGTTCGCTTAAGATGCTATAGAGATTGAACTCACTGTGATCAAATAACAGCAAAGTTGAAGGCTGCAGCGCCAAAATCTGACGGCACAGTTCAGAACCAATCGACCCGCCAGCGCCCGTGACCAGTACTACCTTACCGCGAATGCAGCGAGATAGAAGCGCGGGCTGAGCAGGCACCGGATCTCGACCCAACAAATCGGCAATGTCTACTTCTTGTATGTCGTCGACTTTCACACGGCCGCTAGCCAGATCCATAAAGCCCGGCACACTGCGCACATGTAATGGGAAGCCTTCCAGGTACTCCAGAATTTCGCGGCGTCGCATGCGACTTGCCGAAGGAACAGCTAACAGAACTTCTTGAGCGCCTGTGAGTGCGATCATTTTCTCGATGTGTTTGGGTTTAAACACCTGCAAACCAGAAATCATTCGATTAGCGATACTGGCATCATCATCGATAAAAGCCACCGGCTGCATATCTCGACCGATGCGCAAGGCCGCGACCAACTGGTTACCAGCAGCACCGGCTCCGTAGATCGCCACTTTAATAAGACCATTATTACGATTGGCGAAGGGAACATGATGAGCAGGTATAAACCAATCACCCATGAAATATTGACGCATGAGCAACCTCAATCCACCGATCATCACCAAGCTTAGCCACCAGTAGTTGAAGATGACCGAGCGTGGAACAATCGCCATGTGCGCTGCCCCCCAATAAACAACGAGCGCCAATACCAGCGCACTCAAGCTGACCGCCTTGATGATGGCGATCAAGGCATCATTGCCTAGGTAACGCATGACAGCTCGGTACATGCCAAAACGAACGAATAGCGGAATGGCAATTAGAGGGGCACTTACAAAAAGCCACGGATGAGAAGCAAACGGATTGATCATCTCGTCAAAGCCAAGACGCACCACAAACGCCAACCACAAAGCGGACCAAACCAAGAGCACATCGGTCGTGACCTGAAGCAGGCGCTTTTGTCTGCGCGGCAGCCTCAGCATTGCAACGCGAAGTCTATCCATGAATTTTTCCTGCACCTTGTTCCTCCTAGCCATTGTCGTATGTGAGGCAGTCAGCGCCCACCTCCATCACCCTTTAATATCTTGATCGGGTACTCACGTGGTCTCCAACTGACCAGCCTTGAATTTGAAGGCTAATAGCACCAGCGGCACGTAGGCCAACACAACACCTGCAAGTCCATCCAAATCCATGACAACGACACACCATGCCAAGGGAAACAACCAAAATACGTTGAGCGCAACCACGGCTAACGTGACCGGACGATGGCGACCATAACGGCGCGAGGCAAACTGATAAGCGTGGCTACGGTGCGCCTCGTAGACTTTATCACCCCGCAGAAAACGACGGGTCAGCGTAACAGTTGCGTCGACAATAAAGACTCCGAGCAAGATCAGCCAAGCCCAGAAGAAGGTCGGAGACGCCCAGGCGGCTTGCAAGGACATGACTCCCAGAGCAATGCCCAGGAAACCACTGCCAGCGTCCCCCATAAAAATTTTCGCGGGAGGAAAATTCCAGAATAAAAAGCCCAGCACTGCTGCTGTCATGATTAGCGGGGGCCAGATTAAATCGGTAAACCCTGACAGCAGATAAAGAATACTCGCCCCGAGACACGCTGATACAGCCTCTACGCTGGCGATTCCGTCAATACCGTCCATAAAATTATATAAATTGAGAATCCACACCAAGTAGAAAACAGCTAGTGCGTGCCCAACCCAAGAGAGATCGAAGGTCATTCCGAACAGGTTTAAGGGCGCCAAACCTTCAAGCCATGCCAATGCCCAGATAGCCGCGCTGAAATGCCCAAGTAATCGCCATCGCGCAGCGATATGCCCATGGTCATCCATAAACCCTACAAGGGCGACCAATGCGCCCGCGCCCCCCAACGCCACCAGGAAGGCAAGTGGCACCAGACCTAGCTGGAACAGCAAGGGCAATGTGAGTAGAAACGCCACAACGATGGCTACCCCCCCACCCCTCGGCGTCGGAATACTATGAGAGCTTCGTGCATTGGGAATATCAATGATGCTACGCGCCAAGGCATAGCGACGCAGACCGGCAGTCATGAGCAGTGAGGCCAGCGTGATAGGGATAAGTAACCAGAAGTAAATCATTTAGCTTGATACGTCCTGAAATGCTGTGCGGTTTTGGCCAATGCATCATCGACGCTCACGGGTGGGGTCCAATTCAACAGTGTACGAGTCTTCTCAATATTAACCTGCAGCGAACCACACAGGCGCTGAGATAGTGCTCCTCTGCCTAACATGCTGGCGCCACGTTCGATAATCCAACCGGGGACCGGAATCAAGCGTGCAGGCTTGCCCAGCGAACGGCCCATCCGGATCAGCAGCGCCGTAGTCGAAAGATCCTCTCCATCACTAACCAGAAATGTCTGATTCGCCGCTGCTGGATGGTCGATGCACGTTACAATCAGGTCGACCAGATTATCGATGCTGACGAGACTACGCCGATTATCTATTGCGCCAAATGGCAAGGGTACGCCCTTGTCCAACCAACGCATCATGCTTAGGAAGTTGGCTTTTACGCCCGGCCCGAACACCAAAACAGGTCGAATGATGACTATTTCCATTCCTGTCGTCTGCGCAATCTGCCGCAAGCCTTGCTCGGCCTCATGCTTGGAAACACCATACGGGTCCGCTGGCGACGGCACGTCATCTGCGGCGTAGGGGTGGCCGAGAGAAGTGCCTTCGCCGTTAACTTTGATGGAACTGATGAAAATAAAGCGACGTACGCCGGCTTCGGCCGCCTGTCTTGCAAAATTGAGTGTTCCTTTCACGTTGACATGGCGAAAAGCGGCCAGCGGATCAGTTTCCGCATCATTCATTACATGCACGCGAGCGGCGCAATGGATGACCGTATCTACATTTCTCAGATGTGCTTGCCATGGCGTCTGCGGAGAGAAATCCTCGATCCGCACGGTGCTAGCGGGAACCGATAAACTCCGATCTCCGCGAACTACCGCAATCACCGACCTGTTCGCGTCTGCCTGTAGCCGCATGAATACCGCTCCTCCGACAAACCCACTCACGCCAGTCACAAGAATATTGTTCTGCATCAGCGTTTCACCGTCCGTCGCGTGGCTTTTCTGAAGAGCTCTTCCAAACGTGTTAATAGCCGCTGTTTGGAATAGTGCTGAAGGTAATAGTCACGACCACTTTCCCCCATGACTTTAAGTTGAGATGGGATCGTTTCAGCCAGAGTCTGAGTGACGCGTGCCAGGCCATCTGCGTCACCAGACGCACAAGTGAAGCCTGCTCCCGACTCATCGATCACCCGTGCGGCTTCCCCGTTGATCATGCCTAGCAGAGGTTTACCCGACGCCAGGTAAGCTTGGACTTTCCCGGGAATGGTTTTCTCAAACACATCATTGGTCTTCAGTGACACTAACAGTGCATCGGCGTTGGCAAACAAGGCAGGCATAGCATCCAATGGATGCCTGCCCAAGAGCAAAACGTTGTCCAAGCCTCGCGCAGTCACCTGCTGGCTCAGCCATTGACTCATCCGGCCGTCACCGACGATGGCCCAACGCACAGCAACTTTCCCTCGCAGTTGCTCAGCAGCGTCCAACACGGCAGGAAAATCTTGGGCCTCACCCAGATTGCCAGCGAATACAACCGTAAAAACCGACTCATCACGTGCAAGTATCGAGGTCGAGTGGTCCGCAACTTCAGAGAAGTCGTCTTCTGCCCAACTGGGGAAATAAATCAAGCGTTGCGGGTCTATTGGCCGAGTACAGTAGCCTTTGACGTTCTCCAGAAAACCGTTTGATTGCAGCAAAAGGTAGTCAGCACGGTTGTATATCCAAGACACCATCCGACCAACCATGGACAACAATGCCGGTTTTTTCAGTACACCAACCGCCCTCAGGGTTTCCGGCCACAAATCCAGAACCCAAATGAATACGGGGGCTTTCTTCAAGCGACCGATCACCAAGGCAGGAATAGCCGCCATGATCGGGGAGACTGCGTAGACAAATACCGCATCGAAGGTCCGCCCTCGAAGCGCATAGGCACCGATGGTCGAAGCGCTGGAAAAAAAACTCAGGTAGTTGAAGATTAACTGGATACTGCGTTTGCCGCGCGGGATCATAGGCACCCGGACAATATGAGCACCTTGGTAATTAGTGAACTGTCCAGGCGCAGCCTTGTAGGCTTCAAACACTTTTCCTTCCGGATAATTAGGCACCCCGGTGAGCACCGTGACCGAATGACCTTTTTCGGTGAAGTCACGCACCAAGTCGTTGATGCGCATGTTCTCCGGCCAGAAGTATTGCGTGACCACCAAAATATTCAGTTTTTTCTCAGGCATATTCACACTCGACTCAATACCGCTTCCAAACGACACGGTTTACGTAGTCGGTATAGCTGTGAACAATCCTAGCGACCTTTTCTGAGACGTTAGGCATGCTGTAGTCCGCTACCAGACGAAGGCTGCGCTCGCTCCCCGACGTTTGCGTTTGGAGAATATTCAGTCCTTGCAGGACACGCTCGACTTCCAGACCCACCATCATCACTGCTGCTTCCTCCATTCCCTCTGGTCGCTCATGGGCTTCGCGCAGGTTCAAGGCTGGAAAGTTGAGAATGGACGACTCTTCATTGATGGTGCCGCTGTCGGACAAGACCGCACGCGACTCCAGTTGGAGCTTGTTGTAATCCATGAACCCCAAAGGCTTGAGCAATCGGACATTTCCATGAAACACGACGCCCATGGCATCGACACGCTTTTGAGTACGCGGATGAGTAGAGACAATAACGGGCTGGCCGAACGTGCTGGCCACAGTATTGAGCACCTCGACCAGCTTCAGAAAATTCTTATCCGAGTCAACGTTTTCTTCTCGGTGCGCACTGACCACAAAGAACTTGCCCGCCTCCAATCCAAGCCGTTCCAGGACGCCCGATGCCTCGATGCTGTCGCGATAATGATTGAGCACCTCGAACATAGGGCTGCCCGTCTTGATGACACGATCAGCAGGCAAACCCTCGCTCAGCAAATAATCTCGGGCGATGGTGCTATAGGTCAGATTGACGTCTGCGGTGTGATCAACGATGCGTCGATTGATTTCTTCGGGAACGCGCATATCAAAGCAACGGTTTCCGGCTTCCATATGGAACGTGGGGATCTTGCGCCGCTTGGCGGGAATAACTGCCATACAGCTGTTTGTATCGCCTAATACCAACAACGCTTCAGGCTCAATCGTAGCCAGCACCCGGTCCACCGCAATAATCACATTGCCAATGGTTTCCGCGCCAGTGCTCCCAGCAGCATTCAAGAAGTGGTCCGGTTTGCGGATGCCCAAGTCTTGGAAAAAAATCTCATTCAGCTCGTAATCGTAATTCTGACCGGTATGCACTAACACGTGTTCGCAATATTTATCCAAGGCAGCCATGACCCTGGACAACCGGATAATTTCGGGACGTGTGCCCACCACGGTGACGATTTTCAGCTTCTTCAATGCAGTATTCATTGCTAATCCTTCAGGCCTGAGTGCCAACAGCCATGGTGTAGGTGTCTGGCCGCTCACGATCAAAAATTTCGTTGGCCCATAGCATTACGATCATCTCGGTTTTGCCAGTGTTGGTAATGTCATGGCTCCAACCCGGGACGGTTTCAACGATTTGCGGCGTGTCGCCATCAGTGTAAAGCTCGTAGAACTCACCGCTGACAATGTGCCGGAAACGGAAGCAAGCCTGACCTTTGATGACCAGGAACTTCTCGGTCTTGCTGTGATGGTAATGCCCTCCCCGCGTAATGCCGGGATGAGCAGTGAAGTAGGAAAACTGACCGGAGTCCGGGGTCTTGAGCATTTCCACGAATACGCCTCGCGCATCACCGTGCTTAGGCAATTCGTAGGAGAACACGTCAGGCGTGAAATAGCTCAGGTATGTCGAATACAAGGCGCGGACCAACCCGGTCCCCACCCGTTCCGTTACCATTGTCTCTCGGCTGCGCTTGAATGCGCGCAAGTGATCGGCCAATGCCCCGACCGTCGTGGCATAAACCGGTTGCACATCCAGATAAGGACCTTCTTGGGCGTGGCCATCCATCACATCAATGAAGCTGTTGATGACATCATCGATATAAACCAACTGCAGCGGCGCTGCAGGATCATTGATAGTAATTGGCAGGCCGCGGATGATGTTATGGCAGAACGTCGCCACCGCCGAGTTGTAGGCTGGCCGTGCCCATTTTCCGAAAACGTTGGGCAAACGATAAAGATAAACCGGTAGCCCCTGCTGTTCCGACAGTTCAAGCAAAGCGTGTTCCGCGTCGCGCTTGCTCGCCCCATAAGGATTATCCACCTCGGCCTGTATGGACGAGGTATAGATCACGGGTATCGCCCGGTCGGTGGCCTTGATGGCTGCACACAACGTTGCCGTGAGGCCACTATTACCTTCGCTGAATTCCTCGACACGCTGGGGGCGATTGACGCCCGCCAGGTGGAACACAAAGTCCACACCATCAAGCATCGACAAAAGATCGGAAGGAGCATCCTGTCGACCAAATCGAACCACCTGAACGTCCGGACGCTCTTGCAGATGAGCCAAAAGGTTCTTGCCGACAAATCCTCCAGCACCGGTAATAAGAACTTTCATGAGCATCACTCCTCGGGAGTGGCAGGCTCGCCACGCTGTATGGCCCGCATGAAATCCAGCTTCAACAACAGTTTTTGCATGCCTTCGACATCCAAACGCTCAGTGTTATGCGAGTTGTAGTCCTCGGTACGCGAAATTTTCTCTTCGCCTAGCTCGACAAACTTGCTGTAGTTTAGGTCGCGCAAGTCTGGTGGAATACGGAAATAAGCGCCCATGTCTTCAGCGCAGGCCATCTCCTCACGACTAAGCAATGCTTCGTAAAGCTTTTCACCATGACGCGTGCCAATGATTTGAATCGGATGGTCAGGCTGACCAAGCATCGATGTCAACGCATGAGCGAGGGTTTCGACAGTGGCAGCAGGGGCTTTTTGAACGAAGAGATCACCGTTATTGCCATGCTCAAAAGCGTAGAGCACCAGATCCACCGCATCGGCCAAGGTCATCATGAAGCGGGTCATGCTGGGATCGGTGATTGACAGCGATTTACCCGAGCGAATCTGTTCGATGAACAGAGGGATAACCGACCCTCGGGAGGCCATGACGTTGCCGTAACGTGTACCGCAAATTACCGTCTTGCTCTCATCGACGTTACGCGACTTGGCAACCATGACTTTTTCCATCATGGCCTTGGAGATACCCATGGCATTGATTGGGTAAACGGCCTTGTCAGTACTCAGACAGACCACGCGCCGAACGCCATTTTGAATGGCCGCCTCCAGTACGTTGTCAGTACCGATAACGTTGGTTTTCACCGCCTCCATGGGGTGGAACTCGCAAGAAGGCACCTGTTTGAGGGCCGCAGCATGGAAGATATAGTCAACACCACGGGTAGCATTCAGCACGCTTTGATAATCGCGGACGTCCCCGATGTAGAACTTCAGCTTTGCGTTGCTGTAGCGCTTGCGCATGTCGTCCTGTTTCTTTTCATCGCGACTGAAAATACGGATCTCAGCGATGTCGGTATCCAGGAAACGTTTGAGGACTGCATTACCGAAGGAACCAGTACCACCAGTGATAAGAAGTTTTTTACCATTGAACATTGATCTGACCCTTGCCAGAAACCTGGCGAATTACCTGGTTCGTAGAGCTGAATAAATTACGTCGTCTTTCTGCTGAACGCTCGGGTAGCTTATCAGCACTGCCCGGTATGCGCCCTTGAACACAAAGAAACTACCTGCTGCCACGCCTACCACACCGCAGGCAGCCACAACGCTGCGCATGTCTTCAAGCGATCCGCCGCCTCCCAGGATGGTGATGGGGATACGGACGGCACCTCGAAGCTTAACCGCGAGCTCCACGTCATAGCCTTTCATCTTGCCGTCGTTTTCGATGGAATTGAGCACTATTTCGCCAGCACCAAGCCTCTCGAATTCTTGAGCAGCCTCTAGAACGCTGCGTTTGGTATTTCGCGTGCCGTTGTGTGTCCATACTTCTTGATGCTTACTCAACAAGCGCGTCTTATGATCCAAAACCACAACAACGCTCTGGCTACCAATCTCTTCGGCAATCTGACTGATCAATTGTGGATTCTCAAAAGCCGCCGAGCTAATGGCGACCTTTTCAACACCCAGCGCGATTATATTCTTGGCTTGCTGCGCCGTCCGAATACCACCGCCGTAGCACAGAGGCATTCGGCACTCCGCAGCTAACTTGGCAATTTGAGCGTAGTTGGGTTCGGCGGCATTTACGGTGGCGTCGATGTCGATCACGATCAATTCATCGGCTTCTTTTTCATTGAAAATCTTCACCGCATTAATCGGATCCCCAACATACTTGGGATCTTTAAACTTCACTGTCTTCACCAGCCCGCCGTCTTGTATCAGCAAACAGGGAATGATCCTCGGTCTCAACATGTCATAGTTCCGCGAAGTTTTTGAGTAGTCCGACGCCGAAGTGATGGCTTTTTTCGGGATGAAACTGAACGCCATATACATTTTTGGCGCGCACAGCACAACTGAACTCTAAGCCGTACGACGAGGTCGCGTCGCTATATTGGGCCTCTTCGCAATCAAAGAAGAACGAATGGAGAAAATAGAAACGTGCATCATCTTCAAAGCCTTTGAACAAAACAGAGTCTGAGGAAGGCTTGACATCGTTCCAACCCATGTGCGGCAAAGGCAGCTCAGCCAAGTTAGGAACTGATTTGAAAGACCGCACACGGCCAGGCACCCAGCCCAAGCCGGGCAAGGAGCCCTCATCACTACCACTTGCAAGAATTTGCATACCTACGCAGATACCCAAAACTGGAATCTGCTGGCCCCGCACCAGAGCCTCGAGAGCGGGACGCATACCAGAAGCATTGAGCCGTTCGATCGCATGATCGAATGCACCTACCCCTGGTAGGATCAGCTTAGTCGCCTCGTCCAGCTGCGCAGCCGTTTGAGCGACGGCAACTGGGATGTGCAAACGCCTATAGACGTTCACGAAGGCCTGGATGTTACCCAGACCGTAATCAATGATAGTAATCATCTGAACAGTCGTCTTTCCATTCCGATTGCGCTGAGAATACGAGCCCCGATTCCAATCAAAAAGCGCTTGTTTTTGTAGTCATGAAACGTTTTGTTTTCGCCGTCGAAAATGCGCTGAAGTTCGGCCACAGTCAAGTCCAACTTATGCGCTACATACTCAAACTCAGACGCAAGAAAATTTTCATCCAGTTCGGGTCTGGCGATACGATCCATAGCCGCTTCACGAGTCATTTGTCCCGTCATGATGAGGCTGGAGAAATGAGCACGCCGTTTCTCATAGCCGAATTTGCGTGGCATCCAATAATCTTCATAGAAACGGGTAAATCTGGATTCGTGATGCTTATGCTGAAAACGCTTCCAACCAAATAGACGCTCAAGTGTATCCTCAGCCTCTACCTTGATATAAGGCACGAGATTCAAGGGGCGCACGACCTGCATTCCCAGGACATAACGGTAATAAATTTTGTAGGAAAGCACATCTACAAGAGGAAACGTTTTTAGCGCTCTTGTACCGAACTGACGATGAATATCGTTTATAAGCGTCTTGTCGATGCCCGGGTAAGCTCCCCATTCCTCAGGTTCACGGCAGCACTCGGTTGAATAATTACCACCCGTCAACACGTACTTTATTTTATTAGCCTTGGCAAACTTATAAAGCCCTGAAAAAAATGCCGTATCCTGGGGGATATCCTGATCTGGAACTTGGGCTTTTAAAAAAGCCACTTGCAGGCTTTTCATTTCCTCCCAGTTGATAACATCGGTATAAAGCTCCAACCCCAAGCCGTCTACCAGCTTTTCAATATTGCCAACCGCCTGATCAGTGTTCCAGCCTGCGTCCACGTGAAAAAGCAAAGGACGCAGCCCCATTTTTTCTTTAGCAATATAAGCCAAATATGAGCTGTCTAGTCCTCCACTCAACCCGATAATGCAATCAAAATCGCGATTCTTCCCATCGCTTTTTATTTTTTCTGCAATTTGCGCCAACTCAGCTTCGCCAGCTGGTCCAGTATCCCAACTTGGCTTAATACGATTATTAAAGTTATTACAATACTCGCACACGCCCTTCTCATCAAAAGAAATATTTGGATCAGAACTATCCATAATGCAAGTATTGCAAATCTTGTAGCTATCGAGATTATGCTTCATATATTTTTCACCAGCCAGAGAGAAGACCGTACAATCGCTTGCGCAGCCCATAGAAAAAACCGTTAGCCGTTGACAGAGCCCTTAACCGATTCACAAAGTCAGTTTTCGTGGTCATAATCCCCACGACATCCCCCTTAACCCGGCACTCCTCGCAAAGAACATTCTGATATAGTTTCTCCTTAGCTCTGGCTGAAAGCTTACTCCCGTGCATATCATAAAACATACGTATCGCGGACATGCGCGGCGTGAGCTTCTTATTATAAGACTCATAATCACCGAGCATATTTATGCTATTGCCACTGTGTACACGCCACTGACATCCCACAATATCGGAATGTACGATCGTCCAATCAAAATACGTAACTGCTAACTCCATCCAGGTATCTTCGTTAGGCAAACTCTCTGGCACAGGAAATATTTCCGATACGACCGATCTGCTCATCATATAGGAAACCCCCGTCAATCCGCCTTTACCAGCACGCTTCGGAACCAAATGACCATCAAATTTTTTGTTTTCCGACATCGTAATTAATTTACAAAGCCCGACAACAGCCTCATTAATATCGTACTCTTTAACCTTTTCGAAACGCGCAGCCAAACTGCCCGCCGGCATAAGATCGTCGCCTGCATACACGCACACGAATCTGCCGGTAGCGTTTGCGACACCGTAATTGAACGCCGAGCACTTACCCGCTTTAGGATTCTTCAACAATCGAAGGTTCGGGAATAGAGGTTGCAATCCGGTTAAAATCGCCCAAGTGTTATCATTCGACCCGTCATCAACCACAACAACTTCAAAATCCAGTCCCTGCTGCTCCAATATGCTTGTAACTGCAGACTCAACATAAATCTCTTCGTTTTTTACGGCTACCACAACACTAACATCTGGAATAGTCATACCCCCCCCACTAAACTGCCGCTCTTTATTTTTTCAGGTGTCTTAACCTTTAGAAACAAGCAAGCCGCGAACATCAAAACATAGCCATTACTGAGCAATGTACCAATAAGACCGCCAGTAAATAAGCCTAGAAAAAAAATCAACCACAAGGACTTGAACGCTTGATCTTCGGATTTTCTGAACCATCTAAAAGTCTGCCCAACAAAAAATGAATACAGCCAGACCCCAAACCAGCCAAAATTAGCATAGCCTTCCGTGAAGAATACAGCGTTTGAGTTTGCTGTTTCATTCCACCCCCACTCGTATTCAAATACCAATTTTTCTAGAAAAACTCTATCTAGAGAAAATACCGAGGAGAAGACGCCGCTGGTGGCGCCAT
>Ga0307408_100000780_pt1 | contig 25626 bp, 23 predicted proteins | sample 322Cmetagenome_FD_202116 | JGI IMG/M metagenome (GOLD analysis project Ga0307408, IMG submission 202116) | Maize rhizosphere microbial communities from greenhouse at UC Davis, California, United States - 322HYB-C-3 | ecosystem: Host-associated > Plants > Roots > Rhizosphere > Soil | place...
CCTCCGCGCGGCAGGCAAACCCGCGAAGGTCGCGCTAGTGGCAGTCATGCGCAAATTGCTCATCCATTTGAACACTCTCATGGCGAATTTCCACCAAACAGCCGTTGCATCCTAAGACCGTTCCTACGCTTTCATGCCTTCGGCATAAAGATCGACCTTTTGCAAAAGCCTCTGTCTCGATGTGGGTAACGAGCAGGATTCATCGCCGCTTTGCTGGGGAAAGCGCTTCAAGACACAAAGCGACGATGAATCGTCGCACTCCATATTTAACCCCGACGACGTTCGAGCAGCACGAGCATGAGGAACGACAGGATCAGGTTCATTTCCTCGCGGGGCGATAGGTCCACGAGCCTTTCGATTTCAAAGCGTCCTTCGAAAAAGGCGGGTTTCTTGGTCAGTCGCATCGCGGGCGAACCATCGCTGCGGCTGGCTAGATAACGGGGATGGAAGAGGAACGCGGTGAGAATCCCCACGATCGGGATTTCTCCGACCAGGGCATCCGCGATTTTCGCGCCGGGGTTTTCCTCGCGGATCGAGAAATCCGGAGCGTCATCACCCGGGTTGAAGCATTCGTAATGGGCGCGCCACATGGATCGCCAGCCGCGTCGGCCGACCGAACCGATCGGCCCGCCCTGGGCGTCGGTGGAGAAATATCGCGCCGACCAATCGATCACCTTGTTGGCTTTGATTTCGGCCAGTTGGGTCGAGCGGCTTTTGTCGGTGAAGATCTCGACGTGCTCCTTGAATTTGAGGAGCTTTTGCTTGGTGTAGATCACCGTTCGCCCGGCGGAGTCGGTCACGGTAGCCTGACTGGCAAAGGCGAGAACTTTGAACGAAAGCTGAAGCGGGTATTGCAGCCCGGTAAGCGCCCGCGTGACTTCATCCGCGCGAAGCGGCGGCGGAGAAATCTGCGAGGCGGGCGCGGCGTAAGGATCGAGCGTTTCCATGAGCCCGCCGTCTAACACGGAAACGGCGGGCTGTCAGGGAAAAGGGGAAGAAACTCCATGAGTGTCCATCCCGCCCGCGCTGTCACCAGCGGGCAACGCAGACGGCTTAGTAACTCCGGCCCCAGATGGCGCGGGAGCGGGTCGGTTTGCCTGTGAGAATGCACGCGGCTTCCGGCTCGTTTTGTTTGTCGAGCGGCAGGCAGCGGATGGCGACCTTGTGCTGCTTGGAAAGCTCGTCTTCCTCGTCGGGCGTGCCGTCCCAAGGGGTGATGAGCCAGCCCGGGTTTTCCTTCGCCCAATGGGCGTGGAAGGCGTCGATCGAATCGCACGGCGTGATATTGGCGTCGCGGAAGGTTTTCGCCTTGGTCAGCAAGGAATCGTGAATTTCCTGCAGGATGTCCGCCGCCCGCTGGAGGAAGTCTTCTTTTTCGAGGAATTCCTTGGCGGCGATCGGTTGGTCGCGGCGCTGGAGGCAAAGCTTGCGCGTCTCGATGTCGCGCGGGCCGATCTCGATGCGGACCGGGGCGCCTTTTTTGATCCACTCCCACTTCTTCACGCCGCCGCCGAGATCGCGGGTGTCGACATGCACGCGCAAGGGATCGCCGTGGAACGTTTGATTCCGGAGCGTCTTGGCGAGCGCCTGGCAGGCGTCGAGCACGGCTTGACGGGTGTCTTCCTTCGGCGTGACCGGCAGGATGACGATCTGCTGCGGAGCGACGCGAGGCGGGCAGATGAGGCCGTCGTCGTCGGAGTGCGCCATGATGAGCGTGCCGATGAGGCGGGTGGAAACGCCCCACGAGGTGGTATGGGCGTGCTGCTGGGAACCGTCGCGTCCGGCGAAGACGATGTTCTGCGCCTTGGAGAAATTCTGGCCGAGGTAATGCGAGGTGCCGGCCTGGATCGCTTTGCGGTCCTGAACCATCGCTTCGACGGTGAGCGTCATGTCGGCGCCGGGGAAGCGCTCGTTTTCCGTCTTCTCGCCGGGGATGACCGGGATGGCGAGGTGATCGCGGAGGAACTCTTCGTAGAGACGATGGATCATCCGCGTTTCCTCGACGGCTTCTTCCTTCGACTCATGGGCGGTGTGGCCTTCCTGCCAGAGGAACTCGGCGGTGCGGAGGAAGAGGCGCGGGCGCATTTCCCAACGCATCACGTTCGCCCACTGATTGATGAGCAGGGGAAGGTCGCGATACGACTGCACCCAGCGGGCAAAGGCCGCGCCGATGATCGTTTCGGAGGTCGGGCGGATGACGTAAGGCTCGGCCAATTCACCCGTCGGGATCATCTTGGTTTTGCCCGTGGCCTCGTCCTTCACCGCTTCGAGGCGATGGTGGGTGACCACCGCGCATTCGGTGGCGAAGCCTTCGGCGTGCTCGGCTTCCTTTTCCAGATAGGAAAGCGGGATCAGCAGGGGAAAGTAGGCGTTCTGGTGGCCGGTCGCCTTGAATCGACGATCGAGTTGCTGCTGGATCAGCTCCCAAATGCCATAACCCCACGGCTTGATGACCATGCAGCCGCGGGTCTCGGAGTTTTCCGCGAGATCGGCGGCGCGGACGACTTGCTGGTACCACTCGGGGAAATCCTGGGCGCGGGTGGGGGTGATGGCGGTCTTTTCGGCGGACATGGCGAACGGCGCGGAGAGTGGTCGTCCCGAGGCGGTGTTCCAAGTGCCAAGTTCCCCTGGCGAAAAGGTTGCGAAATCGGCCGCGACGGACGATGGGTGTTTGACAGCCCCCGGCGGCTTCGCCTTAGTGGCTTTCTCAATTCGAAAACCCCGCATGAGCGAGAACGAAAACCCACCGTCGAAGCAGACGTCCAGCGTCCCGCTGAAGAAGGAAACCGTCCGTGTGACCTTGAAGGCCGCCGATGCCCCGGCCGCTCCGTCCGCGCCTAGCGCCCCGGTTCGTCCGCCGTCGCCCACGATGCCGCCGACCGCCACGGTTCCCGGTGCTCCGCGTCCCGCTCCCGCGCCGACGATTCCGCTTCGTCCCGCGGGCGCCCCGACCATGGGTGGCGCTCCGGCCCCCGCTCCGACGATCCCGCTTCGCCCCGCAGGCGCTCCGACCGTCGGCGGTGCTCCGGCTCCCGCGCCAACGATTCCGTTGCGCCCGGCGGGTTCGCCCACTCTTCCGGGTGGTGTTCCGGCTGCGGGTCCGACGATCGCCTTGCCCAAGGCGACCGTTCAGCTCCAACCGCCGAACGCGCTTCCCGGCACCTCGCCAACGGTCGCCTCGTTTTCCACCGTCGTGGCCGACGATGAGGAAGAAGGCAGCGAAAAGATCGTCAACATCCTCTCGATCGCCACGCTGATCGCCGCGCTGGTGGTGCTGGTTTTCCAAATTTCCACCGCGAGCACTTGGGTCAATGCACCCGATAAACCGGAAGAAAATCAAGGTTGGGGTCAGCTGTTTTCTTCGGATTCCTAATCGCAAGTTTCACTCACCATGGCACTTCCCATCATCAATCTGATCCTTGCCGTGATCGTCGCCGTCCTGACGTTCCAGGCGGCCGGTTTGCCGGTCTAATCGATCTTCGTTTTCCAAGGGCCGTCTCGCGAATCGCGGGGCGGCCCTTGACGTTTTCGGCCCCCGCATCCACGTTCCGCGCATGGCACTCCAATTCACCGACGCGAATTTCCAATCCGAAGTGATCGACTCCGACAAGCCGGTGCTCGTCGACTTTTGGGCCGAATGGTGCGGTCCTTGCAAAATGATCGGCCCGATCATCGACCAGCTCGCCACCGACCTCGAAGGTCAGGCGAAGGTCGGCAAGGTCAACGTCGATGAAGCCCGCGAGCTGGCCGTGAAATACGGCGTCCGCAGCATCCCGTTCCTGCTGTTCTTCAAGAACGGCGAGATCAAGGACCAGATCGTCGGCGCGAACGTCACCAAGGACCAGCTCAAGGCCAAGCTGCTGGCTCTTGCCTGAGAATTTCCGAATACCTTTTCAAAGCCGTTCCTTCGCGAGAGGGAGCGGCTTTTTTTGAGATTCATTTCCACCGGTAATGTCCGGTGTGGGGAAACTCGAACAAACGGTCTTCTTCCCGCGCGCCACCGCCGATGTTGTGGATCACCAGCGGACGGCCATCGGCGGTTTTGCGATCGCTGACGATCATGATGTGCGGCAAATGAGGCGGCACGGTGCAGGTGACGAAGTCGCCCGGTTGGAAGTCGGCCGGGGTTTTGCTCAACGGCAAGGCGAATCCTTTACGCTTGAACCACGTTTGGAGATTCGGCACGCGCCGGTGATCGATGTTTTTGTCGGGCTTTGAAAGGCCCCATTGTTTCGGGTAAACCGCGAAGTTCGCCCGCATGTCTTGATGCACGAGCTTCTGCAAATCCTGCGCGAGCCCTGTTCGGACGGCGCGAATCACGACATCGGTGCAAACGCCGCGGTCGGGTGAAACGTCACCGCCCGGATAGGTGAGAGTGGCGTAGGCGGGATCGTAGAAGAGGGTGACGCCGATCTGTTTGCGGGCCGCTTCCACGCATTTGAGACCTTCGTGTTCGCCGAACAGTGGCAAGGAAAGACAGAGGCAAAGAAGCGGGATTCTCACGGTTAGTAAAACGGAGCGGTGGACCGGAAGGAGTGGAGCTCCCTCTCAACTCTCCAGGCGGGTGAACTGGCCACGCAGGTATTTGCAGCGGAACGGCGGTGCGGCTTGGTCCGGCGTCCAGCCATTGGCGCGGCCGTAGTCGATCGCCGCTTCGATCATCGCCTGGTTGACGATGCGCGGTAAATCGGCGACCAGCGTTTGGCCGCTCACCACGGCGGTCATTTCGATCTGCAGCAGGGTTTTGCCGTCCTTGTGCTGCATGTGCCAGAGGTACTGGGTGTCCTTGTAGTTTTTGCGCGTGGCGCTTTTGCGGGGAAAGGGAGGCATGAGAAGGTGAGAATAGGCGTTCCAGGGATTGAGCGTCCGGATTGACCGAGGGAAATTGGCAGTCTAGCCAGAGTCCAGGGTGCTTCAAATCGTAGTCAGCACTTCGTCGAAAACCGTCAGCGTATCGTCGAGGTCCGCTTCGGTGTGGGCGAGCGAGAGGAAGCCGGTTTCGTAGGGCGAGGGAGCGAGGTAGATGCCTTTGGCGAGGCAGCCCCAGAAGAATTTCTTAAACAGGGCGAGGTCCTGTTTCATCACGTCGTTCACGTTCACGATCTCACGGTCGGTGAAGAACAGGCAGAACATCGAGCCGACGCGGTTGATCCGATGCGGAATGCCTTTCTCCGCGAGCAGCTTGCGCAGGCCGGTCTCGAAATACGCGCCGAGTTGGTCGAGGCGTGGAAAACCGGACGGTTTGGCGAGTTCCTTGAGCTGGGCAAGGCCGGCGGCCATGGCGAGTGGATTGCCGGAAAGCGTGCCGGCTTGATAGACCGGACCGATCGGAGCGAGCAGGTCCATGACATCGGCGCGACCGCCGAACGCGCCAACCGGCAAGCCGCCGCCAATCACCTTGCCGAAGCAACTGAGATCGGGCGTGAGGTTTTCCAGCCCTTGCACGCCCGCTTTGCCGAGGCGGAAACCGGTCATGACTTCGTCGAAAATCAGGAGCGCGCCGTATTTCCTGGTGATCGAGGAAAGCAGCTCGAGGTAGCCGGGTTTCGGCAGGACCAAACCGGCGTTGGCCGGATAGGATTCGACGATGATGGCGGCGATTTGTTCGCCCTGTGCGGCGAAGACGGCCTCGAGCGCTTCCGGGTCGTTGTAGGGCAGGACGATCGTTTTCTCGGCGAAACTTTTCGGCACGCCCGCGGAGTCGGGTTCGCCGTGGGTCAGCGCGCCGGAACCGGCCGCGACGAGCAAGGAGTCGCTGTGGCCGTGATAGCAGCCATCGAACTTCACGATGTAGTCGCGCTTCGTGAATCCACGGGCGAGACGGATGGCCGACATCGTCGCCTCGGTGCCCGAATTGGTCATGCGCACCTTTTGCACCGAAGGCACCCATTCGGTGATCGTGCGGGCCATTTCGACCTCGAAGGGATTCGGAATGCCGAAGGAAATGCCGTTTTTCGCGACCTCATGGATCGTGTTGGTCACGACGGTCGGGGCGTGACCGAGGATGTTCGGCCCCCATGAGCCGATGTAGTCGATGTAGGTCTTGCCATCGACGTCTTCGATCCGGCTGCCCTTGGCGCGACGGACGAAGAACGGCTCGCCGCCGACGTTGCGGAAAGCGCGGACGGGGGAGTTCACGCCGCCCGGGATGAGTTCCTTGGCGGTGGCGAAAAGTTTTTGGGAGATCGGGCCGGTCGCGGATTCCATGTGCGGCGTGATTTGAAGCGGGGAACGCGGGCGATGGCAGTTCTTTTTTCCGGGCGCAACCCGCCGGCTGGCGAACGGTTTTCTTCCGGCTTTCGTCCTCCGTTTTGCCGGTTACTTTGTTTTCATGAAAGGGTGGCTCGTTTTCGCGCTCTCGGGATGGCTCGCATGGCCGGCGTTGGCCCAACAGGAACGCAAGTCGCGACTCGATCAGGAACCCGGCGTGGTTTATCTCGACGCGACGATCCGCAAGCCGATCGAGCTGACGGTCATCAAGGACGCTCCGGTTTTCGCCGACAAGGAAGGGCGGCATAAACTCGGGATGTTGCTAGCGGATCAGACGGTGCGGCTCGAAGCGATGACCGAACAAGTCTATCGCGTGCGCGGCCAAGGCGCGCATGACGGGATCGCGGGTTGGGTCGGGCCGTGGGCGTTTTCTTCACGTGATCCACGTTTCGTCGAAAATCTGAAGCGGCTCTACAAGCGACAGATCCAGGTTCAGCGGCTCATCGAAGACAAGAAACTCGCCATCGGAATGACCATGGATGAAGTCAGGTTGTCGCGCGGCGAGCCAACCCGGACCGCGGTGCGACAGACGGGCAGGGGTCGTGAGGGTCGCTGGGAATACCTGGAATATAAAGATGTGAAAAACTACGCCGCCGTACGCGATTTTCGTACCGGGATGGTATACCGGCGCTTGGTCGATGTGACGCGCGAGATCAAGGAGAGCACCCTCGTCGATTTCGAGAACGGCTTGGTGTCGGCGATCGAGGAAAGCAAAAATCCAAAGCGAGGAAGCGACGTGCGCATCATCGTGCCGCCGATTACCATCGGATGGTGACAAGCGAGCGTTTGTTTATGCGCGAAGGCAAGAAATGCGCGATTTAATGGCGGAAGCGGGATGCGTCGCGGGCGACGCGTGTTAAGGTGGGTAGCAATGAATGCGCATCTTAACCCAATGCCTCCCGGAACGGATCCGGTGCTGGCCCGTATCGGGGTTGAGGACTGCTGCCGTGGCAGCAACGACGATCTTGCGATGCACGAACGCGCGGCCGATGTCATGATCGGTTTGCGCAAAAAGGGCGTGCTCGCTCACTTGGAAAAGCACGTGGACGCCTCGGGCGAACACGTCGATATCGTCAAAGAATCCCAACCTGAATCGACCTCTCGCCCATAGCGGCGGGAGGTGCGGCGTCACGCGTTGGCGACTTCTTCTCCGGTCAATGACCGCCATTTTCCGGCGGGCAAATCGTCCGGCAACGAGATCGCGCCAACGCTCTCGCGATGTAGCGCGGTCACGCGGTTGCCCACGCGATGGAACATGCGCTTGATCTGGTGATAGCGCCCTTCGTGCAAGGTCACCCGCGCGACCTTTTCACCCAAGATCACCAGCTCGGCGGGCAAGGTTGTGAGGTTTTCCGTGTGGAAATAAAAGCCGCGTGCGAAGGCTTCCACGGCTTCGGGGGTGATCGCGCTATCCGTTTCCACCCGATACACCTTCGCCACTTGATGTTCAGGCGCCATGAGACGTTTCGACCAATTGCCATCGTTGGTCAGCAACATCAATCCGGAGGTATTGCGATCGAGTCGGCCCACCAGATGCAGGCTGGCTTTGTCGGGATCGTCGATCAGATCGATCACGGTGACATGCTCCGCGTCACGCGTCGCGCTGACCACACCGACCGGTTTGTGAAGCATCAGGTAAAGCCGTCGCGCTCCGGGTTGCACCAACGTGTCGTCGAGTTCCACGCGGTCGAAGCGATCGACTTCCGTCTCATGGGAAACGGCGATTCGCCCGTTGACCCTCACGCGCCCCGTCACGATACGCCGTCGCGCTTCGGTGCGACCGAGCGAATCGTGTTTGGCGATGAGGCGATCGAGCTTCAAATCCCTTCCGCCGGTTGTTGCTGGGAAATGCAGTGAAGCGTGCCGCCTTCCTCGACGAGATCGAGGCAGTCGATGCCGGTGACTTCGCGACCGGGGAAAAGCTCCCGCAAAAGACCGAGCGCACGATCGTCGTTCGCGTGTTGACGGAACGTGGGAACGAGCACGCCGCCATTCACGATGAGGAAATTCACATAGGAAGCCGGCAACACGGGCAGGCGCCAGCCGGGCACTTCGCAGGCTTCTGGAAGACCGATTTCGATCACCTCGAACGGACGACCGTCCGGGCGGGCGAACGATTTCAGGCGGGCGAAGTTGTCTTCAAGGATCGGATAATTCGACGAAGCACGATCGCGATCCCGGCAGGCGATGATTGTCGATTCATCGGTGAAACGGGCGAGATCGTCGATGTGGCCGTCGGTGTCGTCGCCCTCGATGCCTTGTTTCAACCAAAGGATGTCTCGGACACCAAGAGCATCGCGCAGCTTTTGTTCGATTTGCTTGCGGGAAAGATGCGGGTTGCGATTCGGATTGAGCAGGACGGCTTCGGTGGTGAGGAGCTGACCGAGGCCGTTGATTTCGATCGCTCCGCCTTCGAGGATCATGCCGCCCTCGAAGCGCGGCAGGCCGAGGGAATCCGCCACTTGCCGGGGAATCGAATCGTCGAGGTCGAACGGAGGGAATTTCCCGCCCCAGGCGTTGAACCCCCAGTCGGTGATCGCGAGGTTGCCGTTTTCCCGATGCTTCACGAAGATCGGCCCGTGATCGCGGCACCAGACGTCGTTGTGCGGGTGATTAAAGAGTTCGACGCGTTCGGGCACGGCCTTGGCGCGATTGCAGGCGGCGCGGATCGCCGCATGATCGGCCGCGGGGGCGTTGATCCGAACCGGTTCGTGACGGGAAATCGCGGCGGCGATTTCCGCGAACTTCGCCCAGATGAGGTCGCGTTTCGAACCGCCCCAGTGGCGCGGGTCATCGACCGGCCAGGACAGCCATACGGCTTGCTGGCGGGTCCATTCGGCGGGCATCGCGTATCCGAGGGCGGATGGAGTCATGCGGGGAAGAGAAAATCCCTCGCTCCCGATGCCAAGCGCCAATGCGGTTCATTTCCTGGAAGACGAAGTATTCCGCGCGGGCCCTTTTGCCGTTCATGGCCCGACGACCAAGCGGTAATACTCCTGCGTGGGAGTGGATGCCGAGTCGACGGGAGCGCTCAACGCGCTGGTCGAGGTGTCGAACCTCGTCACGGTCCGGCGCGGCGTCCAAGAACCCGCGGTGAGGGTGGTGGAGGCTTCAATCACATACGGTGCGAAGCGTTGCGGCGTGAAGGTCAGCGAACGGGTCGCGTGGTCGTAAGTCGTTGTAAGCTTGCCACTGGCGGCGGAATTCGGGTTCGTGCGCAGGTAGAATTCCATCCGATTCGTCAGGCCGTCCTTATCGGGGTCGTCGTTAGGATGGCGACCGGACCCGAGCGTGCCGGTATTTTTCGTGCCGAAATTGGCGATCATCCAGCTATCGGGCAAACCATCGGACGACGTGGTGTCCTGATAAATCGATGAAACGGTACATGTCGCGGCGCGGCTGAGATTCGTGCCATCGCTGAATTGGATGATCGCCTTGCCGTAATTGTAGCCTTGGGCGATTTGCAGTTCGGTGAGAAGCGAATCGAGGAAGTTGCCGGAAGGGGTGAACTTCAACGTCGTGCCGTTTAAGGTCAGCGCTCCCGCGACGTTGGTCGAAGTGACCAGCGTGGGAGTCAGCGTGGCGCCCTCATAATCCACCGCTTTCAACTGGATCTGATTGCATCCGGGTACGAGAGGCAGGGACGACAGGATGCTGGTGGTGACTCCCGGGATGATGCGGTCGACCGTATAAGGCGGGCGATTCGTGGTCGGATAGCCAAAGGCGATACGATCTTGGTCGTAGATGGTTAAATTGGTGCCGCGTCCGTCGTTGGAGGCCGTGTAATACATCGTCGCGCCCTTCAGGATGGCATTCGGTTCGCTGGAGTTTTCGCTCGAGTGAGCCAGGCCCAGCGCGTGGCCCAGCTCATGAGTGAGCACCTGCTTGAAGTTGGCGGCGGTCGCCATGAAGGCGGCGCGGTGATTCAGGACGACATACGCGCTGTTGAGTTCCTGGAAACCCTGGGTGCCGACTCTTCCGCCGAAGAAGACATTCGCGTCGATACTCGAGCTGCCGCCGCCGTTGCCAAGAACCCCTGAGTTCGTGATGAAGTTGTAGGTGTCGTGCAATTGGATGCGGAGAATCTTATCGGTCGCGGCGATGTTGCCCGCGGCCGTGCCCAAGGATTGGGTGCCCGCGAAACGGAAGCTTAGGGAGGAAGTGGCGGCCCATGCGTTGAGCGCTTCCTGAACCGCGGTCAAGGCGGCGGCCTGGGTCATGCCGCTGGGTAGTTTGGTGGCGTCCACGTCCACCACGTAGGAAATCGGTTCATCGCCGTCGCAGGACGTGAAACGGGAGGGATCGGCGTTGGAGTCGTGAACGTAACCGGTGGAGGTGACCACGGAACTGGGAACGCCCGAATTGGCCCGCGTGGTGGTGGTCTCGCTACCGGAAGCTTCGGCGGTTGCGGCGGTGGTCAACTTCGGTTTGGGTCCGCGAGCTTTATTGCGGAAGAATTTAGGAATTTCAGGGCGATTCGCCGGCGCGTCGAACGAACGATGGGGCGCGGTGGACCACGAACCGTCGGCTTCCTTCGTCAACAGGAGCACGTAGGATTTGCCCGGACGGAACTTGAGCGAAGACGAGTCGGAGGTGATCCGGGTGCCGATTTTCCCGCCCGTGGAGATGATTTCGAACGTCGCCGGGGCGTCGCCCTTGAACGATTCGACCACATGTAGGACAAACCGTGTCCGAATGACTCCGGTTTCTGTTAGAAAGGGTTCGGCTGAAACGACTGCCGCTTTCACCACCGCGCGGCTGTCGTCGAATTGAACGGATTCATCCTCCGGAAGGCTGCAACCCGCTTGCGCCCGGCAGTTGAGCCACACAAAAGCCATCACTCCCAATAGAAGCGCCCCTCTCATCACGGTATGAAGAAACTTCGTGATAAGTTGATCGTCCAGGCAAATCGATGGGGGTCGGTCAAATAATGTCCGGCCCTGCTGGTATTTACGCAGCCTATGGCCGGTTTTGAGACTTCGGGTGTCTGGATGGGGGCAAAGCCGATCCGTATTTTTTCCCGTCGCCCCGGCGGGAAAGCGGTGGTATGGCCCGGCCGACATGTTCGAGGTTCGCGAGAAACCCCAAATGGTGGAGCGCGCCCTGCTGGTGCGGATTTATTTCGATCCGCGCGAGGAGGACGAGGCGTCGTCGTTGCTCGAAGAGCTGGGGGAATTGGTCAATACGCTGGGAATCGGAGTGGTGGAGTCGGTGCTCGTTCGCAGCCGTCAGCAGCACAAGAAGCACATTTGCGGCACCGGAAAGGCGGCGGAAATCATCGCGCTGGCGAAGGCCCATGAATGCGACGTGATCGTTTTCGATAATTCGTTGGCTCCCCACCAGCAACGGACATGGGAGCGGGAGGGGGACGTCTGCGTGATCGATCGCGAAGAAGTGATTCTCGATATTTTCGCCCAGCGCGCGCAGACCAAGGAAGCCCGCCTACAGGTGGAGTTGGCGCGCATGCAATACGCCCTGCCGCGGATGGCGCGGATGTGGGGACACCTTGACCGTGAAGGCGGTGGGGGGGCGAGCGGTGGCGGCGGAGCGAACCGGGGCATGGGGGAAAAGCAGATCGAAGTGGACCGCCGAATGGCTCGTCTGCGCATCGATCGCGCCCGTCGCGAGCTGGAAGAAGTCCGGAAGCAGCGGGCGACCCAGCGCAAGGAGCGCGAAAAGGTGGAAACGCCGCATGCCGCGATCGTCGGCTACACCAACGCGGGCAAATCGTCGTTGCTCAATTGCTTGAGCGGCGCGGACGTGTTGGCCAAGGACATGCTTTTCGCCACTCTCGATACCACCACGCGGCGTATCGAATTGCCCGACGGCCAACCGTTATTGCTGACCGATACCGTCGGCTTCGTCCGCAACCTGCCGCACCGGTTGGTCGAGGCGTTCAAGGCGACCTTGGAAGAAGCCTTGCTGGCGGATTTCGTCATTCACGTGATGGACGCCAGCGCGCCGGAGATCGAGCGTTTCCACGAGACGACGTTGGGAGTGCTCAAGGAGCTCGGTGCCGGAGACAAGCGAATCGTCACGGTGCTGAACAAGATCGACCTGGTCACGGACACCGATGTCTTGCGGCGGCTTGATCACGAATTTCCGGACGCGGTGAAAATTTCGGCGATCACCGGCGAGGGCGTCGCTGACTTGCTGCGGGTCTGTTCCGAAGTGCTCGCCGACCGGGTGCGGCGCTGCCATTACCGCATCCCGCAATTCCGCGCGGATTTGGTCAGTTTGCTGCATCGTGATGCCAAGATCCTTTCCACCGCGTATGAAGAAAACGATATTCTGGTGACCGCCGTCGTGCCCGAGTCCATTGCCGGGCGGTTGTCTCCTTTTCTTGCTTCACCTGCGTAATCCCCCGTTTGCCGATGATCCGACGTTCTTTCGCTTGCTGGCTTTTCGCCCTGATGCTGCCGCTTTCCGCACAACAGGAAGAGGTGCGGACCGTTTTGCGCGCTTTGCCGGTCGATCCTTCCGAAATTCCCGCCGAAGAACCGGTTCCGGAGAAAGTGACGCCGGTCGCTCCGGCTCACGTCGCCCCGGCCAAGCCGCTGGCGATCGCGCCCTTGTCGGCCGCTCCGATCGCCAATACCCGGCCCACCGGCGATGACGCGGTGCGCCTGCAGATTTTCCTCGATCAGGCGATGTTCGGACCGGGCGTGGTGGACGGGAAACCGGGGCGTTTCACCGATCTCGCCGTCCAGGCGTGGAATGAAGTGCATGGCCATCCGGCGGATGACTGGATCGCGGTGATGGAAGAGGCGCGCAAGGCCGTGCCGAACCCCTTCGCCGTGGCCATCGTGCCGGATGTGGTGAAGGATTGGCTCGATCCCACCCTCCCGCAGGACCGGCCGGGGCAAGCGAAACGCAAGCGTATGAGCTACCGCAGCGTGGCGGAGTTCATGGCGGAGCGCTATCACACGGACGCGACGTATCTCGCGGCGATCAATGGCCCGGAAAAGGCCCGCTCGCTGAAGGCGCAGGACACCGTGATCGTGCCGAATTTGCAGCCGTTCGCGATCGAGACGCTGACGGGCAAGCGCTACGAAGCGGAGACCAACCTCAGCCTGCGCCACGTGGTGGTGGATACCAAACAGAACCAGGTGAGGATTTTCGAAGGTGCGCCGCCGGCCTTGGTCGTCACTGATCCCGAAGTGGAAGGCGCGGTGAAAGTGACGCGACCGAATCGCGGGTTGATCGCTTCGTTTCCCATCACGCCGGGCCAGCCGAAGTTCATTCGTTACGGGGTCTGGGAATTGAAAAACTGCCTCGAACTGCCGCACTGGCGTTACGACAAATCGTTGCTCGAAACGGGCAAGCGAAGCGGCAACGCGTTGAACATCCCGCCCGGCCCGAACAGCCCTGTAGGGATCTTGTGGGCAGGCTTGAGCCGTCCGGGCATCGGGATGCATGGCACCGCCGATCCGGAGACGATCGGTCGCGCGCGTAGCGCCGGGTGCATCCGCCTGGCGAACTGGGATGCGATCCGCTTGCCTTCGGTCGTTCGTCCGGGCGCGACGGTGGAAATTCGCTAATCATGGCCGCGAACGTCCGCTGTCGCCTGCATGTCGCGGTTTGCGCCGCGGCGTTGCTCTATCTGGCGGGCGATTTGTGGACGTTCGAAGGGCCGGTGAAACGCTGGCTGACGGGTTTCCGCCCGGATAGTCCGCGATTGATCGCCAAGGCGAAAGCGTCCGGCGTGGTGGCACGTGTGGGATTTCATCCGATCACACGCAGCCAGCTCGACCGCGCGGTGCGGGAACGGCTCTGGCTGCAAGGACGCGACGAAGCCGAGGTGTCCGCCGGTGAGCGTGTCGTGTTACGACAAAGGGCGCTGGAGGAGCTGATCGATGAACTCCTTCTGAGGATCGAGGCGAACCGGCGCGGAACAGGCGTCACCGCGACCGAGCCGGAAATCGACGAAGCGTATCGACGCTTCGCCGCCCGGTTTGGGGAAGGGGAATTGGACATCGCGTTGCGGGGCCAAGGGATGACTCCGGCGGAATTGCGTCAACGGCTGGCCGCGAGATTGGAGCAGGAAAAAACTCTGGAGCTCTGGCTGGGTGACGTGGGGAAGATCGAAGAAGCCGAGGTCCGCGACTGGTTCGCCGGTCACGCGGCGGAATTGGCTCAACCGGAGCGATTGCAAGCGCGGCATGTTTTTCTCGCCACCTTGGAACGGAAGCCGGATGAGGCGAAGCGATCGCTCGATCAGGCGTTGATGAACCTTTCGGCGGGCAAAAAGGATTTCGCCGCGCTCGCCTCCGAGTTGAGTGACGATGAAGCGACCAAGGCGAAGGGCGGAGAACTTGGCTGGCTCGTGCGCGATCGATTGCCCGCCGATTTCGCGGGCGCTGTGTTCGCGTTGCCCGAGCGTTCGCCCGCGTTGATACGCACCTCCTTGGGTTGGCATTTGGTCGAAGTGACCGGAAAGCAACCGGCGAAGCCCCGGACGTTCGAGGAAGCGCGGGAGGAAGTCGTCACGGCCTTGAAAGCGGTGAAACGACGTGAGGCCGTCGCCGCGTTTCGCTCGGCCTTGCGCGAGCGCGAAGCCGGGAGGATCGAGGTTTGGCGCGAAGAGTAAGCCGCGGATGGCAAAGGGGTCGTTCGTGGGGTGACTATCCTAAAGAGAAAAATGAACCGCAGATGAACGCGGATGGACATTGATTTGAGAGGTTTGTGAAGGCGGAATCCCCATCGGTGGTGGCGTTGCCTAATCACTGTAACTCTCTGATCATATCTGCGTGAATCCGCGTTCATCTGCGGTTCCACTTCTCTTCGCGGATGATGGATGATGCCGAGTCGTAAACGCAAAAAACCGGGAGGCTCCGTGCGGAACCTCCCGGTGGATTCAAACAGGAGTTTCTTAGTTCCTTTTGAGCGGAGCCACGATGGTCACGTTCTGAATGTTGCTGCCCCAGACGGTGTCGTCGCCGGTGTCGGTCAGCGTCTTGTTGCCGAGCACGACGCGCTTGTCATTCTGGCGGATGTTAAGCTGCTTCACGCTGTTGTCGGTGTGCAGCACCACGGCTTTGCTATCGAACGGATCGGGATCGAAGCTGCCGTCGGTCTGCGCGTTAAGCAATGGCGTGACGACGATCGGACGGGAGTTGCCGGAGGTGCTGAACGCTGCGTTGCCGTTCATCAGGTAGCCGAAACCGCACTCCCCGGCTTCAAGAGCCTTCGCGCCGGTGTTGTAAACGTTGTCGGGCTTTTTGGTGTACGGCGTCTTCGCGTAGAAGACTTCTTCAGACGGCATCATGCCGGCGGCGATCAACTGGCGGAACATGTCGTTGGCGCTGCTGCCCGACAGGTTGAGCGTGGTACCCGTTTGGTCGATGACGCTTTGGGCGGTCGTGCTGTCCGGGAAGCTGGAGTATTCGTTGTCAAACTCGAACAAGGCCGTGCCGATCTGGCGGGCGTTGCTGGTAGCCGTATTCGCATCGGCCTTCTTGCGGGCGCGCAGAATGCCCGGATAGGCAAGGGCGGCCAAGGAGGCGATGATGATGATGACGACGAGAAGTTCCACGAGCGTGAAACCCTGGCGACGTCGCTTATGGGTGGTTTTCATGGTTTTATGTACTATTGGTTTTTGTTTCGCATTCAGGGACGATCGTCCCGATTTGGTATGAGCCAGCGGCGAAAATCCGTCGCGGGCTTCGGGAGAAGCTAGGATCGTGTCAGAAGAGAGCAAGTTGAATCCACAGGCGGATCAGGCGCGACCGAAGGCGTTCGCGAGCGAGGCGAGATCAGCCGTGCTCGCACGGTCGGCCGCGAGGATCGCTTCCTTTTGAAGCTGAAAGAGTTCGGTGACTCCTTTGCGGGCGAGGTCGATCATCTCGGTCATCTGCCCGCCGGTGAAGACCGCTTCTTCGCCACTACCCTGGAGCTCGACGAATTCCAGGGACTCCGTCATCACCACATTGAAATCGACCGAGGCGTCCCGGTCCTCCGGATAATTCAGGTCCAGCACGGCCGCCTCTCCGTAAACGCCCGTGGAAATCGCGGCGACGAGCTGCTTCATCGGAAAATCGCGGAGTTTGCCTTGGGCGAACAGGCGGTTCAGGGCGATGGCCAAGGCGACGCAACCGCCTGTGATCGCCGCGGTGCGGGTGCCGCCATCGGCCTGCAGCACGTCGCAATCGATCCAGATGGTGCGTGAGCCGACTTTTTTCAAGTCGACCGCGGTGCGCAGCGCGCGACCGATCAGGCGTTGAATTTCCGACGAACGGCCGTCGAGCTTGCCGCGGGTGATATCGCGATGTTTCCGCTCCAGTGTGGAATAAGGGAGCATCGAATACTCGGCGGTCAGCCAGCCGCCTTCCACGCGTTGCATTTTCATCCAGCGAGGCACGTCGTCTTCGATCGTCGCGGCGCAAATCACGCGGGTGTTACCGAACGACACGAGCACCGAGCCGGTGGCGTACGGGGCGACGTTCGGGATGAAGGAAATCGGGCGGAGCTGGTCGGCGGAGCGGCCGTCGGGGCGGATCATGGGGAGGAGAGTTCAGAATCAGGAATCCAGAGGCAAGAGAAGAGGGCTGACTTTCCTTCTTGGAACGACAGGAGGCCGCCGCCAGCCTGCGGGCGAGGCCATGAAAGAACTGCTCGCCGAGCTCGAACGCTGGGGCGCCGACGTCATTTTCGGGCGGGCGAAAGGATTTCGCGCGTCGATGATGCGGCTGCTCATGCGCACCTTGTCGGGCGTTTTCCGGCTGGCCGTGCAGACGCGGCTGCGGCTGTATCGCGAAGGCTGGAGAACCCAGCACCACCTCGGAACACTGGTGGTGAGCATCGGCAACCTGACGGTCGGTGGCACCGGCAAAACCCCGGTCGTGGAGCTGCTTTCCCGCACGTTACGCGACCGTGGCCGGCGGGTTTCAATTCTCAGTCGCGGCTACAAGAGCAAGAAGCTCGACGAACCTCAGAAGTGGAAACGCGCCGACGGCTCGCTCATCCCGGGCGATGAGATGCCGAAGGTCGTCAGCACCGGCCGGGCGATTTTGCTCGAGTCGAAATTCGCCGGCGACGAGCCGTTCATGCTGGCGTCGAATCTCGACGGCGTTTCCGTCGTGGTGGACAAGAACCGCGTCAAAGGCGGCCGGTTTGCGATCGGTGAATTGGGAGCCGACACGCTCTTGCTCGACGACGGCATGCAGTATCTGCACCTCGGCCATGCGATCGACATCGTGCTGGTCGATTCGAAATCGCCCTTCGGCACCGAGGCGTTGCTGCCCCGGGGGACGCTTCGCGAACCGAAGAAAAACCTTCGCCGCGCCAGCTACATTTTCATCACCAAGTGCGACGGCAGCTCGAACGAGAAACTGGTCGCCCGGCTGCGGAAATACAACCGGGTCGCGGAGATTATCGAATGCACCCACGGGCCGCGTTATCTCCAGAACGTCTTCACTCACGAGAAGCTGCCGCTTTCCCACCTGGCGGGAAAATACGTCGCCGCGCTCAGCGGGATCGCCGTGCCGGAGAATTTCGAACGTCAGCTCGAGCAACTCGGGGCGAACGTTGAAATCCGTCGCCGCTTCTCCGACCACCACCGTTTCAGCCGCAAGGAAATCGACAAGTTCATGCATCGCTGCGTCGAGCGCGATTTGGATCTGGCGGTGACGACCGAAAAGGACGCCGTGCGCTTTCCGCGTCCCGAGCATCTCGACGTGCCGGTGTTTTTCCTGCGGATCGAGGTGGAGATACTCAAGGGCCACGACGTGTGGGAACGCCTGATCGATCGCTTGTGTCACACGCCGGTAAGTGACGAGCACGTGCTGCGCCACCGGCACGCGTATGCGGAGTGACCCGGCGTGTCTCTCCGCTGGCGGTTGCCATTTCGCGATGGAAAACGGCTCGACCAACGGTCAAGCTGCGCCTATTTTGAACGGCGATGGCGGCAAAAACCGAGAATCACAAGCAACTGGCAGAGTGGATGCGCTCTGCGAGGGGGCGGGCTTCTGCCCAAGTGATGTCGCGAGCCGAGTTTTTGGCTCAGACCCCGCCGGACCTGCGTGTCTCCAAGGTGACCGGTCCAGCATCAGCCGATCAGAATGCACGAGGAACGAACGCGAAGCGATAGTCTCTGCCGGGTTTTTGCCGCAGTTGGTTTTTCCTAAAACCATCGAGGCTAGGGGTACGGAGCACGTTGTTCGCTTCCAAGGAAGGCTGGTGGAAAAGCACCAGCACGCGGATGGTTGGGTGCCCGTGGTTACGTCCAAGGGGAAGCTGGGATTGGACCGTGCTTTACCCACCGAGTATTTGCGACGTCTCGAGCTTCAAAACGTACTTTTCGGTGACGGTATCAAGATTCTCGGACTGACGAGAGGAGGTCGATTCGCTATTTCCCAATCGACATTGCGGGGCGGAGAACCCACCGAAAATGAGATTCGGGATGTTTTAAATGGAGCGGGCTGGAGGAGAATACCCATCGACATTCAGGATCTCCCGCCGCAGCTCATGGGATCCGCATGGTGGCATAAAGAGGAGGAGGTCGTCCTTCTCGACGCGCGTAAACCCAACTTTAAGAAGACCGCATATGGAGTTCTTCCCATTGACTTGGTCCTCGCCGATCTCACCCCGGAGATGCGAAACCTCGTGGAATGAAGCCTGCTTTCTACGCTCGGCACTTTCGAGAGGAGTAGGTGAATTTTCCGCGCTCTCAAACTGCGGACGGAACTCTTTCCCTGGCCACCAGCCCCTGATCACTGGCCACTCAAAGGCTGGCAATACCTATTCATCTCCTTTCCATCAAAGACGGAACAGGTCTTGAGTCGCCGCAATCCGGGTGCCTAGTCTGCGGGCCACTTATGCGCGCCCTGCCCTCTCGCTGGATTCCCCGCGGCGAGCCGTTTTCCGATGGAAACGGTTCGCAGGGCGCTTTTCCGCCGATTTTGGAACACCTGATCCGGCAGCGCGGGTTGCCGACCGGCGACGATCTGGATGGGTTTTTGAACCCTCGTCTGCGCGATTTGTCCGATCCTTTTTTGATCCCGGACATGGGGCTGGCGGTGGAACGCTTGCTGCAAGCCGCCGATCGCGGTGAAACGGTGTGTATTTTCGGGGACTACGACGTCGATGGAGTCACGTCGATCACGTTGATGCGCCGGATCCTGCGGGCATACGGCTTGGAGCCGCGACATTTCATCCCGCGCCGCAGTAGCGAGGGATACGGTTTGAGCGCGGCGGCGATTGAGCGCTGCCTTTCCGAAGGACCGAAGCCCGATCTGTTGGTCACCGTCGATTGCGGCACGGTCTCGATCGCCGAAATCGCTCTTTTGCGGGAACGCGGCATCGATGTGGTGGTGGTCGATCACCACGAGCCAAGTCCGCTAGGCCGGCCGGATTGCGCGGCGGTGGTCAATCCAAAGTGCGGGAGCGACTTCACCTACCTTTGCGCCGCCGGGGTGACGTTCAAACTGGGGCATGCTCTGCTGAAAACACGACCCGCGGATCTCGATCTCAAGGAGCTGATCGATCTGGTGGCCGTGGCGACCATTTCCGACATCGTGCCGCTGGTGGGGGAGAACCGTTTGCTCGTGCGTCACGGTCTCAAGCGTTTGCCCGCGACGCTCAACCCGGGGCTCAAGGCCCTGCAAGAGGTCACCGGGATGAACGGCCACGCCACTGCGATGGATGTCGGTTTCCGGATCGGTCCGCGTTTGAACGCCGCTGGCCGGATGGACGTGCCGGAGGACGCGCTTGCCACGTTGCTGGTCGATTGCCGGCGTATGGCGTTCGAGTTGGCCGAAAAGCTCGATCTCTACAACCGCGACCGGCAGCAGTACGAAAGCCGGATTCGCAAGGAAGCCATGGAAATGCTCGGCGAGACGTTCGATCCGGCGCGCGATCCGGTGATCGTGCTCGGATCGCGCGATTGGCATCCGGGGGTCGTCGGCATCGTCGCGTCGCGGCTGATGCGGCAATTTCACAAGCCGACGTTCGTGATCGCGATCGATGGCGATGGAATCGGCAAGGGATCCGGTCGCAGCATCGAGGGCGTTTCCCTGGTCGATGCGATCCACGCCTGTCGCGACGACTTGCTCGCGGGCGGTGGCCACGCCATGGCGGCGGGTCTTTCGATCAACGAAGAGAAGCTCCCGGCGTTTCGCGAGCGTTTCGCCGAGTTCGTTCGTCGCAACGCCGATGAAAACGTGCTCTGCCCGAAGCTCCACTACGATGCGGAGCTAACCTTTTCCCAGCTCTCGCTCGAGTTCCTTTCCGACTACGATCTCCTCCAGCCGTTCGGCAATGGCAACCCGCAGCCCGTTTTCATTTCACGTCGCGTCAATCTGAGCCGGCCACCGCTGCACATGAAAAACCATCACCTGCGCTTCATGTTGCGGCAGGGGTATCACGAGCAGGACGCGGTGTTCTTCGGCGGAGGCGAGCGAGTCCTGCCAGACCCGCCGTGGGACATCGCCTTCACCATCGACCGCAATACCTTCCGCGGGCGAACCACGCTTCAGCTCATCATTCAGGACGTGCGGGCGGCGGAGTGAAGAACGTCACTTCGGGGCGCTCGCCTTCCGATAGGCTTGTTGCAGTTCATCCTTCTTTTTTCCCGCCTCCAGGGATTCCACCCATTCGCCCGCGGCGGCGGGATCCTTGGCGACCCAGGCGCGCATCAGCTTGCCGGCGAAATCGGCGGAAAACGAGCCGTAGCCGCGGGCGTTTTCCAAGCGGTCGTAGTTTTTCGCCACCGCTGCCGGATCGACTTTGAGCCACTCATCCGTCAGGGTGAGCGAGAATTGCTGGCGACCGCCGCTGGAAGGATAGTTGTAGCACCAGTCGAGCGCCTGAATGGGATCGGATTTCGCCCAGACGCCGAACACCGCCACGATGGCGTCGTTCATCTCCTGAAGCTTGAGCGGAGTTTTCTTCAGGACTTCTTCCATCGTCCAAACCGGATCGATTTCCGCCAACCGGATGAAGACCCGCACGACCTCTTCCACCGAGCCGAAGGCTTCGTGCTTGAGCATGTCGGCGAGTTGATCGCCGGAAAGGTCTTCGATCGCTTGATCGAGCACGGAGGCGCAACGATACGGACTGGAGGTGCTTTGACGCAGTCGCTTGCGCTCCGATCGATACCATTCGGTTCGTTCGCCTTCCACCCGGCCAAGCCGTTCGCCGATGAAAGAGCGAAGCTCCGTGGTTTTGCGGGCGGCAACGGGAGGGGCGGCGACCGTTGCGTTCTGCCGCGGCGCGGGGGCTTCCCGGTGCGGCAGGAAATTCGACCCGAGCACTCCCGCCGCGAGACCGGCCAGAATGGCGCCGATGGGGATCAGAAACCGTTTCATCGTCCCGCCTCCTCTTTTCGGGGATTCTGCGTGCTGATGACTTCCTGGCGGACGGCTTCCACGATCTCGCGTTTGCGGCCCGGGGCCAAAGTGTCCAGCCATTGCCCGGCGTTTTCCGGATCGCGGATGAACCACCGTTTTGCATATTCCGAGTAGGCCTTATAGCCCCGCTCGGTTTCCAAAAAGGCGTCGTTCACCTGGTTGGCGGCTTCGATCGCGCCTTTCGGGTCGTTCCACATGATTCCTTCCAGCGCGCCTTCATAGATTCTTTGCCGTTGCTCCTCGTTCGCCGCCATCCCGGCCAGGACCGTCAATTGATCGGGCCGGTTGACCATCATGCCCGCGGCGAATTTCCGCAGATTTTCCGCGCTCCAATCAGTCGAGAAGCCCGGCTCCGCCAAATCCTTCATCATGCGGTAGCCGCCCCGGACTCCCGTCCAGCGGAGGGTGTCGTTCAGCACGCTTTCCCGTTTGGCGGAATCGGAAATCGAGGCGGCGTAAGTGAACGTTTTCAATCCTCCAACTTCGCCGTAGCTTCTCACGAGTTGCCCGAGCAAATCGTCGCGCAAGGGCGTGTCTTTCTCGGTGAGAATCCAATCCGCCGCGGCGCGTGAATCTCTCATCGCCCACTCCCGTGTCACCCAACGATAGAGGTCCTTTTTCCGCTCCGGGAAAAGGGCGCTCAACCGTCCCGCCGCGACCGCCGCTTCCGCGAGGTCCGTGCCGATTTTCCAACGCAGCCATTCCCGGCCAAGATCGTACCCTTCCTGAAGTTGCTCCCGCTCCATCCATGCCAAGGCGGCGGTTTCGTCGAGGGTCGCCCAGGTCACGAAGGCTCCGCGCATCGGTTCCTTGCCGAAGTCTTTCGTCGCCAACGCCATCTCCACCGCCGCGGGCCCGTCAATTTCCGCCCAGCGGGCGAACAGAGCGCGGGCGATGCCACCGAAGCGATCCTTGTTGCGGACGCCTTGGAGCGCCTCCAGCACCTGCGGCAGTTCGTTCTCGTTCAACGCGAACATGAGTTTCCGCAGTTCCGCTTCGCGCCAGCGTTCGGGGTCGGTCGCGTCGTCGAGGCGGGCGAACGCCTTGCGGATCATTTCCAGATCGAACTTCGCCGGTTCCCGCCGGGCGGAGCGCTCTTCGTCTCCGGAGCGGCAGGTGGAAGCGGAACCCGACCGTGTGTTGCGTTCGTCCGATGATCCTCCGGCTTCCATTTTCCAACAGAACGGCGCGATCAGGCCGAGCATGAAACATCCCGTGGTGATGGCTTTCATTGTGGTAATCCAGAGGAACGCCGGGCCGCTTCCGCGAGCGGCTTCCGCCAAGGCGGTTTTCGCGAGTGCCGGTGCGCCGGCCCAGGCGGGCGAAACGAGGAATTCCTTGCCGAGCCAGAGGCCGAGCGCGGCGGCGGGCACGACCACTCCGCGTCTCCGAAGCTGCACCGTGAGCTTTTCGAGCGCCCGCGAGCAGCGTTTCCGCGCGGCTTCGGCGGTGGTGCGTAAATAGGCCGCCGTTTCCTGGAACGTCCGACCTTCGATATAATGCAGGTGCAGCACTTCACGGTCATCCCGCGGCAGGCTGTCGAGCGCTTCATCCACTTCCTCGCGGACTCCCGCCCACGATTCTCCGTCGCCGCGGGCGATGTTCGCACGGATCATGTCGAGGCCCTTTCGTTCCCTTTGTTTCGTCCTCCAGACTTTGCGGCATTCGAACACCGTGACGTGATGCAGCCAGGCCCCGAGCGATCCTTCGGCCGGGAGCTTCGGTCCTTTCCGGGCGAGGATGGTAAAAACCACCTGCATCACTTCCTCGGCCTCCTGCGGATCGCCTAACCGGCGCAGCGCCACCGCGCGGACCATTTTTTCGTGGTTGGCGACCAATCGACGAAACGATTCGCCGCAGCCATCGCGGGCGAATTTAGCGAGGCATTCCCGCTCGTCTGGTGCTCCATCGTCCATTCACTCTCATTGCTCCCGATTCTCGGAAAAAGCGGACAAAAAATTTCCGGCGTGAACTCTTCCAATCCGAATTCCGCATGCCCTTCGGGCGATTCCAGCATGCGGCTGCGCCGAAATGGCCGAACGTCGCGATCGCTCCCGCCGAATTCCGAAATTCGAAATCCGCAATTCCCGCCTTGGGCGTTGCATTTTCCGGCCGCGCCCGTCATTTCCCTGCGGCCACATCATTTTACCCCATGAGCACCAAGTCCCTGCGCATCGCTCTCGGCGCCGACCACGGCGGAGTTGACCTGAAAGACGCCCTCGTCGCTCATCTGAAGGCCGAAGGTCATCAGATCACGGACTTCGGCACGCATGGCCCAGATTCCGTGGATTACGCCGACTTCGCGAACGCGGTGGCTCGTACCGTTGCTGATGGCACCAGCGACTTCGGCGTAGTGTGCTGCACCTCCGGCGTCGGCGTGAGCATCGCCGCCAACCGCCATCGCCACGTGCGCGCGGCAAACGTCCGCACTATCGAAGAAGCGCAAACCACCCGCCTACACAACGACTCCAACGTCCTTTGCCTTGGCGGCAAGGCGCTCGACGCCACCACCGCCGCCGCGATGGCCGATGCGTTCATTTCCACCGAATTCGAAGGTGGCCGTCATCAGCGCCGCGTGTGCAAGTCCTCCGGCAGCCGCCTCGCCGAGACCGACCCGGAGATTTATGAGGCGATCGTCGCCGAGGAAAAGCGCCAGCGGAACAACATCGAGCTGATCGCGTCGGAAAACTTCACCTCGCCCGCGGTGATGGAAGCCCAGGGCTCCGTTCTCACCAACAAATATGCCGAAGGCTACCCCGGCCGTCGTTGGTATGGCGGTTGCGAAAACGTCGACGTCGTCGAGCAGCTCGCAATTGACCGCCTCAAGCAGCTTTTCGGCGCGGAGCACGCCAACGTCCAGCCGCACTCCGGCTCGCAGGCGAACACCGCCGTGTATTTCTCGGTGCTGAAGCCGGGCGACAAGATTTTCACCATGGACCTCGCCCATGGCGGCCACCTCACTCACGGCCACAAGGCGAACTTCTCCGGTCGCTTCTACGACGTCACCCACTACGGCGTCAGCCCGGACGACGAGCGGATCAACTACGACGAGCTCGAAGCCACCGCCCGCGAACTCAAGCCGGCGCTCATCACCGTCGGCGCTTCCGCTTATCCGCGCGTGATCGATTTCGAACGCATGGGCAAACTCGCCCGTGAAATCGGCGCCTACCTGTTCGTCGACATGGCCCACATCGCGGGTCTCGTCGCTGCGGGGGTTCATCCGAGCCCGGTGCCGCACGCGGATTTCGTCACTTCGACGACCCACAAGTCGCTCCGCGGTCCGCGCGGCGGTTTCATTCTCTGCAAAGAGGAGTTTGCCAAAAAGATCGACGCCCAGGTGTTCCCGGGCATCCAAGGCGGCCCGCTGATGCACGTCATCGCCGCCAAGGCGGTGTGCTTCGGCGAAGCGCTCAAGCCGGAATTCAAGGGTTACCAAGAGCAGGTCGTGAAAAACGCCCAGGCGCTTGCCGCCCGTCTCGCTTCCCACGGCTACCGCATCGTTTCCGGCGGCACCGACAATCACCTCATGCTCGTCGACCTTCGTCCGAAGGGCCTCAACGGCGCGGAAGCGTCGCACGCCCTCGACGAAGCCGGCATCACTGTGAACAAGAACGGCATCCCGTTCGACACCGGCACGCCGATGAAGCCGAGCGGCATCCGCATCGGCACCCCGGCCGTGACCACCCGTGGCATGAAGGAAAAGGACGTCGAGCAGGTGGCGGACTTCATTCACGAGGCGCTTTCTAACTTGGGCGACAAGAAGAAGCTCCACGCCCTGCGCGACCGCGTCCACGCCTTCAACCAAGCGTTCCCGATGCCGGTGTGAAGAGGTTGATGGTTGAGAGTTGATGGTTGATTGACAGATCTCTCTTCCGAAAGTCCTTCTAAGAGGCTGTCTGAAAATTGCTCAGGAGGCGATTTTCGCGAGCATGCGCTTGGTCATGGATAAATAGATCAGCGCCTCGGAGTGGTCGATCCTGACCTCGTGATCGCGGATCAATCGCCGGGA
>Ga0307408_100000781_pt1 | contig 25616 bp, 18 predicted proteins | sample 322Cmetagenome_FD_202116 | JGI IMG/M metagenome (GOLD analysis project Ga0307408, IMG submission 202116) | Maize rhizosphere microbial communities from greenhouse at UC Davis, California, United States - 322HYB-C-3 | ecosystem: Host-associated > Plants > Roots > Rhizosphere > Soil | place...
GCGCGCATTGCATCAGGGCCAGAGCGAGAAACCGCTCAACTTACAGGCCGTATAGATACGTGCAATCTCAACCTACGGTTCATTTGAAAATTCTCCTTGCAAAACGGGTGGAGTCCATAGATACGCATTCAGCGTCCCGGCGCAAATCATGCAGCGTGTTGGCTGCCCCTGTGAGGAACACCGATGTTTCCCGACTCCCCCTCCAGCACATCCTCCGACGACGTTCCCATCCCTCCGCCCGAACCCAGTCACCACAAGCCCCTGTCCCGGGTCGCCCTGGCCTTCGTGCTGGCGTCGCTGTCGATGCTGGGTCCGTTTTCCATCGACGCCTACCTGCCCGCGTTCCCCGACATCCAGGCCAGCCTGCAGGCGTCGCCGCTGGAAGTGCAGCAAAGCCTGACCGCGTACATGCTGGCGTTTGCCGGCATGGTGCTGTGGCACGGCGCGCTGTCCGACGCCTTTGGCCGGCGCAACGTGGTGCTGGTCGCGCTGGTGCTGTTCGCGATCGGCACCATGGGTTGCGCGGCGTCCGCCAACGTCCATTATTTATGGTTCTTCCGCGTGCTGCAGGGCGTCTCGGCCGGCGCCGGGGTGGTGGTCGGGCGGGCCATCATCCGCGACCGCTATGCCGATGCGCAGGCGGCACGCCTGCTGTCGATGGTGACCATGATTTTTTCCATCGCGCCGGCGCTGGCGCCGGTGTTCGGCGGTTATATCGTCAAGCATTTGAACTGGCGGGCGATTTTCCTGTTCCTGTTCGTCTACACGATCGGACTGTTTATCGTGTGCTGGCGGCGTTTGCCGGAAACCCTGCCGTTGCATAAGCGGCAACCATTCAATCCCCGCTACTTGCTGCGCAACTACCGCGCGGTACTGGGCTCGCCGCTGTTCCACATCAAGGCGACCGTGGTGGCGCTGAATTTCGCGGGCTTGTTTGTCTACATTACCGCCGCGCCCGTCATGCTGCCGCAACATCTGCATTTAGGGCCGGACCAGTTCGGCTGGCTGTTCATTCCCGCCGTCAGCGGCATTTTCCTGGGGGCGCTGTTCGCCAACCGCATCGCCGGCAAGATCTCGTTTGCGCGCCAGATCGGGATCGGCTTTGGCTTCATGCTGGCGGCGGCCGCCTGCAATGTGCTGTACCACCTGTTCCAGCCGCCCTCCTTGCCGTGGACCGTGGCGCCGCTGTTCTTTTACACGATCGGAATGTCCACGGTGTCGCCGGCGGCCACCCTGCTGGGACTGGACTTGTTTCCGCACTTGCGCGGCACGGCGGCATCCTGCCAGTCATTCACGGCAACGTTGCTGGCGGCGGTGGTGGCCGGGGCGATAGCACCGGCGCTGTGGCACTCGGTGTTGTGGCTGGCCTACGGTCAACTCATCTTTACGTTGACAGCGCTGGCATTATGGTTGACGTCAAGACAATACCGTAGCATGCTACTACGCCAGCCGGACGGTGAGTTATAACGGCAACTTTAGAAAATAGTTTAGGGTAATGCCCTGGTCTGATAAGTTGCCGACTTCGTTTGTGCTAGTATGATTTCTCAATATAAAAAAGTTGCCACGCATCACTATTTGTGGTCAGATGGCTTTTATTTATTTGTTAAGCGCCGATGCCGTTGGGCGCTTGCACTTTCGTCGACGTCCACTCTTAGCGGCAAATGCTTGATACGATGCATCAATCAGACCATGACATCCGCAATCGCTTGCTGATTGCCCGTCTGCCGGCCATGCCGCAGATATTGATCAAGTTGATCGAGCACTTGCAGGCGGACGATGCCGGCATGCCGGAGCTGGCGGCCCTGATCGCCAAGGATGCCGGGATGACCAGCAAAATTCTGGCCGTCGCCAACAGTTCCGCCTATCACCGCAACGGCCGCGCGGCGGGCCTGGAACAATCGCTGGTGTCGCTGGGCACGGACATGATCAAGACGCTGGTCATCAGCGAATCCGTATTCCAGACCTTCAACAGCTTCCCCCATTCCGGCAGCACCGACTTGCGCGCGTTCTGGAAAAGCTCGCTGACCACCGCCGTGATTGCGCGCGACATCGCCAAGCAGCTGGAATACCCGCACGTGGAAGAAGCGTACCTGGCGGGCTTGCTGCACAACGTGGGACGCCTGGCCTTGCTGGCCACGGCCCCGAAAGAATATGCCTTTAATTTCACGGCGCGCGACGATGAGGACTTGTGCGCTGTCGAGCAGCGCACCTTGCAGATCACCCATGCCGAAGCCGGCGCGTGGCTGATCGAGCGCTGGAACCTGGACTCCTTCCTGGCCGACTCCGTGCTGTACCACCACGAACCGGTCAGCCGCCTGGAATCGGCCCATCCGCTGATCCGCATCGTGCGCCTGGCGCACGTGCTGGCCAATCACGCCGATGTGGACGAAGCCGTGGCCACCGGCGCCGGCCTGTGCAGCCTGGATGACGAGACGCTGCATGCGATCGTCAAGGCGGCCGCGCGCCAGGTGGAAAAATCCGCCGATTACCTGGGTATCGACCTGGCCGGCGCCGACGATATCGTGCCGCCGCCGGCCTATATGCCGCCGGCCGATCCGGTGCAGCAGCGCCTGTCCGAAGAAGTGCGCAACATGGTGCTGGTGCAGGAAATGGGCCAGACCTTTGCGCGCCAGCAGGGCGAAACCGGCATGCTCGAAGCGATGACGCGTTCGGCGCGCATCCTGTTTGATTTCAGTGCCTGCGTGATCCTGCTGGAAAACCCGACCGGCCAGGCGCTGGTCGGCGTGGCCGCCGGTGAGCACCAGCAGCGCCTGGCCGAGTTTTCCATTCCGCTGGCCAAGGGCGGCGCGATCGCCGCCAGCGCGCAGCAGCGCAAGCTGGCGCTGCTGACCCGGGCCGGCCAACCGAACCTGGGCATCGCCGAAGAACAATTGTTCCGTATCCTCGGGTCGGAATGCCTGGTCTGCCTGCCGCTGGTGGCGGGCCAGCGCTGCCTCGGCGTGCTGATTGGCGGCACGGCCGCCTGGCAATTGCCGTCGTACCAGAAGCGCGAACGCTTCCTGCAAGCGTTTGGCAACCAGGCCGCCTCCGCGCTGGAAACCGCGCTCAGTGAACGCGGCCATGCGCGGCGCCAGATCGCGCACGTGGCCGAGGAATACCGCGAAGCGTCGCGCCGCGTGGTGCATGAAGTGAACAACCCGCTGTCGATCATCAAGAACTACTTGTCGGTGCTGGATTCCAAGCTGGCGCGGCGTGAACCGGTGGTCGGCGAAATGTCGATCCTGAACGAGGAAATCGACCGCGTCGGGCAACTGATCAATGGCCTGGCCGACCTGCAGCCGACCGACACCACGCAAGTGACCAATGTGGCGCGGGTGGTCGACGATGTGCTGCGCCTGTTCCGCGCCACCGAATTCGTGCCGGCCTCGGTGCAGATCCTGGTGCGCATGCAGGACGAACCGGCGGAAATCGATGGCGACGCGGACATCCTCAAGCAAATCCTGGTCAACCTGATCAAGAACTCGGTGGAAGCCCTGCGCGGCAGTGGCAACGGCGGCAAGATTGAAATCGCCAACCGCGGCCATGTCAACCGCGAACGCCGCCTGTACCTGGAGCTGGTGGTCGGCGACAGCGGCCCCGGCATGCCACCCGACGTGCTGGCCAACCTGTTTACGCCGGTGCGCAGCGACAAGGAAGGCAAGCATCACGGGCTGGGACTGTCGATCGTCCACAGCCTGGTCAAGAAATTAAACGGCATGGTCACATGCCGTAGCGGGAAAACCGGCACCACCTTCGAAATCCTGCTGCCGGCCCGCGGCAGCTCCAGCCAAATCGCCAGCGTACAAGCGCGGGCGATGGACTCAGTCTAAACCCGAGATGAACGCGACTTCTGCCAACGCCCAAACCCTGCACCTGGCAACTGACGCGCCGCACGCGGTACCGCTTACCAGCGATTACTGCCCGCGGCTGCTACTGGTGGATGATGAACCCCGACTGCTGTCGTCGCTGTATGAATTACTGCGCGACCGCGAATACACCCTGGTCACGGCCACCTGCGGCAGCGAAGCGCTGGCGCAACTGAACCGCCTGCATTTCGACCTGGTGCTGCTCGACTTGCGCCTGCCCGACATGAGCGGCCATGAAATCATGGATTTCATGAACGGCAAAGGCATCGATGCGGACGTGATCGTGATGAGCGGCGACGTCGGTATTGAAGCGGCCATCGGCGCGCTGAAACGCGGCGCCTATGACTACCTGCGCAAGCCGTACAGCCGCGAAGAATTGCTGAAGACCGTGGAAAACGCGCTGCAGCAGCGCCGCCTCGCGGTCGAAAACCAGCGCATCGCCCAGCGCCTGGAAAATTCCGAGCGCATGTACCGCTATCTGGTCGACAGTTCGCCGGACATCATCTACACGCTGAACCACGAGGGCCAGATCACCTTCGTCAATGACCGCGCCTACCAGTTGCTGGGCTTTACGCGCGATGAATTGATCGGCCGGCATTACTCGGTGCTGGTGCATGATGAAGACCAGGAACGCGCGCGTTATGTGTTCACGGAACGCCGTGGCGACGAGCGTGCCTCGCGCAACGTCGAATTGCGCCTGCGCTGCAAGGGCAACGGCATCGAGCGCACGTTCAGCAACACCCTGATGACGATACCGCTCAATGCGATCGGCATGCACGTGCCGGAGAGTGAACACGCGCGGCACCAGCATTACGGCATCTATGGCGTGGCGCGCGACATCACGGACCGCAAGCGCGCGGAAGAAGTGATTTCCTACCAGGCATATCACGACATCCTGACCGACCTGCCGAACCGCATGCTGTTCAAGGACCGCCTGGGCCTGGCGGTGATCCAGGCCAAGCGCAAGCTGACCGAACTGGCCGTGATGTTCGTCGACCTGGACCGTTTTAAACTGGTCAACGATACGCTGGGCCATGTGAAAGGCGATGAACTGCTGCAGCAGGCCGCCCTGCGCCTGAAGGATTGCCTGCGCCGCGGCGATACGCTGGCGCGCCAGGGCGGCGATGAATTCACCATCGTGCTGCCGGAATTGCGCGACCGCCAGGATGCGAAAGTCATCGCGGAAAAGTTTTTGGAGACGCTGCAAAAGCCGTTCGACCTCGATGGCCACCAGGTCCACATTTCCGCCTCGATCGGCATCGCGATCTATCCGTCCGACGGTGAAACCATCGATGAATTGCTGCGCCATGCGGACATCGCGATGTACCAGGTGAAGGCGCTGGGCAAGAATGGCCACAGCTTCTATCACAACTCGATGCTGGACATGTCGCACCAGAAGATCGCGCTGGAACAGGCATTGCGCCGCGCGCTGGAAAACAATGAGCTGGAAATGTATTACCAGCCGCAGGTCGATGTGAACACGGGCCGCATCACGGGCGCGGAAGGCTTGATGCGCTGGAACCACCCGCAGCGCGGTTTGCTGTCGGCCGGCGAGTTCCTGCCGTTCGCGGAGGAAAACGGCTTGATGCTGCCGATTTCCGACTGGATGCTGGGGGCGCTGTGCCGTGACCTGCTGCAGTGGAACGCGGCTGGCGGCGAGCATATGCGCCTGTCGCTGAACCTGTCGCCGCAATACCTGGACCGTGGCGACTTCTTTGAAAAGATGCGGGGTGCGCTGACGCGCTATGGCATTTCGCCGGCGCAGATCGAAGTGGAAATCACGGAAAATATCTGCATCCGCAATCCGCTGTATGCGATCGAACAGTTGAATAAACTGTGCCAGCTGGGCGTTTCCGTGGCGATCGACGATTTCGGCACCGGCTATTCGTCGCTGTCCTACCTGCACCGCTTCCCGATCCACACCCTGAAGATCGACCAGTCGTTTGTGAAGGAAATCCACGACGAGCATGGCCACTATCCGGTCATCCTCGCCATCATTTCCATCGCGCGCGGCCTGGGCTTGCACTTGGTGGCGGAAGGCGTGGAAACCGCGACGCAGGCGCGCTACCTGCAGGCCAACGGTTGCACCACGATGCAGGGTTACCTGTACCACCGGCCGATTTCGCTGACGGATTTCATTTCGGTGCTGCAAAGGCAGGAAGCGGGCGATTTGTCGCCGCAAGTGCTGCACGCGGCGCCGGCTATGGTGGCGATCCAGGCATAAGGCGGCAGCATGCGGAAATATACGGCCACGGACGCGGAGGCTTCGGGCGCCAGCACAGGTCCGGAAAACTTCACCGCCGAGTTTTTGCGTGTCAAAGACCTGGCGGAGCGCGGCGTGGCCAATGCCCAGCACAGCCTGGGCTTCATGTACTTCAATGGCCAGGGCGTCGAACAAAGCTATGAGCTGGCGCTGGCCTGGTACCGGCAAGCGGCCAACGCGGGGCTGGAACACGCGCAATACAACCTTGGCGTGATGTATCAGAAGGGCCAGGGCGTGGCCCTGGACTTGACCGAGGCGGCGCGCTGGTATCAGCTGTCGGCGGAGCAGGGCTATGCGGCGGCCCAGTACAACCTGGGCTGGATGTATGCCAAGGGCCAGGGCGTGCCGTCCGATACGCAGCAAGCGATGTACTGGTTCAGCAAGGCGGCCGAGCAGGGCGACGCGGGCGCGCAAAACAACCTGGGCATGATGTACGACACCGGCAAGGGCGTGCCGCAGGATTTTCGGCAAGCGATCCACTGGTACCGCAAGGCGGCCGAACAGGGTTATCCGCGCGCGCAATTCAACCTGGCGCTGCGCTATGACAATGGCCAGGGCGTGCAGCAGGACGTGCACCAGGCCATTTCCTGGTTCCGCAAGGCGGCCAACCAGGGCTATGCCCCGGCCCAGTTCAACCTGGCGCTGCGCTATGACAAGGGCGACGGCGTGCAGCAGGACAGCGCGCAGGCGATCCAGTGGTACCGCTGCGCGGCCGAGCAGAACCACGCCAGCTCGCAATTCAACCTGGGGCTGATTTACGATAACGGCCATGGCGTGCCGCGCGATGAACAGAAGGCGCTGCACTGGTACCGCAAGGCGGCGGACCAGGGCCACGCGGCCGCGCAAAACAACCTCGGTTTGCGCTATGACCATGGCCAGGGCGTGGCGCAGGATTACCAGCGCGCGGAGCAGTGGTACCGCAAGGCGGCGGAACAGGGTTTCCCGGCCGCCCAGTACCACCTTGGCCTGCTGTATGACAATGGCAACGGCGTGCCGCAAGATGCGCAGGAAGCCGTGTTCTGGTACCGCAAAGCGGCCGACCAGGGCCATTTGCGCGCCCAGTTCGACCTGGCCCTGCGCTATGAAACCGGGCGCGGCGTGCCGCACGATGCGCGCAAGGCGCTGCTGTGGTACCGCAAGGCGGCCGAACAGGATTACGTGGCGGCCCAATACAACCTGGCCCGCCTGCTGGACCGCGATGACGGTCCGGCGCCCGATCCGGCCCAGGCCACGCAATGGTATGCGCGGGCGGCGGAGCAGGGCCATACCCTGGCGCAGTTTGAAATCGGGCTGCGCTTCGACACCGGCCAGGGCGTCGGACCAGACATGCGGCGCGACTATGCGCAGGCTTTGATGTGGTACCTGCGGGCGGCGGAGCAGGGCCACGTGCGGGCCCAGTTCAACGTCGGCCTGATGTATTACAGCGGCCAGGGCGTGCCGGCCGACATGGCGCAGGCCTGGCTGTGGCTGGCCATGGCGGACAAGGGCGGCGCACCGGACGCGGCCCGTTACATGCAGGCGGCATCGAGCCGCATGGATGCGGCGCAGCTGGCGCTGGTCCAGGAACGCCTGGAACTGGTGCCGGCGTTGCCCGATTACGCCTGAATTATTTCCATCGGTTAAAGACCTGCTGTAAACCTGCCGTTACCCAGCGTAGAACCGCTTTCCCCTGGATAATTGCCAAAAATGCAAATCAACACCAACATCGATGCGATGATGGCCGGCCGCGGCTTGCTGCGTTCGGCGTCCGATGTTGGCGTGAGCATGGCGCGGCTGTCGTCCGGCATGCGCATCAATTCCGCGAAAGACGATGCGGCGGGACTGTCGATTTCAGAACGCCTGACGGCGGGCGTCAACGGCATGAACCGGGCCGCGAAAAACGTCAATGACGGGATTTCGCTGCTGCAGGTGGCCGATGGGGCCGCCAGTCAGCTGGCCGATAACTTCCAGCGCATCCGCGAACTGGCGGTGCAGGCGGCCAACGGCACGTACACCGCGGATGACCGCAAGTCGATCCAGGGCGAAGTGACGGCGCTGATGAAGGCCAACGTCGACATCATCCAGGGCGCCCGTTTCAACAGTCTCAACCTGCTCGATGGCTCGTTCCGCGAAGATTTCCAGGTCGGCGACAAAGTCGGGCAAACCGTGTCGCTGGCGATTCCGGCCGTCATTCCCGTCAACCAGACCAAGGTGATGCTGGTGGAAACGCCGGTCATGCAGGTCAAGGCCGTCGGCCAGGTGCAGGGGGCGCTGGCGGCGGGTAACCTGGTGGTCAATGGCGCCGTGGTGGGCACGTCGGCCGCCGGCGTCAATCCGGGACAAAACAGTTTTTCCGCCTGGGCGGTGGCGCGCGCCATCAACAGTGCCAATCCGTCCGGCGTGACCGCCACGGCGGAAAACCAGGTGGCCGGCACGGCGGGCGCCAGCGGGACGGCGCAAGCGGGGGACTTGACCATCAATGGCGTGTCGATCGGCGGCTTCACTGGCGCTTCGGCGGCGGCCTATGCGGCGGCGGCGGCCGGCGCCATCAGCGGCGCGGCCGGCAGTTCGGGCGTGGTCGCCAGCGCCAGCGGCAGCACCATCACGCTGGAAGCGGCCGACGGGCGCGACATCGCCATCGGCGGGCCGGCGGCGGCGGGCCTGGGCCTGGCCGCCACCATACACCATGGCAAGGTCACGCTGACCAATGTCGCCTCGATCGATGCGGAAAATGTGGTCATCGCGGGCAGCAATCCCGGCATCGCGGGGTTTGCCGGCGGCGTCATCCCGCCCCAGGCGACCGGCGCCACGGTCATGGCGATGCGCGCCGTGGGTTCCGGCGACCCGCCGATCGACCTGAGCACGGCGGCCAGCGCCACCAGCATGCTCGATTTCATCGACGGTAAGCTCGACAGCATCAACGCCATGCGCTCCATGCTGGGCGCAACGGAAAACCGCCTCAGCGCCGCCCACGACAACCTGGTCAACAGCGTGGAAAACGCCAGCGCCGCCCGCTCCCGCATCCGCGATGCGGACTATGCGGCGGAAACCATGCAACTGACGCGCAACCAGATCTTGCAACAGGCCGGCATGGCGATGGTGGCGCAAGCCAATTCGCTGCCGAACCAGGCATTGATGTTGCTGCGGGCTTGACCTTATTTATTGCGTGGCCGGCTTAAACTGCTGATCGAGCCATTCAAAGGCGGCGTCCTGCGTTTCCCTGGGAAAGACGTGGGCGTGCGGCAGCATGCGGGCCTCGAAGCGGTCGTGCGCCTGCCAGGCTTTCCACACCAGCGCCATCTTGCTGAACGCCGCTTGCGCGGAGGCGGCCGGGAACAGCGGGTCGCTGGCGCCGGCCAGGAAGAGCGCCGGCTTGGGCGCGGCCAGGCTGGCGATGTCGGGATAATCGAGATGGCGCACCAGGCCTGGATGCAGCATGTGCCATGCGGAACTGCCTTTCAACTGGTTATTCCCCGGCACCATCAGTCCCTCGGTGGTGGCCATCCAGTTGGCCGCCACCACGGCGGTCACCGCATCGGACAGCGCCGCCACTTGCCAGGCGCGGTAGGCGCCCATGGAAAATCCGATGGCGGCCACGCGGCGCGGGTCCACTTGCGGCTGGGTTGCCAGGAACGCGGCGGCACGGGCATCGTCTTGCGCCATCATGCCCGCCAGCGAGGTGCCGAGATTGAAACTGTTGGCCGCCAGCGCCTGTTGCGCCTCGCCCGTCAGCGGTCCACGGTCGCCCCAGCCCAGCGCATCGACCGCCAGCACCACGTAACCGCGCCGCGCCAGTGCATCGCCCAGGTGGCGGCCGCTGAAATATTTGTCGGCCCATGCCTGCGACGCGCTAATGCGCGCCACATCGCCCCACGGCGCAATCACCTTTTCCTTGCCGATGTCGAATTTGCCGCCATGGTCATGCAACATCAGCGCGGCGGGGAAGGGACCGGCACCTTTCGGCGCCAGCAGCAGCGCGCGCACGCGGCTGTCGCGATTCACGCTGAACACGATGTCGCGCGCCACGTAACCGCCGCGGTCCTGCTCGGCCAGCACTTGTGGTGCAAAGGGCGTGTGGTCCGGCGCCTGCAAGGTTGCTTCCCATACCTTGGCGCGGCCCGCCGCGCGCCAGGCGTTTAAATCCTTCACGTGCGGCGACCACGCCAGCGGGAAGGCCAGCCTGGCTTTCAGCGCTTGCTGGAAGGCCGGCATGTGGTCGGCGACGCCGGCCGCTTGCGGCATCGGCGCCTGTGCGGAGGCGGCCAGCGCCGCCATGGAGAACAATGTCGCGGCAATCAGGTGGGGTGGCTTGGGCATGGCGGCAACGTGGATCCGGCAGGGCTGGACCATGAACGATACCCGCATGGCACGGGTTTGACAAAGCTTGCCGCCATTGGATCGCCTTCTTACACAATTTGTAACGAATGAGTTGTCAGATTTAAATTTCCTCGTTGTAACATCTGCTTCCCTTTTCAGGAGATCACCGAATGCTGAAACGTTTGCTCCCCGCGCTGTGCCTGTGCGCCGCCATGGCGCCTGCCTGGTCCCAGTCCGAACCCGCACCCGCATCCTCACCTGTACTGTCCGAAGCGGCGGCGGAGGAACTGCAATCCGTCCAGATCACGGGCCAGCGTCCCGGCCCGGGCTTGTGGAAAGTCACCAGCGGCGACCACGTCATGTGGATCTTCGGCACCTATGGGCCGCTGCCGAAAAAAATGGAATGGCGTTCGCAGCAGGTCGAATCCATCCTGTCGCAAGCGCAGGAATACATTGGCATGCCGGGCGTGTCGGTGGAAGTGGGCTTTTTCCGCAGCCTGACCGTGCTGCCGTTCCTGCCTGGAATTGAAAAAAATCCGGATGGCGCACGCCTCAAGGACGTGCTGCCGGCGGAGACCTATGCACGCTGGCTGGCGCTGAAGGAAAAATATATCGGCGCCGATGACGATATCGAGCGCAAGCGCCCGTTCTTTGCGGCGCAAACCTTGATGAGCAAAGGCTTGTCCCAGGCGGGACTGTCGAACAGCCGGGACGTGATCCAGACCATTGACCAGATCGCCAAGCAGCACAAAGTCAAATTCACACTGACGCATCTGGCGCTCGATATGGAAGACCCGGTCAAGACGGTGCGCAACTTCAAGAAGACGCCGATGGAAGATGCGGAATGCTTTGCCCGCACGCTCGACGGTGTGGAGAGCGAGATCGGCGCCATGCGCGAGCGGGCGGCGGCCTGGGCGATCGGCGACATGGAAGTGATCCGCAAGGTCGATTTCAACACGCGTGAAAAGGCCTGCAACGATGCCGTGTTCGGCGCCGGCGGCATGCGCGACCAGGTGGCGCTGAAAGACGCCCAACAGCGCCAGCGCACGATGTGGCTGGCGGCGGCGGACAAGGCGCTGGCCGCCAACAACACCACGTTCGCGGTGCTGTCGATGCGTGAACTGATGAACCCGAAAGGCTTGCTGGCGGAGTTGCAGGCCAAAGGCTATATGGTGCAGGCGCCGGATTAAACCCGGCCAGGCGCGGCAGGCGGATTGCGCATTTGCCAATGGTGCGCTTTCCCGCGTAAAATGCATGGCATGCGGGTGTAGTTCAATGGTAGAACGGCAGCTTCCCAAGCTTCATATGAGGGTTCGATTCCCTTCACCCGCTCCAGCTTTCCTTCCCTTCAGCGCATCCCGCCGCGTACCGGATCCAAACGCCGCCGGCCATTTCCGTCAATTCGGTCAGCCGTAGGGCGTGTATTCGATCCCGGTAATGATCACCGGCTGCACGGCCGCCTGGTTTTCCGCGCTTTCACTGAAATACGCCAGCATGTCGGTGGCCGTCACCAGGCCCCGGTCCACCACATCGAGCCAATACGCGCGGCCCGCCGCATCCGCTTCACGGTGCAACGCGTTGCGGTAAAAATTGGTGACCAGTTCAACATTGGTGGGGTGGACGCCATACAGCGACTGGAATTCCGCGGAACTTGAAAAGTAAAGCGCCATCTCCTCCAGGCGCATACCGTTGTCCATCTGCTTGATCCAGTAACCCAGGCCGTCCGCATCGGGCGTGCGATGGAAGGCGGCCTGGTACAGGCGGTAGGCCTGGCCCGCGTTGCCCGTGATGTCCAGCGCCACGTAGGCATTGTCAAACTGGATGCGTTCGATGCCGGACAGCGTGTCGCCGGCACCGCCGTTCAAGGTGACCGTGCTGTTGCCGGCGGCGCTGGTGCTGGCCGCCACCGTGTATGCGGCGCGCGTGCCGCTGAAGATGGCGGTGTCCATGCCCGCGCCGCCGTACACCGTGTGGCCATGGTCGCCCAGCACGATGGTGTCATTGCCGTTGCCGCCATTGGCCGACAGCATGCTGCCGGCGCCGGTAATGGTGAGGCGGTCGTTGCCATCGCCGCCATTGGCGCTGTACGGGCTGGTCAGGCCGGTGACGCTGGCCGGCAAGGTGGCGCTGATGGTGTCGTTGCCAGAAAAATACGTGCTGTCGGTCAGGATGCGGTCGTCCAGCACCAGGGCGCCGGTGGCGGCCAGCGGGCTGCTGATGGTAAACGTGCTGCCGTCGACATAGGTCTGCACCAGCGACGTGATGGTGCCGCTCACCGTGGCGCTGGACGTGCCCAGCCCGACATCGACGGTATTGCCCGATGCCGTGACCGACCCGGTGATCCGGGTCGAGGCCAGCACATTTTCCGCCATGGTGTCGATCGACGTAACGGTGCTGTTGAACTGGACGGTATCGAGGGTCGACAGCGCGCCTTTCAGCGTGGTGGCGGTATTGCCGAACACCTTGTCATAGCGCGCGTCGCTGGCGGCCAGCCGGGATTCCAGCGTGACGCCGGTGATGGCGCCGCCTTCGTTGGTGAGCACGGTGCCGTTGGCGGGCGTGGTGGTATAGCCGAACTTGAGCTGCCCGTCATAGGTCAGCCTGTAGGCGTCCGGCGCATAATCCTCCAGCCGGGTGGCGGTAATGGCGCCACTGGTGGTGCCGGTCTTGGTCATGCCATAAAAATACTGGTAAGCGCCGTCGGGGTAGGTCAGCCAGCCTTCCGGGGCTTCCAGCAGGATATCGCTGTAGTAATAATGGTTGGCGGCGAAGTCGTAGCCGGCCTGGACCACCTGGTTGAAGACCTGGCCCAGCGTCGGGGCGATGGGGGCGGCGGCGCGCTGCGCCGCCAGGGCGTCCAGGGTCGCTTGGGAAAAATTAAGGGCGACTGTGGTCATACAAACTCCATGAAAACGACGCCGTCATGGCACGTCCATGCAGCTTGCGGGGTCCTGCCATTATACGAAGCAGCCCGTCTGCTGTCCTTATCGGCGTGTTCCAGTTGAACTGAAGGTCAAGCTGACAACGCCGCGGCAATATCGTCAGCGCTGCGGTTCGATGTCGAGCCACACCGCGTAGGTCAGCTGTTTGCCATTCCACAATTTGCCGCCGCGGATGGCGGCGTCGCACGATACCGCTTGCCCTTCGAGCTCCTGGCGCATCAACTGCGCGCGGAACGCTTGCGCGTCTTTGGGCGCCAGGTAGCCCACCATCTTGCCCGTCACGAAGACGGCGACCGGCTTGTCGTCATAGGGATTGGCCGCATCGACCATCAGCACGGCCGGCAGGCGGGTGTCGGCGCCATCGTCGCCATGCTGGCCGGCCAGTGCGCGCACCGTGTCCGCATAGCGCGACTCGGCCACCACTTCGGTTTGCAGGCGGCCGCCATCGGACCAGTGCGCCGCCGGTTCCGGCGGGGACGGCGGCGTATAGGCGCGCGTGTCTTTCAACGCGGCGGGCGGCGGCGCGGGCGTGCGGAAACCGCCTTTCAGCAGCCAGGCCATGGCGGCCAGCGACAGGGCCATGGCGGCCAGCAAGAGTGCGTCGATCATGTTGGGGTAGCTGAGGTGATAACGAGGCCGCTATTATCGCAGGCTGGAGGAAGATGGCGGCAACGGACGTATAATGGTGGATTGTCTCCGATTTTTATGCACATCCATGTCTTCTGATACGCCTGATAACAAGCCGAATACCAGCCCGGTGCGCGGCATGCTGTATGACCCGACCGAGCACCGCATCCGCAGTTTCGTGACGCGCGCCGGACGCCTGTCGACCGGACAGGCGCGCGCGCTGGACGAGCACGGCCCGAAATTCCTGGTTGAATACACCAAAGCGCCGCTCGACTACGAACAGACGTTCGGCCGCAAGGCGCCCGTGATCCTGGAAATCGGCTTCGGCATGGGCGGCACCACCGCCCACATCGCCGCCGCCATGCCGGACAAGGATTTCATCGGCGTCGAAGTGCACACGCCCGGCGTCGGCAGCCTGCTGAAACTGATCGGTGAGCAGGAGCTCACCAACTTGCGCATCATCCAGCATGACGCGGTGGAAGTATTGAACTTCATGGTGGCCGACAATTCGCTGGCCGGCGTGCACATCTTCTTCCCGGACCCATGGCACAAGGCGCGCCACAACAAGCGCCGCCTGATCCAGTCGCCGTTCGTCAAGCACCTGGTGCAAAAGCTGGCGCCGGGCGGTTACCTCCACTGCGCGACGGACTGGGAAGATTACGCCGTGCAAATGCTGGAAGTGCTGGGCGCGGAGGAAGGCCTGCAAAACACGGCCGACGGCTATGCGCCGCAGCCGGCTTACCGCCCGCTGACCAAGTTTGAAAACCGTGGCCTGAAACTGGGCCACGGCGTGTGGGACCTGGTGTTCACCAAGAAGTAACCATCACGGCCAGACGGTGCGTCCGCCCACCACCGTCTGTTGCACCTTCACATAGGCCAGATCGTCGGCCGGGATCTCGAACAGGTTCCGGTCCAGCACGATCATATCGGCCAGCTTGCCCACTTCCAGCGATCCCGTTTGCTGTTCCATGCGCAGCGTGTAGGCCGCGTTGATGGTCATCGCCCGCAGCGCGTCCGCCACGGACATGCCGGGTTGCCGCGTCAGCCGGCCCGCATATTCCGCGCCCGCATCCGGCGCCGCCGCGCGGGTGACGGCCACCTTCAACGCAAACCACTGGTCGAGCGGATCGACCGGCCAGTCGCTGCCGAAGGCCACGCGAGCGCCGGCCGCCTGCAGCACCGCTTGCGGCTCCACCAGCGCGTAGCGTTGCGGTCCCATGTAATCCTTCAGCGCCCCGACCGTGTCCGGCGCGGGTTTGGCCCACTGGAATGACAGCACCGGCATCGCATCGAGCTGCGCAAAGCGCGGATAGTCGGCCGGATCGACGATTTCGGCGTGCGCCAGCGCGGGCCGCAGCGCCTTGCCGGCCTTCGTTCCGCGTACCTCCTGCAGTGCATCGAGCGTGTCGCGCACGGCGCGGTCGCCATCGGTGTGGATGTGCGGGTCGATGCGGGCTTTCGCCAGCGCGTGCAGGGTGGCGCGCAGCAGCGCGGGGCTGAAATAACTGTCCGGTCCTTTGTTGTCGCCCGGTCCCCAGTCCGGTTTATCCGCCGTGCCCCGATTGACCCAGTACGGTTCCAGCATGGTGCCGGTAAACGCGGGGGCGGAAATCACGCCATCCATGAACAGCTTGGCGTGGCGCACCTGCATCGAGGGCGCGGGGCGGATCGCGCCCTGGTCGAATTGCCGGGACAGTTTGACGGCGTTGGCCACGCCTTTGCCCGGCGCTTGCTGGTTATGGTCGATCAGCACGGCGAAATGCGCGCGCGCCGTCAGCTTGCCGGTGCGCTGCACTTGCCGGTAGGCCGTCAGGGTTTCCGGGTCGGTAAACGCATCGAGGAAGGTGGTGACGCCTTGGCGCCGCATCGCGTCCAGCGCGGCCCTGGTGGCGGCCAGGTTTTGCCTGGGCGTCAGGGCCGGCAACAAGTCCATCGCCATGTCCTGCGCGGCGTCTTCCAGGATGCCGCTCGGCTCACCGTTTGTGTCGCGCGAGATTTTGCCGGCCGGCGGATCCTTGACGTCGCGCGTGACCTTGGCCAGTTGCAAGCCCTTGGTGTTGAGCAGCACGGAGTGGCCGAATGACGAGCGCACGACGATGGGGCGGCGGGTGTTCAGGGCGTCGAGCACGGTGCGGTTCATGTCGCTGTCTTCCGGTTGCATGCCTTGCTGGAACCAGTTGACGACGATCAGCCAGCGGCTCGGATCATCGGCTTCCCGGTCCAGGCAAGCCTGGATGCGGGCCTGGAATTGCGGCACCGTCAGACGTTCGTAATCGAGGCTGCAATTGAGCAGCCGCGAGCCGCCCGATTGCGGGTGCATGTGGGCGTCGACCAGTCCCGGCATCAGCATGCGGCCCTGCAAATCCACCACGCGGGTGCGGCGGCCGATATGCGCCTGCGCGCCGTCGTCATCGCCGACATAGGCAATGCGGCCGGCACGCACCGCCAGCGCCTGGTGCACGCTGTTGTGCGCATCGATGGTGTAGACGTAGCCGTTGCGGTACACGGTGTCGGCCGGGACATGGGCAGGGGCGGCCCATGCGGCGGCCGGCAGGCAGGTGGCGAGCAATGTGGTCACTGCGGTGGTCACTGCGGTGGTCACCGCGGCGGCCGTTGCAAACGACGCGGCCGCGGCGAACATGGTGATCATTGGGGCGCGGGTCTTGCCAGCTGCCTGATGCTCCATCCGGTACTCCTTATTCCAGTGCGGGTTTGTTAAAGGGCCAGCGCAGGCCCGGCAGGAAGGCCAGCAGGTTGCCTGCCAATACCAGCGCCAGTCCGCCCAAGGCGGTGCCGCTCCAGTGGTAGCCTTCAAAGACCGTGGACACGGTCAGCGCCACGATGGGGAATAATACTGTGGAATAGGCGGCGCGGTCGGGACCGATGCGGCCCACCAGCAACAGGTAGGCGGTGAACGCGATGACGGAACCGGGAACCGCCAGGTACAGCAGCGATCCCACGTAGCGCGCGGTCGGCTCGAACGTGAACGGCATTTGCAGCACCAGCGCGCCGGTGGTGAGGATGGTGGCGCCGATCAGCATGGCCCAGCTGTTGGTGGTCCACGGCGTCAGGCCCAGCGCCTGCATGCGGCTCGACAGCAGATTCCCGGTCGAAAAGAACAGGGTGCCCAGCAGCGCCAGCGCCAGGCCGGCCAGCATGCCGCTGTCATTCCAGTGGCCCTGCATTTGCGGCAGGAACAGCAGCGCGATGCCGGACAATCCCAGCAGCGCCCCCGCCACCACTTGCGGCTTGATGGCGCGGCCCAGGAACAGGCGGCCGTTGAGCGCATTCCAGATCGGCGCGGTGGAAAACACCACGGCCACCAAGCCGCTTGGCACCCACTGGCTGGCGTAATAAAAGCACAGGAAATTACAGCAAAACAGGGCCAAGCCCTGCGCCAGCAAATAACGCCAGGCGGCGCGCGGCGGCCACACCGGCTTGCGCAACAGCTTTAAGACGATCAGCATGACGGCGGCGGCCAGCCAGAAACGGTAGGCAATGGAAACGGGCGCGGGGACGGCGCCCAGCTGGAACTTGATGGCGATCCAGGTGGTGCCCCAGATCAGGACGGTGAGCAGGTAGAGAAAGGCGTTCATGATGGTGATCCCGGGTTCGATGCCGCCATCTTGCGAGGGGATCGACGTATGCGCTTGTCTTGGCTTGCGCAAATGTCGCCGTACAGTGCAATTGTCTGATCTTGCGCACTTTTCCCCCGGTGCCCGGCAAGGTGACTTCCCCGGTGCTAGACTGGCTATATGGCCTCCAATTCCCCTTCAGCCGCTGCCCCCATCGCCCCTGGTGCGAACGCGATCGCGCACGCCGTGTTCAACACGATGCGCGGCACCGATGCGACCCTGGAGCGCTTTGCGTGGCTGGGGGACGGCCTGGCGGCGGCGATCTGGCAGCGCGAGACGGTCGAGGCGGAAACGGTGTATTCGCAGCCGGGTCACCACACGTTTTCGTGCTATCTCGGCGGTGGCCACCGCACCGAGCGCAATGGCACGCCGGGCGTATACGGCGGCCCGAACCGGCTGTGCACCTTGCCGGACTGGCATGAATCGTCGTGGATGGTGCGGGGCAGCCTGCGTCTGCTGCACGTGTACTTCATGCCGGAACACTTCACCAGCCGCGCCGTGCTGGAACTGGACCGCGAACCGCGCGAGCTGACCCTGGCCGACCGCACCTATTTCGAGCATCCACGCTTGCTGGCGCTATGCGAGCGGCTGGTGGCGACGCCATGGCAGGGCGCCGATGCGCTGTTGCGTGTCAATGAAATCAGCCATGCGGCCTTGTCCGAATTGCTGCAGTCGCAGGCGATGACGGATCCCGGGGCGCGTTTGCGGGGCGGCCTGTCGACGGCGGTGCGGCGCCGCCTGGCCGATTACATCGACGCCAACCTGGCCCGTCCCATCACCCTGGGTGAACTGGCGCGGATTGCGTGTCTGTCGGAATTCCACCTGGCGCGCATGTTCCGCGTCTCGTTCGGCATGCCGCCGTCAGGCTGGGTGGCGCAGCGCCGCCTGGACCGGGCGCGCGCGCTGCTGAAGGAAACCACCTTGCCATTGCAGCAAGTGGCCGATCTGTGTGGTTATGCGGACTTGAGCCATTTCAGCCACCGTTTCAAGGCCGCCGTTGGCGCGCCGCCGGGGAAATACCGGCTGGCGCTGGCCTGACAGTAATGTTGGCCGCTTTCCGTAGGGCGGCTTTTACAAAGCCGCCTGCTGGCGTCAACGCGGCGCATGCATGGCGGGTTCGTAGAACCCGCCCTACGCAGACACCGCGCCGCCAGGTCGATGGTCCCGGGGCTGCTGATGGCACCGTTCAGGCCATCTCCGTCACGATGGCAAGAATCTGGTCGCCATACGACACCAGCTTTTTCTCGCCCACGCCACTGATGCCGCGCAGTTCGCCCAAGGTGTTGGGCTGGATTTTCGCGATTTCCCGCAAGGTCGCATCGTGGAAGATCGTATAGGCCGGCACACCGTGTTCACGCGCCGTGCCCTGGCGCCACCAGCGCAGTTTTTCAAAGATCGCCTGTTCGCCGGACGACAGCGTGGTTTCCACATAGTCCCGCGACGAAGACGACGACGTGCGCTTGTGCTTGACGGGTTTCTGGTACTGGCGCAGCCGCACCTTGTGTTCACCCTTCAGCACCGGGCGCGCCGCATCCGTCAGTTTCAGCGAACTGTATTGCTCGTGATCGACGGTCACGAGGCCCAGCGCGATCACCTGGCGCAGGATGGCGCGCCATTCCTGTTCCGAGGTTTCAGCGCCGATGCCGAACACGGACAATTTATTGTGGTGCCAGGTTTGCACCCGCTCACTGTCCATGCCGCGCAAGACATCGACCACGTGGCCGGCGGCGAAGCGCTGGTCCACGCGGTAAATCGCCGACAACAGTTTTTGCACCTGCACGGTGCCATCGAATGACACCGGCGGAATCAAACAGGTATCGCAATTGCCGCACGGCGTGGCGGGTTCGCCGAAGTATTCGAGCAGGCGCATGCGGCGGCAACTGAGCGTTTCGCACAGGCCCAGCATGGCGTCGAGCTTCATGCTCAGCACGCGCTTGAAATTCTCATCCGCTTCGGATTCGTCGATCATCCGGCGCTGCAGCACCACGTCCTGCAAACCGTACGCCATCCAGGCGGAAGCCGGCATGCCGTCGCGGCCGGCGCGGCCGGTTTCCTGGTAATAGCCCTCGATACTTTTCGGCAAATCCAGGTGGCAGACAAAGCGCACGTCGGGCTTGTCGATCCCCATGCCGAAGGCAATGGTGGCGACCATGACGATATTGTCTTCGCGCAGGAAGCGGGCCTGGTTCTTGGCCCGCTTCGGGTGTTCCATGCCGGCGTGGTAGGGCAGCGCCTTGATGCCGTGCTCCACCAGGAATTCCGCGGTTTCCTCGACCTTCTTGCGAGACAGGCAATACACGATGCCGGAATCGCCCTGGTGCTCGGCCGTGATGAAATCGATCAGCTGCTTGCGGCCATTGGCCTTTTCAACGATCTGGTAGCGGATGTTGGGACGGTCGAACGACGACACGAACTGGCGCGCGTTGTCGAGCGCCAGCCGGTGCACGATTTCCGCGCGGGTTTGCTGGTCGGCGGTGGCTGTCAGCGCGATGCGCGGCACGTCCGGGAAGTGTTCGTGCAGGACCGACAGCTTGATGTACTCGGGCCGGAAGTCATGGCCCCATTGCGACACGCAGTGCGCTTCATCGATGGCGAACAGCGCAATGTTCGAATCCTGGAACAGGTCGAAGCAGCGCTGCGTCATCAGGCGTTCCGGCGCCACGTAGACCAGGTCCAATTGGCCGGTGCGCACCAGCCGTTCGATGCGGCTGGTTTCTTCAAAAGTCTGGGTCGAGTTCAGGAACGCGGCGCGCACGCCGACTTCTTCCAGTGCGTCGACCTGGTCTTGCATCAGCGCGATCAGCGGCGAGACGACGACACCGACGCCGTCGCGCACCAGGGCCGGAATCTGGTAGCACAGCGACTTGCCGCCGCCGGTGGGCATCAGGACCAGCGCATCGCCGCCATTGCCGACGTGCTCGACGATATCGGCCTGGTTGCCACGGAATTCCGGGTAGCCAAAGACGGTTTGCAGCAGGTGCAGCGAGCGGTCGGCGGTATCGTTCATAGTTCGCAGGGTATTTAGTCGGCCCAGACCACCATGCCGGAATAGGCAGTGGCGATGACAACCAGACCAAACACGATACGGTACCAGGCAAAGATCGTAAAGTCGTGCGAGCTGATGTAGCGCAGCAGCCAGCGCACGCACAGGAAGGCGGAAATGAACGCGGACAGCAGGCCGATGCCGAACATCGGCAAATCAGCGGCCGACAGCAGCGCACGTTCCTTGTACAGCGAATAGGCGCTGGCGATCAGCAGCAGCGGGATCGCCAGGAAGAACGAGAATTCGGTGGCGGCTTTGCGCGACAGGCCGAACATCATGCCGCCGATAATGGTGGCGCCGGAACGGCTGGTGCCCGGGATCAGCGCAAACGCTTGCGCGCAGCCGACCTTGAAGGCGTCCAGCGCGGTCATGTCGTCCACCGTGTGCACGCGCACCGCGTGGGGATTGGTCTTGGCGCGTTTTTCCACCCACAGGATGACGAAGCCGCCGACGATGAACGCCAGCGCCACCGGCACCGGGGTAAACAGCGAAGCCTTGATGGCCTTGTTGAACAGGAAACCCAGGATGGCGGCCGGCAGGAAGCCGATGATCAGGTTGACGATGAAGCGCTGCGCGCGGTTGCAGCTGAACATGCCGGACAACACGGTGGCGATCCGCACGCGGTATTCCCACATGACGGCGACGATGGCGCCGGTCTGGATCACGATTTCGAAGACTTTGACTTTGTCGCCCACGAAATTGAGCAGGCTACCGGCCAGGATCAGGTGGCCGGTGGAAGAAATGGGCAGAAATTCGGTAAAGCCTTCAACCAGGCCCATGATGAAGGCCTGTATTACGAGTGTGATATCCATGTTAATTGTCAATCAGGAAACGGCGGGGAGTCGAAGCTTACCATGTGGGGCGCATTGCAAGATGTACTGTGCGCTGAGGTCGGTATTCTACCCTGTTACCCAGCCGTGCCGGATGCTGTGTTGGGTTGTTGCGCCGGGATTTACAACCTGTGGTTGTTAGTCATATCACTCCACGCATCTAGTGGGATGGGGTGAAGCAGGTTATATTGACTTTCCTATAACTCGGAGATCGCGATGGAATACGTCAACCTGGGCCGCACGGGCCTGAAAGTGTCCCGCCTGGTGCTGGGCTGCATGACCTTTGGCGCGCCGGACCGTGGCGGCCACGAATGGACCCTGGATGAAGACAAGAGCCGTCCCGTCATCCGCCACGCGCTGGAATCCGGCATCAATTTCTTTGACACGTCGAATTCGTATTCCGACGGCACCAGCGAAGAAATCACCGGCCGCGCCCTGCGCGACTTCGCGCGCCGCGATGAGGTGGTGATCGCCACCAAAGTGTTTTTCCCGCAGGGCAAAGGTCCGAACCAGCGCGGCCTGTCGCGCAAGGCGCTGATGGCGGAAATCGACAACAGCCTGCGCCGCCTGGGCACGGACTATATCGACCTGTACCAGATCCACCGCTGGGATTACCACACGCCGATCGAAGAAACGCTGGAGGCGCTGCACGACATCGTCAAGGCCGGCAAGGCGCGTTATATCGGCGCGTCGTCGATGTATGCGTGGCAATTTGCCAAGGCGCTGCATGTGGCCGAGCGCCATGGCTGGACCCGTTTCGTCAGCATGCAAAACCAGTTGAACCTGATCAACCGCGAGGAAGAGCGTGAAATGTTGCCTTTGTGCGCCGATGAACAGATCGGCGTGATCCCGTGGAGCCCGATGGCGCGCGGCCGCTTGACGCGCGACTGGGATGAAGCGAGCCACCGGTCGGAAACCGACCTGATTGCCAGGGAAATGTATACGGCGACCGAGGCGGCCGACCGCATCGTGGCCGGGCGCGTCAAGCAGGTGGCCGAAGCGCGCGGCATTGCGCGCGCCCAGGTGGCGCTGGCGTGGGTGCTGCAACAGCCGGCGGTGACGGCGCCGATCATCGGCGCGGCAAAAAACAGCCATATCGATGACGCGGTGGCGGCGCTGAAAGTCAAGCTGACGAAGGACGAGATCCGATTGCTGGAAGAAGCGTATATCCCGCACGCGGTGGCGGGTTTTAATTAACTCACCAATACATTAGCCAAGCGAATGCAGCCATGCGGCCGCCTGGCGGTATTTTTCGATACGGGCGATGTCCTTTGCCGTGGGTTGCGCGATGCGCGACAAGTCCATGTTGTCGGCCAGGTCGGCCAGTTTGACTTCCCGGCCCAGCGCATTGCCCGCCGCGCGGCGCACGAAGTCGTCATACGCTTCGCCGTCGCGCTTGGTGACCGATTCGATGCCGGCCATCACGGCGTCACTAAAACCTTCCGCGCGCAGGCGCTCGAAGCTCCAGCCGTCGCAGTCTTCCACCACGTCGTGCAGCAGCGCGACGATTTTCGCATCGTCCGACACGCAGGCGTGGGCCACCCGGACCGGATGGCCGAGATACGGCGCGCCGGCCTTGTCGACTTGTCCCTGGTGCGCTTCGCGTGCAATGGCGAGCGCCCGTTCCACTGTGCTCATGTTGTTCTCCCTGAGGTTGTATCCATTATAGGAACTGTCGGTAGCCATACGCATGTTAATTGCGCGGCAATATTGTGCGTGTCACACTAGCCTTTTCACACATGTGACGGCGAGGGCGGGATGAAGAAACTGGCGATGGCGGCGGCAGTGTTGGCATTGGCGGTGAATGCATGCCACGCGCAGCAGTGCGTGGCCGGTGACGCCGGCTGCAAGGAACGGGCCGTGGTGGCGGACCTGGGCCGCATCCTGGCGCCGGGCGGACTGCAGGAGTCGTACAAGACGCGCATCGGCGGCATCGACCAGTGGCTCAATGTGCGCGGCCAGAGCAAGGACAATCCGATCATCTTGTTCGTCCACGGTGGCCCGGCCTCGACAGCCATGCCGACCCTGTGGCAATTCCAGCGCCCCATCGAGGAATATTTCACGGTCGTGCACTGGGACCAGCGCGGCGCCGGCAAAACCTTTCGCGAAACCGATCCCGCGTCCATTGCCGACACCATCCACATTGCCCGTTATGTCGATGACGCGATCGAAGTGGCGGAACACGTGCGCCAGCGCTATAAGAAAGACAAGGTGATCCTGCTGGGCCACAGCTGGGGCACCATCATCGGGATGCAGGCGGCGCTGAAACGGCCGGATTTGTTCCATGCCTATGTCGGCGTGGGCCAGGTCATCAACGTGCGCGACAACGAGCGCATCAGCTATGACTATGCGGTGCGGGTGGCGAAGGAAAAGAACAATGAAGAAGCGCTGAAGGAACTGGCGTCGATCGCGCCGTATCCGGGCGACCAGCCGATCACGCGTGAGCGCATCATCACGGCGCGCAAGTGGCCGCAATACTATGGCGGCCTGACGGCTTACCGCGATTCGTCGCAGTACTACTATGGCGCACCGCTGCTGTCGCCCGAATATGACAAGGCCGATGCGAAAGCCATCGATGAAGGCAACGTCTACACGCTGGGGAAAATCCTGCCGGAATTCGTCGAAGTCGATTTCAAGGGCGTGCGCGCATTCCCGATTCCCGTCGTGATGTTCCTGGGCCGCCACGATTACACCACGCCGGCGATGCCCGCCGCCGACTGGATGCGTCAAGTGAAAGCGCCCTATAAACGCACCGTGATGTTCGAACATTCCGCGCACATGATGCCGTGGGAGGAGCCGGGCAAGATGCTGGTGAGTTTGCTGGAACATGTGCGGCCGCTGGCGGTGAATCCGAAAAAGAGGTGAGCGATGGGTGTGGTGCGAATGGCCGGACGCGGCATGCTGGCTGCAATGATGTGCTGGGCGGGCGCCGCGTCCGCCGCCAGTTTTGACTGCGCCAAAGCGGCCGGCAAGATGGAACAGTTGATCTGCGGCGAGCCGCAATTGTCCAGGCTCGACGAACAGCTGGGCGCGGCTTACCGCGCAGTCGTCCAGCAGCAGGACGAGCATGTATGGAAAGCTTCCCAACTGTATTGGCTCAAGCAGCGCAATGCCTGCGAAGACGCCGCTTGCGCGACCGCCCGTTACCAGGAGCGGCTGGCGGAGTTCGAGCGCCGCAAGGCGGCCGGCGGCAAACCGGAAACCTGGCCGCAGCAGATAGGCGGCGCTGGCTCGGCCATTTGTGGCCAGGCGATGCGGATGGCGCTCAGCCGGTTTGCCTCTCCGCTGGCGACGCTGTATGCGCCTCAGCCCATGCCGGACCGGCTTGGCAGCACGGTGGCGCTGGCGCCGGCATCCCTCGAACTGTTCGATGGCGATGGTTTGGCGCTGGATGCCCAGGTATTCGAGAAAGCGCGGAGCGATGGTGTCAGCGTGATATGGCAGTCACGGACGGAGCAGGGCGTGCGGCTGGCGATCGTTGTCCGGCCGCGGGGATGGCGCGGCGATATGCACAGCTACTTCCTGGCCGATCCTGCCACGTCCCGGGACGCCTTCCAGCGTGCAGTGGATCAACACACGGCGTTGCCGGCCCGGGAAGTGCTGTCCGACCGCTGGTGGCCGCCGCTGGTCCTGCGCGATGGCGCTGCGCTATGGCTGCTGGACATGGGCGAGCCGTACCATTTCCTCCATGACTGGACCATCTATGCGCTGGGCCCGGACAGGCTGGTACCGCGCTGCACGATCCGCTTTCATCCCCAGGTGGAAAAAGCCGCCAGCCTGTTGCCGCTGCCAGTCCAGAAGCTGGAAACGTTGCTGGACCGGACCATGGGATCAGGACAGGATGAGGGGACGCTGCAACAGACCGCGCGCTTGCGCCTGGCCGTGCAGCAGGCCTGGGCCAATGCGGCGGTGCGCCCTTGGGCGATGGCCGAACCCCGTAACTCACGGCAGCGCGTCGACCAGGGCTTGCGTGAATGGTCGGAAGGTGATGCGGCCAGCCGGAAGCTGTACCAGGACATCGTGCAGCAATATCCTCTGGCGCAACAGGCACTGGCCGCCTATTACGAAAAGACGCTGCAGCGTCCCGCGCACGAAGCGGCCCAGAGGGCCGAGC